>JGI12635J15846_10006095_pt1 | contig 10361 bp, 10 predicted proteins | sample BlaSpr_A8_OM2_M2_FD_15846 | JGI IMG/M metagenome (IMG submission 15846) | reverse complement strand
ATTACCTTGGGAGATTCCAACCCAGCCAAGACGCTGGCCACTTCGGGCCACCGCCCCACGAATGACGTGAACGACACCTGGATCGGCCTCGACAATCCGAATGCGCTCACGTCGGGCTTTCAGCTAGCCTTCGGTGCGCCGCAGTTCATCTCCAGCTACATCGGCAACATCGGTGACAACACAAACTGGCTGGAACGGCTGACGTCGACAACTAAGACGTTCGGCAGCACAATCCAGATTGTATCAACGCTACCGACAAACTTAGGCCCTCCGTTTTCGGTTGTCAGCACAGCGCCGGTTATCAATCTGACCGTAAGCAATCACCCGAAAATGCAAAACTGTGTCACCGGCACGGGCACGTTCAATTGCGCGGGAACAGCAACGCAGCATGGGCAGATCGTATTCGGCACCCTTAACCTCTCCGGCGGAACAGCAACCCTACAGAACCTCAACCCACCGTTTACAGGCAATGCCAACTGCGTAGCGAATGACACAACTACTGTGACGAACGGGGTCAAGGTAGTTCCGCAGTCAAACGGAACGATAATCTTTACAGGTACTGGGTCAGATTCAATTTCCTATCAATGTGTCGGCAGTTGAGGAAGGCGCTCCTCGTCCGCAGCGCGAATTGCCTCATAACTGGATCTAACGTGAGGGACTCGTATGCGAAGGTTCCCTTTGGGGGCAGGCCCTGGCCACCGTCGTGAAGAACTGCGCTCTTGGTCAGAGCGCCCGTGGTCGTGTCAAGTTTGTACACGAATCGCGGTATCGGCGACGGCGTCATTGTTGCGCCTGATCGGACCGATGGCAACGTCGCGGTCACGGGCAATCTGATGATCATAGCTCAGTACCCCAACCAGATCGCGGTGTTTCGCATCCAGAAAAACGGCTCGTTGAAATTACTGACCACCACCACCATCGACGGCAACGGGGAGGGCTTGTTCTCCCTATCCATTTTTCCGAGTACGCGGTAGGCATCCTGATCGACTGCAGATCGAAAGACCCCTGACCGGTTTTTCTCGTCCGATCATTCAATGTTTGTGCCAATATTATCAGAGAGTTGCGGATGTTCCACGGGACTGAACAAAGTTCATTTTGGGGCACACTAGTTCTTCTGTCCTCGCCAAGAAACTGCGGGTCACATTTAATTCTTTCACTTCTTTATCATTCTTCTCTTGCCAGAAAGAAAATTCCTGAATATTATTCCTGCCGTTGCCGAAATGTCGGCAGCGACGTTCGTTAGTTTGGGTTGATGTTTTGTGCATGGCAGTCGAAACTCGCGCCACCACGACAGGCTCCGGAGCTTTGCGCCGTTTTCTCCTCCCACGGCGCAGAACTCAGGAGCCTTTCTTGCTGAACCGAGTTCTCGACCGCATGCCGGGCACGACCGGTTCGTCCACATGCTTTGAGGGGGAAAGAGACGCGCGCGCTTCGCGAAGGATGTGGAATTCTAATCTCGGCAGAGGCGAAAGGAGTTCATTGTGAGAGAGAAGGGTACTGTGAAGTGGTTTAACGGGGCTAAAGGATACGGTTTTATCCAGCGGTCCACTGGGGAGGATGTCTTCGTTCATTTCTCCGCTATCCAAGAGAATGGTTACCGCACGCTGAATGAGGGCGAAACCGTCGAGTTCGATCTGCTGAAGGGCCCCAAGGGGTTCCAGGCGGGTAACGTCGTCCGCGCCTGACAACCTGGAGTCCGAAATTTGGAGTCCGGAATTCGCAAACCCTCTCAGATTCCCCTGAGAGGGTTTGTGGTTTCAGTTTCCTTTGGCGCTCTCTTTTGAATGGGGTTCCATCAATCGTTTCGTCAACAGCACCAGGCCGAAAATCTGCGTCCACTCGGAAACGATATTTCCCACGACCTGGCCCCACTTGGCCTCGGAGTTCAAGGAAGCGTATAGCATGACCCACCCCACGCCTGTAATTACCAGAAATATAGTCAGCGAATGATCTCGCAGCAGCTTGCGAGCGGGGTTCAATCCCTGGTCCGTCGGGCGACGGCTTTCTGCCGATCCTTTCTCGTACATGTACTTGGTTGCCAGCACCGTGACCACGACACCCGACCAATCGGCGATCGCGTTTCCGAAGAATGATCCGAGATGGGTGCTGGGATCGGACACGCTATACAGGACAATCCACAGGATGAGAATCGAGACGGAAGCGACGCCTAGGGAATGACGGCGGATGAAGATTTGTGGGCGGTTCGACGTGTTGGCCATGCGGCTGAGCCTCCGGGACCTTAGAATCTTAATCGTTCCGTCGAGATGCAGAAGCTTGTGAATTGCTACTGCACCTCCACCGAAACTAGATCGCCGTCAGCTTTTCCTCCGGACCTGTAGTTGACGGCCACCGGGCGGCTCTTCCATTCGCAGGAAAATTCGTCTGCCCCGATCAGCGTGAGCGATTTGTAATTCTCTGTCCGGAGCTTGAGCACTCTGGTTCCTGCTGCCACGGTCAAGACCGCCAACGGAGATTGCGAGCAATCGACGGCAATCAATTTTCCTTTCAGATATTGGATCGCGCGTTTGTCGGGCTGAGATTGGGCCGGAGGTTGTTCCGGGTGATCGGCGCTGGCTTCTTCATCTGGTTGAGGACTTTGCTTCTCTGTTCTTGGCTGCGGCTCCGTTGGTTTCCTTGAGGTTGAGGGAGGTGCGGGTGGTGAAGACGTTGAGGAGGAGGGTACCGATGCCGTCTGCTGTGGCTGCGGTTTGGCTTCGCCTTGCGGAAGCACTCCATACTTCTTCAGCATGGGCAAACCGTCCAGTTGCCCGCGTGCGCCCTTCGCAACCTGCGAATCTGGGCTGCTCTTAAGCCGATCGAGCAATGCGGTAGCCGCATCCCAGTTCTTTCCCGCCATGTAGATTTGCGCCATGTTCAGCAGATAGATTTGGTTGCGGGGGTTGAGTTGGATGGCCGCTCGCATTGAATCCATTGCTGCGTGGACGCCCCCTCCCTCCAGTTGAGCCATGGCCAGCATGCTACGAGCCTCGGCGAATTCGGGATACCAGTTCAGGACCAGTTGAAGATCCTGCATCATATTCGGAAGCCCTTCCGCCCCCGGTCGGGCGGTTTGTGCCACGGCCTGCCTTACCAGCGCCAAATAGTAATGTAGCCAGGGATCCTTGGGGACAAGTTCCGCGCCCTTGCCGAGCTCTTCGACTGCGCGGTCGAATTCCTTTTTCTGCATGTGGGCCCAGGCCAGTCCGCGACGCGCGATCACATTGTCCGTCTTCGGCTGGCCTGTGATCGCCTCGAGTTCCTGCATGGCTTGTTCGCGGCGCTCTGGTAGACGGACACTCATTTCCGCCACCAACGCTTGTCCCTCCGCCTCGGGAATCTGCTCAGTGCTGCTGCCGATCTGGTCGGCTGGGGTCACAGCGAGAAACTGATTTCCCCGAGCATTGCCCGCAATAGGCTGCCTGCCCTTCTCCGGCGCCTGCGACGTCTGCGTCAGTGAATGGAAGTAATCCTTCACCGCCCGCCCGAACTGGGCTGAGGTCATGCCGTATGCCTTCTGAATCGCCTCCTCGACCGGAAGCTGTTGGTTCTGGACCAGGTCGAAGTAGGTCCCAGTCTCCGAGAGCTTGTTTTGGTTGAGCAGGTAATGCATCACAATCCACGATTGCGCGGAGAACAAGGTATGGTGCGAGCCTTCCTGACTGGCGGAGATCTCACGGCGCGTCGTGAATAAGTCAGTTATCGCAGGCCACGCCGGAGTGCTCAGCAGTTCGGCGAACGATTCTGGGTCCCTGCCAATCTGCCCCTGCATGTTGTCCAGGCGGAGGCTGGCGAAGTATTGCGCGAAGCCTTCGTCGAACCACGGCTGGGTGGGCGGATAGTTGTAGTTCAGAAACACCTGGGCAAAATCATGAGATATCGCCCGCCAGCTCTCTTCTTTGGACAGGTTCAGGACGAAGTAATTGCGGTCTTCGCCGGGAACGAAAAAGCTGGCGTCTGCGATCGCCTGACCTTGGCGGATGGGCGCAACTTTGGCGTATTCTTCATCGCTTCCCAGGGCGATGATGTCCACCGGTTCCGGCATGTTGATTCGGTTTCTCGCCAACAGTTGTCCGAAGACTGCGCGCATCTGCTCGAATCGCACCACGGCGTTGCGACCGCGTTTCTCGTCCGCGTCCGTGACCACGGAAAAGTGACTGGTACTGATGCGGATCCAGTGAGGCTGGTCAGAGCGCGCAGGCGCAAGCGGAGCACAGCAGAGCACAAGAGTAAGAAGGATGAGCCGTGATGGAAGGGAGTGGATGCGATCCGTCATGAGCCGTCGGGAAGGTGCGAGATAGGGAATGCTACCACGCTGCGGAGGTGCGGAACTCACAAGGCCGATCGAAGCACAGGTCTGTTCGCCCGCTGTTTACTATTAAGTAATATCAGGTATACCCCCCCTCCCCCTGATCTTTTGGAATCATGGGGTTAGGGCCAGACCACCATCAAAATCTTTGAGGAATAAGGACTTATACGCAAAATATTCCGGAATAAGGACTTAGGCGCTCGACATGAGCCATTGCGGTCCCGTTTTGGGTCGGTAAGGGTCTGCCTTCCGTCGGCGGTCAGGTTGTCAAAGAGCGGAGGAGTTGCCAGCCATTTTCAGATAGCTAACATCACTTTGGAATATCTTATCTGGACTGGGCGGATGCGATCAAGGAGAAAATGTATTGGTTCCGTCTATGGAGGCAGGGATTGGTTCCCTGGGATTCTCCCGTCGCAGCAAGGCTCCCGCTTCTCGCGCAAAGAGCGCGAGAGAGAAATGGGGGGTCCGCGCGTCCTCTCAATAACAGAGGTCGCATCGTGGTGTGCAGTGATCGCCAAGGGCACAGCGCAAAGCCAGAGTGACTGTTGCAACATCGCCGTTACACTCACGATTAGGTTCTGAGCGTAATGGCCTGTTCACAGCAGTTGACTTCCGGTTTGCCCGTCATCCGACCAGAATCGGGCTAGATAACGGACGGACGCCACTCCCGGAGACCGACTTTTGGGTTGGAGTCTCCCTTGAAGACTTGCAGGGTCCCCTCCACTCCGACCCCGCTTCCAAGACCTCCCCAGACCCCACAAGTGCGCTGGCCGCCACGGACCTCGAGGCCAGTAGACCGTGACCTGAGTTGTGAATCCGTTGTTTCCGTACGAACATCCGCGGTATAATTTCGGCGCCATGTCGGAGGACGAAACGGCTCGCGCTCTCTCAGTCCAAATCGCTCTTGCTGAATTTGCGGCGCTTCGCGATGAAATCGCGAACCGGTCCAGTGGGCAGAATACGCTGTTGAACCTTAATCTCACGGCCATCGGCGGCATTGGAGGCGTCGTTCTGTCGGGCAAGGCTCACTTGCTACTTTTACTCCTGCTCCCGATCCTTTCTCCGGCATTGGGACTTCTCTATTTTGATCATGCGATAAACATTAAGAACATCGGCAACTACATCCGCGACTGCCTGAAGAAGACACTCGTCACGGCGGCCGGCGACGTTGAGCTAATGAGGTACGAAGAAATTGTTTCCCAATATGAGCGGCGCAGGATCCTGCGTTTCTTACCGTTTGGCCTGCCGCTTTTCCTGACGTTTGCAGCCGTTCCGATCGCGTGCTTAGCAGCCACCTTCTGGGCCGTAGACATACGCGGCGGATGGATTTGGGGGCTCTGGGCTACAGGATTGATCATGACTGTAGCATATCTAGTTTTCTGGCAATTTTTCCTGAGATTGCCGTCCCATGCTTCCGGCTAGGCCCGCCATGCGGATAGGACTGATCCATTGGGCATTTCCTCCTACGACCGGTGGGGTCGAGTCGCACGTGGCCGACTTAGCACGCATGCTCTCACTCGCTGGGTATTCAGTGACTGTGATCACGGGTGAGAGTTCACCCAATCGTGCGCCCGAATACGAGATAGTCACGACTCGGGCTTTGAACTTAGAGTGGTTACGCTCGAATCCGGGCGATGATGATGCCCGATTTCGATACGCCTTTAAGGAGTTGAAACAAATCATATGCTCTCGGAGACTCGGTCTAATTCATGGCCACAATCTGCACCACTTCGCGGATGCTCCAGGGCTCGCTCTTGAGCAACTGCGCAGGGAACTCAGTCTCCGCGTTTACCACACGTTTCATGAGACCTGGCCAGACCTGCTGCATCGCAATCCCGTTTATCGTAACTGGAATGGAAACCTAGCGGTTTCACGTTTCGTTCAGCAACAGTGCCACGAGCAACTGGGCTTCCGCCCTACGTTGCTGCCATTGAGTATTGATCTTGATCGGTTTCACTGCTCGCGGCTACCATTCACTTCCTCTGCCGTGACAACAATCTTTCACCCTGCGCGTCTGCTCCCCTGGAAGGGAGTGCACCTGTCGGTGAAGATGGCCGCTCATCTTCGCCTGCGCGGGTACAACGTAAATCTGCTCCTGACCGACACTCAGCGCATTGTGGACTGGAACTGCGAACTTGGGGCTTACCGCAAGACAATTGAGGAGCTCGTTTCGAGGCTTGACCTCCGGGAGCAGGTTCGTTTTTGCACACCCTGCTATGCAGAAATGGCTGCCCTGTACAACGAAGCTGATTTGGTGGTTTATCCAACGGTTGGCGATGAACCGTACGGACTTGTTCCGTTGGAGGCGATGGCGTGTGGGCGGCCTATCGTTGCCTCACGGAGTGGAGGCATCCCGGAGACGGTAGTGCACTCGAAGACCGGCTACGTCGTTGAGCGCGACGACCTGAATTCACTAACAGACGCAGTGGCCGAGTTGCTCGGAGACCCTCAACGAGCACAACTCATGGGTGCAGCCGGCCGAAAACACGTCGAAAACAATTTTGACGCTGCATGCTATGTCGCGAAACTCATTGGGCGATATAACGAGAACGAATCATCGCAGCTCCCGTCAAACTAGGCCTTCATCGGTTCCTATGTGCACCCATCGTGTGCCATTTGGATCATCCCCTCGATGTCGCGCACACAGAGGCTTGCATGTTCCAGCCGGACAGTCACTGCACACCTCCAATGCGGCCTGAGTCCTCTTAGGCCAACCCGCATAGACTGCCGTACCGCGCGGCCCAAGAATAGCACTCACGCGAGCGAATAACGAGCTACACGTTCGCGCCGGGCACATTCCGGATGTGTGGTCGGCAAACAGGAAGTAATCCAAGCCGCCAACTGCCAGGCAATCGTCTCAACTGGCGATAAATCGCGATTGCACTCATTGACTCTGCGATGGGGTTTTGAGTGCTATCGCCTGATTACATCAATTGTGAAATTCTGTCCGATTCGGCAGCCAGCGCGGTCGTCAACACTTAGTTCCACCTTCCTCCGTGGAAGCGAAATTAGCGCCAACGTTCTATCTCATCGCAGCCCACAAAAGTCCTTCCGACATAACGACAAGCAACATAGCCGCCTCTTTGATACCGAAATTTCGCGTTTGAGAGAATGTCAATTGATAGATCGTTGCCATCATCCACGTGGCCGAAGATAGGGTCGTTATCATACAAAGAAGAACAAGCGAAGCGAGCGGATGTCCAAATTCGCGCTGCACTTGAAGCACAAGCACGGATAACGGCAACGCCACTGAATACGGGGCCGACAGCCACCACCAAGCCTCCATCTTAGCCAAGCCGTTGATGTGCACCTCACGCCAAACAGTCGATACAAGGACGACAAGTGAAAGAACCAACAGTGGTCCAGATGCGAGAAAGGCGATCGCCCTAAGTTCTGGAAACGAGTCACCGCTCTTGAGGGCTGCTATCATCAAGAACTGGAACACGATGATCAGGCCCGCGATCCACAGGAGCCGCATCCGTATTCGCTTTGTTAGGGTGTGCATGGCCCGACGAAATGTTTAGGATACCAGCCATGCGCACCTCAAATGAAAGGTTATGCGAAACCGACCGGGCGGGGCCGCTGCGCCCAAAGGGTTGGCCACCAAGAGAAAACATTGTTGGCGAAAAATCGCCATTACACCAGCAACTGCTGGACAGGACGTTACGGGCTAAGATTAGCCTTTCACCGCCGCGAACGCCGAAAGTTTTCTGATTTCCCAGACAAGGCTTTCTGCAGCGTTCTTTGCCTAAACCCCGGGGTCCTCCTCGTTTTAAGATTTTTCGGCGTACGACTCAGAACTAGAAGCCGCGGGCCTAGAAAGCTTTTCTACGGCCCACTTCGCGCTCTGGGCTACAATTGAATCCTCGTCCGCCACCAACTTCTTCAGGACGGGCAAGAACCTCGGATCCCCGCTGTTACCCACTGCGATGGCCGCGTTGCGCCGCAGACCGGTGCGCTTGGTGCGGCGAATGGGAGAGCCGCGAAACTTCTCCAGGAATTCTTCCGCACTCATTTCGGCCAGCCAGTCCAGCGCCGGATTGACCAGTCCTTCCCGCGATTGAAATTCCGCTGCGCTAGTCGCCGGCGCTTTGCGATTCCACGGACAAACATCCTGGCAGATGTCGCATCCGAACACGTGCCGTCCCATGCCTTCCCGCATGTCTTCTGGAATTGCGCCGCGCTTCTCAATCGTCAAATACGAGATGCACTTATTGGAATCGAGTTGATAGGGCGCGATCAGCGCGTCCGTGGGACAGGCATCGATACAGCGGGTGCAACTGCCGCAGCGATCCGGCGCGGGCAGATCAGGTTCGAGTTCGAGCGAAGTCAGAATCACACCCAGGAACAACCACGACCCCATCTTCTGATTCAGGATGCAGGTATTCTTCCCAATCCATCCAACGCCGGCATACTTGGCGTAGACGCGTTCAACCAGAGGCCCAGTGTCCACGTAGCAATGGGTTTGTAGCGCCGGCGGCTCGGTCGCTGTCGCCATGGCATCCCGAGACTGGGTCGCAATTAGTCTTTCGCCCCGCTGGGGCTCGGCGGTTTCATGCTTATTACCCACGGCTCCCGCCGTGGGCTGCATTCTTGCGCCGCTTCGCGGCTGTTTCTGGAGATCCAATCCAGATTTGCGATCGCAGTTTAGTTGTGACACTGTCTCATTCTGCCCTCGCTCGCCGACCTCGTTTCGAAGTTGGTCTTCCACGACGCGCAGCCGCCGCATCACCGCCTCGTGATAATCCTCGCGGCTCCACGCGTATCGCGAAATCCATCCCCGCTCGGAATCGCCGACCTGGGTGGAGTACGGATTCGCCGTGTTGTAATTAATCGCACACACGATCACGCTCCGCGCCCACGGAGCGGCCGACCGAAGCGAAGCCCGCTTGAGCTGTCCAGCCTTGTCGCGTGCCTCCATGTATTTCATCTCTCCGGCATATCCCGCTTCGATCCAATCCGGAAAGTGATCCAGTTCAGGCAGGTCGCGGACCGGAGCAATCCCAGCCAGTTCAAACCCTGCCTGGTGAGCTGTCTGCTTTACCAGCGCCGCGATTTGGCTGATCTGGTTCAATTGACCCACACCCGATTCCGAAAATCATCCGCCTTCAAATGTAGGCGGCGTGTCCCCGCGTGCAGGAGCGGGATTACAGTCTTCGTGAGATATCCCTTCCAAAGCACTTATGGAGGGGATACCTAGCTATGCCCCTTCCGGCTTGAACACCATTCCCCGACTGGTCTTCCCATTCATCACCACGACCAGCGGCGCGTCAAAATGCAAGTGCCGCACACACCCCTGTTCTTCGACCGCCGCCATCGCGCCAAGCCACTGCCAGTCCACAAAGCCTTCTCCGGCATCCGGATTGACCGTGAAATATCCAACTTGAAATGCTGTGAGGTTCTGGAAGAAATGGCTGCCTTGCGACGGGGTCACGCGGAAGTCGCGGAATCCCGCCTCCACGATCACGCGGGCGCCTGAAATCTCGTCCCACTCCACCGGGATTCCGAGCCAGGGATCATTCGATCCCCAGCGGCCCACTCCGATCAACAGATACGGCGTTCCACTTTCATTCAGCTTCGCATTGAGGTGGGCCACCCCTTCGGCTACCTCCTGACTTCGGGCCCGCTCGAAGCGATGAAAGTCGACCACCACGACGTCGCGCAGATCCCGGATGCGCCCATTGCCCAGCACCTTGGAGCTGTGGCAGACGAGCCGGTCAGGATTCACATCTTCCATCCGCAACTCTTCACCTTCCCGCGAAAGCACCAGCGGACGTATTTGCAGGAAACCAAACTCGGCCGTTTCCTGCGGTGTCTGCGGCAGGCGCACCGCAAACTCTACTTCCACGGGCCGCCCGAACGCCTCGTCGCCGATTCTTATCAGCTGTTCAAGAATCGAGGCCAGCGGAAACACTCCGTGCTTGAGAATTGGAGCGAAGCTCACGATGCGGGTACCGGGCCGGCTCAGCCCGTCAGAGATGACATGGTTGTCGACGGAGTACGTCGATCCCAGGTTGTTCAAGGTTCCATCGCTCTCCGCCACGTCCAGACCGAA
>JGI12635J15846_10006094_pt1 | contig 10362 bp, 9 predicted proteins | sample BlaSpr_A8_OM2_M2_FD_15846 | JGI IMG/M metagenome (IMG submission 15846) | reverse complement strand
CATTGATTCTTGGAATATTCAGCGAACCCTGTTCCGAGTATCGCAGACCATGGTCGAAGCGGCATCGGAAGGATTCCTGGTGCTGCTTTCCGACAGTCTAAACGCGGCGGTCGAAATCTACGTAAACGATCGCGGGAACGGCGAGGACTACTCACTCATATGGCGGCCGCGCGTGGACTCGGACCGCTTCGGCGATCTAACGGATACGCTGGTCTCCGCGGTAAGAAATGCGGCGGTGCAGATCGTTCGCGTTGGCGGCCATGAGATTGTCGTCCGGGTGTTCAGGAAATACGGGTGGCCCATTTTTCGGCGACTAGGGTATTACGCGCTTTCCCAAGCAGATGACCTACCGGCTGATTTCATCGACGGTGTTGTATCGCAGGATGGATTGTATGATGCCCAACGCGCAGATCCTGAATTCAACGATTTCCTCTCCAAAATCGCGCCTGCTCTCCCTAATGAGACGCGGGACAGGCTACTGGAGATGGTCGACAAGGGCCCGGACTTGAGCAAGTATTCGAAGTTTCTGGATGCTCAGGGCGATAAGCGCCAGGATGCTGAGCGCTGGATAACGGATCGGTGGCGTCTTGGTTGGCTCACAGTGCTGAAGAGCATTGCGGGGGAAGGACGGGCGAAGCAACTGGACGAACTCGTGAAACAATATGGCGCTCCACGCCCGGCGTTCGAAATGGGCGGAATGGCTGTGGGGCATATCAGCGATATAACGCTGGAAGAACTGAAGAAATTTTCCATTCCTGATTTGGTTGGATACTTGAAGAAATGGGCGCCGCCGCCCCGAACGCATCCAGAGGCGCCGAGCCGCGCTGGCATCGGGACCGAATTACAGGCTTGGGTTTCCGAAGATCCTTCGCTTTTTGCCGACAATCTTGAGGCGTTTCTGTCACTGGAGTTACACCCAACCTACCTGCGCTCGATACTTGACGCCTTAGCCGGCTCGCTCAAGACTAATCGTAAGTTTGACCCATATAAGGTCGCGGCCGCGATTGCTTGGCTTCTAGCGAATACCAGCAAAATAGGAGAGGAGCATTTTGATTGGGATGAAGATCCCGGTTGGAGCTGGGCGCATATGTCGTCCGCGCGCTTTCTTGCTGAGCTTTTTCTGCACGAAAGTAGACTCGACGTGCCGCGCTATACGGAATTCTGGCCGGCGCTAAAGCTTATTGCGGAGAATCCATCGCCTACCGAGAAAGACGAGGAAGAATACCGCAAGAAGGAGGATTTCGGCCTGTTGGCCCTGAACAGCACGAGGCCGGTGGGGCTGGAAGCGGTGATGCGCTATGCCCGATGGCTGAAGCTTTCTAACAAAGAGATGAGCGTGGGTGCGGAGAGTATGCCGGAAGTGTTCGACCTGCTCGCCGCGCATCTCGATCCTAAAGTGGACAGTTCGGTCGGCGTCCGAGAGATATACGGCATGCAGTTTGGCCTGTTGTGCTGGTTGGACCAGGTCTGGTGGGAGAAACAGCTTCCTGCAATGTTCCCCGGTGATAAGACGCTCCGGGTCCTCGATCGTTTCGCATGGAATGCCTACCTGCGGTTCAGCCGCGCTTACGCAGCGATGCTACCAGCGATGCGCTTCAGATATGAGCGTGCTGTGGGAGCCCTGCAGTCGAACAACACAGATATAACCGAAGGTGACCGGAGATTCGGGAATCACTTCATGCAGTATTACGCGTCGAACGCCCTCCAAATCGATGATCCCCTCTTTACGTCCTTTTTCGCAAAGGCCAGCCCCAAGCTCAGAGCCCAGACCATCGGCGATGTGGGATGGCATCTCGGGCAGGAAGATGCGGGCGAGCTCGACGTCGGTGTGCAGAAGCGCTTTATGGATCTCTGGGAATACCGCCTCGCACAGGGTATGCAGGATGTAAATGCGTCCAGGGAAGAATTGGGCGCTTTCGGCTGGTGGTTCGCAAGCAAAAAATTCCCCGATGATTGGTCAATTGACCACCTGATGACGGTCGTGGAAAAGTTCCGTAACATTAATCCTGATTTTGCAGTAATAAAGCGCCTTGCCGAACTTGCGCCGAAGTATCCCTACAAAGCCGTTCGCTGCCTTGGAATCATATTTGAGGAGGACAAGGACGGTTGGGCTATTCACGGCTGGGACAACGCCCCGCAGGTCATTATCGGCGAAGCCAGTAAAGGTGATGAAAAGAGCCGCGGGGAAGCGGATCGCGTGGCGAATTTGTTGGTAGCGAGAGGACACCACAGTTTCAAGGCGCTGCTCAAGAAGCCCTAGCTAGTGTTTAGCTGGTCCCTGCCAGTGCAGCTGGGGACACTCAGAAAGCACAGTGACGGAAAGGGACTTGGTGAAAGTCGCCACCTTCAACATTAACAACATCAATAAGCGGCTCGACAACCTTCTGGCTTGGTTAGCGAAAGCTGAACCGGACGTGGTGAGTCTCCAAGAGCTCAAGGTAGAGCAGGGAGCCTTTCCCGTGAAAGCCCTTCGAACTCCGGGTACGAAGCGGTCTGGCAAGAGGAGCAGCTCCTAGAACGGCGTCGCCATTCTCGCGCGACACCACATTCCCGTGCTGACTTGCACAAGCTTGCCGGGAAATCCCAAAGATCATTATCCTGAAGCTCGTAATTCTGAAGATCATCAAGCTCGCTACATTGAAGCGGCGGTTCAGGGAGTCCTGATCACTTCCATCTATCTCCCCAATGGCAATCCGCAGCCTGGACCGAAATTCAATTACAAGTTGGCCTGGTTTGAGCGCCTCATTGCCCACGCCGCCGAACTCATGGCGAGCGGCGCCCCCGTGGTGCTGGCCGGTGACTACAACGTCGTGCCAAAATAAAAGCAGCTAATCAATTCACGATGAGCTCAAACTTGACCGTCGACGGGGTAATGGCTCCGTCGCCAAGGAATTTCAAATCTAGGATGTAGAGACCCGGGGTAACCCGGTTGGGCAAGAAGAGGCCACCGCTTCCGTCTGCGCGAATTTCCGCGGTTATGGGCACACCGGGTGAAGCGACATTTCTGGCATTCACGAGCACCGCCCCCCAAGGAAGAGGATTTCCGTTCCCCTGATGCAAAGTCGCGAATTCTCCCCCGACAGACGTGGATGAGACCGGGTCAAAGAAGCTGGCTGGTTGGGCGGCCGCCAGATTGGAAATCTCATAAGCTCCACGGCCTTCCGTGGAGACGAACGCGGCGTTCTGAATAAAGCCGGATGCACTGATGTATGAGCGAGAGGAAGGAAGGTAAGGTGTTAGATCCTGCCAGGACTCGTTGCAGCCCGGCGTCCCGGTTGGGTTTTTTGCGACTGTCCCAAGGTAGAGTCCGGTATAAGGTGAGGCTACGAGCATCTGCGAGGGATTGCGGCGATTGAATGCGATATGCGAGGGTACGCTGAGTGGAAATCCGTGAAAGCGGCCGCTCGCCGCTTCGAAGACAAGATCGGGATTGTATTCCCCGACCAGAGCGTACCTTCCCGATTCAGTGACCAAGGCTGTGAGCACGGGGAGTTGGCAAAAACTACCTCCTCCATCGACTGAAATCTGAATCGTATTTGAGCTGTTAATCCCTTGCACTGCAACTACGAAGATTCCAGGGTCAAATGGGTCGACGAATGCCGGCCCCTGCTGACGGCCCGCCCCAAAGTTTGGACCCTGAGCAACTCCGCCTTGATCCAGCAGGTTTTGTATAAGGCACGCCCAGCGCGGTTTGCCGAATATCCCCAAGCGTGAGAAGGTGAGCCACTGCAAGCCCGACGGACACAGGGAATTTGTGGCGTCGGTGTAAAGAAAGAATTGGGTATTTCCGTGACCACCGCTCAGCCAAAGCCGTGCCGCACCGGTGGGAATATCGTCGTTCACTATGTGCCAGCCGGAGAAAGAGTTTTCCGGTCCATCGGCGGCAGCGCTGAAATTTTCGTTGCGAATAAGCGCCATGCGTCTCCCGGTTCCGGTTCCTCCCGGAGGGTCGGGAACCGGCTGACCGCTGGAATCAGGTAAGGGCAGTTGCGCAAGCATAACCATGTCGAGGGAGCTTGGCGGCGGATCACTCTCCAGCGTTTGTACAGCTTCAACAACGCCCGAGCCGTCAAGCGGTTGATTGACCCCTAGCGTATCGCGGTTCAGAGTAATGGGGGTCTCGACTGAGCCATTGAAAAATGTGCCCTTTCCAGCTTGCAGCTGACGCCACGTGACGGCCTGTTGCAGTGCTATGTCTCCTGCGATGTAGTTCGAGTCTCCCTGATTGGTTTCGAAAAGCCACGTGCCATTGGCGGTCCGCCACCAACTGTCGTTATCTTGCGTTGGATAGCCGAGAAAGAATTGGGGCAGATTTGGGGTCTGCGGGCCAGTTGATGGAGATTCCGCAATTGCCAACATCTGGGAGGTTTGAATGTGCAGTCCTTCGCTATGCGTAATCCACGTCATGGTAAAGATGCGAGAGCTCGCGTCCGATGGAGTTCCCTGATAGACGCCTCCATCGTTTCCCATGTATACCGAAGACTTGGCTGTGGGACAGAAGTCGCTCGGAAGCAGGAAATCCCAAACATCGGCATGGATGGCTTGATTCCAGTTCAGCGGGCTTGGTCGATTCACGATATTCCCGTTGGCATCGAGGAAGAAGGTAGAAGACCCTGCGCCTTTTGTTCCTACGAAATCATCCAGAACGAGGCGGCCCGAAGAATCAACCGACAACGCCTGTTCCACAGACTGAGCATGACCGATAAATACTTGGCGGCCCAAGCCGATCGCCCGATTGGTGAGCGCAGGACATTTGGAAGGGTCGATCGAATATGCCCGGACGAAACGGCGGCCACCAAGTCCGCGGCCATCGTTGTCGAGCGTGTATTGCGCCAAATAGTCGTTGGTTGGGGGATGGTAGACAAGCAGCGCCGTAGCGTTGTTGAGCTGACATTCAGTAACGCTCGGGTCGTAATCCTTTGGGTCTGCCGGGTTGCATCGGGCGTCGGTAGTCGATCGCGCGTCAGATGGGAGAACCGACGGCTTAAAGATGACATAAGCCTGGTCGTCGAATGCTGCCAGAGACTGGTTATCCGTGGTGCCCTTCGATACATTGTTAAAGTCGGCTTGCATATTGGGGTCGCCCGGCAGGTTTACAACCAATGGGAATGTCCAACAGCTGAAGGTCTTGCCGTCGTCGTCAGAATAAAAGATCTCTGAAGCGGTGCGCGCCCAAACACGGGTTTCACTGGTTACGATCGCAGTGATTGCGCCAAGTTGGGTGGTGGAGTTTGATGCTCCACAATTGGGATCGTTCGCGTTGCGATATCCATAAGTGATCGGCTCGGAAAAGGGCTTGGTGGCGATTGGGCTTTTCGGCCTTCGGGCGACGCCGATACCTGTAGCTATGAAGAGGGTTGCGGTTGTGTTCGAAAATGCGACAGAAGGAACTCGCTGATTGGTTGCCAGCGGGGAGGGATCATAGGTGTAATACCATGTGTCTCCAGAATCGATAGACTCCCACAATCCTGATCGTCCCAAGCTGGGATTGGGATTGTCATCTTCGCGTTCGCCCACCGCGAGATGGGTTGTGCCCGGTGCTATTGCGATGGAGAATGCTCGGGGTGGCGAATTCGTGAGATGAGTCCAAGGCGCTCCATTGACTGAACGCCAGACTCCGCCGGTCTTGGGAATTGCGAATAGCTCAGCCTGCGATCCAACCAGCGCGCCAACCACCCCGGAGCGGGTAGGTTCGGTGTCCGGCAGGGCAATCTCGTCGGGACCGATGTCAATAAATTTCGGACGGGCGGGTGGTGCAGATGCCGCATAGACGTTAACTGAGCCGAGCGCGTAGCCGATTGGCTCAGTTTGACCACCGCCATTTTGCAAGAGTGCAGTGACGTGTACAGCATGGTGTCCGGCCGTCGAAAAGGTCCCGCCCAACTCTAAGATTCGCGACTGGCCAGGCGTGAATTGGAAAACTTCATGGGTGAAAGGATTGTCGGTCGATGCATAGACGTTTACCAGAACAGGCGTGCTTCGCGGGTTCGTCAGTCTCACTACAACCGTAAACTCGGCGCCTGTTGCGACAGGATTCGGATCAATCTTGAGAAGTTCCAACGCGGCTGGCAGCCCGTTGGCGGATGCCGGAATAAGAATACAGACCAGAAGCACACTGATCGTGAAGATCCAAACAGGAAGGACGAATTTCATTATCGATTTTCCTTAAAGGCCAATTTCGCGTCCGTGACAACTCTGCGATTTCGATAACTGAGACTGGACCTAACGCCGCAACGAGTCGAAGTATACTCCCATCTAACTTCGTGCAGGACCCGCCCTTGCTGTGGGCTTGAGCCCGGTTCGGGGCGTGGGTCATTCCGTCCCGAGGCGTCAGAATTGTCGGACACTTCGGTGGGCGCACGCACGCCCTCAACGCGTCTCGGACGGAGCCTGCTTCTTACATTCGGATTCCTCTGGTCGAGGATGAAGCCGTCGTCGCCGGGTCGGCAAGCTGGGTCTTGGCCGGCAACGCTGCGGATGCGATCGCTAAGGAATCGAAGTCCGGAGTGCATCGACGATTTGGAAAGTTAGTCTGCACCAAGTAAACGAGCTGCCCAAAATCCCTTCGCAATTAACCTTTGCAAGTGCCTGAATCTACGAGACTGAAAAGGCGCTAGCTTCTTGCCCAGATATTGGTGTTTATGGGCAGGTCAGTAAAATCCCGACATGGGCCAAAATCCTACGATTCAGCGAAATTAAACCGTGAATTAGCCTATTACCACATCCTGATCTCGGTCTTCCCGTATCGAGGGCTTGCGGCCCTACCATTACGCCTTAGCAAATTCAGCGATGGTGGCAACCAGCGCACTGGCCGCTTGTTGCTCTTTGGCAGACGCGCGTGCCGCATACCTTTGCGTTACAAACTGCGTCGAGTCGTAGACGGAGGAACCCCGCGATCCTCTCGAAAGCGGCCTTGCGAAAGCGCAAGGAAAAGGACTTGGTAAATGCCCCTCACTTGGTAGACAACGTCATGAAAGACGTGAAGGAGCCGACGCTTTCAGATTTCAAGTGGCTCGACGAGTTCGTAAAACAGCGACGAAAGATTTACGGGGAATGCTATAAGCAGATTCGCGACAAGCATTATGCTCACAAACAGCGCGGAGGCGTTGCCGTTTCCGTCGCACAGTCCGACAGGGTGGAACTGGCCAAGCTCGTGACGGACCTAAACAATCTCCACGGCGCCATCTGGCACTGGTATCGCAACGGGGTGAAGCCTCAGAAACTGAAGCAAAGTAGATCGGCCGGAAAAGATGTAGTGAAGAGGACAGAGAAGTTCATTCGGTCGCTGCCGTAAATTCTCCGGGGAAAATACGGCGCAGACGGGATGTACCCCGTCCCGCGAAAACCTACGAATAGAAGGAATGCGGGGAAAGACGGGACTGACCCAATTGTTTTGGCGGCAAAGGCGTACCTCTCAACAGGAATCAGGATCTTAGATGCTAGCGATTTCAAAGCCTGGCTGATCGAACTCGCCGACAGAGCGGAGGCACCCGAAACAGTGGAGAGTGTTTCGGTCGAGGTTGAGACTAACGAGAATAGGAACTAGTGATCCGATTGCCCGATGTGGCCGAAGCCATACGCACCCGCTCCAACATAGTGGTCGGGCTTGCCGGTATCGGGGCCGAGTCTGTACTTCCCGCCTCTTAGATCAACGAAGGGTGAGCGTGTTAGGGGAAAAACAGATCCACCCAAGAGATAGTTCTTGCCTTTTCGCATGAACCCTCTCCCAGAATGGCACCGCCAAGACCTGAGGCGGGAATGTCTGTCCGGCTTTCCCACAGGGGAATGCGGTGACATCCATCACAGACACTTAGTCGGATCGGCGCGTAATTTGACGAAAGTGGCTATCTGGCCAAATTTCGTATTCGCGGTCGGCGGACTGCTTCTCAGCTGGGGAGGTAGTGGTCTGCTGCTCGCGAACCGATTGCGAGACGAAGGATGGGATTGCTGTCCCGATACGGACGCGACGATTCTGTCAGCGAGTATTTGCCTGCCTGACAATGACAACTGTCCCCACATCGCTTGTGTGATTTATGTATACCAGGTCCAGAACGAGAACTACTCAGGTCTTTGCGTGAAACCTTTTCTCACACGGCGTGACGCCCGGCAGTTCGTAGACGACTGCTATGCTCGGACCCCCATAACAAAATACCGCCCGGAATGCCCGCAAGAATCCTGTCTCATCCTCGAATCCTAGGAAACGACTACAACCACTTGGCGACGCCTCCGTGATGTGAACACGTGCCCCGCCGGCTCTGGCTGAAACTGTAGGTTCCATCACGACATTGTGCAGTCGCACCTTGAGGCGCTGTTGAACAGTTTTCGGGGCGCTTTACTGTTTCGCCCTTGCTGTTGACATAGGTGCCGCTATCTGTGCATTTCGGTTGAGATTTCTGTTGTTGTTGCTGCGTCGGCTGGTCATTTGACGGCTGCGGAGTCTGGGCGGACAGTGAAGTGAACAGCACAGCCGCCAGGGCGACTGAAACGAATCGTCGAATGAAAGACATTTACTGATCCTCCGCCTTTTTCTTAGCTGTTGGTTTCCAATCCTCGACTAGCACCCACCCATCACCCGAACTGCAATCGCCGGTCTTGCAGACCTCAAACTTGTATATCGGATGAACTTCCCAGAGAGAAGTGCGGGCCGGGTCGCCCTTGAGCGCCTTGCTGCTAATGCATGGACTATGGCTGGAATCGAACATCAACTGGCCTGTGACTCGAACAGGTCTCTGAGCCTTGGCTACTTGATTGACTAGATCGGGCGTCCAGGAGGTCGGTCGGTGGTGCGGAATCATCTCGACCACTACCCCGGAACACTCAGCTTTGCCCGGAGTTGTGACGATGGAAACGTGGATGTCGTGGTACGAAGCCTCGTTGGGTACATTCTTACCGCAGTTCACACTCTCGGCGCTTTCCTGACGGGCGATTTTGACAAATCCTGTAAGGACAACTTCATTGCCTTCGCCCAGGGCAACCAAAGGAGAGCGATCCGTCGCCGGCCCAGGCGCGCTGGTTAGTGGATGAGTGTCCTCATTTCCGAACGGAATGCTTTTATCGCTTTCGACTTTTTCCTGCAGCGATTTCATCTGAACAATCGTGATGGGCTTGGCGTCGGAAGCGCAGAAATTATTCTTCGCTTGATTTTGCGCGGCCTCCGCTCCACCGTTGCCGTCTGGGCCGCAGCTCGTGGAATCAATAGGCGCTGGGGTCGCGGTCGGATAGTCCGGGTTCGAACAAGATTGGCCGAAAGCGGATAAGGCGAAAAATGAGAAGAGAATCGTGACCGTCAGGCAAATCGCAGCGCTGACGCAAGACCGGTACGCGGAAAAGCTTTCAACATTTGTCACTGAAGTACCCCTTTCCAAGAGTCGTTGCTATCTTGCGGGGCCCGAAAAGCGATGGGGGAACTACGTGTTATGAAACGCAGAAACAATACCACCGCTTTAACCATGTGGCAAGGACTGAAGCTTGCGAAAATATCGAGTTTGTGCTCATTATTTTGGCCCCGCTGATGAAGTTGGCGCCGTAGATGGTCAGGGTCTGGGCGCTGTTCGAGGGTGGCACCGGGTTGGGCAGCACCTGGCTGATCGTGGGTACTCCCGCGATTTCTGCTGCACCTCCCCAGTGTTCAAGATGTACCGGTGCGCTAATTTCTCCTCAAAGGGCAAGGCAGTCTTTGCCCGCGGAGGTGCTATAGGATCTTGGGCGGCCTGGAGAAAATGGGCCGGCCTGACAGAACGAGCGGTTCGGGAGTTCTTAAGAAGGCATCGTGTGGCCCGTCACGAGGTCCCTGCGGTTCGAGCGCAGCTCGAAGAGATTAGCCGATTATTTGCCAAGCACTTGCTTTTATAGTAAGCAGCTCTTAACGCACGCGCGGTATCATCGGCTTTTTATGGAAATGACATTTCCTTGAGCCCAGAGGGTGGCAGCCGGCAGCCGACATTGGCATTCCTGGTTTCAACAGCGGAGAGTTGCGTTGATTGCCGCCAACTAAGCAACTGGAATTATGCCTTCTTAGACTTCTTCTTGGCTGCCCACAATGCTTTTTGCTTAACGCTCATTGCCTTGCGCTCTGCCTCTGTCCACTGGTGCCCGTTTTTCTTTTTCTTGGTCGGCTTGGCGGCGGGTGCTGCCGGCGTGTCCGATTCCAGGAGTGCGATAACCTTGTTGAGCCTGTCCCGCTCCTGCTTTGCTAGTTGTAAGAGGTTCATGCGGCAAATTGTATCACCCCAAAATACATCGCTCGTGGACGCCGTATGGAGACGCCGCACACTGCCGGAGCTGCCTCACTGTGACAAATGAGCCACCAATGCACTATTGGACACCCCCCTCCGTTTCATGCAACTGGCGTAATGTGCCGTA
>JGI12635J15846_10006093_pt1 | contig 10363 bp, 4 predicted proteins | sample BlaSpr_A8_OM2_M2_FD_15846 | JGI IMG/M metagenome (IMG submission 15846) | reverse complement strand
GCGAACGCCGGCGCACTCCCCGCGCGGCTGTCGGTTCCACTGCCAATGTTGCCTACCCAGGAGCGCCGGAACTGAGCGCCGTTTTGACCGACCTCAGCGACGGCGGAACTTTGATCCACACCGCCAACCGGCTTCCGCCCGCATGCAAAGTTTATTTCGAGTTCGCACTTCCCGGGCAGCAGCAACTGGTCCGCTTGTCGGGTGAGGTTGCGTGGCAGCACGCCAGCGGCCGCACCGGAATTCGTTTCCTCGACGTTCCCCAGTCTTCGCGCCGCCTCATGCAGACTTGGCTTCAGCAGAACAATGCCCCTCCGTCAACACGACGGCCTGCCCAGCCGCCGTCAAGCAAGCCCTCTGCGACTCAATCCTCCGCGACCGAGTCTGACCCCGTGCACGAAAAAACGCCCGAGCCGGAAGATTCCACCGTCGTCTCCAGCGGCGGCAACCGCCGGACACAGCAGCGTTTTGCTAATGCTGGCAACCGCCGCGGAGAGCATCGTTTTGCCTGCAAACTCGGAGCGGAAGTCTACCGTCTCGGCAGCAACGTCCCCAATCGCTGCATCCTGTCCGACATCAGCGAGGGCGGTTGCTACGTCGAAATGCCAACCCCATTTTCCGGGCGGTCGGGCGTGGAAATCCTGGTGCGCACCGCCGACACGAAACTAAGAATTACCGGTCAGGTGCTGGCCGCCCATCCCGGTTTCGGCATGGGCGTGCGTTTCATGTTCCGCGATTCCGTCGAGCGCGAAGAAATTCTGCGCCTGCTCGCAGTCCTCTCCGCCGGTCCGTCGATGGACGAACAACATCGCTGAACAACTCGAGGCCGCAGTTGATTTTGGGTGGCACAACGCTTCCGCGCTGACGCAAGCGCACGGTGTCGAGTCCGGCTCTAGCGGCTGAGGTTACGCCAACTGTTCTTTCTTCGCCACCGCCCCGCGAAAATATTCCAGCGAAAGCTTCAGCCCGCTCTCCAACTCCACTTTCGGCTCCCATCCCAGCACCCGCTTCGCCTTTGAAATATCCGGACACCGTTGCTTCGGATCGTCCTGCGGCAGCGCCTCAAACTTGATCTGGCTCGCCGATCCCGTCGTCGCGATCACTTTCCGCGCACACTCCAGAATCGTGAACTCCGTCGGATTACCAACATTTACCGGCTCATGTTCCGCCGACCGCGCCAGCCGCAGAATTCCATCCACTTCATCACTCACATAGCAGAAACTGCGCGTCTGGCTGCCGTCGCCATACACCGTGAGATTTTCTCCCCGCAGCGCCTGCCACATAAAATTCGGAATCACCCGCCCGTCGTTGATCTGCATCCGCGGCCCGTACGTATTGAAGATGCGCAGAATCCGCGTGTCCACCCGGTGATAACGGTGATACGCCATAGTCACCGCTTCCGAAAACCGTTTTGCCTCGTCGTACACCGACCGCGGTCCGATCGGATTCACATTCCCCCAATACGTTTCCGGCTGCGGATGCACCATCGGATCCCCGTAACACTCCGATGTCGATGCCATCATGAATTTCGCGCCGCACCGCAGCGCCGTTTCGAGCGCTTCAAACGTCCCATACGAGCCCACCCGCAGGGTTGCGATTCCGTGTTCGGCATAGTCCACGGGGCTCGCCGGACTCGCGAAGTGAAACACATAATCCAAGTCCAATGTTCCCCACTCGCCGGGCTGGCAAACATCTTTCTCTACAAACTCGAATCGCGAATCGTTCCGCAGATGTTCGATGTTCCCGAGGCGCCCCGTCAGCAGATTGTCCGCTGCTACGACCGTGTAGCCCTCACCGAGCAGCCCATCGCACAAATGCGAACCCAGAAAGCCTGCCCCTCCAGTCACCAGCGCACGTTTCTTGTTGGTGGATCGCATGTTCATCGATTTCAGGCGCGCTCCCGGGTCTTCAATCGCGTCCCCGCCGGCATCTCCTCTGCCAACGCCGCCGGACGCCCCACGCTGTAATAAGAGAATCCGTGCTCCACCATCACCGCCGGATCATACAGATTCCGCCCATCCAGCACGATCGGATACTTCACCAGCGTGCGCAGGCGCTCCAGATCAAGCGCCGCGAATTCTTCCCACTCCGTCAGGATGAGCAGCGCATCCGCGCCCGTCGCCGCTTCATACGCATCCGTCGCGAACTCAACACCCGACTTCAGCACCTCTTTCGCCCGCTCCATTGCCGCCGGATCGTATGCGGAAATGTGGCAGCCCTCACGCAATAGTTCCTGCACCAGCAGCAGCGCCGGAGACTCACGGATATCGTCCGTCCCGCCCTTGAACGCCAGCCCCAGCACGCCCAGCCGCTTACCGCGGAAAGTCCAGAGCACGCTACGTACCTTGCGCAAGAACCTGTGCCGCTGCTCTTCGTTAATGCGAACTACTTCTTCCAGTAGCCGGAAGTCATATCCACTTTCCTTCGCGACCGCCCGGAACGCCATCAGGTCTTTCGGAAAGCACGACCCTCCATACCCGATTCCCGGATTCATGAATCGCGGCCCGATTCGCGAATCCGTTCCGATCCCGTCGCACACCTGCTGCACATTCGCCCCCACCGATTCGCAGATCGATGCCACCGCATTGATGAAAGAAATCTTCATCGCCAGAAATGCGTTGGAAGCGTGCTTGATCAGTTCCGCGCTCTTCGTGCTCGTGATGATCAACCGCGGCGGCGCTTTGCCTGTGGCCGCTTCCGGACGCGGAATCGCTTCCCCCCGTCCGTAGTACCATCCACTCGTCAGCGGCCCGTAGAGCTGGCGCATCACCTCTGCGGCGCGCTCGCTCTCGACTCCCACCACAATACGGTCGGGATAGAGAAAATCTGTAACCGCCGTCCCTTCTCGTAGAAATTCCGGATTCGAAGCCACATCAAACAGCGACGGATCGGCCCCGTTCCTCATGATAATGGTGCGGATCCACTGGCTCGTATACACCGGAACCGTGCTCTTCTCCACCACTACCTTGTATTCGTCTACACCTCCGGAGATTTCCCGTGCCACCGACTCAACATACGACAGATCGGCGTCCCCACTTTCGGTGGGCGGCGTCCCGACCGCGATGAACACAACTTCACTCTCTCGCGTGGCCGCCTGCAAGTCGCCGGAAAACTTGATGCGCTGCTCGCGATGCCGCGCCAGCAACTCGGGCAGAAATCGTTCATGAATCGGCACCTCTCCGTTCCTGAGTGCCGCAATTCTCTTCTCGTCGTTATCGACCAGGACGACCTCATGCCCCAGATCCGCAAAACACGCTCCCGTTACCAACCCCACATACCCGGAACCGACCACCGCGATGCGCATAGCGAGCCTTCTCCTTGATTTTCCATTTGCACCTCCGGCTCGTCGGTGTGCAGATTCTTACTGTAGCAGTCTTTCCAGTTCTAGCAGCGCTTCCATCGTGATCGCCGCGTCCACCGGCCCAGGAATGGGAATTCGAATCTCACAAAAAACCGTGACACCCATCACCGCCCCAGCTCGTGTGGGGACGGGCACCTGGCCCGTCCAAGGGTTGCCGCCGCCCCCGGCTGTCCAAGCCGAGCGCAGCTCGGCCTCGTCTCCAGCGCCGCCACCATCTCGGAATGTTGTGGTCCGAACGGGCAGCATTCCAGCGGGCTGCTCATATAGAAACAGCACGTCCCTCCCGCCCGAAGGTAGTAGCGCTCCTGCCCCACAGCATCCGCTCGTCATCGCTGTAAAATAGCCGCAAGGCGTCCCCCGCCGACCTCGGAGAATCCGTCTGCGCCGTGTTTCGATCAACGCCGCCCTCTTGCTCCTGCTCGTCTCCCCGCTCCGCGCGCAGGATCGCTCCGGCGAACTTCGCCTCGCCGTCACCGATTCCGACGATGCTGTCTTGCCCGCCCACGGCCTTCTCATCAGCCAGGCAAGCCACTTCGAACTCACCTTCGACACCGCTCCCAACGGAGAATACATCGCCAAGAGATTGCCTCTAGGCACTTACCATCTAACCCTCGAGCACGCCGGATTCGCCCCTTACAATTCGCTGGTCGAGGTTCGCTCCGAGCTGCCGCAGAAAATTTCCGTGGTCCTCTCCGTCGCCGCCGTAGCTCAGATCATCGACGTAAAAGATTCCGACACGCTCCTCGACACAACGAACCCCGGCAACACTTACCAACTCGGCGCGCCCGCACTGCGCGATTGGGCCGCCACCATTCCCGGACGCCAGGCCATCGACGTCGTCCAGTCGCAACCCGGCTGGGTGCTCGAGGCCAACGGAGTCGTCCATCCTCGCGCCTCCGAATACGATACGCAGTACGTCGTCGACGGCCTTCCCATCCTTAATAACCGCTCCCCCGCGTTCTCTTCCTCCGACGATCTCGACGATGTGCAGTCGGTCAAGACGTACACCTCAGGCATTCCTCCCGAATTCGGCCGCAAGATTGGAGGAGTAGTTGAAACCACCACCGACCGCAATCCCGCGCGCGGCCTGCATGGCACCGCCATCCTCGGCGGAGGAAGCTTCGACACCGCGAACGCTTACCTCGGCACCAGTTATTTTGACGGCCGCAACGTCTCCGGCCTTTCCGTAGACGCGGCGCGCACCGACCGCTTTCTCGATCCCCCAGTGCTCGAAAACTTCACCAACAGTGCCACCCTCGCTGGAATCAAAGCCAGCTTCGAGCGCGACCTCACTAATAAAGATCGTCTCCGCCTCTCGCTAAGTTTTGATCGCGCCAGATTTCTCCTTCCGAACGAACTTATCCAGCAGCAGAACCTGCAGCGTCAGGATCGCAGCAATCGGGAAGTCTCAGGCCAGGTCTCGTATCAGCACACGTTCTCTTCCAATGTCCTCGGCACCGTGCAGGGACGCGTGCGCGATGACGAGGCCGCACTCACTTCCAACGAATCTTCCTGGCCCATTCAACCGTTTCAGAATCGTGGCTTCCGCGAAGGCTACGTCAGCGCCACCGTCGCCGCCAACTTCCGCAACCACGAAATTAAAGCTGGAGTCGATTCCATCTACAGCTTCGTTCACGAACAATTCTCCTACCACATCACCGCCACCGAGCTTAACGGCAAGCCCATCTTCGATCCCTCCACGCCGCTCGATTTTTTCTTCCACCAATCCGGTGACGACCGCGAGCAGGCGTTTTTCGTCCAGGACAACGCGCACTTCGGCAACCTGAATCTCAGCGGCGGAATTCGCTTTGACCACTACAGCGTTCGTGTCACCGATTCCGCGTGGAGCCCGCGCCTCGGTTTCGCCTGGTACGTCCCCAAACTCGGCATCGTGTTCCGCGGATCCTACGACCGCGCCTTCGGCACTCCCGCGATTGAGAATCTGCTCCTCAGCACCTCCGCCAAAGTGCGCACTCTCAACGGCACCGCGGCACAACTCACGGTCCGGCCTTCGCGCGCCAACTATTACGAACTGGGCGCTACCAAGGAGCTCTTTCACAAAGCTCACATCTCCGCCAACGTCTTCCGGCGCGACACGCGCAATTTCGCCGACGACGATGTCCTCCTCGATACTGGCGTCAGCTTCCCCATAGCGCTCAGTTCCGCCCACATCTACGGCGCCGAAAGTCAGATCGCTCTCCCGCAGTGGGGCCCATGGTCCGCCTGGTTCAATTACTCCTACATGGTCGCCTCCGCGCGTCTTCCCGTGGTTGGCGGATTGTTTCTCGGCCAGAACGCTGCCGATCTCCTCAACTCCAACGCCCGCATATGGATTTCCCAGGACCAACGCCACACCGTGCACGGCCAGTTCCGCTACCAGCCCTGGTCACGCTTTTGGACCTCCGTCGGCGGCTCTTACGGCACCGGCCTCCCCGTCGAAGTGAACGGCGAGAGCACCGCAACCCTCGTCGAAGAATTCGGCCAAGCCGTTGTTGACCGCGTCAACCTCAGCGCCGGACGCGTGCGCCCATCCTTATCTGTCGATCTCTCCGCCGCTCTCGATCTCTACAAAAAAGAATCAGGTGCCGTGCGCCTCCAAGCCGACATTCGCAATCTCAACGACCGCCTCAACGTCATCAACTTCGCCAGCGTCTTTTCCGGCACCGCGATCGGTTCGCCGCGCACCTTCTCGCTCCGTCTCCGCTTCGATTACTGATTCGATTGCTGATGTTGCGTCCCATAAATGTGCGGCATAAATAGAAGGGCTTGGAAGGGCTCGTCTTCGCAGGAACGCGGGAAAGCACGCGGTTTCCTATCAGGGTATCGCTTTAGCGATACCGCAAGTTTTACGAAATCGACCTTTCCCTTAGGGGCTGCGCACCGAATGTGCTACATGAAAGGCTTGGGTCTTCTGCAGCAAGAAATGCAAAGGTGCAAGAGTTTGCGTCTACCCAACTAAGTGGGATTGTGGTGTCACCAACTTCAGGGGTATCAAACTGCATCTGATCATTGCCACTCGTTCCGGAGGTCCCTTCCCCGTCGTTCCAAGTGCTCTTTATGGGGAGACCCCGGGAGGTTGTATTGGAGAACGAAGCGATGCGCTACTTTTTGTCACACGACGTTGGGAAAATCCGTTCCGGTGTGTCTTCCCGGTCCCTTGGTGATTCGATGTTCAGCGCCGTGCCCCGTGGAACGCCAGTCCGCAATCTTTGCCTGACTTTGCTCGTCGTTTCCGTCGCTTTTCTGTCGTCTTCGTTCGCGCAGCAGCCGTTCCTAACCAGCCGTGGTGATATCAGCCGCAGCGGCGTCAACACCAACGAAACTCTGCTCACNCCCACCAACGTCAGCAAGAACAGCTTCGGCCGTCTCTTCAGCGNTCCCGTCGACTATGTGGTAATGGCCCAGCCGCTCTATGTGCCCAACGTGAACATCCCCGGTCAAGGCACGCACAACGTCGTCTATGTCGTCACCCAGGCCGATTCGGTCTACGCGATTGATGCCGACACCGGCACACAGCTCTGGTACGCCAGCATGCTCAACGTCGGCGGCACGACTGCGAGCGGTATATATCTCCCGTGCGGCACCAATCCCGGTTACAACCAGGAAGGCATCGTCTCAACCCCGGTCATCGATCCCACCACCAACACCATGTACCTGGTGGCGAAGACTCTTCTCAACACCACAGTCCGTCATCATCTTCATGCTCTCGACATCACCACCGGCAACGAGCTAGCGGGGAGCCCCGTTCTGATCACCGCGACCAGCACCAGCAATAAGGGACACAAGACCGTCTTCAACAGCCTGCACCAGAAAAACCGTCCCGGCCTCTTGTTGCTCAACGGTGTCCTTTACCTGGGCTTCGGCTCGAACTCCTGCAACGACGGCGCCACCGGCTGGGTTCTTTCCTACGACGCTGCCAGTCTGTCGCAGCTCGCCGTCTTCAACACCTCGCCTGACTCCGGATTGGCTTCCATTTGGCAGGCGGGCAACGGTCTCGCTGCCGACGCAGACGGCAACATCTTCGTGGAGACCTCCGAAACGGGCGCCCCGTACGATGTCCCCAACGGTGGCCAGACGTTCTGCAACAGCGTGTTGAAGCTGGCTCCCGATCTCACGCTCGCCGACTATTTCACCCCGTGGAGCGTGGCCTATCTCAACGCCCACGATCTTGATTTGAGTTCCACCGGCACCGTCGTCCTTCCCGATCAAGACGGCCCCTATCCCCATGAACTCATCGCCAGCGGCAAGCAGGGCATCGTCTATGTTCTCAATCGTGACAGTCTGGGAATGTTCTCTGCGAACGACAGTCGGGTTCTTCAGGAGGTTGTTCTGGAACCGAACGTCACCAACGACGTGCTGTTCGGTTCTCCCGCCTACTGGAACCACACCTTGTACTTCGCCCCCCGCGCTTCTCCGCTCCTGGCTTTTCCGTTGTCCGGGGGATTGCTCGGCACTCCGCTGAAAACGGTGGCGAGCTATGCCGGCGGCCGTCATTCTCCATCCATTTCCGCCAATGGCAACAGCAACGGAGTTTTGTGGGTCATCACCGGTCAACTGCTCGCCTTTGACGCGGTATCTCTCAAGCTGCTCTATACGACGAATCAGGCCCCCAATGGGCGCGACACGTTGCCGCCGATTGGTCATTTTGTGACGCAGACCGTGGCCAATGGCAAAGTCTATGTCGGTACCCAAAATAGTCTCGAAGCCTACGGACTGTTTCACGTCGTCACCATCACCGGAGGCAACGCCCAGACGGCTACTGTTGCCACGGCCCTGCCCGCTTCTATCAAGGTCAATGCGGCCAACCCATATAACGGACAACCCGACGTCGGCGCCACGGTCAACTTCAGTGATGGTGGCAAGGGCGGCTCATTCAATCCCGCTTCCGCTGTCACCAACTCCTATGGCAACGCCTCCACCATCTATACCGTTCCCCAAAAAACTGGCACTTTCACCCTGACGATTTCCGGGACCGGCTTTGGCAATGTCACCACGACCGCCACCGCCACGCCCGGTCCCGCGACGAGGATCATTGCCTGGGGCGGGGCAAATCAGACCGGCGCCGCCGGCTCCAATCTCGCCAACGCCGTCATCGCGCAGGCCCAGGACGCCTACAAGAACGGCGTCTCTGGTGTCACGGTCAACTTCACTGCCAACAAGGGAGCCGTTCCCAATCCGTCTTCCGTGGTCACCGACGCGAACGGCCTGGCGCGTACGACGCTGCAGTTGCCCACCACCGTCTCTACCGTGACGGTCACTGCCAGNTCCNCCGGTTTGAAGAACATGAACTTCGTCGAGTATTCCGTCGCTGGACCCGCGGCCAAAGTCGCCATCACCAGCGGCAATAACCAGGTCGCTCCTGCCGGAACGCAATTACCGCAGGCGCTCGCCGTGCTCGTCACTGACCAGTACGGCAACCCGGTTCCCGGCGTCGACGTTGACTTTGACGACGGCGGAGCCGGAGGCACTTACTCCTACGTCAATCCCGGCATCACCAGCAACTCCGGAACGCTAACCCAGTTCTATACGCTCCCGCCGTCCCGTGGAACCATCACCATCACCGCCACCGCCACCGGAGTAGCCACCCCCGCCGTCTTCACCGAAACCGCGAAGTAGCCCCCAGCCCGCGTGCCCGTGCACTCAACCCGAAAGACGTAGATCGCTCCGCGCCCCAACTAACAATCACCAACGACCAAATCTCTCCCTACCAATTGACTTCCCCCGCATTTCGCGGGAAACTCCCCTCTGAGCCTGTTTTCCGCCGCTTCATCGCAGGCTGCCGGAACAAGATATGTTCCCGCATCCTATGTCGAGGTCCGAGTTCCGCCCTGACGAGTCGCATCCTGACCTGACCCGCCTCCTCGAGGAGAACCTCCTCGCCGGTTTCCCACTCGACCTCGCTCTTGATTTAGTCTTCAACGAACTCGTAGTCCGCGCCGCCGAAGCCACTCGCGCCGCCGCCGCCGCCCTAGCCCTCGCCCGCGGCGATGAAATGGTTTGCCGCGCCGCCACCGGACACCTAGCCCCGGATCTCGGCATCCCTCTCAACATCCGCGACGGTCTCTCCGGCGCCTGTCTTCAAACCCGCCAGCCCCAGCTTTCCGTTGATACCGAATTCGATCCCCGCGTCGACCCCGCCATCTCCCGCCGTCTCGGTATCCGCTCCATCCTCATCGTTCCTGTCTTCGACATAAACAACGCGCAATTCACCGGAGTCCTCGAAGTCTTTTCAACCTCTCCCGCCGCCTTCTCCAACTCCGACCAGAAACTGCTCGAAGGTTTTGCCGAGGAGTGCGCCCGCATTCGCCAAGCCGCGATCGAACTCAGTCAGCGGAAGCCCGTCACCGCGGCCGCTTCGCCCAAACTCATCCCACCAGAAGTCAACGCGCCCGAATACACATCACCCGAGTTCGTCGCACACAGCCCACTGCCCGCTCGCCGTTCTCCCTACGAAGCCTGGACCCTTGTCCTCGGATCTTTAGCCATTCTTGCCACCATCGCCGTCAGCTTCCTAATCGGCTCCCGCACCGGATGGCTCCGCACCGCCGCATCACATATCCAGACCTCCCAGCCCGTCCCAGCTGAGACAAGCGTGCCCCGAGCGCAAGCAAAATCTTGCGTGGGGACAGCCGGCCCCGGCTGTCCAGCCGAGCAAAGCTCGGCAGCCACCACCGCAGCCCATCGCGCAAATACGTCGTCGTCAGAAAAAGCGTCCGCAAAAGCGTCCAGGCACACATCTCCCGCTGCCGACGAATTAGTCGTCTACGAAAAAGGTAAAGTCATCTTCCGCATGAAGCCCGCTGCCGCGAAGCCCGACCAAGCGAAGCGCCAAGCCAAGCCCGATTCCACCAGGCAAGACAGCGATTCCGTCGTGGAAGCATCGTCGACGACCAGGATCGCCACAACGAAGCTCGCCCCAACGAAGCTCGCAACAGCCAAGATCGCAACAACTAAGCTCGCTCCAGCCCAAAGCGTCTGGCTGTCTCCCGCGCAAGCTGAAACCCG
>JGI12635J15846_10006092_pt1 | contig 10363 bp, 8 predicted proteins | sample BlaSpr_A8_OM2_M2_FD_15846 | JGI IMG/M metagenome (IMG submission 15846) | reverse complement strand
AATCCTGACGGCTCGGTGGTATTTCGCCTGGAAAACGTCGAAGTCCCGGAATTCTGGTCGCAGGTCGCCTCCGACGTTCTCGCCCAGAAGTATTTCCGCAAGGCCGGCGTGGCAGCAAGGCTGAAGAAGGTCGAGGAAGAGACCGTGCCGTCCTGGCTGTGGCGCTCGGTGCCGGACACCGAGGCGCTCGCCGACCTCCCCGAATCGCAGCGCTATGTCAGCGAGCTCTCGGCCAAGCAGGTATTCGATCGGCTGGCCGGCTGCTGGACCTATTGGGGCTGGAAGGGCGGCTATTTCACATCCGAAGAAGACGCCCGCGCCTTCAACGACGAGCTGCGCTTCATGCTGGCCAAGCAGATGGTGGCGCCGAATTCGCCGCAATGGTTCAACACCGGGCTGCACTGGGCTTACGGCGTCGACGGCCCCGGCCAGGGCCACTATTACGTCGACTACAAGACCGGAAAACTCACAAAGTCCAAGTCGGCCTACGAGCATCCGCAGCCGCACGCCTGCTTCATCCAGGGCATCGAGGACGACCTCGTCAACGAGGGCGGCATCATGGACCTCTGGGTGCGCGAGGCGCGCCTGTTCAAATATGGCTCCGGCACCGGCTCGAATTTCTCCCGGCTGCGCGGCGAAGGCGAAAAGCTGTCCGGCGGCGGCCGTTCCTCCGGCCTGATGAGCTTCCTCAAGATCGGCGACCGCGCCGCGGGCGCGATCAAGTCGGGCGGCACCACGCGGCGTGCGGCCAAGATGGTGGTGGTCGACGCCGATCACCCTGATATCGAGACCTATATCGACTGGAAGGTGAAGGAGGAGCAGAAGGTCGCCGCCCTCGTCACCGGCTCGAAACTCAACCAGCGGCACCTCAAGGCCGTGCTGAAAGCCTGCGTCAATTGCGAAGGCTCGGGCGACGATTGCTTCGATCCCGAAAAGAACCCTGCCCTGCGCCGCGAGATCAAGCTTGCGCGCCGGGCGCTGGTCACCGACGGCATGATCAAGCGCGTCATCCAGTTCGCCAAACAGGGCTACAAGGAGATCGACTTCCCGATCTACGACACCGACTGGGATTCGGAGGCCTATCTCACCGTCTCCGGCCAGAACTCCAACAACTCGGTCTCGCTGAAGGACGACTTTTTGCGCGCGGTCGAAACCGACGGCGACTGGAACCTGATCGGCCGCACCAACAAGAAGGTGACGAAGACGCTGAAGGCCCGCGACCTCTGGGAAAAGATCGGCCACGCCGCCTGGGCCTCGGCCGACCCCGGCCTGCACTTCAACACCACCATGAACGACTGGCACACCTGCAAGGCGTCCGGCGACATCCGCGCCTCCAATCCATGCTCGGAATACATGTTCCTGGACGACACCGCCTGCAACCTGGCGTCGGCGAACCTCATCACCTTCTACAACACCACCACAAAACACTTCGACGTCGACGCCTACGAGCATCTTTGCCGTCTGTGGACCATCGTCCTCGAAATCTCCGTGCTGATGGCCCAGTTCCCGTCGAAGGCGATCGCGGAACTGTCCTACGAATTCCGCACGCTCGGCCTCGGCTTCGCCAACATCGGCGGCCTGCTGATGACCATGGGGCTTTCCTATGACAGCAAGGAAGGCCGCGCGCTGTGCGGCGCACTGACCGCGATCATGACCGGCGTCAGTTACGCGACGTCGGCGGAAATGGCAAAAGAGCTCGGCCCCTTCCCCGGCTACAAGAAGAACGCCGCGCACATGCTGCGGGTGATCCGTAACCACCGCCGCGCCGCTCACGGCGAAAGCCGCGGCTATGAGGCGCTCGCCGTCAATCCTGTGCCGCTCGATCATGCTTCCTGCAAGCAGGTCGATCTGATCGAGCACGCCAAGGCCGCCTGGGACAAGGCGCTCGAACTCGGCGAACTCAACGGCTACCGCAACGCGCAAGTCACCGTGGTGGCGCCGACCGGCACCATCGGTCTCGTGATGGATTGCGACACCACCGGCATCGAGCCCGATTTCGCGCTGGTGAAGTTCAAGAAGCTGGCCGGCGGCGGCTACTTCAAGATCATCAACCGCGCCGTGCCCGAAGCGCTGCGCGCGCTCGGCTATCGCGAAGCCGACATTGCCGAGATCGAGGCCTATGCCGTCGGCCACGGCTCGCTCTCCAACGCGCCGGCGATCAACGTTTCCACTCTTAAAGCCAAAGGCTTCACCGACGAAGCTCTGGCAAAGGTCGAGGCCGCGCTGCCGACCGCGTTCGACATCAAATTCGCCTTCAACAAGTGGACCTTTGGCGAGGATTTTCTGCGCGACACCTTGAAACTCGAGCCGGAAGCCATCGCTGCGCCTAATTTCGATCTGCTCACCGCGGTCGGCTTTACAAAACGCGAGATCGAGGCCGCCAACGTCCACATCTGCGGCGCCATGACGGTGGAAGCGGCACCCCATCTGAAGGCCGAGCATTACAGCGTGTTCGATTGCGCCAATCCCTGCGGCAAGATCGGCAAGCGCTATCTCAGCGTCGAAAGCCACATCCGCATGATGGCGGCCTCGCAGCCGTTCATCTCGGGTGCGATCAGCAAAACCATCAACATGCCGAACGACGCCACGGTGGAGGATTGCAAGTCCGCTTACCTCTTGTCCTGGAAGCTCGCGCTGAAGGCCAACGCGCTCTACCGCGACGGCTCGAAGCTCTCGCAGCCGCTCAACTCGCAGCTCATAAGCGACGAGGACGAGGAAGAGGATGCCATCGAGGCGTTCTACGACAAGCCGATGGCCGCGCGCACCGCGCAGATTTCGGAAAAGGTGGTGGAGCGGCTGGTCGAGCGCATCATCGTGATGCGCGAACGCGAAAAAATGCCGGATCGCCGCAAGGGTTATACCCAAAAGGCCGTGGTCGGCGGGCACAAGGTTTACCTGCGCACCGGCGAATATGACGACGGCCGGATCGGCGAGATCTTCATCGACATGCACAAGGAAGGCGCCGCCCTTCGCTCCTTCATCAACAACTTTGCCATCGCGGTCTCGCTCGGCCTGCAATACGGCGTGCCGCTCGAGGAGTATGTCGACGCCTTCACCTTCACCCGCTTCGAGCCCGCAGGGCCGGTGCAGGGCAACGACTCCATCAAATACGCGACCTCGATCCTCGACTATGTGTTCCGCGAACTGGCGGTCAGCTACATGGGCCGGTTCGATCTCGCCCACGTCGACCCCTCGGAATCCAACTTCGATGCCATGGGCAGAGGCGTCGAGGAAGGCAAGGCGCCGGACGCACCCAACAACAAGTACCTGTCGAAGGGCCTGACCCGCTCGCGCACCGACAATCTCGTGGTCATGCGCAGCGTCGCCGAGCCGCAGACGGACACCCGCGGCCCCAGCAACGTCACCTCGATGGCCTCGCACGGCGCCACCGCCCGCGTCACTGATACCATCGAAGGCGCCGTCGCGCTGAAGCAGGAAGCCCTGCACGACTTGTCGCCGACGGAAAAGCTGGAAGCGCTGCAATGGAGCAAGGCCGGCGCCGCGGCGCAGGCTGCACCCTCAAAGGCCGAACGCCGGGCGGAAGCCAAGGCCAAGGGCTACGAGGGCGAGATGTGCGGCGAGTGCGGGAATTTTACCCTGGTGCGGAATGGGACCTGCATGAAGTGCGATACGTGCGGCAGCACGACGGGGTGTTCGTGAGAACAGGAGCAGGACAATGACAAAGCAATCGGGACTTGATGGGCGCCATCGCGACGCAGATGGGCAAATTCACCACAAAATGGGAAATACGCGTCTAGGTACACTACGCGAAACCTACGGTGACAATCTCGCCGAAGGTCGGCGAAGCGATTTGAAGCTGGAAAACCTTCTGAAGGAAACAGGCGCAAAAATCGCTTACCGATTTTCGTAAGAACTACGATAAGTAGGGTTGGCTGGGTTGCCTTCACGACCTAGATGTCTCGCAAGCGAGTTGCTCGGGGGCAGCTATGCCTGTTGTGTTCCGCCGCGGCGGCTTGAACTACTACTTCTATTCGAACGAAGGTCAGCCACTTGAGGCGCCTCATATTCATATAAGGGGCGGCGGCCGCGACGCAAAAGTCTGGCTCGAGCCAGAGGTATTGATAGCCGATAGTTATGGCTTTAATCCACGAGAGCTTTCGAATATTCTGCGAGTTGTAATGGAGAACCGCGATCTCCTTCTAAGAGCATGGCATGACCGTTTCAGCGACTAGCGTCCACTTTGACGAAGATACTATGTGGGTTGATTTGACCGATGGGCGAACGCTTCGGGTACCTTTGGCATGGTTTCCGCGTCTGCTGCAAGCCAAGCCTGTCGAACGCAAGCGGGTTGAGTTGAGCCGCAACGGCCTGCATTGGGAAGAGCTTGACGAAGATATTTCTATAGCTGGATTGCTAGCGGGACGCGGGGACATCACTAAACGGACGGAGCCCATTGTAAGCGGAAAACGAACCTCTCGCGAGTCCCCCTCAGGAAAGGGTGGATTCGCCGTTGCAAAGAAAGCTGGATTGGACGGCCGCCACCGCGACACAACCGGCCAAATTCAAAACAAATCGGGCAATACACGTGTCGGTACATTGCGTAAGACGTATGGCGATCATTTCGCCGCAGGCCGACGAAGCGACATGAAGCTAGAGAATTTGCTAAAGGAAACTGGCGCAAAGTCCCTTACTGACTTTCGCAAGAAACATAACAAATGACTTACGCCTCATGGGCGAAATTGCGTAGCTCATAGGATGGGTGGAGCGCAGCGATACCCATCACAATTCCTATTCATGGATCGATGGGTTTCGCAAAGGGCTCAACCCATCCGCATTACTACCCGAGTACACGTGATCTGTCCTATCGCACCCGCTTGAACGTCGGCAGATCCGGGCTTGCCTGTAGCGGTCTGACTTCCGTCACGACCAGCGTTGGCTTGGTCATGAACCAAAGCACACCCGCCATGGCGATGAATGTAGCGGCGCCGATCGCGGCGAGTCCCTTCATGGTGTGATCTCCGGGGAATCCAGGCTTGCGCTAGTTGCTGAGGATCACCCTGTGCTGGCGTCGTGCCGGATCGTCGGCGCCAACCAGCGCGTTCGGGTCAGTCGCGATCACGGCTTCGGGCAACGGTACCGGCTCCAGACCGGCGAAGCTGCGATAGAGCGCCCCCATGATCGCACCATAGGCGACCGCGGCAATTGTCAGGGGCGAGCCCGACAATAATGGCACCATGGGCGACAGCAGATAGGCGAACGTCGCGGCCATCAGCCCTCCCATCGCAGCGTATTCCCACGCGCGATGACGGCGCAGTGCCCTTGCAATGTGATGGAGGCACAGGACGAGGATGGCCGATGGCACGATGGTCACAACCAGGAAAGTCAGGAACAGCTGCGCCGGCAACGCCGCGGCGATGACGGGATTTGCACCGGAGCCCATGTAATTCGCGAAGCCGGGCAGCAGCGACGCAAGGGTGATGGACAGAATCGTCGTCAACACCGCCGGCATCATGGCGGCGATCGCGATCCCCGCCACTGAAGTGCGAACACGTGTCGGACCGTCAAATGCAAGTGACGTGACAAGGCCCTCGTACGACAATTTTGGAAAGTTCGCCGCGGGCGCAAGGCCTGCGAACTGTCCGTAGAGAAAGCCGGCAATCATTCCCGCAATGGTCGGCAGCAGCCCCATGGTCAGGAGGGTGCCGCCGGCGGGCGAGACCAGTTGAATGCTGTTGCGGATCGCGATCGCATAGCCCGCCGCTGCCATGGCACCGCCCATCAGCCCATAGGCAAAGCGGCTGGAGATGGCGCGCTGCCGCAACATCCAATGACCTGCAAACAGCAGCGCACCATCCGTCGCCAGGCGCGCCACGTACAAGACAAACACCTGATCGGGTGACGGAACGTCGGCCGGCTGCGCGGCCTGGGTCCCAAGCAATGCCATCGCGGTCAGTACGGCATGTACCGCCGCAAGCGGGATCAGCGCGACCAACAGTGCGCGCGAGGAATTGTTGACAACATACATGTATGCAACCCCTGAACGGCCGCACGCTAAACGCGAGGCGTTAACCGAAGGCCCATGAGAATGGATAAAATTGCAATGAATGGATGCTTTGTGGCGAGAGCTGCGCGAGTCGGCTCATGCCGTCGCTGAATTTGGTGCCCATTCACCATTCGATAAGCCCGTCGAATTAGCTTGAGCATGGTTCTCCGGGAGTCATCCGTGCCGTCCTTTCGAACAATCGGAATACTGGCTGCCGGCTTGGTGCTCGCAGGCATGCTTGCGTACGGCGAGCTTGTGCTCGATTGGCGTACAGCTCGCTCCGAGCAGTCGATCCATTTCGCGCTCGCTGCGCCTGCCGGGTTTTTGATAGTGGATTACAACCGCCTGCAAGCCGCGATGAAACAGAAATACGGAGAGCGCATTTCAGTATCTGTGCCAGTGACTGGATTTTCCGAGAGTAGAACCGGGATCGCCGAGATCAGCCTGGACGGAAAAGTCCTGGAGACGCAGTCGCTCAAGAGGCTAAGCGACGTCTACGGGCTATTCGTGATCGGTCCTGATGGTCCCGAACCGATTAGATTTCCGTTCCAGCTGGCACCGGACCAATACCTGGCATCTCTTGACCGATCGTTGGTTGAAAAACTGAAGGACCATTTCAAGCAGGCTCCGCGGGCCTGGTTCGAATTCAGTGATACCGACTGGACGATTGACCGATGCTCCTCTTTGAAATCCGGTCTTGGTCTCGGGATCGTTGGAGACGTGCTGCGTCTTCAGGAGGGCACTTCTTGTGTCGTGACCTGGAAAGGCAAACAGCCTAGTTCGATGCTTGTCTTTGTCGGTCGGGCGGACGGAGAACCCTGGCTGCGACCCTTTAGCGAAAGTTTGTGCCACAGTATCACCAAAGCCGGATTGCGGCGGTTAGATGCCGAAGCCGCCAATGGTCTCGATTATGCCGCGTGCATCCTCGGCGATCAGGCCACAAGCGCTGCCCCCAGAAGGCCGCTGTTTGGAATGGTTTATGCCGTCAAACCGGAACATAAGCTCGAGCGAATAGCCCGGATAGAAAAGCGTTAGCCCGCAGGATGGGTGGAGCTCCGCGACACCCATCAATTACCATTCATCCTCGATGGGTCTCCCAAACGGCTCAACCCATCCCACGGACCACCGCGCTGTTCATGATATCTCGTAGACCGACATCTTGTCCGCGATGCCGCTCAGCGCCACGCTTCTGGGCGTCGGCTTTAGCCCGTTGGTCTCGAGCAGGGCCCGGGCATGCGCGTTCTCCACCACCGATTCCGTCACCACGATCGAGCGCGAGGCGGCAAGGCCCTGGACGCGCGAGGCGACGTTGACGGTCTGGCCGAAATAGTCCTGCTGGCCATTGAGCGTGACCGCGAGGCATGACCCTTCATGGATGCCCATCTTCAGGCGCAGGCTCTGATGCTGACGCTCGGCGCCGAGATCGCTCATCGCCTCACGCATGCGGATCGCAGCGGCGATGGCGCGGTCAGGCGTCTCGAAGGTCGCCATCACGGCATCGCCGACGGTCTTCACGATCGCTCCCCTTTCGGACGCGATGATCTCTTGCAGCAGCCTGAAATGCTCGTTGACGAGATCGAAGGCGACGAGGTCGCCGACGCGCTCATAGAGCGCGGTGGAGTCCTTGAGATCGCTGAACAGGAAAGTCAGGCTCAGGATCTTGAGGCGCTGGCCGATGGCGAGCGTGTCGGTCCGGTAGATGTCGCGAAAGGTCTGGTTGGTGAGGAGGCGCTTTGCCGTGAGAATTGGCTTGCGTCGCTTCAGGAGATCGTCGAGCGCCTGGTTCGTCACCCATACCGCCGGCAACACGCGGCCGTCGGTGCGGTTTTCCAAAGCCAGGCGTAGCGGCCCGGGCCGCATCGCCACGGGTTCGACCGGAGCCTGGACCTTGTTGAAGGTCACGGACAGGTTCTGGCGCTCGCTCGCCTCCTCGCCGCTGACCTCAAGGAACTGGGCCGTATGCGTCACCGGATCGAACACGATCACCGTGCCCTTCGGCAATTGCAACGAAAGGATGGCCCTTTCTCCCGACGGCAGGTCGACAATTTCGAGCGTGACCTCCGCCAGCAGCTTCTCCAGATCGGCTGGAAGATCGATCGCCGAGCTCCAGAAAATCTGGCGATAATATTCGGCCGGAGACAATTCGTCGGGACTATGGGCCGCGATCTTGCGCACGCGCGGGCTTACCGTGAAGGTCACCTCGACCAAATTGTCGAGCGTCGTCTCGTAGCCCGCGGCGCAGAAGGCGCAATTGTACTGCCCCCGATCCAGGGTCTTCAGGCTTTTGTTGGCGGAGAGAACACCGCCGCAGCTCGGGCACATCACGTTCCATGTCATCTCGAACATGCCGAGCCCCACCGCATTCAGCAGCGCGGCGATGACCTGTTCCTCGCCGAGACCATCCCGGGCCGCGAGATCAAGCGCGTTCATCTTGTTCAAGGCATGATCCGGGGCATCCCGCACCATACGTTCGAGCATGTCCACAACGTCTTTGTCGGCCGATTGACGCAGGGCCACAAACAAAGTCTCATTTTCGTTCATGCAACAATGCTACATGAAAGCAGGTAAAGCGGAAACCCCGCTCACCCATCCGTTGTGTGCTCCCCCGTAGGATGGGTGGAGCCAACGGGTCGCGCGACCCGTCCGCCGTAGCTTGAAGAGCGAAGGTGGAATGCGCGCCCGTTGATAAACTCCGCGATACCCATCAACCGCGGTTTGCGAAGATGATGGGTTTCGCAAAGCGCTCAACCCATCCTACGAATTAGGTGGGATAGAGCGAGGCGATACCCATCAATTGCTGTTCACGATGATGATGGATTTCGTATAGGCTCAACCCTCTCCACGCACCACGGGAACCGCCATGAACGGAAATCGATACTACGGGGTTCGGGTCGAGGGCGCGAAATACGGCGTGGGCTTCGGCTCCGCGCTTGCCATCGCGATCTCCTATACCAACAACCATTCGATCCTGTGGGCGATCATTCACGGCATTCTCGGCTGGCTCTACGTCATCTATGTCGCGCTATTCGGCTGATCGCCGTTCCACCCCATGACCGTCATCTCCATCCAGTCCCAGGTCGCCTTCGGCCATGTCGGCAACAGCGCCGCCGTGTTTGCCCTGCAGATGCACGGCATCGACGTAACAGCGGTGCCAACCACACTTCTAAGCAACCGGCCGGGTTACCCGACCTTGCGCGGCCGGGTGCTGGACGCGAAGCTCGTCGCCGATCTCCTGCAGGGCATCGAGGAGCGCGGCGCGGTCGACGCCTGCCGGATGATCCTGTCCGGCTATCTCGGCTCACCCGAGATCGCCGCCGTCGTCGCCGACTTCGTCGCGCGTGCCCGGGCCTGCAACCCGCAGCTCGCCTATACTTGCGATCCCGTGCTCGGGGATCGCGACCGCGGCCTGTTCGTGCAGGCCGACATCCCGCCGCTGGTGCGCGACCGGCTCTGCCCGCTCGCCGACATCATCACCCCCAATCATTTCGAATTCGAATATCTCAGCGGCGCGAAAGCCGAGACGACTGATCAAATGATCGCGCTGGCGCGCGCGCTGATGGCGCGCGGTCCCTCGACCGTCGTCGTCACCAGCGCCGAACTCAAGGACACGCCGGACGGCGAGATCGAGACCCTCGCCATCGAACGGTCCAAAGCCTGGCGCGCGCGCACGCCGAAACTGCCGATCAGCCCGAACGGCACCGGTGACCTTTTCTCCGCGCTCTACGTGTCCGCGCGCGTTCGGGAAAAAGACACGCCGGAGGCGCTCGGCCATGCCGTCTCTGCCGTCTTCGCCGTGCTGGAGCGCACCGCGGCGCGGGGCACGGAGGAAATGCGGATTGTCGAAAGCGCGGAATCGCTCGTCCGTCCGAAGCGCCGCTTCGACGCCGTCGCCGTCAGCGGTTGATGGCATCCAGCAAAAAGCGGCCCCTGCGGGCCGCTCTTTCGTTTTCCGATGCTCGATCCCTCAATAAGGATCATACGCGTAGGCACCATAGGGCGCGTAGCCACCATAGGGCCGTCGGACCATCACGCCGACCGGACCCACGCCGACGCCAACCGCGCCGGGCGCGTAGACAACCCCCGGTGCATAGCCATAGGCGACATAGCCGCCATAGGGCATGCGCGGCCAGCGACCGGTCCAGCTGGGCGGGGTGTGCACACCCCATCCGCCGGTCAGATAATCCGAGTTCGGATAGTTGAACCCGATCATGCCCGGCTCCTGCGTCGCCTCCTGGGCTATCACGGGCGTTGCGAGCGCGGCCGACAGCACCGCGGCCGCGCCGATCAGCTTGAGCTTCATCATTGGTCATCTCCGTCTGGCTATAATGACGGGCAACGACGCTGCGGGAACTCGGTTCC
>JGI12635J15846_10006091_pt1 | contig 10364 bp, 6 predicted proteins | sample BlaSpr_A8_OM2_M2_FD_15846 | JGI IMG/M metagenome (IMG submission 15846) | reverse complement strand
GTGAACACCTGTCACTAAACAGTCGAATCCTTAAAGTTTCATAAGACCCCACGTCTTCAAGTGTTTTTAGGACCTCACGTCCTCAAGGAGTTTCATAAGACCTCACGTCTTTCAGTTTCATAGAACCTCACGTTCTCAAATTGTTTCATAAAGGCCTCACGCCTTTCAAATCAAAAGAAATAAACCCGCAGACCTTAGTTTTCAGAGAGATCTAATAGTCTATCATCAGATCGATCACACTCAGATTTAATTAACAAGAACCCCTTTGAAAGAACTCTGGTTAAGAGTCTTGTATTGAAGGTAGTTTTGCATTTAAGTTAGTAAAGACTTCCTAAGTAAATATTCGTATTTGCTTTGTCTTTCAGACTTAGGGTAGCAGCCAACCACTTCATTTGGAGCCCACCGCGAGGGGTTCATTTGTTTAAAAAGAATTTGGGATCAATTAAAATCGAACTTGTAAAAGACTTAACAGATAAACTCTGTAAAAATTCCCCCTAAAGCGCAGACTTCGGGACGCGCTTCAGAAAAATCACGAAAACGTCAAACGACGAATTCAATCCGGGCAGGTCAACTACCAGGATTACCCAGCAGTTCGCGATTAGATCTAAACGATCCAATCGTCCAAAGAGTCACTTCGCGAATTTCCGCAAGTAGATTAAATTCCGTTGACCGTAATTTACAAAGAGAACAGTCAGATCTATCTAATATGTCTGCTATTCCCGAAAATAATCAACTGGCAGGCCCAGTAAATAAAAGAATGCCGAAGCCGGGTGTAAAGAACGCACCTAGCTTTGACCCAGAAAAACCCGAAGAATTAAATAGGTTCTTTGAGCGGATGGAGGACTGGTTCCTCGAAGACAGTCTTGTAGATCAAGATAAAAAGAAAACGATCGTCAAATACCTTGACGCAGAATCGGAGACTCAGTGGAAGGCCTTTTCTAAATTCAGAGACGGGACGTACGCCGAGTTCAAGGCTCAAGTGATGAGGTCGTATCCAAAAGCGGAAGAAGTGATGAAAGGGTCAATGACCGCGTTGAGGAGAAAATTAAAGAAACACGGCCCCATAGCGGCCGACGAAAAAGACGAATTGTTAGCTCTAATGCGTATGATGAACGCAGAAGTGGCGAAGTTGAGGGAGATTAAACCGCCGATTCATACGAATCGGGAATTAGTTGAGCTATTTTTGGCAAGATTGGTTCCTGAGTTTGCGGCAAGAATAGCGCAGAAATTATCAGTTCAAAGGCTGATCGGAGAGACAAAGAACGATGATCAGGAAAGGAATCCTGAAGATATGTTCGACATCGAAGAAGTAATGGAGATGGCGCGTCAGACGGCGACAGAGGCGACACACCCATTTAGTAAATACTTGGGAACAGTACCCGGTGGCCGATCTGACACAACCATTAAATTGGAAGAGGTCGTAGCTAAATTAGCAGATTCTGTGAATCTGCAGACACAATATAATAAACAAGTCGATCAAAAGCTAGCGAGCCTCCAATCGTTTCTTAAATCAACAGGGACGGTACAACAAAATAATCCGTTGCCTCCGACAAATTTTTCGAGACCCTCAAATATGCCTAGCTGGCAAGGGAACAATAATGTTCCTGGGATTTGTTTCTACTGCAGGGGCGATGAACCACATCGCATACTAGATTGTCCGCAAGTAAACGGACACCTGGATCTGGGGTGGATCAAAAAGGATCAGGGGAGGATTAGATTACCAAATGGTCAGCCTATTCCCCGAGACGGAAATAAAACTATGAAAGAAGTAATCGAGTCGATGAACAAAAGACCAGGGATTATCCCGATGTCCAAGATTCAGGACAAGAGTGCTTTCTTTCAAGATGTGCCTCTCTATGGGCAGAAGACGAATGTTGATAACGATCCGATGAATGACCTTCTAGATTTAATTCAGAAGGTAGGGCCGGAAAAGATACAGAGTTTGATCCAAGCAAGCGAGTACGCAAGCGCGGCTGAGCAAGACTGGGACCAAAATTTCTGTTGAGTTCAATGAAGGAGCGGCAAGCAAGTCTGCCCCCGGAGGACTTATATTTTCAAGACTTGCATTTCGACCAATACGCACAGCGAGAAACCCGTTCAAAGACAAAAACTAAGGAACCTAATCAAAGGACTCCTGATCCGTTATCAGCAAAGATAAATAAAACAAGTACGGTACAACCGACTAAAGAAAAGACTAAACCTAGCGATGGGGCGAAGTCCATTCCTACAGATCCAAATCAGGACGTAACTCCGGACAAGGCTGTCAGTGGCCAAAGTCCGAAGCATGTCAAAGTGACGCAAGCTGTCAAAGAAGACAATCGGGCTAAAATTAGTTCGACAGCTTACAGGAGTCGAGCGCCGGTAGAGACAGGGCTCGATATTGAGAAACTGGTAGAGACCGTATTAGATTTAGAAATAAATATACCACTGAGGAGTCTAGCAGGCGTCTCAAGTGCAATACAGAAAGAAATAAGAAAACAAGTGACTAAGACGCGCCAAATCATTGAAGAAGCGGCGCCGGCAAGGCAATACATTCGCCTAGGGGAAATTCCATCGATCGGAATATATTCTCAGAATGCACCTGTCATTACCGAAGAAGGGTGTGTGGTAGCAGAAGATCCTGTACTACAGTACCTAGCTGAACACGCAGATGCGAGTTCTTCAGATCTAATAGTGGGGAGCATAAGCGAACCATTAAAAGCGATCTACACGATGATCAATCAAGTGGGACAAGAAGAATCCTTACTAGACAGTGGGTCGATGATCGTGTCAATGGCGAAGGAAGTTGCAGTACAATTAGGATTGACTTGGGACCCGACTATTCAGATAAACATGGAGAGTGCGAGCAATCACTTAGAAAAGACTCTGGGTTTGGCCCGGAACGTAAATTTCAATGTAGGAGGATTAAATTTCCTCTTGCAAGTTCACATATTAGAGGCACCGCCTTACCGGGTACTCCTGGGGAGACCTTTTGACAGGCACGCCTCTAGTATTGTACAGACAAAATTGGACGGGGCGACCGAACTAGTCCTGACTGATCCAAATTCGAAAAGGATCGCCATAATACCCACTTACGAGCGCGGTGTTGGTCCTGAAGAATTACAAAAACAAAAATACCAATCTTTTTAGAAAACCTTGATGAATCCACTAGCGATCGAGGAGAGGTGGCTCTAATATTGGAATATAATAATATACAACAGACGCTACAGATACAAGGGTACTCTCTACCACAAGGAGAAGTCTTCACTAGCAAAGAAAAGAGAAACGCGTACATATCAGATGCTATTAATTACTCTGACGTACCCGATGAAGATCGTTCCCGATTTAGTAAATTCTTAATGGGGACATACAAAAATAAATCTCAGGAAACTGAGATGACAGAGGACGCGCCGGTAATTAGTGTGTTCGCATCAAAGAAATATAAACCAGTTGCACTAAAAGTAAAACCAGTGTATACTGAGTTGCCAGATCAATATAGAATTAAGAGGAACATCACCGGGGATCCGTTATCGGACATGCCTGTTTTACAGACAATGCCGCCCGATTTCGTTCCTACAGGGAGATATACACAAGAGAGAAAAGAAAGCATGGATGAGGTTCATAAAGAAGATTTTCTGTGGCCAGAAGAACGGAAATTAATGCACCATTTAATTATGGAACAAAACGAAGCGTTCGCCTGGGATGACACGGAAAGGGGGAGGTTTCGAACAGATTTCTTCCCTCCAGTAATGATGCCCACCATAGAACATAAACCTTGGGTCTATCGAAATATTCCTATACCAGCAGGGATTTTTGACCAAGTTTGTAAAATTGTACAGAAGAAAATAGAAGTCGGCGTGTACGAACCTTCTAACGCTTCGTACCGCTCTAGATGGTTTACTGTGGCAAAGAAGGATGGCAAAAACCTCCGCATTGTTCATAGTTTAGAACCACTTAACGCAGTCACAATCGCACATTCAGGTGTACCGCCTGCAACGGAAGAACTCGCATCAAAATTTGCGGGGCGCGCATGCGGCGGCATGTTAGATTTATATGTCGGGTATGATGAACGACTACTAGACGAAGCATCTAGAGATTATACAACTTTCCAGACGCCTTTTGGTGCTCTCAGATTAGTAACTCTACCTATGGGATGGACTAACTCAGTGCCGATCTTCCATGATGATGTTACTGAGATCCTTAAACCAGAGATCCCAGAATATACGATCCCGTATATTGACGATGTTCCCATCAAAGGTCCAAAGACTCGATACGAGATCGGGGATAATTATGAGACGATCGCCGAAAATTCAGGCATCAGACGATTCGTGTGGGAACACATGAATAATGTTAATAGAATATTACAACGAATGAAATATTGTGGAGGGACATTCTCAGGAAAGAAAACCTTAGTGTGTTCCGCAGAAATCGAAGTAGTAGGACACAAATGTGACTATGAAGGCCGCAAGCCGACTGATGATAAAATCGGCGTAATAATGAAATGGGAGTCCTGCAAAAATGTTAGCGACATTAGGAGCTTTCTTGGGGTAACTGGGGTGTTACGAGCTTATATTCCTAACTATGGGATAAGAGCTCACGACCTACAAAAACTAGTACGCAAGAATGTACCATTTACATGGGGGCCAGCACAAGAAGAAAGCATGAGATTAATTAAAGAAGGGGTTCGGGAAGCGAAAGCTATACGACCCCTAGACTACGAAAACGGAGGGACTATTGTATTGGCAGTAGATACTTCCTACATTGGAGTCGGCTTCTACATATTCCAAGAAGATCTAAATGATCCGAAAAAGGTACATTACGCAAAGTTCGGATCAAAACCGCTAAACGAGCGTGAAGCCCGGTTCTCACAGCCTAAACGAGAGCTGTTCGGACTTAAGGAGGCGTTACGACTAAATAAGAAATGGCTATTCGGGGCAAGGCGCCTGGTAGTCGAGACAGATGCAAAATACATTAAAGGCATGCTCCAGAATCCGGATATGATGCCGACTGCAACTATAAACCGATGGATAGATGAAATATTATTATATCATTTTATATTAAGACATAAAGCCGGAGCGACATTTGGGCCAGACGGATTGTCAAGGCGAACACCTCAAGCGTCTGATCCGCAATACGATCCGTGCAGCGATGATGAAGAAGAACCTCCAGTACTACCAGAAATGGAAGTAGTGGACCCTTCGGAAGATCAACCGCTTCCAATTGAGGACTTTGTAGACAAAATAGATACCCGGCATGGATATTTCCACGGGATCGCTAAGTCTATTGGGGATTTTGATAAAGAAATAAATGAAGCGGATGAGCGTAGATTCTTTGAAATAAAGGATTTACAAAGGAAATTAGATCGATCAGTCAATTTACAAGAAGAACGGGCGAACTATGTCCAACAACTAGTTAGCGCGATCTCCTTGCCGATCGAAGACAAAGAGGATCTATATTACGAAGAAGAGCATCGTAGTAAGGGAGCCCTAGACCAGGATCAATTAATGATCTACATAGAAGAGTATCTAAAGGATCGCTCATATACGCCTAACGGCTACACAGAAAAGCAATTTGATCGGCTACGCCGATTAGCAAATAGATTTCTAATATACGAAAAACGCATATATAGAAGAGGAATAGAGGGTCAGCATCGATTGTACGTACCTAAAGAAAAGCGTACGTATATGATGACTGCCGCACATGATCATAACGGACATAGAGGATTTTCCGCAACAAGATCTTTATTATGTCAAAGATTTTGGTGGCCAGAAATGGAAAGGGACATTAATCAGTTTGTAAAGACTTGTCATTCTTGCCAAGAAAGGCAGATGCAGTTAGTACGAATTCCCCTTGTGCCTACCTACACACCATCAATATTTGAGATACTACACGCAGATATAATGCATATGACACCGGCTTCGAACGGGCATAAACTAATAGCGCATGGTAGATGCCGCTACACAAGTTGGGCCGAGGCTCGAGCATTAAGAGATGAAAAAGCGAGATCGATTGCTCTATGGATTTACGAAGACATTTTATGTCGATGGGGAGGACTTAGAGTAATTGTAACAGATAATGGGGAGTCGTTTAAAGCTGCAGGAAAATGGATCGCACAGAAATGGAATATAAAACACATTACCATTTCTCCCTATAATTCTAAGGCAAACGGAACAATAGAACGGCCTCATTGGGATATTAGACAAATGTTGTACAAGGCGACTGGCGCCGAAAATACGAATAAATGGTATTGGTTTTTAAATTCAGTACTATGGGCAGACAGGATTAGTATCAGACGTAGGCTAGGGTGTTCTCCTTATTATATGGTAACCGGAACGCACCCAGTACTACCCCTAGACGCAACCGAAGCCACTTGGCTATCTATCATTCCCGAAAAGGTAATGACGGAAACGGAGTTGATTGGACATAGGGCGCGTGCCTTAGCGAAGCATCAGATTCACACAAGTCAGATGCGGGAGCGTATAGACAAGGATAAATTAAAAAGATTAGAGGCATATGAGAAAGATTACCATGCGGTAATAAAAGACTACAAGTTCGAACCGGGCGATCTGGTACTTGTAAGAAATACGGCGATCGAGAATTCACTCGATAAGAAAATGAAACCCAGATACTTCGGTCCTATGATCGTAGTCAGAGAAAATAAAGGAGGAGCGTATACTTTGGCAGAACTTACCGGTGCAGTTTGGCACAGGAAGGTTGCAAAATTCAGAGTAGTACCTTACTTCGCGCGGAAAAGTTTAAATATCCCAAACGGGGTAATGTCAATAATAGATACGGATGAAACCGGCCTAGATAGCATTGAGGCACAAAAAGACGAAAGTACCATCCTCACAAGAGATTATCTTATGGACGATGTCCGGATGAACTCAGATGACTTAGAAGAAAACATAATCGATACAAATGATATATTTGAATAGAAATATCAAAAGTATAATAGACATAATAAAAAAATTTGAGTAATCCAGCTCAAACTATACAGAAGACAAATACGCAATCGTTGATGCAAGGGTAATAAAGGAGGGCGACCCCCTACTTCATTTTGTCGAGTTGACCTTTGGCCGCCGCAAGCAAAGACGAGGTGGTGGAGCGTTGACTAAAAATATATTGAAGTCGGAAGTCTTGGTTCTTCAATTCCTGCTCAAGATCGGCGATATGCGCCTGGAGGGCAGCATTAGAAGGTTCGGTGGTATTGGCAACCAAGCCGCGGATGCTCTGGACAATGTTGTCCGGCAAAATCGAAGTCGAACTCGCGTCTTTGCCTAAAAGACAAAAATAGATTAGATGTAAAAATAACAGACAGAAAAGATACAGTCGATAATTACCGGCAGTGGCTGGATCAGCGTTGAGGTGATCTAGTTTAGCTTTCTTAGCGGCAGAGGCAAGCTTCTGTATGCGTAAAAATTGAGGGCAGATGGTGATATTCGGAATAGCGTAATACTCGAGAAAACATACCTCAGGGCGCTTCTCCGCAAACTGAGAAGAGTAGAAAAATAAATAAAGCATTAGAATTAAGACATACGGCAAGAGAAACATTTAGGCTTACGCGTTTAACAGCGTCCCTAATTTTCTGCGCTTTAATAACGGGATCTTGAATGACTGGAACCGGAGTGGGAGCGGGAGAGGCCTGCGCAGGCTCGTCGTCATCCAAAACCATAGCCTGGAGGAGAGAAGTTAAAAAGATGTTGTAGGGGCCGAGCTAAAGAAAAAGCATACCTGTTCGTCAGCAAAGAGATCAGGACTCTCGACAGAACACTCCACCTCTTCATCATCGACAATAGCCTTCGACTTTATAATACGAGATCGCTTGGCAGACTAAAAATACGGATTAAATATGAGATATAATATAGAAGTGAAGAACATACCTTAACAGGCGGTTTCTCATTTTTCTGCAACAAAATAACTTCGCGGGTCATATTAATAAAAACTTGAAACGCCTCGGGAAGTTGCTCAAGCGCAAGACCGATCGAAGGTTGGACATAATTCGGACCATTAAAAAGATCCTTGCGCAAAGCAAATAAAACGTCTAAGCACCCAGGAGAGGGGCTAGCGAGAAGAAGAGGGATTTGTGTAGCCCATTGATTAATAATGGCGAGAGACGGCGAAATACTTTTGCCCATCTCATCAGGGCTAGCACGAGACTTCAAAATAGTAATAATATCTGCGCGAATAGCAGAGGCAACAGCAAACGAGGGGAGGATGGTCGACATTGGCGAAATAAGCTGAATATCTTCGAAAGAATTTTTCACCTTTTATGCGCACTCAAAAATATTGAGAAAGACCATTCTCGCCTATTGTGTAACTCCTGGCAACAAAAACAGAATTTTATTCGTGCATGAAGGCACCAGATTTACAATAACCGAAGGTCCAAACCTCACTCGGAAATGCACCTTCCAAATTGGGAAACAATTGATGGCAACAGCTGTGACCCTAAGAACAGATCTCGCTCGACGTCCACTTGGAAACTGGGGACAGTTTGCATTTCAAGTTGGGGGGAGAGGGAACAATAAAGACAATAAAGAACATCCAAAAATTTTCACAAAAAGTTCGGAGGAATTGTAACAAAGACAAAATTACTATTACAAAATCGCCTTAGTGTAATAAACAGATCTAAAAATTTTAGACAAGCAGAATCAAAAATTTGCCCTATGTGTTAGAAAAATAAAAAGGCAAGATTAACACAGATGAATAGCAAGGCGAACTGAAATTGTGACAAGCGGAAAAAGACCACATTTTTTTTATTCTTCACAAGAGACCGAGGACGGTCTATATTTCAAGTTGGGGGGAGATGAAGAGACCCAAAATTGGCTCTCTATGTATTCCCTATATTTTTCGATTTCATAACAAGTTTAGGATTCTAATATCTAAGAGATAGCGGAATTATCTACACTTTAATTAAAAGGAACAAGTACATGANCCTGATGTGCTTGTAGACCCTTAAGATGTTCAAGGAAATTACTACAGGATATATGGCACACAGAAATTGNCATTGAGTTGTTCAGCTATCATACAGTGGGCACTCATAGTTAATAGTTGTAATATTTNTCCTACAGACATAAATCCTTGTTAACAATAAGCTACAGTGCTTTACAGGGGTCTTGAATATCTAAAATACTTAACAAAGGTATTTATTAAAGGTCTATCTACTTAAATATACAAAGGGAAGCCTATAGACTCAAAGAATACGCAAGGGAAGGCGAGCCGAACCTTTTCTGACCATATTAGGACATCGCATCAGACGCACGTCAGACGCGAGCGACTAACTCCGAACGTGATAACGCGCAATGACGCAAGGACTGACAAAGATAGAATTGACGTGATGTGTCAAAAAGCATAACGCATCACGGGCGTACCAAAATAGATAAGGAACGCGCCACTACCAAAACACAAGTGTGCGCTGGCCCAATTCTGAAAGATAAATTACGCAGATACAATAGAATCACATTCAGAACAATTAAGACAATTAAGATAGGAATGCTGGTCCTACAGAAGGACCAGGGAACCNACAAAAAAGACGAACGGACGAGTATCCCGATTAGGTACAGATTTGGTGATCTGATCGGATGTCATCCAAAATAGACACAAACGCTCGTCCGCCGCGAAAACATTGAAGACTCGATTGTTTCCTGCATATTAAATTACAATAAAATAGTAGAAATAATTGTATTAGTATAGACAATAAGCCTGAGTGGCACGATCCACCAGATCGCGTCGCTGAGAGGTATAAATACAAAGACGCGCCCGCATAGTAAAACCAGTAATCGCGACGGACTCACAACGAGCCAAAGTGGTCACTCAAAGCAGTTAAATTTATTTGGACACATAACCCTCTTAAATTGCAACGCTTTTGCGGGTGCTTGATCAACGAATCAAGTGTCTTAAAGTAAAGTTTGTAATAAAAGAACTGTTGTGCGCGTTGAATAATCGGGACTAGATTCTAAGTGAACACCTGTCACTAAACAGTCGAATCCTTAAAGTTTCATAAGACCCCACGTCTTCAAGTGTTTTTTAGGACCTCACGTCCTCAAGGAGTTTCATAAAGACCTCACGTCTTTCAGTTTCATAGAACCTCACGTTCTCAAATTGTCTCATACAAGCCTCACGCTTGTCAAATCAAAAGAAATAAACAAACCCGCAGACCTTAATTTTCAGAGAGATCTACTAGTCTATCACCAGATCGATCACACTCAGATTTAATTAACAAGAACCCCTTTGAAAGAACTCTGGTAAAGAGTCTTGTATTAAAGGTAGTTTTGCATTTAAGTTAGTAAAGACGTCCTAAGTAAATATTCGTATTTGCTTTGTCTTTCAGACTTAGGGTAGCAGCCAACCACCTCATTTGGAGCCCACCGCGAGGGGTTCTTTTGTTT
>JGI12635J15846_10006088_pt1 | contig 10366 bp, 10 predicted proteins | sample BlaSpr_A8_OM2_M2_FD_15846 | JGI IMG/M metagenome (IMG submission 15846) | reverse complement strand
GGGGCCACGTGGCGGAGTGGTTACGCAACGGTCTGCAAAACCGTGTACACCAGTTCAATTCTGGTCGTGGCCTCCATCAATATAATCAAAGCTTTGCGCTGACTATTTGTGAGGCCGCAAGAAGTTCCTCGCGCCGGCCCTCAGCAGGCGGCGTACCAGCCCTCGGGAAATGGAATAAGCGGCCAGGCGCGCCCGTTGTCATTGGCGGCCTTCGGCAGCTNGTCGGGCATCGCCAGCGGCGCCAAATAATCCGCCAAATCATCNTCTTGGGGAGCGGGTTCGATAGCCATCTTCACGGCCTCCAGCAATCGGTCGAATTCAGCTTCGCTCATCGCNCTCTCCGGGGTTCGGGAGCGCAATGGTGTCAAAAGTGTTTTGGTTCCAAATTGAAGCGATCGCTCAAATTGTAACGATTTCGNCGATCGCGGCCNGTTTGGTTACTGATGTATTGATCCCCGGAATCTAGCCTAGGGCCGCACCAGCACGTGTGACAAAAATCACATTTGGCAGACAATCTTTCGCGTATCTGCAATTCCGGCTGCGACGGCGTACGGGCGCCGGCAGGACAACCGGAGGATACCGTCATGAAGGCGAGATTCAAGGGACGTTGGGCGGCGGCGAGCCGCGCCAATCTTGCGCTGGCGCTGACGCTGTTCACGACCGGCTCGGCGCTGGCCGACATCGCAACGCCGTCGGAGAAGAAGGCCTGCACGCCCGATGTCTACCGTCTTTGCGCCGGCGAAATCCCCAACGTCCGTGCCATCACCGCCTGCCTGCGCCGGCAAAAAGCGAGCCTGAGCGAGGCGTGCAGGGCGGTGTTCGAGCAGCGAGGGGGATGACGCGCCACTCGTGTCCTCCTAACCTCAACCATTATCCAGCGCCACCAAGGTCTTCGGCAGCATCCTCTTGAACAGCGTGATGATGCGCTGAGCTTCCTTATGTTCCAGCGCGATCGCGTGGCGCACGGCCGCCGCAATCAGGGTCATGACCAGCTGCGAAAACGCTGATAGCGCAGGGGCGGGCGCGTTCGGCGCGATGCGCCGCAGCGCTTCGACCAGCAGACCGGCCAGATGGATACCATCTTCCTCGTCGAGCTTCTGGAGCGCTCTGTCGGCCTGGGTCGCTTGCCAGATGTCGCGCATGACGGGCTCATCGACAAACATCTGATAGTAGCTGTCCACAATGCGGCACAGCGCGGGATATAAATCTTTGGCGCTTCTGACCGAAGCCAGGTCGCGCCGGACGCAGTCGCGCCCGATCGCGTTGTAGCGCTCCGCCAGCGTTCCAATGATCGCCGTCTTGTCCGGAAAATACTGATACAGCGAACCGAACGGCACGCCCGTCCGCTCGACGATGTCGCTCATGCGGAACGCTTCGCTGCCTTTTTCGGCCATCAATTCCGCCGCGCATTCAAGGATCCGCTCAAAGCGCTCCCGGCTGCGCTGCTGGGTCGGCACCAGACGCGCCAGACCCGACGCGCCGGCCTCAGGCTCGCTTTGCTTCGTCTTCTTCGCCGCCATCCACCCCTCCCGCAAAAAATGCCTTGACGAACTTAATACGAGAGTCTATCGCATTTATCAAATACGAGATATTCTCGTATTTGATAAATGGAAGGAAACCTCCCATGTCGCAGCTCCCGATTCTAATTATCGGCGGCGCCGGCAAGACCGGTGCCCGCGTCAACGCGCTTTTGCAGGCGCACGGCATCGCCACTCGACCGGTTTCGCGCTCCACCGTCACCCCATTCGACTGGACCAGGCCGGAGACCTGGCCGGCCGCGCTGGATGGGGTATCCAAGGCCTATGTCACCTATCAGCCCGATCTGGCGGTTGAAGGTTCGACCGAGGCGATCACCGAGCTAAGTCGCCTCGCGCGCAAGAAGGGGCTGCAGCGCGTTGTCCTGCTATCGGGCCGCGGCGAACCCGGCGCGCACCGGGCGGAGGCGGCGTTGCAGGCATCTGGCGTTCCCTGGACCATCGTCCGCGCCAGCTGGTTCAACCAGAATTTCTCCGAAGGCTATCTGCTGGACGGTGTCCTGGCAGGCGAGATCGCGTTGCCCGCCGGCGCCGTGGCCGAACCGTTCATCGACGCCGACGACATCGCCGATGTGGTGGTTGCGGCACTGACGCACGAGCGTCACGCCGACAGGGTCTATGAGGTGACCGGTCCGCGGGCGCTCACCCTTCCTCAAGCTGTGGCTGACATTGCGGAGGCCGCAGGCCGGTCGATCAATTACCGGCAGATCTCGCCGGAAGATTTCGCCGCCGGCATGCGGCCATTTGTGCCTGAGGACATCGTCGAACTCCTGCACGAACTTTTCACCCTGGTCCTGGACGGCCGCAACAGCGGCGTCATGCATGGCGTCGAAGAGGCGCTCGGCCGTCCGGCCCGCGACTTTTCCGACTATGCCCGCAGGACAGCGGCGACCGGCGTCTGGAGGGCATGATCATGCTGCAAGCTGTCATCACGGGGCTGCTCTGGTTTTCCGCGATCGGCTGCGGACTGCTTGCGGGAGTCTACTTTGCCTTTTCGGCCTTCATCATGACCGCGCTCGGCCGCATCGGGCAGGCGGCGGGAATCATGGCCATGAACGCGATCAACGCGGTCATCGTGCAGTCGCTGTTCATGCCGTTCTTTCTGGGAACGACGCTGACCAGCCTGGTTCTGGCCATCGTGGCGATGTTTCGCTGGGGCGAGGCCAGCGCGACCATGATGGTCGCCGGCGGTATCGTTTATGTCGTAGGCATGTTCGTGTGCACGGCGGTCTTCAACGTGCCGCTGAACGACGCGCTCGCGGCCGTCGATCCGGCCAGTCACGAGGCGACAGCGTTATGGGCGCGATATCTGAGCGACTGGACCTTATGGAACCACGTGCGGACGATTTCATCGACCGCGGCGTGTGCGCTTTTCGTCGCGGCCATCGCCGTTCGATAGCCGGGTGTAATCCAGCTATCCGGCGCCGCCTCGCTTCGCGCCGGGCGGCCCCGGTAGTTTCCTTGGAAGTCCGGGCACGGGTGACGCGTGGTCTAACGGGGTGAGCGTTCACCAAAACTATTTTCGAACCAGTATGATCGGCAGCGGGGCTAGGGGGCGCGGGCTCAGCTCCGCGCTTCCGGACTTAACCACGAATTAACCATTGGGGTGCAGCCTCGTCTGGGGCAGGTTAGAGCCGCCGCTGATCTCAACCCAGCGGCGGCTTTTTCATGGGGCGGGCCCGATGAATTATCAGGCGTTCACGAACGACAGCCTCGCCATGATGTATGAGGCTATCCGCGGCGCTCTGGCGGCCGACGATGCGCTGAAGGCACAAGGCCAAGATCCCAGGTTTCGCGTCCGCGAGACGCCCGAGTGGAAAAACCACGCCGCTGATCTGGAGGCCGAAATGCTCAAACGCGGAATGATGTTCGAGGTCATCGACTGGTCGGAAGATCAGGGGACATTGCCCGGGTTTTGACCTGCCCCGAGAAAGCCATCGCGAGCCCTGCGGCGGCCGGCATTGTTAGGCAACTCGACAGCCTACGGCCTTCCTGGAGTCGCGCCGAGGCGTTCAGTCGTCGCGGACCGCCTTACGGCATGAGATAGGCGTCGACCGCATGAGCTACAAAGATACCGACGCAAAATAGACCCAAAATCGCTGTGACCGCTTCCATCATTTGACGCACCCCGTTTTACTATTGGGGACGTTTGATAGCCGATCCTGGTTTCGGGCCGGCTTCATCGGCTCGGGAAAATGGTTTCGTCGGTGCCTTTGGGACCCGGCGTTTGAATCGCCCATTTCGTCCTTTGCAAGGCTCGGAGGCTTTGTTATACGCTGCCCCGTCGCGAACCCTCAAGGCTTCGCCTATTCCTCGGTAGCTCAGCGGTAGAGCATTCGACTGTTAATCGAATGGTCGCTGGTTCGAATCCAGCCCGGGGAGCCAACAAGATCAAGCACTTCTGCCAAAATCACCAATTCCGCTAAAGCCTCGTGTCTGCAAACCAATTGCGGCCCTCATTGTTCTTAAGAACCCGGGGACGACAAGGTCCTGTCACCTAAATGATTTATGCCGCTTTGGGCCGGGCGCGAAGGGCGATCGGGCACCTCAAAGGGCTCCTCGCGCGCTTCCCTTGAGCCACCAACTGAGCGCCAAAAAGTCGTATTCTCTGGCAACGCTCTCAGGTGCCGGGACTCGCCAAAGGTGATTCGATGCCACAAACCGATCCTATCAGGCCGATGCCGTCGATCGTTCCCAACGACGCACCCGCGTTGAGCGACGATGAGTGCCTCATTCGGCTCGCCCAAGCCGTCGAGGCCTGTGATTCGGAACGGCTGGACGAAGTCGCCAGGCTGATCGGCCGGCTCGCGGTTACGATCGAATAGGTCGCTCTCCCCGCTAAAAAGATGACGCCTGGCAGGGGCGGGTAGCGGCTTCCGCGGCCGCCATCGGCGTGTTGCGTTTTGGCCGGCCTTGTACCAAAGATGGCGCGGAATTTTCCGCTTCCGCGGCAATGCCCGCGCTATACAAGGCCTAGCCAACAAGGGTCAGCCAATGTCCGGTTTTTCGACCGCGCGCCAGAACATGGTCGACGGCCAAGTGCGCCCGAGCGACGTCACCGATCTCAGGATCATCGATGCCATGCTGGCGGTGCCGCGCGAGGCTTTCGTTCCGGAGAGCCAGCGTGCGCTGGCCTATCTGGACCTCGATCTCGATGTTAGCGAAGGCGGCTCGGTCAGGCGTTACCTGATCAAGCCGGCGGTCATCGCCAAGATGCTGCAGGCCGCCGACGTCAGGGATACCGACAGCGTTTTGGTGGCCGGCTGCGCTTCAGGATATACCGCGGCCCTGGTTGCCAGGCTTGCGGGGCGGGTGACCGCAACCGAGGTCGACCCGAATCTCGCCGCGAAGGCCAGGGCTGTTCTGGCCGAGCTCGGATTTGACAAGGTGACGGTCCGCGCCGCCGACGCCGCCGACGGGGACCCGGCGAACGCGCCTTATGACGTAATCGTGTTAGACGGCGCGACCGAAATCGCGCCGGACCGGCTCTACGGGCAGCTCAAAGAGGGTGGCCGGCTGGTCGGCGTCTTCGCGATGACAAAACCGCCGCGCGCGACGATCGTGACGCGCTCCCATGGAGATTTCGGGAACCGGGCGCTTTTCGACGCCACGGTGCCGGTTTTGCCCGGACTTGAGCGGCGCCCGGCGTTCGTTTTCTAGCCCCTAGACCCGGTCCGTTCTGTTTCGATCGGAACCCAGGCCTGCAATCCCGGCCATTCGACCGGGGGCCCGTCGGGACTACCCGGGATAAGGCTGGGGCAGGCTTCACCCGAAAGGAGTATGCGCGGCTGTTAAAATCCTGTTCTGAATCAGAAGTGTGGCCCGGATGCCGCACGTCAAGAGTTTCCACCACGTTTGTCCGGCGCGGGGTTCCGACCGGCTTGCTCGGAGCATAAGGTATGGAGGGACACTGACTCGGAATTAAGCAGTCACCCGGCTCGAGCGCGCTCGAACCGGCGAACGGTATGAATGGATAATTTGGGATGCGTGGGGTGAAGGTCGTTACCGGAGCTGCGGCTGCGGTCCTCCTATTGGCGTATATGGGCCCGACGCCAGCCCTGGCCGATACCATTGAGGCTGCGCTGGTGCGCGCCTATCAGAGCAACCCGCAGCTCAACGCCCAGCGCGCCCAGGTGCGCTCCACGGACGAGAACGTGCCGCAGGCGTTGTCGGGCTATCGCCCGAAAGTCTCGCTCTCGGCAAGTGTCGGCTATCAATATCTGGACTCGCTTACGACGTCCGGCGGCACTCCGACTGCGATCGTCAGGTCTGATATCCACGGCGCCAACGCGCCGCGCACCGCCGGCGTCACGGTCAACCAGACGCTTTTCAACGGCCAGCAAACCGCCAACAAGACGCGCGCGGCGGAGAGCCAGGTTTCCGGCTCACGCGAGGCGTTGCGGGTGCTCGAACAGACGGTGCTGTTTTCGGCCGCCAGCATCTACATGGATTACCTGCGCGATGCCGCCATTGTCGAGGTTGATCGCAGCAACGTTCGCGTTCTCGAGCAGACGCTGAAACAGACCCAAGACCGCTTCAATGTCGGTGAGGTGACGCGCACCGACGTCGCGCAGTCGGAAGCGCAACTTGCCGCCGGCAAGACAACGCTGCTTGCCGCCGAAGCGACGCTGACAACGACGAAAGCCAATTTCCGCCGCATCATCGGCAACGAACCGGTGGCGCTCGCGCCGGGCTCCCCCGTGGATCGCTTCCTGCCGCCGAGCTTGCCCGGCGCGGTCGAGCTCAGCCTGATCGAAAATCCGAACGTCACCGCCGCGATGTTCGGCATCGATGTCAATTTTCTGCAGGTCAAGGTGGCCGAAGGCGCGCTGTTGCCGACGGTCAGTCTGCAGGCAGGCGTTACGCAATCCTACGAGACCACCTTGATCACGCCCAAGACGTTTAACGCTTCCGCCGTCGCGCAGGTCTCGATCCCGGTCTACCAGGGCGGCGCCGAGTACTCGCTGATCCGCCAGTCCAAGGAAACCCTGGCGCAACAGCGTCTCGTTCTCGACCAGACCCGCGACCAGACCCGCGCCAACACGGTGACGGCATGGGGCCAGCTGGTGGCGGGCAAGGCGCAGGTCGTCTCGGCGCAGGCGCAGGTGACGGCATCCGAAATCGCGCTCAACGGCGTGCGTGAAGAAGCCAAGGCCGGCCAGCGCACCACGCTCGACGTGCTCAATGCTCAGCAGGCGCTGGTCAACGCCCGCGTCGCGCTCGTTACCGCGCAGCACGATCGCGTCGTCGCGTCCTATGCCGTCTTGCAATCGGTGGGGCGGCTGTCGCCGCAGGTGCTCAATCTGCAGACCACCGTCTATGACCCGAGCGTGCATTATCAGCAGGTGCGCGACAGCTGGTTCGGTGTCCGCGCGCCCGACGGCCGCTGACCTTAAGCGTTGGGCGCTTGCGCCCTCGCAAACCCTTCAGGCCAACCGGCGCGAAGACGTAGCTTCTGCCGAAGCCGACCTTTTACCGAAGCCGACCTTTTAGCGAAGACATGCTTTACCGAAGCTATGCCGTGGCGAATCGCGCGGCCCAGTGCGTTGCTTGCACAATTGTGGCCATGACTTACCTTTCCCGGAGGCAGCAGGGCGATTCGCGCCGCATCCGGGAGCCACAGGCCGCGCGCTTGAGTGCCTAGAGCAGAGGCGGGATCCCGCGCGACATGTCGAGCGGCGCTTGATCTGGGGACAAGTCAGGCTAGTGCGATGAAAATCCCGGCCTGCATATCCGGAACCGGCAAATCCTGTCGTGCTTAGTGTAAAACGCACACACGAGGGCGTTGATGATGTGGAGTCGGAGATGACGCAGCCTGCGAAGGTCCAAGAACCCTCGATGGAGGAGATTTTGGCGTCGATCCGGCGTATCATTGCCGACGACGAAGCAAAACCGGCCGCCGAAAAGCCCGCCGCCCCGGCCGCGGCGCCTGCGAAACCGGAGAAGCCCGTTGCCGCGGCGCCGGCACCCGCTCCGGCGCCACCGCCCGCCGCCGCAAAGCCCGCGCCACCCCCGCCGCCTGCCGCCCCCGCGCCAGCCGCGTCCAACAGCCAGGACGACATTGACGCCTTGCTGAACGGCCTCGATGAGGCGACATCGGCCGACGAGATCCGGCCGGCGCCCTTGCCCGAAGCCGAGGTATTCGAGCTCACCGACGAGATGGCGGTGGTGACACCGCCGCCGCCGCAGCCGTCGTTCCAGAAGGTCGAACCGGAGGACGATCTCGAATTTACCGAGGCCGCCAAGGCTCCGCCACGGCAAGGCGCGTTCGAACCGCCGCCGTTCGAAAGCGCGGCCCCGCAGCCGCAGATGCTGTCGCGCTCGACCGTGTCCGCCGTCGAAAGTGCCTTCAATACGCTGGCCCATACCGTGCTTAGCAACAACGCGCGCACGCTGGAGGATCTGGTCAAGGAAATGCTGCGGCCAATGCTGAAATCCTGGCTCGACGACAATCTGCCGGGATTGGTGGAGCGCATCGTCAAGGCCGAAATCGAGCGGGTTTCGCGCGGTCGATAGGGGCGCGTATTTCGCAAAAGTGGACACCGGTTTTGCGATCAGAATACGCGCAAGTTGTGAAACCAGCCGATTGCCGGGCCTGATTCAGCCATTACATCGGGTTTTGTCTAAGTTTTTGGCGTGCCTGTCTGGTTGACTTGGCGCGCCCGTGCGGCTTTAGAGCATGATCCGGAAAAGTGGAAACCGGTTTTCCGAAAAGATCATGCTCAAACAAAACGATAGCGGGGTCCGATTCAACTTCAGCTGAATCGGACCCCCGCGCCCCCTTCATATCTCCAAGATTGCACCCTGATGATCGAGAAAAACTACCAGCCTGCCGATATCGAAGGCCGCATGTCCCGCCTCTGGGAGGAGGCCGGCGCGTTCAAGGCCGGCCGCGTGGGGCGGCTTGATGCAAAACCGTTCACGATCGTGATCCCGCCGCCGAACGTCACGGGTTCGCTGCACATGGGCCACGCGCTCAACAACACGCTACAAGACATTCTCTGCCGTTTCGAGCGGATGCGCGGCCGCGATGTGCTGTGGCAACCCGGCACTGATCACGCCGGAATCGCGACCCAGATGGTGGTCGAGCGGCAATTGATGGAGCGGCAGGAGCCGGGCCGGCGCGAGATGGGACGCGCCAAATTCCTCGAGCGGGTCTGGCAATGGAAGTCTGAGAGCGGCGGCGTCATCGTCAACCAGCTGAAGCGGCTGGGCGCCTCCTGCGACTGGTCGCGCGAACGTTTTACGATGGACGAAGGCCTGTCGCGCGCGGTCGTAAAAGTGTTCGTCGAACTCTATCGCGAAGGGCTGATCTACAAGGACAAGCGGCTGGTCAATTGGGACCCTGCGCTCGTGACCGCGATTTCCGATCTCGAGGTGCAGCAAATCGAGGTCAAGGGCAGCCTTTGGTATTTGCGCTATCCGCTGGAGGGCAAGACCTTCAGCCCCGAAGATCCCACGAGTTTTATCGTGGTCGCCACCACGCGGCCGGAGACGATGCTTGGCGATACCGCGGTCGCGGTGCATCCGGACGATGAGCGCTACGCGAATCTGGTCGGCAAAAACGTGATCCTGGCGCTGGTCGGGCGAAAGATTCCGATTGTCGCCGACGAATATTCCGATCCGGAAAAAGGCTCGGGCGCGGTGAAGGTGACGCCGGCGCACGACTTCAACGATTTCGAGGTGGGCAAAAGGCACAACCTGCCGCAGATCAGCGTGCTCGATCGGGAGGGCGCGCTCAACCTCGTCGGCAACGAAGATTATTTGCGCGGATTGCCGGAAGCATCACACGAGTTCGCGGAGGAATTTCATGGCCTCGATCGCTTTGTCGCGCGCAAACGAATCNTGACGCGGCTGGAGGATTTTGGATTCCTGGAGAAGACCGAACCTAACACGCATACGGTGCCGCATGGCGATCGCTCCGGCGTCGTCATCGAGCCGTATCTGACCGACCAATGGTATGTCGACGCCAAAACCCTGGCGCGGCCGGCGATTGCGGCGGTGCGTTCAGGCGCGACCGGTTTCGTGCCGAAGAACTGGGAAAAGACCTATTTCGAGTGGATGGAGAATATCCAGCCCTGGTGCATCTCGCGCCAGCTCTGGTGGGGCCATCAGATTCCCGCCTGGTACGGGCCGGACGGCAAGGTGTTCGTCGCCGAGACCGAGGAGGAGGCGGTCGGCCACGCGCTCGGCTACTACGCCGAGCAGGAGGTCATCACGCCGGAGCAGGGCCGGGAGATGGCGCTCGATCCCTCAAAGCGCGAAGGATTTATCACGCGCGACGAGGACGTGCTCGACACCTGGTTCTCCTCGGGGCTGTGGGCGTTCTCGACGCTCGGCTGGCCCGACGATACGCCGGAGGTGAAGCGCTATTATCCGACCAACGTGCTCGTCACCGGCTTCGATATCATCTTCTTCTGGGTTGCCCGGATGATGATGCTGGGCCTGCACTTCATGAAGGAGGCGCCGTTCTCGACGGTTTACATTCACGCGCTCGTCCGCGACGAGAAGGGCGCCAAGATGTCGAAGTCGAAAGGCAACGTCATCGACCCCCTGCATCTGATCGACGAATTCGGCGCCGACGCCCTGCGCTTCACGCTGGCCGCGATGGCGGCCCAGGGCCGCGACATCAAGCTCGCCGCGAGCCGCGTCGATGGCTATCGGAGTTTCGCGACCAAGCTATGGAACGCCTGCCGCTTCGCGGAGATGAACGCGTGTGTGCTGCCTGCGGATTTTGATTCGACGAAAGCGAAGCAGACGCTGAACCGTTGGATCGCCCATGAGACGGCGCGAGCGACGCGCGAGGTGACCGAGGCCATCGAAGCCTACCG
>JGI12635J15846_10006087_pt1 | contig 10366 bp, 8 predicted proteins | sample BlaSpr_A8_OM2_M2_FD_15846 | JGI IMG/M metagenome (IMG submission 15846) | reverse complement strand
CTCTCTAATGCTTCCAGGCTTCCCGTCACGTGATTTGGCACCGCCATGCCCTTGCCCACGTCGTGCAGCAGCATCGCCAGTATCAGCAGGTCCCGTCGCTCCAGCGTCTTCCACAGCGGCGCAAAGTTTTTCCCCAGCGGGTCGCTGCCGTCCCCCAATTCCTGCAAGTGTTCAATCGTTCGCAGCGAATGCTCATCCACCGTGTAACGGTGATAGTAATCGCGCACCACCAGCGAATCGATGTGCCCAAATTCCGGCAACACCTCCGTCAACAATCCCAATCTCTGCATCGGCCGCAGCGCCACCCCCGGATAATCCGCGCTCAAAATTTCGCGCAGAGCAGCCCACGACACCTCCGCATTCTGCGCCGGCACCTCCGGATGCGTTTGGATATAGGCGATGGTGCGTTCCGCCTCCCGGCTTAGCGGCACGCCTGTACTGGCCGCCGCTGAAAAAAGCGAAAACGTAATCGTTCGATCCGATAGCGCTCCGGGAGCCACAATCTCAAGCAATCCATCCCGCTCAATGAAAGGCCGTACCGTGCTCGTTTCCAATTTCGGCACACGCGCCGCGTTAAAAATACGTTCCCGTAGCGACATTGTGGTCAGCTGCGTTTTTTGCTCCATGTGTCGCAGCAGTCGCCGGTTCAGCGTTCGCGCGTGCCGGAAATACATGCGCATCCATTCCGCTGCTTCGTGTTCCGCGGCACCTCTCTCGGCAACTTCGGCATTCTTATTTCTGGCCGCAGTACCTGAGATGACGCCCGAAATAACCCCCGAAATTCCCAGCGAACGCGCCGCTGCCGCCGCTTGTAGCTCGTACGTCAGTGTGTTGTCGTTCCGCCCGTTGCTGTAATGCAAAAAACAGCGAATCTCGCTCATGAAATCGACCGCTTTTCGCGCCAGGTCGTCTTCCGCGGTCATCGTCGGCCGCACATCCTTTTTTTCTCCGCTGATTTGTTGCATCCACACCGTGGCTTGATAATCGCGCAAACCACCGGGCGACTCTTTCACGTTAGGCTCAAGATGAAAAATCGTATTCCCATAACGCGTGAGCCTGTCCTTCGTTAATTTCTGAAGTTGCGCCAGCAAAAATGGCCGCGCCTGCTTTTCAGAACCAGGCAGCACCTTGCTGTCCAGCTTTTCAAATAGTGTTTTGTCCCCCGCCAGGAATCGTCGATCCAGTAAAGCCAGGTGAAATTCTGCGTTATCTTCTTCTATGCGCTTGCATTCATCGATGGTTCGCCCCGCCGAGCTCACGCGAAAGCCGATGTCCCACAGCACGCGCGAAAATTCGCTGATTAACGGTCTGAATTCCGCTTCCGCTCTTTCGTTGCCAAATAAAAATAAAATATCCAGATCGGAGTAAGGAAAAAGCCACCGCCGCCCGAACCCTCCTAGCGCCAGCAGACTAAGTCCCTGCGTGTCGTTGCCATGCCCACGTAGCACCTCGCCAAAAATGCGCTGAATATTCCGATCCGCCAGCTCACACAATGCCCCCAGCGTTTCTCGCGCACCCGCACCCGCTTCAAATCTCTCGCGTATTCGTTGCCGCTCGTCGTCCGCTTCCGGTCCGAGCGTGGAAAGAGGAGTTATGGATCCTTGCATCGATTTTTTAGCTTGGCCGATCAATTCTTGATAGAACTATAGCGGGCAATGTTGCATCTGTAGAGCTTCTTTTCTTCCCGCTTTTCGTTTCCTCACAAGGACGACGGCCTGGGCAGTCTTCGTCGGCAGATTTAAGGTTTGTTATCAGGGCAGCACAAAAATTCTCTCAAGATAAATCCACTGGATTACTTACAGCGCATTCTCCCCGCGCTCATCATTCCGGATTCGGATGGCCTCATCGATCTTCGACAGAAAAATCTTTCCGTCCCCGATCATTCCAGTTTTAGCCGTCTTCATGATCGCCGCCAGCGCTTTCTCCACCAACGCATCCGGCAAAACCATTTCTACTTTCATTTTTGGCAGCAGGTCCACGGTATATTCCCGCCCGCGATAAATCTCCGTGTGCCCTTTTTGCCGCCCGTGACCGCGCACTTCCGTCACCGTCATTCCTTCGATTCCAATTTCGTGCAGCGCTTCTTTCACGGAAACAAATCGCGACGGTTGAATGATGGCTTCAATTTTCATCATGGAGGTAATTTCCAATATTCCGCAATGCGTTCCTCGGCGCGTACGCGACAACTAAAACTCGCGCATCACGCTTCCAGGTTATAGGCCTCTTCTCCGTGTTGCGTAATGTCCAGCCCCGCCTCTTCCTCTTCCGCGCTCACTCGCAGCCCCGTGATCATATCAACGATCTTCAGCAACACAATCGTCCCCACCAGCGCGATTCCCCAGGCGATCAGCACGCCCACCAGTTGATTTCCAACTTGCGCCCAATGCCCATCTAATCCGCCTACCGCTTTTCCCGCGCCGAAAATCGGATTAATCGCTTGTTGCGCAAACACTCCCGTAAGCAGCGCTCCGATCGTTCCACCCGCCCCATGAACTCCAAACGCATCCAGCGCGTCATCATACTTAAAAATTGCCTTAACCTTCGTCACCATCCAGTAGCAAAACGCGCCCGCGCAAACGCCTATAACCAGCGCCGGCATCGGTCCCACAAATCCGGCAGCTGGCGTGATCGCCACCAGTCCCGCCACCGCGCCCGAAATCGCACCCAACGCACTCGCACGTCCATTCTTCAACCACTCCGCCGCGCTCCACGCCAGAGCCGCACTCGCAGCCGCGAAATGTGTAGCCACAAACGCGCTCGACGCCAATCCGTTCGAAGCCAGCGCGCTCCCCGCATTAAATCCAAACCATCCCACCCACAACAAGCAAGCTCCAATAAAACTCAACACCAAACTATGCGGCGGCATCGGCCGCTGTGGGAAGCCCGTCCGCTTTCTCAAATAAAGTGCGCACACCAGTGCCGATACTCCCGAAGAAATATGCACCACCGTCCCGCCCGCGAAGTCCAGCGTCGGAAATTTTCCTCCTAGCGATGCATTCAGAAAACCGCCTTTGCCCCACACCATGTGCGCCAGCGGCGCGTACACAAAAACAAACCACAGCACCATGAACAATACCGACCCGCTGAATTTCATCCGCTCCGCCGTGGCCCCGGTAATCAACGCCGGCGTGATAATTGCAAACATCAACTGATAAACCATGAACGTTGTCTGCGGTATCGTCCCCGAATAATCGGGATTCGGATCCGCGCCCACACCGCGCAAAAAGGCGTGCTCAAACCCGCCAATCACCGGCCCATTCCCACCGAAGCACAGGCTGTAGCCCACCAGCGCCCACATCACCGTGATCAAAGCCATCAGCGCGAAACTTTGCATCATGATCGCCAGCGTATTTTTGCGCCGCACCAACCCGCCATAAAAAAGCGCCAGCCCCGGCCCGGTCATCATCAACACCAGCGCCGCACTCACCAGCATCCAGGCGTTATCTGCGGACGACTGCGCCGCCGTCACCCGCTGGTCAAGCTGCGTCAGCTGCTCGGCGGTGCTAGCTTTAGAAAAATCCGTGGGAACCGCACCCTGTGCGAACGTGCCCGAAGCGCCCCACAAAATCACCGCGAGCAGCAGACAATATCGCCACGTCACACGCCTGTGCTCAGGCGTCCTCTTACAATTATTTTGAGACAAATGTAGGAACTTCAGAATGGTCATCAGTTAATCAAAAAACAAAAAATCCCCTCTAAGCCAGTCACAGCCCCGGGATGGCCTTAGATGGGCTTTAGACGCGCCCGATTATAAGCACCAGCCTGCTTCTTGTCATATAAATAGAATTGATTCATCCCACAAAAAAATTAACTAGCACGCCTTCTCACCTTTTTGAGCGCGACGGCGGGTGCCCCGGGTTCGCAGTTGAGTTATGAACCCGGGTCTCGGGGTTGACGTCCAGGTTTCATTGTGAAGTTTGACGTTAGGTTTTGATTTTGACGTTGCGATCTACGGCTGAGAACCGAACCATGACCCAGCCGCTGCTGAGGGCTTCCCAATTCGACCACCGTCCAAATTGCCCCGCACAAATTCCGCCCCACCAATCGCTTGTCATCTTCCTTCATCGTATAATGCACCCAAATGGAAAGCCGCTCTAACCAGCGCCGCTTATCCACCGGACGGAGAATCACCACATGCCCGATCACGCCCCCATGGAAATAAACGTTCGCGCCATCGGGCCCGTCTCCGTCCTCGACGTCCGCGGCCGCCTCACCATTGGCGAATCCAGCGAGCAGCTTCACGAAGCGCTGCAATCGGTAATCGACCACGGCGCCCGGAAAGTCGTGGTCATCCTCAACGGCGTCCCCCAAATCGACAGCTCCGGCATCTCCACCCTCGTGCGCATTTCCATCCAGCTAGCTCGCGAAGGCGGCGTCCTTCGCCTCGTCTGCGGCCCCGGCCGAGTCCGCGACGCCCTCACCGTCACCCGCCTCATAGAGGCCATCCCCGCCTTCGAAACCGAATCCGCCGCTCTCGCCAATTTCGCCTAAGCGCAGTTTTAAGTTTCTAAAACGCTCGCAAATCCAAAATCCGCAGGTACACACGGGACCCCACGGCCAAGCCCTAGTCTTTTTGTGTTCTGGGATTATTGGGTCTGGTAGGCAAGTCTTGAAAAGAAAATATACGTGATCTACTCTTGACTCCCGTACACTCTAGGACTTTTCGAATATGCGATTATTGGGGAAATTGTTTGCCCGTTTTTCAAAACGTTGGGCCAGGGTCTCTCAGCACCTGGGCCAGATTGAGCTAGAAATGGCAATGGAGGAATCCGGCCAGTTGCCGAAGCGCCAAGTGAGCAATCTCCAGGTTTCCATTCTTTGGACTGCGATAATCGTGTTCGGTTGTCTTCTGTGGATTCTTATTACATTACGCACATGAGGGGTCTTCGTATTGAACTGTGTTGGACGTGATCGTGTCGCGCTCTCAACACTCGGACTTCTTTTCCTTTTTTTGGTTCTTGTTATCGAGATATGTCCTTGATGTTTCCATGACCGCAAACAAAAAAGATTTTAATAAATAGCCTATGGGACGGCAAATCCATTTTCACCTATTGTCAGAAGATCGAGATGCTTTTCTAGGTTTTGCCTCAGGAGCATGATCCCGTAGCAATCATTTTGAGAGATGCAGATTCCGCTGAAGTCGAGTTCGTTACTGACCTTAACATCGCTCGCGGCAAAACACTGTGCCTCTGGAACCGCAAACTTCTCCCGCATCTTGAGCGAAAGTGGATACCGAGTCCTGGATACTATAGGGTCGACGGACTGCGAACGCTGACACTGGAGTTCACGCACTCGTTCAGCGCGACCTGGGAAGGAAAGCCCGCGCTCGGCCAGGGCCGCCTGTTCGGGGACTTTGATCTATATCTTAGGAAGCCACCGGAGTTTGAGAAATGGTACGAGACATTAGTGCGGTGGATACGTAAGAACTACAAGAAGAATCCAGCTAGTTGGACTGGTTACATTGGGCCAGCAGCGTTTGAGTTCTACGAAAAAGGAGGGTATCTGCTACCTCAAACTTTCCCGCCCAGTACGAAAGAGGGGCTGACGGAGATTGGTAAGCAACACTCGTCGGCCTCAAGACTTTCACCTCGCAAGTCGGAACGACGAAAAAGATAGAGGGTATCTGCGGGAAGAAAGAGATTCCGGTTTATCGAGAAGGCCTCCGGACGACGCTTACTTTACTTCGACGAAATCCTGCTGAGCAACTAACCGTTCTTCTTCAACTCCGCCAAAACCAGCTTCGCCACTTCCTTCAACGTCTCAAACACGCCCTGCCCATTTACCGCCACTCCCCCAATAACCGGCTCGCCTTTTTTCTGCAATTGCTTCGTCAAATCCGCGACGCTCATCACATTCGGCAAATCGCGCTTATTTAATTGCAGCACATACGGAATCGTATCGAATTTCAGGTTGTGCTCTTTCAAATGCTCCTGCAAGTTGTCCATCGTTTCAAAATTCGCATCCAGCCGCTCTTCCTGCGAATCCGCCACAAACACCACGCCATCCGCGCCTTTCAAAATCAGCTTGCGGCTGGCCTCATAAAACACCTGCCCAGGCACGGTATAAAGATGAAAGCGCGTTTTAAATCCGCGCACCGTTCCCAGATCCAGTGGCAGAAAATCAAAGAATAGCGTGCGGTCCGTCTCCGTGGCCAGCGACACCATCTTGCCCTTCTGATTCTGCCCGGTATGGTCGTACACCCACTGCAGGTTGGCGGTTTTTCCGCCCAGACCTGGACCGTAATACACCAGCTTGCAGTTAATTTCGCGCGCAGGAAAATTAATAAACGGCACTAGTCGTAATTTCGAATCCGGCTAAACTCTTACCACACACACTTACCCCAGCCGGTATTCGCCCCCTCTTTCTTCGATCCTATCGCTCACACCTGATTGATTCCGCACGGGCACGTTCATTTTAGCCGCTTTTAAGCGACGTTGTACCGTGCCTTCGTCTTCGAACCTCTTCGAACCTCTTCGAACCTTCAGTTTCTCTTCCCTTGAATCGAACCTCGAATTTCGAATCTCCAACGTCTAGTAAATACAGTGTCCGCGAATTCCCCCCAATTCCCATACTCTATTTTCCACCCATGCCTCCGGTAGGTAACGTCACCCATAAGAATCGCACCAAAATAGCGCCTATCTTGATAGATCTCAGCGGCGCTTGCGGCAATCAAGGCAAAAGGGTTTTTACCCGGTCCTATCGCGGCTGGAATTTAGTTTAGTTGTCTTAAACTTATCTAAATGGTAAAATAAGAGCGTTATGCATCTGTTGCTGCCACGCCCGTCGACTAGCTCTTTTACCAACCTCACGTCGCTTCGTGTGCCGATGTCCGGCCCTCAATTATTATGGTCATCTACTTACTTCTTTGTTTTGAATAGCTTGTGGACTCTTTGCGCTCTTTTGCAGCCTCGGCCCTTTGTTTTCATCACTTTACAGACTCTTTCGCAAAAATACCGGGGGCGTGGGGTACCTTTGACTCCCAAAATTCCGGCAGACTCAGCTCTCGGGAGCGCATGGGTAAGCTGATAATGGGCATAAACCACTGGATTTCGCGGGTTACGCATGGCACGAACATTGACGCGCCATATCACCTCTGTTAGCATGCGCTTCATGGCAAAAGTACGTAAGCCAACTCGGGCATCTTCGTCTCACGCCAAGAGCGCATCGTCGGCTCGCGCCAAATTGCAGAAGAAAAAGAACTTACCGCCGGCGCATCCCCACCAACGCGGCGGCGTCGAACTTGTCGATCCGCGCGTCCAGGCTCAACTGAAAATCTACGACGAGGCTCTGGCATTATTTCGACAGCAGAAATTTGCGCGCGCCAAGCAGGAACTTGAAAAAGTTGTCGAAGGCCCCAGCAAGGAGCTCGCCGACCGCGCCCGCATGCACGTAAAAATTGCCGAGCAGCGCATGAAGCCGCTGCACGATCAAAATCCACGCACCGCCGACGAACATTATCAACGCGGCGTCGCCATGATGAACGTGGGCCGCTGGGATGACGCCCGCGAAAGCCTCGATAAAGCCCGGCGCGCCGCACCCAAAGCCGATCACATTCATTACGCCCTCGCCGCTCTCGACTGCCTGACCGGCGAAGCCGACTCCGCAATGGCCAATCTGAAAGTAGCCATTCAGCTCAAATCAGAAAATCGCTATCACGCGCGTAACGATGAAGATTTCGCCTTCCTCCAGGAAGATCCGCGCTTCACCGAACTGCTGTATCCTGAGAAAGACGGCACCGCCGGCTGATCGTTTGAAAAACCTGCCCGCGGTTCGATCGCCCTATGCGATCGAAAAATTAATTCGCCGCGCCTGCACGTGAAAAAAAACACCACCAATCCAAAAAAATTGTCGCGCGGATTTCGCATCGTCGCTCTCGGCGGCGGCACCGGTCTATCCGCGCTTCTTCGCGGACTGAAACAACACGTCGTCCGCGGCGACGACAAAAATCCCAACGCCGAGCGCCCCATTTCCGATCTTGCGGCTATCGTCACGGTGACAGACGACGGCGGCAGCTCCGGTCGCCTGCGGCGTGAAAATCGCATCCTGCCACCGGGCGATATTCGCAACTGCATGGTCGCGCTTTCCAAGGACGAAGCGCTGCTTGGCCGTCTTTTCCAATATCGTTTTCATGCCGGCCGCGGATTGATCGGCCACAATTTTGGTAATCTTTTCCTCGCCGCGCTTACCCACATCACCGGAGACTTCACCGAGGCAATCCGCGAAAGCAGCAAAGTCCTCGCCATCCGCGGCCGAATTTTCCCATCCACGCTGGCCAACGTACATCTTGTCGCCACACTGACGAATGGCCGCCGTGTGCGCGGCGAAACACGCATTACCGCCAGCCGCGTGCCCATAAAAAAATTAGAACTCTCGCCGAAAAACGTGCGCCCGCTTCCTCTTGCTATCGAAGCCATTCGCAAAGCGGACCTGATTCTTCTCGGCCCCGGCTCGCTGTACACCAGCGTCCTGCCCAATCTTTTAATCCCTGAAGTCGCCTCCGCCATCGCGAACTCCAAGTCCCCGCGCGTGTACATCGCCAATCTGATGACTCAGCCCGGCGAAACCGCTGGATACGCGCTGGCCGATCATCTTCGCGCCATTCAAATCCACGGCTCGCGTAAGTTGGTCGACTATGTGGTTGCCAATCGCCAGCCTGTCTCCCCAAAAGTTGCCAGGCGCTACCGTGCCCAAGGCGCCGAACCTGTAGTCATCAATTTGCCGGAGCTTCAGAAATTGGGTTGTCGCGTTGTCCTGGACAATTTGCTGGATGAGCGCGACGTCATTCGCCACAATCACAAACGGCTAGCGAAGCTGCTGCTCGACAAATTCTGCTGTCCCCCGCGCAAGCGTTCAAAGCGGGTCATTTCCAGCCGTGCTACTTCCAAGTTTCAAATTGCGTAGTGATCCTGCTAACGTTTTACCCGCCCCTTTGTTGAATATTTCTCTGGAGAAATCATGGCCACCTTCGCACTCATTGAATACAAAGATGCCAGCCCGGAAGTTCGCGCCATCTATGACGACATCATGGCCACACGAAAAATCGACTGGATCAATAATTTCTGGAAAGCCATCGCGCACGACCCCGCCACCTTGAAACGCACCTGGGAATCGCTTAAGCAAATTATGGCGCCGGGCGCTTTGGACCCGTTGACAAAAGAACTGTTGTACGTCGCCGTCAGCGTCACGAACAATTGTAACTACTGCATCGCATCACACACCGCGTCGGCGCGCAAAAAAGGTATGACCGACCAGATGTTCCATGAATTGCAAGCGGTCATTGGCATGGCCAACGAAACCAACAAAATGGTCACCGGCTACCAAGTGGAGCTCGACGAACAATTCAAAGGCCCCCTGCCACCACCTGTCCAGTAGTACAGGTAGTTTTTACCCTGTGGCCGGGGTGTCTATCTGTATAAATTTTTTAAACATAGTACCTCCGTACTATAGCTAGTCCCCCGCGCGGCCTAGACCATAAGGTGATTCCGGCGAACGCTCTGTTCGTGTGTGCCGGAGAAATTGTTCTCGCGAGTGTGCCCATGTCCCCTGCTGCAAAGGAAAACGAAATATTGACGTCCATTCCGGAAAACGCCGCAACCCGCCCGGTCGGGGGTTCTAACGGGACCTCGCCTGCGGACTCACCATCGCGTACGCAACCTGTGGCACTGGAAGTTCCGGTTACGGTGAATGGAGCCCGTGCGGTTGCAGGTAGCGAGAAGCGCGAGCCTTTTTCTGAATCCACCAAGACAGTTTTGATATTCGGGCACGGTGCGGTCGTGCGTTTGTCGTCTTCGGTAGCTCCTGGCCAATTGCTGTTCCTCACCAACGAGAAAACTAAAAAGGAAGTTGTCTGCCAGGTAGTAAGTTCAAAAAATTATCGCGGCATGAGCGGTTATGTGGAGTTGGAGTTCACCGAGCCAGTCTCGGGTTTCTGGGGAATGCGTTTCCCTGCAGTGCCCCAGAGTCACAGTTCCGAAGCCACACCGGCATCTTCCGCAGCGACTCGGAGTTTCACCGGCGCCTCAGGCGCCGAAACAAAGACTCCGGTAAGTACTCCAGCGATTCAGCCGGACACGAAATCTCCAATTTTAGGTTCCCCGCGCGTCTCCCAATCTGCCGTCCCCAGCTCGGCTGTTTCTCTGAATCCGGCACCAACGCCACAATCCGGTTCAACAAATTCCTCACCAGCTTCGCTGGACGCCACGCCATCATCTCTGCTGAGTGTTGCAAGTCCCGACATTCCTGAAACCGCAAAACCAATAAAGACGCCAACGCCAGTGCCAGCGCCCCTCTTGACATCCAAAACTTCTACCCAGCCGTCGAAATCCATGCTGGATTCAGACGAAATCAAAATACCTTCTTGGTTGGA
>JGI12635J15846_10006085_pt1 | contig 10367 bp, 9 predicted proteins | sample BlaSpr_A8_OM2_M2_FD_15846 | JGI IMG/M metagenome (IMG submission 15846) | reverse complement strand
GACAGCCGCGAACTCGGATCGGCGGCGACTGAGGCGATGGAGCCCGCGTTCAAAATGGCGTTCGGCGTCTCCATCATCGCCCAGATGCGAGTTTCCTCGGGGGCCTCCGCTTCGCGCAGCGCTCGAGCGGCAACCATAATCGCGCCCGGGCCATCGACCTTAGGCAAGAGAATGGCGTCCGGCTTCGCCGCGGCGGCGGCGGCGAGATCGTCCTCTCCCCAGGGGGTGTGCGGCCCATTGATGCGGATGACGACCTCGCGCCCGCCAAAGCCGCCTGCGCGCACGGCCCGAACGACCTGTTCACGGGCGGCGATTTTCTGGTCGAGAGCGACAGAATCCTCAAGGTCAAGGATCAGCGCGTCGGCCGGCAGCGTCGAAGCTTTGGCCAAGGCTTTGGCGTTGGAGCCGGGCATGTAGAGGACGCTTCGACGCGGGCGGGCAAGCATGAACATCTTCCGAGATTAGCTCCCCGCATTTAACGAGAAGTATGCTGCGGCGCCAGAGGGACTTTCGCCAGGACAGCATCGTGCTTTGGCCGGCCCCCAAATGCTTAACCCAGCTAAAGCCTGATCGAGCACAATATCGAGAGGACACTACGAGGGACATCGACCGCGACGCCGATAGTGTGCTCTTAGTGCGAGCGAACAAGCCAACAGGACAATTCAGAGCGAGGAAATGGCGATATCGGAGGCGATGACGGCGACGGCGCGGATCAAATCGGTCCAGCGGGCTGCGCTCGCAATGCTGGTCATGGCCGGCGTGATCAATTACGTCGATCGGGCCACCCTGGCGGTCGCCAATCTGCTCATTCGTGACGATCTGCATTTGTCGATCGCGGACATGGGCTACCTGCTATCGGCTTTTCTCTGGGCCTATGCTTTTGCGCAGCTGCCTACGGGCGCCATGGTCGACAAGCTCGGGCCGCGCTTGCTCTTGACTTGCGGTCTCACACTTTGGTCGTTCGCCCAGCTTCTCGGCGGACTTATCCAGAGCTTCGGTCAGTTTTTCAGCGCCCGGCTCCTTTTGGGCGTGGGCGAGGCGCCGCAATTTCCGACCGGCGCCCGCGTCGTCCGGGATTGGTTCAATCCGCGCGACCGCGGCCTCGCGACCGGCATCTTCAACTGCGCGTCTTCCTTGGGCACGGCGATCGCCGTGCCTCTTTTGACGTTTCTGATGCTGAGCTTCGGCTGGCGCATTATGTTCATGATCATGGGCATCGCCGGACTCGCAATGGCGGCGGTCTGGTATGTCTTCTATCGCAATCCGACTGAAGTCCCGCTCACGCCGGACGAGACAGCCTATCGCACGCACGGCGATCCGCCGGGTCAGCGAACAGTTGTGACGTTCCGGGAATGGAAGCAGTTGTTCCGCTTCCGAACCACCTGGGGCATGATCCTCGGCTATTTCGGCTGCATCTATCTGACATGGATCTATACTGCCTGGCTGCCCGGTTATCTTGAGATCGAGCGGCACATGAGCGTCAAGTTCACAGGGTTTGCCGCAGCCATTCCCTTCGCCTTCGGCGTGGTCGGCGGGGTCCTGGGCGGCTATCTCTCGGACATTCTCGTGCGCCGCGGCGTGGCGCCGGTGAAGAGCCGCAGGTATCCGGCCACGATCGCTCTGTGCGGGACTGCAGCATGCACCCTCGCCGCAGCCTTCGTCACCAGCAACGCCCTGGCGATCGCGTTCATTTCGGCTTCGCTCTTTCTCCTCTACGTCACCAGCACCTGCGCCTGGGCGCTAAGCTCGGTCGCGGCCCCCACAAACTGCACGGCTTCAATCGGCGCCATGCAGAACTTCGGTGGTTATCTTGGCGGGGCGCTTGCGCCCACAGTCACCGGGCTCATTGTGCAGCACACTGGCTCGTTCGTTCCGGCGTTGGTCGTCGGCGCGGTGATCGGGCTTGCTTCGGCGGCGTCGTACTTCTTCATCGTCGATCAGCCGATTACCGCCGCCGATATTGACGCCGTCTCGCAGCACGACGTCGCTCCGTCGCCGGCGCGTGGCGCATAGTTGTTGAGGCTCAGGCTCCAAGCCACCGCGCCATGCGCCGCGTCGCTTCCGCGATCTGTTCGGGATCACGGGCGAAGCAAATACGCAGATGGCCCTCGCCGCCGGGACCGAAGGCGCCGCCGGGCGCGGCTCCAACGCCGGCTTCGTCGATGAGCCGCAGCGCCAGCGCACGGGAATCGGAGAAGCCGTTGATCGAGAAGAAGAGATAGAACGCCGCCTCTGGCTTGAAGAATTGGGCGCGCCCGGTTGCGGCGAGCCCCTCGCACAAAATGTCGCGCGAGCGGCGGCAGCGCTCGATTTGCCAGGCGATGAACGCTTCGCCCTGTTCGAGCGCTGCAGTCGCCGCGCGCTGGATGAAGACGGGCACTCCCGATGTCGTGTACTGGACCAGGTTCTCGATCACCGTGCCGAGCTCCGGCGGCGCCTCCAGCCAGCCGATGCGGAAGCCCGTCATCGCCCAGTTCTTGGACAAAGTCTGGACGAACAGGATCTTGTCATCGGGCGCCATAACGTCGTGGAAGGAGGGCGCGCGAACGCCATCGTAAGTGATGCGTCCGTAAATTTCGTCGGCGATGATCCAAAGCCCATGGCGACGCGCAATGGCGAGCGTCTCGACGATCTCCTCTCGCGTCGCGACAAAGCCGGTCGGGTTGGCGGGGGTATTGAAAAAGATGAGGCGGGTCGCAGGCGTCACGGCCGCCTCGAGCTTGGCCGGGTCGAGGCTCCAGCGGCTCCCTTTGTCGAGCCGGACAGGCACCGCGCGGGCCCCGGAGATCTCAAGCGCGCCGACGAAATTGGGCCACGCGGGCGTCGGGATCAGCGCCTCGTCGCCCGGGCCGACGATGAGCCGGGTCGCGATCTCGATCGCGTGCATGCCACCGATCGTCACAAAGAAATTCGCGGGAGAGAAAGCGCCCCCGACCGGGGCTGCGCCGTAGACTTGCGTCATGTAAGCCGCGATCGCCTCGCGCAGCTCTGGCACGCCGTTCTGCCAGGTGTAGAAGGTTTCGCCGCGATCGAGAGAGGCCTTGGTCGCCTCGGTAATGAAAGGCGGCGTCGGCAGATCGCCCTCGCCAACCCATAAAGGAATGAGCCCTTGTCGCTCGCGGCCATAGTTGAACACCTCGACGATGCCGCTCGTGGCGACATCACGCATGACTGGGCGGATTAGGTTGGGCCAATCGTTCGTGACTGGGGACGAAGCGACGTTCATCTCGGCCTCATGGACCCGTGGTCAGGTGCGCGCAAGGGTCGGCTATGGCTTAGCCGTCGACGGATCCGAGCGCGAGATCGTCGAGAATCGGGCAATCCGGTCGATCGTCGCCATGGCACGCGGCGACGAGTTCTCGAAGAGTATTCGCTATCGCTTGCATCTCGGTTACGCGCGACTGAAGATCGCCGATGTGAGCCTCGGCAATGCGCTTGACCTCCCGGCTCGGCCGGCCGCGGTCACGCCATAGGGCAAGCAGTTCGCCGATTTCCGCGATCGAAAAACCGAGCCGCCGCGCGCGTTTGATGAATCTCAATTCGTGGAGATCGCGCTCACCATAGTCGCGATAATCGTTCGCGCGCCGCTCAGCCGGGCGCAATAGGCCGATCGCCTCGTAATGGCGGATCATCTTCGTGGTGACGCCGCTCGACGCGGCTGCCGCGCCGATGTTCACTTTGTGAATCTACTTGACCTTCCCATGATAGGAAGGTTTATCACTCCGCTCATGGAACACAAGCAACATTTGCCGACGAGTTTGGCCGAGGCCACAAGTTCGCTCGCGCGGGACCCCGTCTGCGGCATGCCGGTTGATCCGGCGACCGCCAAGCACAAAGCCGATCACGCGGGCGTGACTCACTATTTTTGCTCCGCTGGCTGCCGCGGAAAGTTCGTCGGCGACCCTGCGCGATTCCTTGTGGAGCCAACTCACGCACCGGCGGTCGCCGCGGACGAGCATGTTCACCTCCCCGCACCGCCGCTCCCAGCAAAACCTGCGCCCGTGGGCGCGATCTACACCTGCCCGATGCATCCACAGATTCGTCAGGACCACCCCGGCGCTTGCCCGATCTGCGGCATGGCGCTGGAGCCGGAACTCGCCACCGAAGCGACTGGCCCGAGCGCGGAACTCGTTGATATGACCCGGCGCTTTTGGATTGCGCTGGCCCTTACGGTCCCGGTGGTTGCGCTCGCAATGGGCGGACATCTCACCAATCTCCATATGTTGCTTTCGCCTGTAATTTTGAACTGGATTGAGCTCATTCTCGCGACGCCGGTCGTGCTGTGGGCCGGCTGGCCATTTTTCGAGCGGGCATGGGCGTCGCTCAGGAACCGCAATCTCAATATGTTCACGCTGATCGCCATGGGCACGGGCGTCGCCTGGGCCTACAGCGTCGTCGCCACGGTTGCGCCGGGCCTGTTCCCGCCGGACTTTCGGGGAATGGACGGCGCGGTCGCCATCTATTTCGAGGCGGCGGCGGCGATTACCGTCTTCGTGCTGCTCGGCCAGATTCTCGAACTCCGCGCACGGGAGCAGACCGGCGGCGCGATCCGGGCCCTGCTCGACCTCGCGCCGAAGACCGTGCGACGCATCCACGCCGAAGGCCCCGACGAGGAAATTGGCCTTGAAGCGGTCGCGGTCGGCGATCGGTTGCGGGTGCGGCCCGGCGAGAAGGTCCCGTTGGACGGTGAAGTCGTCGAGGGGCAAAGCGCAGTCGATGAGTCCATGCTGACCGGGGAGTCAATGCCGGTCGGCAAGGCAGTCGGCGATCGGGTCATTGGCGGCACGATGAACGCGAGCGGCGCCTTCGTGATGCGCGCCGACAAGATTGGCCGCGACACCGTGCTGGCGCAGATCGTGCAGATGGTCGCGCAAGCGCAGCGCAGCCGCGCCCCTATCCAGCGTCTCGCCGATCAGGTTTCTGGCTGGTTCGTGCCGCTCGTCATTGCCGTAGCGATCGCGGCCTTTATCGCCTGGTCGATCTGGGGACCGGAGCCGCGTTTCGCTTACGCGCTCGTGGCGGCCGTCTCGGTTCTGATCATCGCCTGCCCGTGCGCGCTCGGGCTCGCGACGCCCATGTCGATCATGGTCGGCGTTGGGCGCGGCGCGCAGACGGGCGTGCTGATCAAGAATGCAGAAGCGCTCGAGCGGCTCGAAAAGGTCGACACGCTGGTCGTCGACAAGACCGGCACGCTGACCGAAGGCAAGCCCAAGGTTGTGGCGCTGCGGCCCGCTCAAGGGGTCAGCGAAGACGAGCTGCTCAAACTCGCGGCCAGTCTCGAGCGCGGCAGCGAGCATCCTCTGGCGGCTGCGATCGTGCGCGCGGCGGCGGATCGCAATCTCGCCCTCGCTAAGGTCGAGGGCTTCGAGAGCGTCTCGGGCAAAGGGGTGACTGGAATCATCGACGAGCGCAAAGTCGCGCTCGGCAACCAGCCGATGATGCAGGCGGCGCAAATTGACGTCGGCGCGCTCGAAGGGCTAGCGGATGAATTGCGCAGCGACGGCGCGACCGCGATCTTCGCCGCGCTCGATGGCAAGGCCGCCGGCGTAATTGCTGTCGCCGATCCGATCAAGGCGACGACGCCCGACGCTGTCCGCGCGCTGAAGAATGCGGGCGTCCGCGTGGTGATGCTCACCGGCGACAACCGCGCGACCGCGGAAGCCGTGGCGCGCAAACTCGGTATCGGGGAAATCGAGGCGGAAGTTCTGCCGCAGGACAAGGGCAAGGTGGTGGAACGTCTGCGGAAGGAAGGGCGGATCGTCGCCATGGCCGGCGATGGCGTCAACGACGCCCCAGCGCTTGCGGCCGCCGATGTCGGCATCGCGATGGGCACGGGAACGGATGTGGCCATCGAGTCCGCAGGGGTCACGCTGATCGGAGGCGATCTTCGCGGCGTCCTCACCGCGCGCAAGCTGTCGCAAACGACGATGCGCAACATCCGGCAGAATCTCATCTTCGCCTTCATCTACAATGCAGTGGGCGTCCCGATCGCAGCCGGGGTTCTGTATCCGGCCTTCGGCCTCACGCTGTCGCCAGTCTTGGCCGCAGCGGCCATGGCGCTCTCGTCGGTGAGCGTGGTGGCCAATGCTCTGAGATTACGCAGCTTCCGGCTGCANCCGGCGAACGCGCAGACCGTGGCCTAACCGNCGGACGGAACCATGNATTTGGGCTGCGAAGTTGATCGAGCGCTCGGTGTTGTTGTCCGCAGCCGGCCCTTCCGCCGCCGTTCTCTCTAGGAGCAGCGCATTATGAACAAATCCACGTTCCTCGCGGCCCTGGTCATGTCCGCACTCTTGTCGCCAGCGCAAAGCGCCAGCGCCGAGGACATGAAGGGCATGACAATGAAGCCGGCGACCTCTCCCGCCGACAAGGCGTTCGCGGCCTCGATGAAGACCATGATGAACGGCATGAACGTGAAGCCGACAGGCAAGCCGGACAAGGATTTCGTTCTCATGATGATTCCGCATCATCTAGGGGCGGTCGACATGGCCAAGGTTGAGCTCCAATACGGAACCGACCCCGAATTGCGCCAGTTGGCGACAGACATCGTTGCCGCGCAGGAAAAGGAGATCGCGCAGATGAAAGCTTGGCTCGAGAAGAACGGCCATTAGCCTGCGAAGGCGCTCGTCTTTCTGGCCGTAGGCTTGCGAAGCGCCGAGCGCGGCGTCCCCTTTGGAGACGTAGCTTTTCCACGCGCGCCCCACGATTTTTATGAATATCAGTTAGCCAGCTGGAATAATTGACAGCTCATTAATTGGCATGCCATCTATTACAAACTGCATGCCGCTTGCTCCGAAAGACGCCCGCGCTCGGTTCGCGCCTCTCGTCGCTCATGTGTCGCGCGAATGGCGGCGCGCCATGGACGGTCGTTTGCAGGCCTATGGGCTCACGGAAGCGACTTGGCTGCCCCTCCTTCGGATCGCGCGCTCAGAAGCTCCAATGCGGCAGAATGAGCTGGCCGCTTCCTTGTCACTCGATGGGTCCTCGGTCGTTCGTCTGCTCGACGCCCTCGAAAATTCGGGTCTCGTCGAGCGATGCGAGGATATGGCTGACCGGCGTGCAAAGAGCCTTGTGCTTACGCCGCGCGGGCGCCGGACGGTCGATCAGGTCGAGCGCGTATCGCAGGACATTCGCGACCTCGTCCTCGGCGAGGTGTCGGACGAGGACTTGATGCAGTCGCTTCGCCTGCTCGAGACCGTGAGAGATCGGCTCGGCAGCCTCGCGGCCGCGGAACCGGACCAACGCAAACGGACGGCAGGCCGATGAAATTCATCCGCCGACGCCCGGTTCCTCCGCTCTGGCTCCTGGGCTTGCTCACCTTCAGTGGGCCGGTCGGCATGCACATCTTCGTGCCCGCGCTGCCGGCGGCCGCCAAGGATCTTCATGCGACGCCGGTCGCCCTGGAGATGACCATCAGTCTCTATATCCTGGGACTGGCCGTCGGTCAGTTGCTCTACGGGCCCGCTTCGGATCGCTTCGGCCGCCGGCCGGCGCTTCTTGTCGGCCTTTCGCTATTCACGATCGCCAGCGTCGCCGGGCTCTTTGCTCCGGATGTCCATACGCTCGTCGTAGCGCGCTTCTTCCAGGCGCTTGGCGGATGCTCCGGGCTCGTGCTCGCGCGCGCCATGATCCGCGACACGTCCCAGGCGCATGAGGCGGCGCGGCGTCTCGCGCTCACCAATCTGCTTGTGACTGCGGGGCCGGCCGTCGCGCCGCTCATCGGCGGCGGACTCAGCGCGCTATGGGGCTGGCGAGCGATCCTGGTTGGGCTCAGCGCTCTGGGCGCGGCAAATTTCATGATGGCATGGCTTCTCCTGCAGGAGACGCGTCCTGAAGCGCTGTTTGTCAGTGCGTCGCGGTATGCGCGGGACTATGTCGGCCTGCTGCGCTCCCGGCAGTTCTTGGGCTACGCCATCGGCGGCGCCTGCGCGACGACTTCTCTCTACGCGTTCATCGCCTGCGCGCCTTTCATTTTTATTGATCGGCTGCATGTCCCCAGCGCCAGCGTCGGACTGTATCTCGCCCTCCTCGTCTCTGGGATTTGGCTTGGCAGTCTTCTCGCAAGCCGATTGATTAGTCGCTTTTCCTTGACCCGCTTCGTCGTCGTCGCCAACGCGGTCAGCGTCGTAGCTGCGGCTTCGTTCCTCGGCTTTGTGATCGCCGACCGCGCGACTCTCGTAGCAATTGTCGGAACGATGTTCGTGTTCAGCGTCGGCGTGGGCGCGGCGGCGCCCGCGGCCCTCGTCAAGGCGATCAGCGTGAACCCGCGCGTCACGGGAACAGCGTCTGGACTTTACGGTTCGGTTCAGATGGCTGTCGCAGGGACGCTGGTTATGCTCGCCGGCTGGGGGTCGAACCCGGCGTTCGCCTCCGCGTCCGTGCTTCTTGCCGCAGGCATTGTGGCGCAGGCGTCCTTCTGGATCGCCCGAAACCGGAGCGCAGGCGTCTCTGCGCCCGAAAACGAGGCCGCGTCAAAAGCAGCGACGTAACGGTGTTACGCGCCGCGACGCGCGAGTTGGTCGCGGATCTCGGTCAGGAGAACGACTTCCTGGGTGGGCGGGGCCGGCGCCGGAGGCTCCTTCGCCGCCCGTCGAGTCATCATATTGATCGCCTTAATGGCGACGAACAGCGCGATGGCGACGATGAGGAAGTTGATCACCACTGTGATGAAGTCGCCATAAGCCAGAACGCCGCCCTGCTTTCGGGCGTCCGTCAGATTGGTCGCTGTCACCGCGCTCGAGAGCGGCACGTAATAGTTGGTGAAGTCGGCCTTTCCTGCGATCCCGAGGATCGGCATGATGATGTCGTTGACCAAAGCATCGACGATCTTGCCGAACGCCGCGCCGATGATGACGCCGATCGCCAGGCTCAACGCATTGCCTTTAAGCGCGAATTCCTTGAATTCTTCCCACATGGGCTATCGTCCTCGCAAACGCGGACCCCGGTTGCTGTGGCCCCATTCCACGTTCCGGTAAGCTAGCCGAGCCGGCTTAAGAGATAAAGTCTGTTGGTCAGGCGACGGACGACCCGGATCGCGCCGCCGCTCCACCGGGGCGCGTGCCGTCTTCCGCCGAGGGTTGCCCAAAAATCATCGCGTAGAGCCGTCCCTCGCCCATGGCCAGGCTCAGATTTCGGAGGCCAAAAAACGGGATCAGCGCGACAAACAGAATGACGGCGATGCTGACAAATCCCGGCAAACCGGCGCCGGTGAGCACGGGCATGCTCTCAGTCAGCGTTTCTCCCCGGAACAGTCCTTCGATCGCCTTTTCGAGGACATGGGCGATGAGGAAGAGGACCGTCAGGAGGAGGCTTTCGTAGAGGATCGGATAGATCAACGGCCGCTTGCGTAGCCAACGTCCGGGGTCAAAGACTTCGAACAGCATCATGACTTTGGCGAAGACGAGGGCGTTGAAGAAGGCGAATCCCTGCATGGCGAAATTAATCCCATGCTCGCGCAGGACTACGCCCTGATTGAGGACGAAGACGCCGAACAAGACCCAGAGATAGAAAAAGAGAATGAGAAATCTGCGAAACTCGTCGACCGCTTTGGCTTTGAGAGACCGCGCGCCGTGAGCGTTGGCTCCGGCCGCGACGACGTTGTTCGCGCCTGTCGGATCCGCTGTCATCGGCTTGCCTCACAAACTATCATGGAGCTCGCGCCCAAGATCGACCTCTATGGCGGCTTCGCGCCCTTTTTCGACTTCGCCTTCTTGCCCTTTTCGCTTGCCGCCTTGGAGGCCGTTGCCGGGCCAAGCTCATCGAGCCTCGTCCGCAAAAGCGCCACTCGCGCCTCGGTGACGCGCAGCGCGCAATAGCCGTGAACGCTTTCCTTTGCGTAATCGCGGCAGAGCTCGTCGCGCTGCCCAGCGAAGCCGTTCTGATCGCGCACCAGGTCCGCCGCCCGCGTGTTGTCCTCGGCGCGGTCCTCAATGGTGTGCAGGATTTTGCCCATCGCCTTTTCCGCCGCCGCGCGCTCTTTCACGATCTTGGCCGCATCGCCGACCAATGACGCGCCGTCAGGCCCCCAAAGCCCGCCGGGAGCGGTTTGGCAATCGGCGGCCTTGAAGACGCAGGCCGTGATTTGGGTAGGCACGAGTACCGCGCCGCTGAGAACGTCGAACGAGATCGGGCAGGCGGGGACTTTGGCCTCGTACCGGTCGAGTCCGTCTGGACGGCCAACATTGGCCGCCTCGATCGGCGTCTCGCCGACAATGTCGATGACACAGCGCTGCGACGAGTCGGAGACGCCTTCGCCGACGAGTTGCAGCTTGTCGATTGTGACCGACTTGTCATCGCCGGAAAGCTGCAGCAGCCCTGACTTGCCGTTGAGCATGAGCGGGCGCCCGGCGAGGCTCGCGATCCCCGCC
>JGI12635J15846_10006084_pt1 | contig 10371 bp, 5 predicted proteins | sample BlaSpr_A8_OM2_M2_FD_15846 | JGI IMG/M metagenome (IMG submission 15846) | reverse complement strand
AAAGGTTCAGCTTCTTCGGTAAGGCGGGCGCAGAAGCGGCAACATCTTCTGCGCCGGGAGTGAGATTGTGCGTGCGTGCTGCTCATCCCTCCATTCGAATAGGTGACCTCAGTCTTGGTCGAGTCCGATGGTTTGTGCGCCATCGCGGCGGAAACAGGGTTCGCGGACCCAAGCTCACATGACCACATGGATTCACCGCATTCCCGGTGCTCCGCCCAACGCTTGGCGTCGGAAAGCCTGCTTCTGAAACCCCGCCCAATGGTTGACGTCGCTGCCTTTGTGACAGTCATTGAACACAGGGGCAAGATGTTTTCTCCTTAAAGGAAATAGTTTTCCTCTGGCCGCAGCGCTCTTTGGGGCGGGTGGGCTTAAGTCCTTGAATCCCTGAAACGGCCGATAGGCTCCTAAATTGCAAGTCTAGTAGTAAGATAGAGATAGTTTTGGTGAGGGTTCTTGCGATGCTTACGAATCGAACTAACGGGAACAGGAAGATGTCCCATTTCACCGTCGCAATCATCGGAGGGGGATTCACAGGCGCGACGCTGGCAGCGCAGCTATTGCGCAACTCAGGCGGGAGCGCTTCCGTGTTTCTCATTGAGAGAGGCGCGCGCCTTGGCCGCGGCGTAGCCTACAGCACCGAATGCACGGAGCATTTGTTAAATGTCCGGGCAAGGAATATGAGCGCCTATCCTGACGATCCGGAACACTTTCTTGAGTGGGCGCGCCTTAACCATGCCCCCGGCGCTTCTCCTGACGATTATCTCCCGCGACCGGTGTACGGTCAGTATGTTACGTCCTTGCTGCAGCAAGAGATCGAGCGTCACCCCGGCCAGGTTGAACATGTGCACGACGAAGCCGTCTCGATAGCTCGTGTTGGCCACGCCGCAGAGATCCGGCTGCGCAGCGGCCGGACATTACTCGCCGACAAAGTGGTGATCGCACTCGGCAATTTTCCGCCGGGTGACCCCCGTCTTCAGGGAAGAACGCCGCACAGCGTGCGTTATGTTTCGAATCCGTGGAAGGCTAGCGCGCTGGGCGATGTCTCTCACGACGAGAGTGTTCTGTTGCTCGGTTCGGGTCTCACCAGTGTGGATGTCGCGATCGCCCTGCGTCAACGTGGATTCCGCGGCACCATTCACATCCTCTCCCGCCGCGGCCTACTGCCACAGACTCACAAAGCGACTGCTCCTTGCACGCCGTTCTGTCACGAGCAATCTCCTCGAACTGTTCGAGGGCTCTTGCGGTTGATTCGCACGCAAGTGGAAGCCGCGGAAAAAGCGGGCAGCGACTGGCGCGCCGTCATCGACTCCCTTCGTCCTTTCACGCAAGAAATCTGGCGTTCCCTCTCGTTCACGGAGCGACGCCGGTTCCTGCGCCACGTCCGTCCTTATTGGGATGTGCATCGTCACCGGATTGCGCCAGCGATCGGCGATCGGCTCGCTTCGGAGATTCAGGATGGGCAAATTGAAGTCCATGCCGGCCGCATCAAGGCGTATGCCGAAGATACCGATGGAGTTGACGTGAGTTACCGCGATCGCGAGTCCGGGCAACTTGAGCGGCTGCACGTAGATCGTGTGATCAACTGCACGGGGCCCGAAAGTGACTGCCGCAAGGTGGACGACCCTTTGCTAGTGGATCTGATGCGCCAGAAACTGGCTCGGCCGGACCCGTTGCTTCTCGGTCTGGATGTTTCTCCAGGCGGCGCCTTGATTGACAGTCACGGCGCAGCTTCGAATCTTCTTTATGCCATCGGCCCGGTTCGCAAAGGGAGCCTATGGGAGACCATCGCGGTTCCGGAACTTCGAGTCCAGGCATCCGAACTGTCAAAGCTCCTGCTCCGCACGCGCGAAGCGCAACAACCCAAACCTGCTGAAAATCAGGAAGCTCCTCGGCTGGAATCGATTGTCGTGTTCCCTCGGCAGCGACAAGGCGTAGGCATCTACTTCGAGCAGTTTTACCTGGGCTGTTTGGCCCACGCTTCTTACTTGCTGGCATCGGAAGGAGCAGCGGTCGTGGTCGATCCTCAGCGGGATGTGGACATTTACTTGAAAGCCGCTGAACAGCACGGTGTGAGGATCCACCATATCTTTGAGACCCACTTGCATGCCGATTTCGTTTCCGGACACCGGGAACTGGCGGCACGCACTGGAGCCAAGATTTACATCGGTCCCAATGGACGTGCCACGGTTCCCCACGCGGAGGTCCACGAGGGTTTCGAGTTGCGCATGGGAACCATGCGAATCAAAGTTCTGGAGACGCCCGGCCACACACCGGAGAGCATCTGCCTGGTGGTCACCGATGAAGAGAAATCCCCGAATCCCTGGGCAGTTTTAACCGGTGACACGCTGTTCCTTGGAGACGTGGGACGTCCCGACTTGTCGAAAACGCACGCTCCCACCCTGCTGGCGGAGATGCTTTACGATAGCCTGCACAACAAACTGCTCAAGCTCGCCGATTCGGTTGTCGTTTTTCCCGCACACGGAGCCGGTTCGCTATGCGGGCGCAACATGCGCGCCGAGCGTTCTTCTACCATCGGCACCGAGCGCCTCACCAACTACGCCTTGCAGATTGAGAGTAAAGAAGAGTTCATCCGGCAGTTGACCACGAACTTGCCGCCCCGTCCCCAATACTTCCCGCAGGATGCCCAGATCAATCGCACTGGCGCGCCTGCATTGTCGGAATTACCCGGCCTTAAGGGTGTTTCAGCAGCAGAACTGCAGTCCTTACTGAATGAGAAAGTGATCGCGTTGGATGTTCGGTCGGCCGATGAGTTTGCTTCTGGACATGTGCCCGGATCGGTCAACATTCCGCTCTCAGGACAATTTGCCTCATGGGCGGGCATCCTGCTGGGGTTATCTTCTCCGCCGTTGCTTATCGCGACATCGCCGGAACAACTCTCCGAAGCGCGGACGCGGCTGGCTAGAGTCGGCATTGATGACGCACGCGGATACCTGCAAGACGGGATCGAGGGCTGGGTTCGAGCGGGGTTGGACTTAGCGCAACTGCCGCAAATCACCGTGCAGCAATTGAGTGAACATTCTGGGGCGGATAAGTTTCAATTAGTGGACGTACGCCGAAAGCCGGAATGGGAAACAGGGCACATCGAAGCGGCGGATTGGTGGCCGCTGGAGGACTTCAAAACATCTCTTCCGCAGGTGGATCGCAATACGCCGATTGCCGTCCTTTGTAAGGGTGGCTACCGGAGCATGATTGCTTGCAGCTGGTTGCAGCGGGAAGGCTTCCGGAATGTCACGAACGTAATTGGCGGGTTCGACGCTTGGGAAGAGGCCCGGCTACCCTTCGTGGCCGACCTGCCTATCGCTATGTGAGCTCCGGTGCCGGGAATGTCAATCCTGTGGAAATCATAATCACTCCATTACCCGGAGTTCGTGGCATAATCGCCGCATCATGGAAATCTCAAGCCTCGATCTCTTGTACCTGGAGAGCGATCCTGGGACGAATCAGCCCTCAGCGTGCGTTTACCTGAAAGCGAGCGCTGTGCAGGACTACGCCGGGATTAAGGCTGAGAAGTTAGTGACTGCTCCTTGTCTGAGCTTTATCGAACTCGACGCTGAGATTCGACGCCTGCATGCGGAACTGGATGAGATTCGCTCCCGCGCCAAGAAGAAGTTTTACAAGGCGGAAGGTGCGACCGTTGGTGCTTCCTAGCAGAAGCAATGTTCTGCTGTTTTTCATCCTCGTAATTTGCCATCGTTGTGGCGTGCCGAGACTGAGGCAACCGTATCATCTCGTTGCGGGCGAACTCTGAGCCATCGTCGACCAGCCCTCCTCGCTTGGAATCAGGATTACTACTTGCGTGGTCTAGACACGCTGGGCGATTCTCTAGTGAATTGGTAGTCTCTGGGAAAAGGAGAATCGTCATGCGGCTTGGTGAGACCATTGCCACCTACGATGTTGGACTGGCCTTGCGCGGCAAGAGCGGTAAATTCGAAGTCACGAGTCCTACCGGCGAGATTTACGATGTGACCTGCAAATCCAGTCATTCTATTTCCAACTTAGAATGGTCCAGCAGCGGAACTGATCATTCACCGTTCCTCATCCGCAGGATAGCGGAGGGCGCTCCGCTGGCCGAGACAACAGTGAAGGCCACGCAAACGCTCGAGGCGGAGAGTCAAACTGCGTCGTCTCCGCTCCCATTTGTGCTCGCGCGCGCGGTAGATGAGGGACACTCGTCGATTGAGCTTTTGTATCTCGAAGACGATCCAGCAACCGGACGACCGTCAGCGTGCATATACCTGAAGAGCGCGCTGGAAGATCCTGCATTGGAAGCTGAGAAATTGATGACATCCCGGTGCGCGACTCTTAACGAACTGGATTCCGAAATACGAAGATTACAGGCGCAGTTGGATGAGATTCGCTCACGCGCAAAAAAAATGTTCTACAAAGCCCAGGTGGTTGCGGCGAGCGCGTAGCCTTCCCCAAGCTTGCAGTAAGCACCGGTGCTTACTGGCTGGCTTTGCGCCAATCCCGATAGCTTCCCGCTTCAGGTTCTTGTGCTTTCTATGGAAGAGGCGCTCCGCGCTCCCAGGCAAAACCCATCGACTAAAAAGCCTGCCGAAAGTTAAATCGGCAGGCACCTTAGTTTCGCGGCTCACCCCGACAGCCGGAGCCAGGAAGCCAAGGCTGTCACAATTTAGCGAATAATATCTAGTAACGCAATAGACAAAGTTGACAAATCTCGAAAGAAGCTGTTATTCGTTCGAGGAACCACCCCGTGCGCGTGCCGTCGGACCTTTGATAATCGCCAGGAATGACGGCATTGGAGTCGGCAGTATGAAGCTTTGTGAGATTTCGAGCTTCCACCAGTGAGTTTAATCACAGACAAGGAATGCCCGCAGTGCTGTATACTTGCTGCACCCCGATAATTGGCCTTTAGTTTTTGGCTGATCCGCCGATATTTTCCCAGGAACAAATGGGAGAAACTCCCGCTCGTTCAGGCAATCCCTGTGCAGGGCTGTCCGCTTGCGCAGAGTCGTTACACTTCGATTTTTTAGCGCTAAGGAGCTAATCGCATGGCGACAGCAGAAGTCCGTCAAACGCTTACTGAGCAACAGGCTCGTCAGCTCGCTACCGTCACCAAAACGGTTCCCATGATGGAGGCGATCACGCCACGTTGGCTGATCACTTTCCTTTCCTGGGTACCGGTGGAAGCCGGCGTTTACCGGCTGAACAAAGTCAAACCCACCCGCCCCGGAACGCGCACCATTGAGTGCGCACCAGACGAGGAAGTCGACTTACCCGAAATTTATGTGGATTACGACGAGAAGCCGCGCGAATACGCGCTGAACGCCGTGACCAGCGTCTTGGACGTGCAAACGCGCATTTCGGACTTGTACCGCAGCCCGCACGATCAGATCCGCGAGCAATTGCGGCTGATGATCGAAAAAATTAAAGAGCGCCAGGAAATGGCACTCATTACCAATAACGAGTACGGTCTGCTTAACAACGTAGCGCCGGAGATGAAGGTAAAGACACGACACGGAGCACCCACTCCAGACGATCTCGATGAACTCATCGCGAAAGTATGGAAGGAGCCGAGCTTCTTTTTGGCACATCCGCGGGCTATTGCGGCTTTCGGCCGCGAATGCACACGCCGCGGCGTTCCGCCGCCGACGGTCACCATGTTCGGTTCGCCATTTATGACCTGGCGCGGGATTCCGATAGTACCGTGCCCCAAGCTGCCCGTAAAAGCCGAAACCACGGATATCCTTCTGCTGCGCACCGGCGAGAAGAAGCAGGGCGTTGTCGGGCTCTTCCAGCCCGGACTCCCCGGTGAAGTGTCTCCCAGCCTGTCGGTTCGCTTCATGGGCATCAACCACAAAGCGATCGCGTCGTATCTCATCTCACTCTACTGCTCCATCGTCGTCCTGACCCACGACGCACTCGGCGTACTGGAGAACGTACATGTCGACAAATACCACGAGTACAAATAACGGTGCGAGCAACGGTGCGAGCAACGGTGCGAGCCGGCCGAAATCGAGCGCTTCGAAATCGGCCGCGAGTGGCGAAGGGGCACGCTATTACCCATTCGGCGCTATTCCTTTGCCGGATCCCGCGACGCTGGAAAGGCTAGCGAACGAGTTCTTTCTCGCGATGCCAAAGGATCTGGCGAATGGAGACAGCGTCGAGGAATACGCTTCTTCGCCAGAGGTCGAATCGGAGGAAATTCCTACCGTGATGTCTACGGAGGAAATGCTTCCGCTTCAACCAGCACCGTTGTTCGAATCATCTCCGAGTATTCCTGCTTCGGCTCCGTCTTCTCAGCCCGGGCCACTGACGGAGTCCGATCTACGCGCGATTGCCGCCTCGTTGGCGGGCGCGATGGCGCTTGTTCCGGGCACTCCGGGAACAGCGCCGACGCCCCCGGTTGCGGGCTCACCTCCAGGCTTTTTCGGGGAGGGGAACATTTCGCCTCTGGCGGTCGCTCCCACACTGCCGACGGGATACGAACTCTTTTCATTCCCGGGCATGCCAGCGGTGCCCAGTTCACCACCCACATCTCCGCCCGGAGGCGCGGATATGATTGCGCTTCCTCAATCCCCTGGCGGCGCTCCATTAATGTCCGGTTCCACTCCTTACTTTGTGGAGGGTGAAAAGGGAACCTCTCCGGCGGCAGCGTCGGTGTTGCCGCCGATCAATGATCTGTTCTCTTTTCCTCGCGTCCCTGCGACGCCCAATGCTCCGGGCATCGAAACCATACCCAATGCTCCAGCTCCGCCATCGTCGCCGTCTGCAGCACCACCGGACGCCACATTCACAACCGCTTCCGGCCTGGCTCAGCCCCACGACGTGAAAGCGGTCACGCCTGAGGTGCCAGCGAGCACATCGCCTGAGCTGCGTGGCATGCCATCAACCAGCACATCCGGTTTTTCCGGAACTTCTGCCGAAACAGAAAAGGCAGCATATCCCGGCTCAGCGACGTCTCTTCCGTCGTTAAGCGACTTGTTCTCTTTTCCCGGGGTACCCGGCGTGCAGTCTGCTCCAGGCATTCCAGCATTTCCTTCTTCAACGCTAGCACCCCCATCGACGGAAGCGGACGTGCGTAAAGCAAGTCCGCTTCCGCCTTCAGGCAACCTTGCCGCTGCCGAGTTGGCCGCCCCTCCGGCCGGAACGCAGAAGGCTCCCGAAACCACATCCGCGACTCCGCGACTTGCGCCGTTCGAGTTTCGCCCCGACCTCGTGCCGGAAGACCTGGGACGCGCTAAGCGTCCGCTCGACGCCAGGCTCATCCGTCGCGACTTTCCGATTCTTGAAGAGCGCGTGCACGGCCACCCGCTGATCTGGCTCGACAATGCCGCCACTACGCAAAAACCCAATGCGGTAATCAATCGTATCTCGGATTTTTATCGGCATGAAAACTCCAACATCCATCGAGCCGCTCACGAACTCGCGGCCCGTGCGACCGATGCTTACGAAGGCGCGCGCGAGAAATCTCGCCGCTTCTTGAACGCGTCATCAACCCGAGAAATCATTTTTGTCCGTGGCGCCACGGAAGGCATCAATCTTATTGCCCAGGCGTGGGGACGGCGCAATGTTCGCGAGGGCGATGAGGTGGTGATCACCTGGCTCGAGCATCACGCCAATATTGTTCCCTGGCAGATGCTTTGTTCCGAGAAGGGCGCACGCCTGCGTGTAGCTCCGGTGAATGATCGTGGGGAAATCATCCTCGAAGAGTACGAGAAACTGCTTGGCCCGCGCACGAAAATCGTATCGTTCAGCCAGGTGTCAAACGCTCTGGGAAGCGTCACTCCAGCGCGTGAGATGGTAGAGATTGCGCACCGTTACGGTGCCCGTGTGGTTGTCGATGGCGCGCAAGCCGTCTCCCATATGCCGGTGGATGTGCAAACTCTCGACTGCGACTTCTACGTATTCTCCGGGCACAAAGTTTTTGGGCCCACGGGAATTGGCGTAGTCTACGGAAAACTCGATGTGCTCGATGCCATGCCACCGTGGCAGGGCGGCGGTAACATGATCGCCGACGTCACCTTCGAGAAAACTACATATCAGTCATCGCCGGCACGTTTTGAGGCGGGCACCGGCAACATCGCCGATGCCGTTGGTCTTGGAGCTGCGATCGATTATGTGAGCGAAATCGGAATGGAGAATATCGCCGCCTATGAGCATGATCTGCTGAATTACGGTACGGCGAAACTGCTCACAGTACCCGGCTTGCGGTTGATCGGCACCGCACGCGAGAAGGCCGGCGTGATGTCTTTCGTTCTTGATGGCGTTCGCACGGAAGATGTTGGAGTCGCCCTCAATCGGGAGGGCATCGCAGTGCGATCCGGCCACCACTGCGCTCAGCCCATCCTGCGCCGCATGGGAGTTGAAAGCTCGGTTCGGCCGTCGCTGGCCTTTTACAACACCTGTGAGGATATCGACGCCCTGGTCGCCGCGCTCTTGCGTCTTCAAGCGGGCCGGGGACATCGCAAACTGTAATCTGAGCGGAACGATAATATTTCATCTCGTTCCCGTGTATCTTGATCTCTCGCCTGGAAAATCCAGGCTCGGGATTTCGCCTCGGAACTCCCCCTTCGACGTGGCTCAGGGTCACGCCCGCAACGCGCCTCACGTTCGAATCTCCCCGGGCGCAGTGGGCGTCTCGCTATTTCAGCAAGTACTGCTGCACAAACTCGACAGTTGCATAGAATTGGTAATCCACGTTTTTCTTTTTGTGGAATCCGTGTCCTTCATCTTTTCCCAGCAGCCACCAAACCGGGATTCCGTTCTGCCGGACGATCGAAACCATCTGTTGCGATTCGCTGGCCGGAACCCGGGGATCGTTCTTTCCCGCAATTACAAACAAGGGTTTGGTGATGTTCTTGGCTTTGTTGTACGGTGCAATCTGTTCCAGAAATTCGCGCATCTTGGGATCTCGTTCATCTCCATATTCCACACGCCGCAAATCCTGGCGGTAGCCTGAAGTGTGTTCCAGAAATGTGACCAGGTTCGACGGACCCACTATATCCACCGAGCAGCAGATGCGGTCGTTGTAATTTGTAGCCACAGCCAAGGTCATGAACCCGCCGTAGCTGCCGCCGGTGACCATGACCCGGCCGGAATCCAGATCGGGTCGCTGCCGAATCCAGTCGAACAATGCGTTGATATCTTTATACGAGCCTTCGCGCAGAAAACCGTTGTCGAGCGACAAAAAAGTCTTGCCGTATCCGGTTGAGCCGCGCACATTGGGGAAAATCACGGCGATGCCGAGCTCATTCAGCCAATAGTTAGTGCGGCCGAGAAAGCCGGGGCGGAACTGGCCTTCGGGCCCGCCGTGTATGTTCACAATCACCGGACGCTTCCCTGCAAACTTCGCCGCAGGCCGGTAAAGAAATCCGCTGATCATGCGCCCATCCCAGCTCTTCCAGTGGACCAACTCCGGCTCCGGCAGGTTGGCTGTGTTCAAGCCTCCAGTTTCGCTGACGGTCCAGCGCTCGACTTTTCCGGTTTGCACATCCAACGAATACACGTCAGAACTCGAACGGGCGGAAGACAGATTGAATGCCAGGTCACGATTGTTCTTGTGCCAGGTCACGCCAGAGACGATTCCTTTGGGAAGATCCGGCACAGGCTTCGCTTTGCGGGTCGCAGTGTCGAGCAGATGCAGCACGCCAAATCCGTCCTCGTTGGTAACAAAGGCAATCATCTTGCCGTTGTCGGAGAGATCGAAGTCATCCACGTCCCAAGGGATGCTGCCACTCAGGTAGGTATGCTGCTTCGATGCCAGGTCAATGTACGCCAGCCGGTGAAATTCGGAATCCTTGTCGGTGGTGACGTAAATTCCTTTGCCATCGTTGCTAAATTGCCCTCCCGCATAGTGGACGTTCGCGCTTCCCTTGGGTGTAAGCAGCGTTTTGTCCCCGGACTTGCCATCCATGAGCCACAGATAGCTCTCCTCGGCGGAAATCTCATTCACGACCAACAACGTCTGCCCATCGCGCGACCAATCCAGAGGAGCCCATCCACCGCCCTCCAGCTTGGCCAGCATGTGATCGGTCTTCGGGTCGGCGGGATCCATTGTCCAAATATCAACGTCATTGCCGTCGCGCCGCGTCGATCCGTAGGCGATCTTGTCTCCATTGTGCGCCCACACCATGGCGAGATTGCGCGATTTTCCATCCGTCAAAAGCGTGACGTCGCCACTGCCGCTGTCATACCGGTACAACTGGTAGAACTCGCCTCCGCCTACATCTTTTGTGAAGACGAACGAATTCCCTTTCGCCGGACTGTACTGTGCGGTGGAAACCGGATCGGGATAGAAGGTCAGCTGGCTGCGGTCGCCGCCCGGCATCTTGACCAGATGAATCTCGGGCACGTCGGCAAATCGGGTTGAAATCAACATCTCACGGC
>JGI12635J15846_10006077_pt1 | contig 10376 bp, 10 predicted proteins | sample BlaSpr_A8_OM2_M2_FD_15846 | JGI IMG/M metagenome (IMG submission 15846) | reverse complement strand
CGCATGGGATCGGTGGGCGCTCACGAAGTTCTGCTGGAAAATCCCCGCCACGATGGCCATATCTGGAATGCCAGTGACATCGAGGTCGAACAGTTCCTGCGCCTAGCCGCGCAGAGGATTCAGGATTTGAAGCGCGATAGCCGATTCAAATACGTCAGCATTTTCAAGAATCACGGCGAGGCNGCGGGACAGGAATTCGACCACCCCACTTCCCAGTTGACGGCAACTATTTTTGTGCCGCGCCGTGTGCTCTACGAACTCCGCGCCGGACGNGAGTACTTCGAGAGCAAAGAGCGCTGCGTTTTCTGCGACATTCTGGCGCAGGAAGAACGTCAGAACCTGCGTATCGTGGAGTCTCGCGGAGACTACGTGGCCTTCTGCCCTTACGCGCCGCGCGTTCCGTATGAAACCTGGATTATGCCGCGCAGCCATGAATCATCCTTTGAGCGCACCGGTTCGTCGCGCGTTGGCACCCTGACCGATCTCGCCGCACTTCTGCGGCGCACCCTGCAACGTATTCGCACCGTCACGGAAGCTTTCCACCTCGTGCTGCACACTTCGCCCAACAGCCAACATCCTTCGGCAACTCTCGGATATTGGAAAACACTCGATGACGATTACCACTGGCACATCGAGATTCTCCCGATTCTTGAGGCCAAGGCAAGGTCGTACACTTTCAAAGAGATTTATTATTCTCCTGTCACCTCGGAGACCGCAGTCCAACGTCTGCGGGAGGCAAAGATCTAATTCATGTCAGGAAAAATGATGTCGCAAAAAAGAATTGCCGCCCTGCTGACTTGGGCTTGTCTTTGCTTGGCCGGGGGTCGGGCCGCGTCCGCTCAAACCTCGCCGCCGCCTCCCACCGAGAAGCAGACCGTCCTCTGGATGAAGCTTGAAAAATCCATTCTTGACATTGACCGGGGACTCGACGGCGTTATGGGCGTTGCGATTGTTGATCTCACCGACGGACACAAATATCTGCTTCATGCCAACGACGTTTATCCGCAGGCCAGCTCCATCAAGATCTGCGTGCTTGCTGAACTCTACCGGCAAGCCCAGCAAGGCAAGCTGAAGCTCACGGACCTCTACACCGTCAACGCCGCCGACCTGGTCCAGGACAGCGACATCATGGGCGGCCTCACGCCGGGCGTCACCCAGATCACGCTGCGCGACCTCGCGACCATGATGGTCGCGGTCAGCGACAACTCCGCCACTAACGTCCTGATCGACCGCGTCGGCATGGACAACGTGAATGCTTTCCTGAAGGCGCAGGGGCTGCGCGACACCCGCCTCCGCCGTAAGATGATGGATCTCAAGGCGGCTGCTGAAGGCCGCGAAAATGTCTCCACGCCCAACGAGATGCTGAACCTGCTCCAGGCGCTCTACCGCGACGAGATCCTGAACCAAGAGATGACGGCCGATTTCTTCAAAGTCCTCTCCACGCACAAAGATAGTTGGATCCCGCGCAATCTTCCCGACGATCTGAGGATTGCCGACAAGCCCGGCGCACTCGAAGGCGTGCGCAACGATTCAGGCGTGATCTTCGTCGACAAGCGTCCGTATGTTCTGTGTGTCATGACGACCTATCTGCATCGCGAGCGGGACGGAGAAGAAGCCATCAGCAACATCTCGCTCGCCGCCTGGCGCATGTTTGATCGCCTAGCGCGCGCGAGTGAGTATGGGAGGGTGATTTCGCCGGGGAATAGCAGTAGATAGTCGTCGGTCGTTGGTCGCTAGTCGTTCTGGATTCCTATGTTCGTCAATGTCCGTGCACTACTTTCAGTTTGTGTTGCGCTCATGATGGAATCCCCAGCGTTCCGTCCTCCTCCGCTACGCGAACGACCAACGACTGACGACCAGCGACTGCCCTTTCGCGAACGACTAACGACTAACGACTAACGACCGCCCCATGACCATCCGTCGCCTCAAAACCTACACCGGATCCCAAGGCTACGTTTACCAGTACTACTTCGTCGGGAAACGTCCCGCCCGGACATCCGATGCCAAGGATTCTGACGCGCACGAGTACATTTTCGACGTCACCTCCGACCGCAAGCTGACTTATGCCGTCAGCATTTTTCTGCCGCACCAGGTCGTCGCCGCCTGGGCCGAATCCCACGGACGCCCCCTCGGCGATTCCGAGCAGTACGCCGCTGTCAAGATGCGCCTGTTCCGCGCTTTCGACGAACTGGAAGAAATGCAGGCGCACGGCCGTCGCTTGGAGGTGGATTTGCCGTCACTCGAAGAATCGCTCGCGTCGTTGGGCGTGGAGTAGATTCGCGCGTTCCGCCCTGGCCCGGTGCGATCGATGAGTGCCCCCGGCAGACGGGCGAGCGCCGCCATCGCTGACGACGCTTCCAGTCCCTGCCGAATTGGGTTCCTTACTTGGTTATGTGTGCTATCCAATTGCCGAAATTGAACTGGGCGTCAAAATACTCGCCGGCAATGGTGGATCCGTCGGCAGAGATGCTGACAGCGGTATACAGGGTCATGCCCGCTGGAATCTTGGCACCCATCTGCCGCAGCGCCTTTGCGAGTTTGATGGTGCCGCTGGCAGGCGTCCAAACAAAGGCTTCGATCCCGTGACCAAACGGATCGCCGCTCCACCCGACCACGACTCCATTATCAGAGATGCCGTTCGGGAAGCTTTGCTCTGTCGGCGAGTGCCGGATTGTGCCCAACGAGAGCAACCCTCGGTGGTCGGAGTAAAGGAATGCGATACCATTCCCGCTAACGTCGTAGCGCTGTCCAACGATGTTTCTACCGTTGCTGGATACAGCCGTGGCCTCGCCGAGGGTGTTGGAACCGAGAAATAAATCATGCTTTCCATTGACCCAACGCACCGGACGACGGGGGCCCGTGGGATCTTCCCAGAAACCGACAACGGTTTTGGCGTTCGCCGAGATAGCCGTAGCCCGGCTGCTATGGTTGCCCGGCGGATGCCCGAGAGAGATGTTGCCGGTCGTCGCGGTCCATGCAAAGGCTTCCGCATCCTTGCAATTCCAGGCAAGTCCCACGGCCACAGTACCGTTGGCGTTCAATCCGTAGCCGCTGCCCCAGCTGTTGCCGATGCGGGTGCAGCCATTCGCGGGATGGCCCAGGTCAACCTGTCCGTTTTTGTTCCAGATGGCCGGNCGGCTGAAACCGTCCGTCCCGATGTAACCACTGATGATGGCGGAACCGTCACGCGAGATTCCGATCGANGATGAATAGGAATCGCCCGGNCCNAGATCCTGGAAACCGGACGTCGCCGTCCAGCGGTAGATNTCTCCTCCGTAGTTTGCGGCCATGACCACGCCATCGCCGGAGAGNGCGAAATCCGTCCACGTCCCGGTCNGGGGATCGGCAATGATCTGGAAGGTTGCGGTTGACGCCTTCGCCGGGAGGCAAAGCGCGAAAAACAGGCATATTAGACCTGCGCTAATCAAATATTTGGTCATGTGTTTTGGGTCCTTTTGGCGTTGAACGCGGCTGACGATCTTTGTGGCAATTAAGTATACACTGTAAACGAAATTAAAGAAGGGCTTTTGCTTATTGTGAGGCTTGCGTTGCTTCCACTTCGTCGAAGGCGCGGAAAAGACGGGCCGTAAGGGGTTAGAGTGCCCTCAAAAACCCGCTGCGCGACTACTGACTTCAACCTACCCAGTGCTACATCATGACAGTCTATGGGTTACAGCATTTCGCCTATATGTGTGCCGATGCTGTTGCCCTATAACCATCGTGTAGCTGGCAAGTTGATCGGAGGCAAAGACGATGTTCGGACCATTCATGGTGATTGCATTCCTGTTGCTGCTGATGTGGGCCGGCGGCTTCTTGCTCTTCCATGTCGCGAGCGGCCTGATTCACCTCCTGCTGTTATTCGCCGTCATTTCCTTCGTGGTGCACCTCCTCACGGGAACGAAGACGGCATAGTTTGTCGTTCCGAGCTCCCGAACGTCCGCCAACTGGCGGAAGACCTGCGAGTGAGGGAACAGTTATCCCCCGGACCCCGCACGCGAATGGGGCACCCTGACGCCGGTGGATCTAGCCGGTTTCTCATATCTCGGGGTGCTCCCGGTTTTTCCTTCCATTGGTCGTTCGCCGGAATCGATTCGTAAACAACCCCACCGCAAATTCAAAAGGGGTGCTATGCTCCCCTGTGCTTTGACAGCTCTAGGATCGCAGCGCCTGTGGAGGGATTCTGTCGACTGTTGCTCCCGCACCCGTGACTCGTAAAGATTCATTCCAGGCCAAGCATGCCATGTGGATCGTGTTCGGTCTGATGACGGTGTTTGTCGTGGTCACTCGCGACCGGACACTCCTGGACCACAAGTCGTTCCTGCGCCAGCGCTATGCGGCGATCCCATGGCTGATGTTTGCGCACGGCATTCCTGGAGCTCTCGCGCTTCTCCTCGGCGCGTTCCAGTTTTCGAACCGTCTGCGTCAGCGACATCTGCAACTCCATCGCGTGCTGGGACGGATCTACGTCGGTTGCGTCGCCATCTCCGCCCCGGTTGCGATTGCTGTTTCCATCTCCCTGCCGATTATGACCCTGACGATGGCGTCGGTGATCCAGGCCTTGGGCTGGCTTGTGACCACTGCCACCGGCCTCTACTGCGTTCGCACCGGCAGGATCCAGCAGCACCGCGAGTGGATGATGCGCAGCTATCCGTTCGCTATGGTGTTCATTGTCGTACGCGCCATAAACTCCATCCCCGCGATTGCACGGATGGGAGAGCCCGGCATTGCCAGCGTGGTTTGGAGCGTCATTGCGACCGCGTGTTTCCTGCCGTCGTTCGTGATTGCGTGGCAGGCGTTGGCTGCGAGCCGGCGCACAGCAAGGGTTCCGACTGCGGCATGACCCCCACCTACGGACGGCCCTGAAGCTTTGCGCGTTTCCGTGACAAGGACTGGCGACGGCGTACGTTTCCTCCTCGCCTCCCCCGCCCGGCAAACTATAATCACCCAGGCGGGCTGTGAAGGTTCAAACTACCCCGCAGAAACATCAAAGAATGATGACCCTGGTCTGGCTGCGCGTCGCGCTCGTGTGTTATGCCGCGGGATTGCTCTACGCGCTGGTCGCGCTCACTCGCACCTCGGAGATCCTCAGCAAAGTCGCGCTCCATGCTTCCTACCTCGGCATGGTGTTTCATCTCGTCTCGCTTACTGAAGCGGTTGTGCAATCTGGGCAGCTCGCGTCGGCCTCGGTTCACAACGCGGAATCGCTACTGGCTTTCCTGATCATGGTCGTCTTCATGCTTGCCTATCTGATTTACAAGACGACTTCCCCGGGCATCGTCATTTTTCCCCTGGTTTTTCTGTTGACGTTCGTCGCTGCCACCGGTCAGCAACCGCTCGTCTTCGCTTCAGATGTCGTGAAGAAGGGCTGGCTCGCAGTTCACATCCTGATGATCTTTACCGGATATGCGGCGCTGTTCCTCAGCTTCGGCGCGAGCATCCTGTACCTGTTGCAAGAGCGCGCTCTGAAGTCCAAGAGTGCGAGTGGAATGTTCTCGCGACTGCCCGCTCTCCAGGTCATAGACGATATCGGCTACCGTTCTCTCATGCTCGGATTTCCCTTCATGACTCTGGGCCTGATCGCGGGCTCCGTAGTTGCCGAAGCCACCTACGGCCGCATTGATTTTCTCGATCCCAAGATTCTGCTTTCCGTCCTGATGTGGGCCGTCTATCTGCTGATGGTGTTTACGCGCATAAATGCGGGATGGCGCGGACGCCGCGCCGCCCTGCTCGCCAGTGCGGCCTTCGCTACGGCGATCGTGGCCTGGAGCGCCAACTACTTCAGCGCTATGCACAGGTTTATCGCGTCATGAAATTCCAGCTCATCGGCGTCAATCACAAGACTGCGCCGGTCGAAGTGCGCGAGCGCCTGGCCATTCCCGAATCGCGCCTGCCCGAAGCCTGCAAGCGACTGGCCGAGCATCCCGCCGTTTCCGAGGGCATGATCGTCTCCACCTGCAACCGCGTCGAATTTATCGCTACGATGAAGAACGGCTCCGGCGACCTGCGCGAATTCCTGCGCGAGTATTTCGCGACCGATCTCGGCGAGTTTGAAAGTCATCTCTACGAATTTCGCGAAGATGAAGCTGTCCGCCACATTTTTCGCGTCGCCGCCAGCCTCGACTCCATGGTCGTCGGCGAGCCCCAGATTCTGGGACAAGTAAAGGAAGCCTATGCCACGGCCCGCGCCGTAGGAGCGGTGCGTGCGCAACTGGATCAGTTGCTCACTCGGGCGTTCGCCGTGGCCAAGCGCGTACGTACCGAAACCGCCGTCGGATCATCATCGGTTTCCATTGCTTCGGTGGCTGTCGAACTGGCAAAGAAAATCTTCGGAAGCCTGAACGGCAAGAGCGTCTACCTGGTCGGCGCCGGGAAGATGAGCGAGTTAGCGGCCCGGCATCTGCTCGCCCACGGCGCCGCTTCGATTTTTGTCGCCAACCGCACCTATGACCGCGCCATCCGGCTGGCGCATAAATTTGACGGACAGGCGATCGAGTTTAGCCGGCTTTATGATTCGTGCGAGCGCGCCGATATCGTGATTACCTCGACCGGCTCGCCANATTTCATCTTCCGGCCCGAGCACGGTGAAAAGCTCATGGCGTTGCGCCGAAACAAACCCATGTTCTTCATCGATATCGCNGTTCCCCGCGACGTCGATCCNGCGATGAACAAGCTCGACGGCATTTTCGTCTATGACATTGACGATCTGCAGCAAGCAGTCTCATCCCACGTCGCGGATCGCAAGAAGGAAGCCGATAAGGCTGAGGCGATCGTCAATGGCGAGGTCGACAAATTCCACGCTCGCCTGCAGACTCTCGATGTGGTTCCTACCATCGTCAGCTTGCAGGACCATCTCGAAACCATTCGCCAGGCCGAGATTGATCGCGTTCGTGGCCGCCTCGGTCCCATGACCACTGACCAGGAACTTGCCGTCGAAGCGCTGACTCGTGGCATCGTCAACAAAATCATGCACACTCCCATCAGTACCCTGAAGACGGCTGCGCGCGACCCGGAATCGACCACTGTCATCGACCTGGTGCGTCGCCTCTTTAATCTGCGCGACAATCCTCACGACAACCCCAGTAGCGAAAATGAAGAAAAGGGCGCTGCAGCTTTGAAGTCGACCCGTGGCCGCGGTGCAGGAAAAGGACCAGAGGACTGATGGCCCGCCTGCGCATCGGTTCCCGCGGCTCACAACTCGCTCTCTGGCAGGCCCATCATATCNCCGACCTGCTTCGTGCTCGGGGACATACCNTGGAACTCGAGATNATTAAGACCACGGGCGATAAAATTACCGACGTTGCGCTCGCCAAAGTCGGTACCAAGGGCATGTTCACCAAGGAAATCGAAGAAGCCCTCATCGAAAATCAGGTTGACCTCGCGGTGCACAGCTTGAAAGATTTGCCAACGGAGCTGAGCGCCGATTTCGAAATTGCCGCCATCACCACCCGCGAAGATCCACGCGACGTTTTTTGTTCCGTGAAATTCGCGAGCATCGAAGCGCTGCCGCAGCAGGCGAACGTTGGTACCAGCAGTTTGCGCCGTCAGGCTCAGTTGAAGGCTCTTCGTCCGGATCTTGAGATTCATCCGNTCCGCGGCAATGTGGATACGCGACTGCGCAAGCTCGAATCCGGCGACTACGATGCCGTCGTTCTGGCCGCCGCCGGCCTGAATCGTCTGGGCAAAACACAGCTGGTCCGTCAGTTGATCCCTGTGGAAGTGATGACCCCCGCCGCCGGACAAGGCGCCCTGGCAATCGAAATTCGCAATGGCGACACGGCAACCCGGGCGATTGTCGCATTTCTCGATGACGCCGCCGCCCGCGCTACCGCCACCTGTGAGCGTGCCCTGCTCAGCAAACTTGGCGGCGGTTGCCAGGTCCCCATCGGAGCCTTCGCCGAAGTACAAGGAGGCCGCATTCGCCTGAACGCGGTCGTAGCTCGTCCCGATGGAACAAAAGTTCTGCGCGAAGCCCACGAGGGCGACGATCCCTTTCGCTTGGGCAGAGAAGTCGGCGATACCCTTCTCCGCCGAGGCGGCAATGTTATTCTCGAAGAAGTCTATGGTGAAGGTTTCGCTGTGCCGCAACAACCCTGAAAGCAGGTCTCAGGAAAACCTGACACCTGTGACCTGAGACCTGACCCCTGATCCATGAAGCCCAACGAAAATCATCCCCTCGCTGGCACTCGGATTCTTGTCGGACGCGCCCGGCACCAGGCCGGCAGCCTTTCCGCGAGCCTGCGCAGCTTGGGCGCTTCCGTCATCGAAATCCCATTCATTGAGATCCGCAAGCCGCAATCGTACCAGCCACTCGACGAGGCTCTGAAAAATATCGGAAATTACGACTGGCTCATTTTCACCAGCGCCAACGGAGTCGAAGCGATGTGGGGGCGCTTCCGGAAACTTCGCCTCACGCGTCGGGCTCTCGAGCATCTGCAGATTGCTGCGATCGGGCCTGCAACTAAAAAGGCGATCGTGAAGCATGGTTTGAAGGTCAAGATGGTTCCTGAGGAGTACGTCGCCGAGTCTGTGGTCAAGGGACTGCGCGATAAGGTCAACGGCAAGCGGGTGGTGCTCATCCGAGCCAAAGTCGCACGCGACGTGATTCCAGAGGAGCTGCGTTCTGCCGGAGCCGAAGTCGATGTGATCGAAGCCTACGAAACCGTGGTGCCGGAGAAATCACGTGCGCGCCTGCGCGCGCTTATGAAGAATGCAGCTCGCCGCCCGCACATCGTGACCTTCACCAGTTCCTCCACCGCGAAGAACTTTGCCGAATTATTGGGCAACTCCAAAGCACGCAGCGCAGGTTTGTTCAAGCATGTCCAGTTTGCTTCGATTGGCCCGGTGACTTCGGCGACGCTGCGCGAGTTGCAAATGCCGGTCGCAATCGAGGCCCGCGAATTCACGATGGGCGGACTGCTTCGCGCGATTGTGCTCGCCCGCTACGCAGAAACGTCCCTGTAGAGACGGGGCTTGCCCCGTCTCCTTCCGCATCCGTCTCCTTCGGTGGCGGGAGAGGCGGCGAGCCGCGTCTCTACGGGGAATCGGATGCGGGGCCGCGACTGCTACTCGGGCGTTGGATTCGAGATTCCCCTCTGCGGGTCAATCGAGTCCAGGTAGGCCTGCATGCGTTGTTTGCCGTCGGGGGGCATTCCGGTGAACTCGATTCCATTGCCCACGCCTGGATCGCACGTTCGGACCACCGCAGTGATATTGATGTGCTCCGATTCCAGCCAGAAATCCACGCGCAGCACAGTGCCAAGGGGCAAAGGCAGCATGGTCTCGATGTAGCATCCATTACCGCTCACGTCGGTGGCACTAATCCGGGTCGGCGCTTTTACGCGCTCGTCGCGCAGCTCCAGGGGAAGCGAAATCCTATGCCGGTGCCAGCGCCGGCGGTTGGAGGGAGAAATCGTCACCGTGGCGCCTTCGAGCGGCAGATAGTTTTTCCACGGGCACTCCTGATCGGCGAGCAGCTTCACTCCCACTTGATTTTTCTTAACCGAGCCGGCGTTCATCACCCAGATCACCGTGCAGCGCGTTTTTTTCTCGTCGCACTGCACTCCGATCACGTCCCCCACTTTCAGCTCGTTGTCGACTCCGGAAATCAGTGCGCCCCCCGAACTGATGTTCCGAGCGCGAGCATGTTGGGAAAAGGGCCGTCCCTCGGCACTCATCCCCCATACCCGCACGGGAAGGTCCACAGTAAGGCGAGGTTCGGTTTGCCGATGCTCAGCCATGCCTTATCCTTGTATCTGTTCGTGCGATAATACCGCCCTCGGAAGCGCTGCGATATTGCAAAGTTTGCCGGCGCAGTAACGAGCGAAGTACCACTTTCGATACCTGCCATCTTCAATCAAGAGCGGATCTTCGCGGGCGTTTCCGCGGACGTCTCCGCGAATTCCCGATAACTGATGACGCGGATCTTTTGCTCCTCCAGAAACTGTCGCAGTTCCGTCGAAGTCAGCAGACGCCGCTCCTCCTCGCGAGAGTCGAGCAATCGCGTGCGGGCCGCGCGCAAGTCGGCGTCGTTGTAGCCGGGATGGCACACGAATTCCCATGTTCCCTCGGGCAGGCCCGCGAGCGTCTGGCGTAGCAGGGAACTATAGCCGGAACTCTCGAGCGATCCGGTCTCGATCACTCCCACCACGCCATCGGGCGTGACTAGTCCGGCGCGCTTGGTCCGCTGGAGGAATTGCGCGGAGAAGGTGTGCAGCATTCGCACCTGGCCATAGCGCTTCCAGAGATCTCGCTTGCCTTTGAACAGCCGTGCCTGCATCGTTTTGACGGGGACGAACGGATTGCGGATGGCGCGAACGCCGCAGATCCGCGCGGCTCGCAGCAGCGCCGCAAAAATCTCAGGAAAGACGTGCGTGTGT
>JGI12635J15846_10006076_pt1 | contig 10376 bp, 13 predicted proteins | sample BlaSpr_A8_OM2_M2_FD_15846 | JGI IMG/M metagenome (IMG submission 15846) | reverse complement strand
TAACTTGCCCGTGTCCGGATTCAGCGCAACGATGCTGCATGTGTAGAGATTATCGCCCGGCCGCACCGACCCATTGAGAACCGGCGTCGGATTCCCCGTTCCCCAGTAGACTAGGTTGAGATCGGGATCGTAAGTCCCCGTCATCCACGTCATGCCGCCCGTCGTCTGATTTGGAGTTCCGGCGGGAGGAGTGGCGTTCCACTGCCACTGCGTCGCGCCCGTCTCCGGATCGACCGCGCGGATATAGCCGGTCAGGTTATCCAGATCTCCGGAAACACCCACCAGCACGCGGTTCCCAATCACAAGCGGCGACATGGTCGTCCAATAGCCTTTCGCGACATCTGCAACCGTCACATCCCAGCGCACGCTTCCATCTTTTGCGTTGAGAGACACGAGGTGGGCATCGGGAGATAAAAAGAAAAGATAATCCTTGTACATCGCCACGCCGCGATGTCCGATGTGATCCCCTTTGCTGATTGGGTGGTTGTAATGCCAGATCTGGTGGCCGGACTGTGCATCCACAGCCCAAATATTTTCCGGCACCGTGAAATACAAAATGCCATCGACTAGCAGCGGCGAGGACTTGATTGCCGCAGGCTGGTCCGTCTGAAAGGCCCAGGCAAGGCTCAAATTTTTCACATTCTGCGGCGTGATCCGGCTGAGCGAGCTGTGATGCCTTCCGGAATAATCGCCGTGATACTCCGGCCAACTGTCGGTCGGCGGATGCAGAAGCATCTGCGCGTCTACTCCCTGCGCCAGCATCGCGCTGGGCCTTGCCATGGTGATCATTGCGCTGATCGCAAAGAGAAATACGGCCCTAAGAAAAGTCATATCGATAAAGGTCGCTCAGACCAAGCCAACACAAAATCTCACGCCTAGCGCAACGTTTGCAAATACGCCATCAGGTTGTGGATGTCGTCATCCGTGTACTTACTGAACAGTTCAACATGGGCATCCACCGGCGCGTCCACCTTGTACTGCACATTGCCGGTTCGCCACGATCGATACACACCGGTAGCATCAAAAAGTCCAACTGTAAACTCATCGAGATATTCCAGAGTGCCAGTAATCGTTTTGCCGGACGCAAGCGTCACCGTGACCTTGGATTTCGCATGTTTGGGATACAACATCTGCTCCTCGAGATCGAGTCCCTGATAACGCGCCGCGATCCCGGCAAGGTCACCGGTGGGCGAGTGGCAGGTTGAGCATCCCCCCACGCCGTCAAAATACTGTTTGCCGGCCTCGACGTTTCCAGTTTGGAGATCGGAGACATCGACCCCTCTGCGTCCGCCCTTTTTCGTGAGCGCCGTGTTTTGTTGGGTGTGGATAAAAGCCATCAGCCCGGCAATCTGCTGATCGGAAACATTGAAGTGCGGCATGCCTTTCTCGGGGCGTCCGTTGCGCACTACAGGGCCAATCTTGTCTCCATTCACATCTGCTGTGACCAGTCTGGAGCGCGTGAGATCCGGCCCGCTTTCTCCGCCGCCAGCGTCGCGGCCGTGACAAAACGAGCAATCTTCCCGGAAGAGAGCACTCCCGCTTGTGACCAGAGCCGGTGGGTAGGATTTGCGTGCGACCGTACCAGGTTGTTTGGCTACGCTGCGCGCTGGCGCGCTGTCAGTTGTGGTCTGGGCCGCGGAAACGGCGAGGCTCAAAAGCAACGGAGCCGCCAACCGTACACTCCGATACAAGGCCGAACGAAGAAAATTCATCCCGTAAGACATTCCTCCGCGCATCCTCAGCAGATCACCCTCAGCGGATCACCGCACTCTAAAGCTAACAGCCTTCTACGGATATTCCCGCAGACTCAATGTTCATCCCCAGAGTTTTTCGGCCGCGGATGAGAAGCCGTACTCCCTTCCGTCATGCCCAGCGCCCACTTGATTGCTTCAAAATACATCTCGCGGATGTCAGGATCACTCCACGCCTCTTCCGTGTGGCCGAGGGTCGAATAAAACACTCTCCCCTTGCCGTACATCTTGTCCCACGCCACGGCGAAATCATGATCCGCCCGGTGGACGCGCGGATTCGCATAGTTAAGTTTTGTTGGGTCGAGGCTCAGCAGGACGTTGACCTTATCGCGCGACCAATCCTTCGGCTGATAGATCTCGTCGTATTTAACGAAAGCTTTCGGAAAATGACGGACGGCGGGGAAGCTCGGGTCTTCGTTGACGATCGGCGCGTTGAAGGTAAACCATGGATGCTGGTCGAACCAGCCGCCGATCATCTCACCATACTCCGGCCACTTGTAATTGGTGTCAAGGGCGGCATGAACCCCGACAAAGCCCTTTCCATCATCCTTGATGAACGCCATCATATCTTTCTTCTGGCTGTCGTCCAGATCAAGCTCGCCAGTTGTGCTCACAAAAACCAGCGCATCGAAGTACTCCAGATTCTTCGCGTTTCGTCCCAGGTCCTTCTTCGTGATGAGCTCGGTGTCGGTGCGTAGGGTGGCGTCCCAGAGACCACTGTCGTGGCCCATGTTATAGATCGCGGCCATCCCATGTGAAATTGAATCGTGCTCGAAGCCCTTGGTTTGACCAATCACCAGAACATGTTTGAGGTGGATTTCCTTAGCGTGCGGCGGCGGCGCGACCGAAGGATCAACCGCAGGCTGATTCTGCGCCAGCGTGAAGATTGCTAAAATCAGCAAAGACAGAGCGAGGAATGGAGCATTTCTTGTGTAGCGCAAGCGATCTCCTCAAAAGCATCTCCTGAGGATGCCGGAGTCCTGCATCCTCGTTAAGATGCGGCCGGAGCCTACGGTAACACAAACACATGAGCAGTCCGCGCCCACCGCAAAGATGATGATGAAGATATAAAGATAAGGACAAGAACCGATGTCCACGGGGGCGATCCGAAATTTTCGGTGGGGCCTCGGTTTCGATTTCGCATAAGCGAAGCAGTTTTTACGACCCTCCACTCAACTCGCGAACCCAAATATTCCGGAAGCGCACAGGATTGCCGTGATCTTGCAGACTCAGCGGCAGTTTTTCCGGCGTCGGCTTGTAAGGAGGCCGATCGTGGTGAGCAGTAGGCCCCGACAGCTCCACATTGTCCTGCACCAATACTCCATTGTGCAGCACGGTCATCCGCGCCGGGCGCAGCACGTTTCCATCTTTGTCAAAACGCGCAGGGTGAAAAATAATGTCGTAGGCTTGCCATTGTCCTGGCGCCCGTGAGGCATTGACCTGGGGCGGGAATTGCCCATACACCGCGCCTGCCTGGCCGTCGGCGTAGGTTTTGCTTTGATAAGAATCCAGCACTTGGATTTCGTAAAGGCCCATCAAAAACACTCCGCTATTGCCGCGCCCCTGATCCGCGCCAACCGCGGGCAGAGGCTCCGCAAACTCTACATGCAATTGGCAATCGCCAAAGGCCCGCCGCGTGTGGAGGAAGCCGCTATGCGGCACCACTTCCATAGCGCCATCCGCCACTTTCCACTTCGCTGCCTGGCCATCTTCGCCTGCCCACTGCGAAAGGTTCTTGCCATCGAACAACACAATCGCATCGGATGGAGGACGCCCTGGCATATCCTGCGTACTCGCTTGTCCAGCCTCAATCACAGGCGGCAAAGGACGATCCGGATCGTTGGGCTTCCAGCGCGGATCCATCTGCGCCATGGAAATCTGCACAATACAGACGGCGATAGCTGCTAAAGATAAAATGGTTCTCATCCGCCGACACCTCATCGCCCAAACATACATAAGATCGACACCTGCGATCGTACTATCGGGCGGCTGTAATTTGCGGATGATTCGAGTGGCTGTAAGCCGTTGAAAAAAATGGCTCCTCAGGTAGGATTCGAATCAACAGGTAAACGTAGTTTCAACGAGATGCAGCGCTGCGGGTGACACTTAAGCGCATGAAAAGCGATGGTAAACACGCAAACGGAGCGCAGATTTCGCGGCTCCGCGATGTAGGCTGGACGCCTTCAACGTTTGGTAAAAGTGCCCGCTGGTCCTCCCCCGAGGCATCAACGGGCAATCGGTTCTTTCAGTTCTCGGGAACCTATCAGGCGCAGATGGCCTCTGTCTGCTACTGCGGCACAGTGCACCCGGCGTTGCTAGGGCTGGCCTTTCGCTACGATCCGAAGATCCTTATGAGACTCGGTCCGCGGAATGTACTTGCCCGGCAAGGCATTCTCCGCTCGATAGAGAAATAAAGCGCGTTGCTCGGCTTCCGCTCATCTCCCTGCCGAAAATCTTCTTGAACCGTTCCAATACTTCTCTCGCACTGAGATCATCCGCTGTGAACGAAGCGCCCAACATCATCAACCTCCCGTGTAGCGATTGCATCAGTTGCACAAGAGACCGGCATCCAGCGAGGCACGGCGGAGAGATGTGTAAAAGACCTCGCTACTGTAGCACGCTTGTGTACGCTAAGGCACACTTGTTTGTCGCTTTGCATCCCCTGAAGCTACGGGATCTGCTGGTATGGACCCCGTATCAGAGTTTCGGTTCAAATGCTAGATTTTTATGTTCGATAGCGTACGGATGAATGTTAAAATGTAAGCACAGAAAACATCCCCGCTCTCAAGGAATCAGGTTTTATGTGCGCGAACATCAAAATACTCACCCTGTTGATGAGCTACCCCCTTCGCCTGCCAAGCTGTCGGAATTGAAGATTGCGATTCTCGCTGCCCTGGCAGTGAAGAACAAAGATTCGGTCGCCTGCGACATCTGCAATCGCCCCGTAGGTCTGGAGGATGCCAGCATTGATGAGGATGGCCGCGCCGTGCATTCGGCCTGCTACTTGAAACGGATTTTGGATTGAGTTTGTTCGCGCTTTGCCCTTATCCCGTTTCTTCCCGCTAGCAATACCGGATTTGCTGTATGGACTCCATGTCAGAGTTTGGCTTGAATGGTGGCGGCGTTTTCTCCTACTCGGGCGGTCATGGGTCAGGGTCAGGGCGGGAAACTTGATTTTCCAACCCACGACCGCCTTTCGTATGGGCTACTCGTCCCAAACGCGATTCAGTCCGTCATTCAGCCGCGTAGTGCAACTGTGGCCGTATGTGTTCATTGCTGTTTCGGTTTTAGGCTTGGCATACAAAGCTTGGAGATAAACCGGGACGCTCATATGGATCGACCAGCCGCGCTTCGTGGTTGGGGTTGTTCACGTTGCGCGTGGGTCTTCAACCCTGTCGGTCCGCCTATCGGCGAAAACTTCGATGCTCTGATGCGGAACTTTACGGCTCGGCGCGTCGGGATAAGGAGTTTGCCGCGCACGTCTGCAAGGAATATCCGCGCAAACTCGCTCCCAGCAAAAACAGTGGTCAATAGTGCTCAGCACCTCTCCCAGCACGTGGTTTCCATTGTTCCAGGTCAAGGGAGGTTCTGCCAATGACCGAAAACAAACAAAAATGGGTAGGCGAATATCTTCAAGCAGTGTTGGAAGTTCACGCTCAAGCGGTGCCTAATCGAATTGCGTCCCCACTCACGGCCATCTCGGAGCGGTTGAAAGAGTTGCAAGGTGATAGTACCCACAACGCGAAGCGTAGCCAGATTAGGATCAGGATTCGCTTTCCGTTGGTCAGGTGGGCTCAGCCAGTTCTTGGAGTTGGCCGCGATCGATGGAAGTTTCCCGGATGTCTTGCTGGGCATCGTGGTAGTGGTCAATGATCTCGGACATGCGCTGGCGCAACCGCGGCAGATTCTCGACGTTTTTTTGACTCCACAGTCGGTGACGTCCAGCGGTCATCGCGGACGTATTGCTTGGCGAATCCGTGGGCGTAGTGACTGCGAATGACGGGATTGGGAAGACTGTTATGATGCAACGGGTTGCAGAAGTGCCGCCGCCAACTCTCCCCCAGCCCCCTTACCTTATTACATTATCGCGATTCTGATGTCTGCCTCGGGCTATTTTCTGGTGCGCTGTAAACGGCCATCTAACTTTTGACTCTCCAGCAGATACCAAAATCTCATTCGCTACAGCTACTCCTAACGTCCACTTCTACCCAGGCAGGTTGGGAAGAAACGCTACTTTGGAGAACTCGTCTGCACGGGGCATGAGAAGAGCGTAATCGATAGCTTGCAGCAAAACGTCTAGGTCTTCCAAGTTCGACTTCTGCAGATAGCTTATCGCGCCGTCTCTCCTTAATCTCGCCTCATTACTCATGGGTAGACCGCTCAGGGCAATCACCGGAATGCCCGCTGTCGCGCGATTTGCTTTCAAGGCGAGAAGGACTTCTACGCCACCAAGTTTCGGCAACATCATATCGAGCAGGATAACGTCTGGCTTGATGCTGGTCGCAAGACGTAACCCCTCCTCGCCATCGCCAGCAAGCTCAACTCGATACCCGGACGAAGTGAGTACCTTCTTGAATGCAATTTGAAGGTGAACGCTATCGTCGACCACAAGGATCGTCAGCATATGAATTAGTCTCCTCGCTTAAGCAGGTTTATGTGTTGGGTTCGTAACATTAAGCCCCGGTTATTCGTCAAAGCGTAACTCACCACGGGAAACATCCAACGCCCTGCGAATGGCAAAGAGCAGAGTGCCATCTTCCACAGGCTTTTGAAAGAAGGCCGCCGCTCCTGCTTGCAGAGCTCTTTCCCGATTACCGGCCAATTCGCGGCCTGTCAGCACAATCACCGGGATGTTCGCCAGACGGTCATTCTTGTGCAATCGCTCCATCACGACGAATCCATCTCCAGCAGGAAGTCCCAGATCAAGAACCACCAGGTCGGGCCTTTCTGTCACCAGAGCGGCGGTAGCTGAAATGGCGTCCTCGGCAAACAAAACCTCGTAGCCGTTCGCTCGCAGCCGGACGCTCAATCCTTTTCTTATCGTGGGGTTGTCGTCGACAACCAATATTTTCGTCCTGTCCATTTAGGTCTCCAGTTTAGAAACACGTCGATTTTGTTCGTTAGACTCCTCAATCGGGTCCGGAGTCCCGTCCAGCGTGCTATCTAGCACTTTGCGAATTTTCGAAGCATTCTCCAGCATGATGTGGACGTACTCGCGTTGTTCGCCGGACATTTCACCTGCCAGCCCGTCGACTAGGATGTTTCCAAATTGATGGATGCAAGCAAGCGCATTCCGCAGTTCGTGAGACAAATAGGCGGTGAGTTCTGACGATCGCCGGGCTGGTTCCGTCATACCGATCCCTGGTCATACAGAGTAGGTTTCTTCGTCCCCGCGGGTTCTCCCAGTGCTTGACGAATGACTGCCAACAGTTCGGCATCATTCACGGGTTTCTGCAGAAACGCTTTCGCTCCTGCCTCATGCGCCCGCTTTTGATTACCGAGACCGTCGCGAGCGGACACGACGATGACGGGAATTACTGCGAGAAAGGGAACCTGCTTGAGCCTTTCCATGACGGTGAAGCCATCACCCGCAGGGAGACCGAGATCGAGGATAACTAGATCTGGCCGGTGCTTCCGTGCCTCTGCCACCGCGGCGAACGCATCGGCAGCAAAGAAGGTCTCGTATTGATTGGCCTTAAGGCGCAAGTGCATGCCTAGGCGTATATCGGCATTGTCATCCACAATGAGGATTTTCTTGCTATCCATTTCTAACCTGCCTCGCCAAAATTTCCTCGTTCACGAGTTCTTGAATGTTGGTGGCCACCTTCTCCAGAAAAGCTTCCTTCGATTCGGTCAAGTTTTGCCTGATCGGCTCAAGGGACCGGTAAGAAGTTGAATGGGTCAAGCCCGCTTGCCGGAGACGCTCGGAACTATCCAATTGTCTCCGGATCCGGTTACAAATTGCCTCGCCACCAATTCCGTCGGTGATAGCCGCAATAAAGAAGAGTTCACCCGGTCCGGCGGCATCCATTTTGGGTAAGAGAATGTCCAGGTCGGAATACAGAGTCCCGCGCAAAAGTTCGCGGATGCTGCGGCACTGGTCCGTGCGCACTTGGTCAGAGAGCCAGCCTGTTTGAGAACCTATTTCTGTGACTACGACTGTAATGGGGCGTTCGGTGTGTCTTTCCTCGCGGAATGCTGGTGCAAGGAGCGCCGGCAGAGAACAAATGGGGAGTGTGACGGAAAAGACTGAACCTTGTCCCTGCACGCTCTTGGCCCAAATTCTTCCACCCTGTCGCGTAACCAAGTCTTTGCAGATGTACAGCCCGAGACCGAGGCCGTTATGATCGGCTGCATCCGGATCTGAAGCTTGAAAGAGTCGTTCAAAAATCCGTTCGGTCTTGTCCGGATCGATCCCGCATCCCGAGTCTGAGACCTCCAGGAGCAGAAACGCAGGATCCTCTTCGAGTATGCGCGTGTGAATCTTGACCGTTCCGTGTTGCGGCGTAAACTTAATGGCGTTATCAACCAGAATGATGAGGATTTGTCGGACGCGCGCCGGGTCGGCGCAGACGGATGGCAGCTTATCCTCGATGTCGGAAGAGAGGATGATTCCCTTGGCCTCGGCGGCCCCCTGGAGTGTATTGATGGCGTAGCCGAGGGCATCGGAAACCGAAGTACACTGCAGCTCGATCTTCAATTTTCCTGCTTGTACGCCGGACACTTCGAATAAATCATTGATCATCGAATGCAGCTGCTTAACATTCCTCAGAACGATTTCCAGGTACTGACGCTGTTCCGCATTCAATTCACCGGCCAATCCGTCCAGAAGAATGCTCACGAACTGACGGACCGCGGTCAGTGGTGAACGAAGCTCATGCGACACGTGGGAAAGGAACTCATCCTTGAATTCCATTTGGTGTGTCCGGATGAGGTCGGTTTCAGTTTGCATGCGATGGCGCTCGATGGCATGGCGAAGGGCCCGGGGCAGCGCACGACTTTCGATCTGGCCCTTGATCATGTAGTCTTGTGCGCCTTGCGTCATAGCTTCGGCGGCCAGTGCTTCGTCGTCCAATCCCGTCAGTACGATCAGCGGGACGTTCGGAGCCGCCGCGTGCGCACGCTGCACCGTCTCCAGGCCATGCCCATCCGGCAAACCCATGTCCAACAGAGTGATGTCCACGCCACCCTTCGCAAGGTGAACCTCGGCTTCACTCATACGCAAGAGGTGCGTCAACTCGAAACTGCCCTGCTTCTCACCCTTGAACATTTCGCGGAGCAAGCGGACGTCTCCCGCGTTATCCTCAACGACAAGAACTTGGAGCGCCTTCTCTTTCATGAGCGTGGTTCGCGCGGTAACTTAACAACAGACAACCAGAAACTGTCGATGCTCTTCACGACCTCGAGGAACCCATCCAGGCCCACAGGCTTGGTGATGTAACAGTTCGCATGCAGCCTGTAACTCCGGAGGATGTCGGCGTCAGACGCAGACGTGGTCAAGATAACTACAGGAATACTTTTCAGTCCTGGACTCTGCTTGATTTCCTCCAGGACCTCCCGCCCGTCTTTCTTCGGCAGGTTCAGATCGAGCAGGATCAGATCCGGGCGAGGAACGTTGGAATGCTTTCCCTCGCGATTCAGAAAGTCCATCGCTTCTGCCCCATCCGACGCCACGTGCAGGTTGATATGCACCTTGGCGTCCTTGAACGCTTCCCGCGTGAGCCGGACATCGCCGGGGCTATCTTCTACTAAAAGGACTTCGATAGGCATTGCATCCGTTCCAATCGTTTTCATCAGTTGTCATCTCTCTCTGGTAGTGCAAAGTAGAAGGTTGAGCCTTTTTCGGGTTGCGATTCGACCCAGATCCTGCCGCCCAGCCGCTCCAAAACCTTCTTGCAAATAGCTAATCCGATTCCGGTTCCCTCGAACTCGTTTCGTCCGTGCAATCGCTGGAACAGGACAAAGATCCTTTCGAAGTACTGAGGGGCAATCCCCAAGCCGTTGTCGCGCACGGAAAAGATCCATTCGTTGCTAACGTTGTTAGCTGCGGAAACGTGCACGCGAGGGGCCTCCGTGCTGCGGTACTTGATCGCGTTCCCGATGAGGTTCTGAAACACCTGAGTCAACTGCGTTTCGTCCGTCTTGATGGCTGGCAGAGAATCGTGAGATACAACCGCGCCACTCTGCTCGATCGTGATTCGCAGGTTTGTGAGCGCTTGTTGCAAAGCATCTTCAGCGGAAACCTCACAAAACACCTTGCCATTTGTTCCTGCACGAGAATAGGCCAGCAGATCCTGGATCAGCCCCTGCATACGGTTGCACCCGTCTACGGCGAAGGCGATAAACTCGTCGGCATCGGAATCCAGACGCCCTTTGTACCGCTTGGCCAGCAGTTGCGTATAACTGGCGACCATGCGCAACGGCTCCTGGAGGTCGTGGGATGAGACATAGGCAAATTGCTGCAATTCGTCATTCGAACGCTTCAGTTCTCCCACAGTCTTGACCAGATGCTCCTCGGATTTCTTGCGCACGCTGATGTCGCGGATCGCCGCTGTCACCAGGATTCCTTCGGTGCTTTCAAGCGGGCTCAGCATGATCTCGATGGGAAACTCGCTGCCATCCTTG
>JGI12635J15846_10006072_pt1 | contig 10378 bp, 11 predicted proteins | sample BlaSpr_A8_OM2_M2_FD_15846 | JGI IMG/M metagenome (IMG submission 15846) | reverse complement strand
ACCCGTAAGCGCCACCGTGAATCCCTCGTCAATCTTCAGGCTGCCGCTTCCCATCTGAACATTCGCGGGAACAGGCATCAGGTTCAACGCCGGCATCACCACCCGCACGTCCGACGACTGCGTTTCCTGCGCCCGCGGCGGCGCATAAAGCGACGCGCTCAATATCATCAGACTTAGTCCTCTCAACCAAACGTTCGACTTCCCCATTATTGTGCCGCCCTCTCCCATAATAATCTCATCGCGCGATAGCCATGTTTCGCGCACCGCATACTGGCACAATCAAGCCGCTCGTGCTGTGTTTTTTCCCGCCCGCATACCTTTGCCTGTCCCGCAAATCACGGGTGAGATAGAATAATTGTATTCTGTGGCGCTCGACAAAAACAAAATGAAGACCTCTGTCGCCATCTATCCCGGTTCCTTCGATCCGGTAACTAACGGCCACCTCGACTTGATCGAGCGCGGCGAGAAAATGTTCGACCTGGTCATCGTCGCGGTGCTGCAAAATGTCGACAAGCAACCGCTCTTCACCGTCCCCGAGCGCGTGGAGATGCTCCGCGAAGTCACCAAACAATGGCCCGCCGTGGAAGTCGACGTTTTCAAAGGTCTGCTCGTGGATTACGCGCGCAAGCGCGGCGCAGGCGTAATCCTGCGTGGCATTCGCGCTGTCTCCGATTACGAATACGAATTGCAGATGGCGCTCATGAACCGCAAGCTGGAGCCACGCCTCGAAACTGTTTTCATGTTGCCCGGCGAGCCGTACAGTTATCTAAGCGCGAAATTGGTGCGCGAAATTGCGCAACTTGGCGGGCCGCTGACCGACCTGGTGCCCGCCGTTGTAGAACAAAAACTGCGCGCTAAAATTCTTTAAACAGGGCGCCATCATGGCGCTGACCGTCAAAGAGGAGATTCATTTATGGCTGCATCACCGACCACCAGAGAAAGAGTCCAATTAACCGACCGCATCAACCGCATTCAAATCTCTCCCACTGCCGCTGTCATCGCCGAAGCCGACAAGTTGAAAGCGCGTGGCGTGGATGTTGCCGACTTCGGCCCCGGCGAACCGGATTTTCCTACTCCCGATCACATCAAAAAAGCCGCCATCAAGGCCATCGACGAAAACAAAACCAAGTACACCTCCACTGCCGGCATCATGCCTCTCCGCGAAGCAATCTGCGCCTGGCACAAGCGCGAGCTAGGCTCCGCGTACGAAGCGAAAGAATGCGTAGTGAATGTTGGCGGCAAGCATTCCATTTTTAATCTCGTGAGCTTGCTGATTCAAAACGGCGACGAAGTGATCATCCCTGCCCCCTACTGGGTCAGCTACCCGGACATCGTGAAATACGCCGGCGGCACGCCCGTTTTCGTGCAAGCCAAATCGGAAGATGGCTTCAGCGTAAAGGCCGCCGCCATCGAAAAAGCCATCACCCCCAAAACACGCATGCTGTTTCTGAATTCGCCAAGTAATCCCTGTGGCGGCGTCGTGCCGCCCGAAGAATTCGAACGTATCCTCGCGCTTTGCAAAAAACATGAAATCTGGCTCATGAGCGACGAATGCTACTCCCATTTCACCTATGAGCCGCACAAACCGTACTCCATCGCCAGCGCCGCCGGTTCGAAAGATCACGTCATCATCATTGGCTCGATGTCCAAAACTTTTGCCATGACTGGCTGGCGCATTGGTTACACCCTCGCCCCGGAACCTCTGGTGCAAGCCTCCATCAAATTGCAAAGCCAATCCACCTCCAACCCCACGTCCATCGCACAGTATGCCGCTCTTGAAGCGATGCGTGGCTCCATGGATTCCGTTCCCACAATGCTCGCAGAATATGCGCGACGCCGCAGGCGCATCGTCGATGGCTTGCGCGCTATTCCCGGCATTATTTGCGAAGATCCCGGCGGCGCCTTCTACGCCTTCCCAAATATTTCGGCGCACCTTCGTGGAACTAACCCGCTGGCCAAATCCTGCACAGAGATCACCAAGCTGCTGCTCGATAAAGTTCAGGTGGCCGTCGTTCCAGGAGAAGCCTTCGGCGCACCCGGCTATCTCCGTCTTTCTTACGCCACTTCCATCGAGCGTATCGACGAAGGATTGCGACGTCTGGCACGTTTTTTCTCCCGCGCTGAAGCCGCCACTTAATCGTGCGGCCGGAGCCCACACGCATCGAGCCCAAATTCATGCTCCGCATCTGGGGCGCGCGTTCGCTCGCGCCCATCTACCCTAACAAAACGAATCTACCTGAGCCCATAGGTGAAGCCTGGCTCACCGGACCAGCCAGTAAGATCGAAACGGGCCCGTTAGCAGGTCCCCTCAATCAGGCGTGGCTGAAAATGCCGCCCGAATGGCGTGGCACCGATTTCACATCTCAAGTGCCGCGCGAATTCCCGCTCTTGGTGAAATTTCTTTTCCCCACCGATCGGCTTTCGATCCAGGTCCATCCTAATGACGCCTACGCCAAGCAAAACGAACCGCCCGGCGCAGTGGGCAAAACGGAAATGTGGTACGTTGTTTCGGCCGACCCGGGCGCCAGACTGTTGCTCGGGCTCGTCCCCGAAGCAGATCGAGAAAAGTTTCAGGCGGCTATAAAACAGGGCGGGTTGGAAAACTTTTTTGAGCGCTTGCCGGTCTCAGCTGGCGACACCTTTTACGTTCCCTCCGGAACGCCGCACACTATTGGCGCCGGAATGATCCTCTGCGAAGTGCAGCAGAATTCCGACCTCACCTATCGCCTCTACGACTTCCATCGCGTCGACGCCCACGGCAAACCACGCGAGTTGCACATCGAAAAAGGCATGGCCGTCATTGATTTTGACCATCGAAAAGGCGGAAAAGTCCCGCCCGTTGCATTACCCTCGTCCAATGGCACAAAAAAATATTTACTGGTAGCCTGCCCGTATTTCGCAAGCGAACGCTGGGATCTTTCTGCGCAGCACCACGCAAATTCTGATCCTGCCCAGTTCGAATTATTGGTAACCCTCGGAGGTCGCGGCAATATTCAATGGAGCGGCGGCTCTTGCTCCTACCAACAAGGCGAATGCTGGTTCATTCCCGCGAACCTTGGCAAGTTTTCTATCGTTCCCGAAAGCCCAACATCCATTTTGCGCACTTACGTGCCCGCCATAAACAAAATGCGCAACGAACTTTCGCAAATTGGCGTACCGAATTCCGCCATCGAACAAGTGTTATTCACCTGACCCGCTCATGGCCGCAGAAAAACTCACCGCACACGCTGTAATCCTCGCCGGAGGCCGCGGTACCCGCTTCTGGCCTCGCAGCCGCACTGGCACACCCAAGCAACTGCTGAACATCATCGGCGCGGACTCCATGCTGCAACAAACAGTAGCGCGCCTGCAGCCGTTTATCCCTCCTGAACGCATCTGGACGGTCACCAATGCGGAACAATCCTCATCCGTTCGCAAGCACTTGCCCGCATCTGCCCGCAAACACATTCTCGCCGAACCTGTCGGGCGCAGCACCGCTGCGGCCATCGCGCTTGCTGCCGTGCACATTCGTCAGTCGGAGAGCGGCGACGCGTTGATGGCCGTGCTGCCCGCCGATCTCTATATCGCGCATCCACAAAAATACGCAAAGATTGCCCAACTGGCGCTGAAAGTTGCGCGCGAACCCCGCCGCATGGTCGTCCTCGGTATTCCGCCCACTCGGCCCGAAACCGGTTTCGGCTATATCCAGTGCGCTCCCAAACCCGCTTCGACCTCGCCTTTTCCGGTCTTCCCTGTTCGATCATTCGAGGAGAAACCGGATTTGCGGTTAGCGAAGAAATACGTCGCCTCCGGCAATTACCGTTGGAATGCCGGAATGTTTTTCTGGCGCGTCTCGACCTTCTTGAATTCCCTAAAAAAATATTTGCCCAAAACGTATGACGCACTAGAGACTGTTGCCGCCACCATCGGCACCCGCAAATATGAAAGTAAACTCCGCTCTATTTATCCACGCCTGGAAAATATCGCCGTCGACTACGCCATTCTCGAACCCGCCACACGCGAAAAAGGCCCGTCCCGCGTATCCATGATTCCCGCCGACATCGGCTGGAGCGACATAGGTTCCTGGACCGCCGTCCACGAACAGTCCTCGAGCGCAACACATCACAATGTCCTCGCCGGCGCCGGCCACATGCTCGAAGCCGAAGGCAATTTTATTTGGAGTCCCACAAAATTCGTCGCCGCCATCGGCATACGCGATCTCGTAGTGGTCGAAACTCCTGACGCCTTGTTGATCTGCCCGCGCCATCGCTCTCAGGACGTCGGCAAAATCGTGAAATGGCTCGAAGACCGCGGCCGCAAGGACCTGCTGTAAACACGCCAATGCGGCTCTTTGAGCCACTGGCCCTTCGCGTATACTTCTCGCCGTATGATGCCGCAATTGCAAATGAGCGAACGCGCGCCGCAAATTAAATTTGGCACCGACGGCTGGCGCGCCATCATCGCCGAAGATTTCACTTTTGCGAACGCGCGCACCGTCGCCAACGCCATCGCCCGCTACGTTATTCGCTCCGAAGACGCTCGCAAAGGCGTGATCATCGGCTACGATCATCGCTTTGCATCCGATATCGTGGCCGCAGCAGTCGCCGACGTTATAACCGCAAGTGGCACGCCGGTATGGTTGACCGACAAGCCCTGCCCCACTCCCGCGGTCTCGCTGCTGGTTCGCCAACGAGACGCCGCCGGCGGAATGGTCATTACCGCCAGCCATAATCCCTATCGCTGGAACGGAATTAAATATAAAGCAAGCTATGGCAGTAGCGCGCTTCCCTCCATCGTGGCCCAGATCGAAGAGGAGATAGAGGTCGCTCAGCGACGCGACACTACAACGCTTCCGCCGCGCAAAGATTTACTGCACGCGCTCGACCCGCGCGCCCCATACCTCGATGCACTCGAAAAACTGGTCGATTGGGATCGCTTGCGAAAAGCCAACTTCCGCTTCGTCGCTGATCCCATGCACGGCTCGTCGGCAGGATTACTGCGCGAGCTTTTCACCCGTCACAACATTTACTGCGACGAGATTCGCGGCACCCGCGATCCACTCTTCGGCGGCGCCCACCCCGAACCGATCGAGCCGCACGTACAACCGCTCCGCGATGCCGTGCTGGCCGGCAAATACGACGCCGGCTTTTGTGCCGATGGTGACGGCGACCGCATNGGNGCCATNGATCGCGANGGTTCCTTCCTCAATCCNCATCAGCTTTTCGCTTTGCTGGTCTGGCACCTTGCCGGCACGCGCAATCTCCCCGGCGACATCGCCAAAACCTTCTCCGTAACCAAGCTGATCGATAAAATCGCTACCAAGTTCGGCCGTACCCTTCACGAAGTCCCCATCGGCTTCAAATATATTTGCGAGCTTATGTTGGAACGAAATATTTTGGTTGGCGGTGAAGAAAGTGGCGGCTTTGGCACCAGCCTCTATCTCCCTGAACGTGACGCTACTGTTTCGGCGCTGTTTCTAGCGGAATTGATGGCCTGGCATGGTAAATCTCTCGGCCAGTTGCTGTCCGCGCTGCACTCCCAATTTGGGGAATACCACCATGGCCGCGTCGATCTGGATGTTCAGCCGGATCAAAAACAAAAAGCTATCGCGCACTTTTCCGATCCCGCGTTCAGGCACATTCTGGAATGGCCTATCATTCGCCGCGAAAACATGGATGGCATTAAAGTTTATCTCGGCGATATCGGCTGGGTGATGGTGCGCGCTTCAGGCACCGAGAATTTGCTGCGCGTGTATTCCGAAACTTCCCGGCGCAAGACCACTAACCAGGTACTCGCTGCAGTTACCCAAATCATTCAAAATCTATAGGAGCCGCCATGGAAACCGTTAACCTGCAACAGAAGTTTGCAAAGTTCTCCGAGCACTACAAGCCACATGTCATCGGCGAAGTAAACGATTGCTACGTGAAGGTTGTTAAACTGAAAGGCGAATTTATCTGGCACCATCATGAAGACGAAGACGAGCTTTTCCTCGTCGTAAAAGGCACGCTACGCATGCAATTCCGCGATCACGAATCCATCATCCGCGAAGGCGAATTTGTCATCGTCCCTCGTAAAGTGGAACATAAGCCGGTGGCCGACGAAGAAGTTCACATCGTGCTCATCGAACCAAAGTCGACCCTCAACACGGGAAATGTTACTAATGAAAGGACCGTCGCGCGCCTCGAGAGCATCTGATCACCCGCATCTTCCGGCCCGCATAAAATACTTATGGAACGTCGCTTTCACACTCTGGATGTTTTCACCACCAATCGCTTCGAGGGCAATCCCGTCGCGGTTGTCACCGACGGCGATGGCCTTTCGAATGACGTCATGCAGGCTATCGCCTGCGAGATGAATCTTTCCGAAACCGTTTTCGTGCAAAAGCCCACCGATGACCGCGCCCTGGCCCGCTTACGAATTTTTACCACCAAGGAGGAGTTGAAACTCGCCGGCCACCCGGTTATCGGCACGTGGTTCCTGCTCGCCGAACTCGGTGTGGTTCCCGCCCAGGAAGGCGGCGTGCACATCATGCAGCAAACCGGAGCAGGAGTCCTGCCCGTGGAGATTCGCTTCAAGGATGGCCGCCCGCAACGCGTCACCATGACGCAGACTCCCGCGGTCTTTCCGTCCATCAAAATTAATAAGAAAGAGCTGGCCGCCGCGCTGGGAGTTTCTGTTTCCGATTTTCACTCTGAGTTGCAGCCGCAATATGTTTCCACCGGCGTCTCAAACTTGATGGTTCCCTTCCGCAATCGCGCCGCGCTGGGCTGCATCAATATGAACGTCCATGACCTGCGCCGTTTCGAAGGCAAAAACGGCATCATGGCGTATTGCTTCGCGCTCAATGGCGCGAACAAAGCCTTCACGCGCGGCATGCTCCCGTGGGAAATTTATGAAGACCCGGCCACCGGTTCCGCGGCCGGTTCGCTGGCGGCCTATCTCGTACAACATGGCAAGTTGGCGCCGGCGCAAACGCTCTACATACAACAGGGCGTTGAGATGGGCAGACCCAGCCAAATCGAAGTGGAAGTCTCGCAAACCGGTAAGAAACTCGTGCCTCGCTGCAGCGGCGCCGCCGTAAAAGTTTTTGAAGGCACCATCCGCATCTGATTCCGGAAGCACCGATCTCCCGGCTGGCGTTTTACAACGCGCTATTCAGAAAAATGGCGTATACATCAGACGACTACTTCGTGCCCTCTGCTGTCTCAACCAAAGTTTTGCTAACCGCATCCAGAATTCCGTTCACAAACGCGCCCGCGTCTTCCGAAGAAAACTTCTTCGCCAGGTCAACCGCTTCATTGAGCACCACCTTGGAAGGCGTTTCCTTGGTTCGCAGCTCGTAAATCGCCAGCCGCAACACCGCGCGGTCAATAATTGCCATGCGTTCCAGCCGCCAGTTCTGTGCATGCTGCACGATCAGCGCATCCAGCTCGTCGGCGTATTTGGCGGCGCCTTCAAACAATTTGTTCGCAAACGCTCGCGTGGTGTCCGCCGCTTTCGCGGTGCGCCAGAATTTTGCTTCGAGTTTCGTGGGATCCTGCCTGCTCATGTCCCACTGAAACAGCATCTGCATGGCAAACTCACGGGATTTTGTTCGTAAGGACACTAAGCGCGCCGAAGCTTTCTCGCGGGGGGCGCCGTTTGCAGTACTTTTCCGTTCAGCTTCTGTGAAAGTCGCGCCATCTCGATGGCTGCAAGTCCGGAATCGAATCCCTTGTTGCCGTGGTCGCCACCCGCGCGAGCAATCGCCTGCTCCTGCGTTTCGCAAGTCAGCACACAAAAAATAATTGGCACGCCGGTATCCATTTGCGCCAGCTGCAATCCTCGCGCCGTTTCCGAACATACATAGTCGTAGTGCGAAGTTTCACCCCGTATCACGCACCCAATCGCAATCAATGCGTCATACTCGCCTTTGGTCGCCAACTTCTTCGCTGCCAGCGGCAATTCGAAAGCTCCGGGCACTTCCACAATTTCGATATCCGTTTTTGCGACGCCGGACTTTTTCAGCGCATCCATCGCGCCACTCAACAAACGCTCAGTAATAAAATTATTGAAACGGCTGACCACCACTGCAAAGTGCAAACCGCTGGCATCCAGCTTTGGTTGCACCGTTTCCGATCGCAGATTTTTGGCCATGTGGTGTGCGAAATACTCGTTATTTTCCTTTGAATTGCCCCGGCCGCTTTTCCAGAAATGCTTTCGTTCCTTCGCGCATGTCTTCCGTAGTGCACACCAGGCCAAATAGCGTGGCCTCCAGAAACATTCCTTCTTCCTGTGCCATGTCCATCCCGCGCTCGATCGCTTCCATCGTGTACTTCACAGCTAGCGGCGCGTTGGCAATAATTTTCTTCGCCATCGCTTCGGCGGCAGGCATCAGTTCCGCCGGCTCGTACACATGATTGACCAGCCCGATGCGGTGCGCTTCCTCGGCGCTGATCATTTCTCCCGTAAGGCACAATTCGTGCGCCACGCCTTTGCCGCACAGCCGCGCCAGCCGCTGCGACCCCCCATAACCCGGAATAATGCCCAGTTTCACTTCCGGCTGACCGAGCTTAGCGGTCTTGCTGGCGATTCTCATCGTACAGGCCAGCGCCAATTCGCAGCCTCCACCCAATGCGAAACCGTTGATGACGCAAATGGACGGCTTGCCCATAGTTTCCAGCAAATGAAAAACACTCTGCCCAAAAAGTGAAAATTCCCTGCCGCTCACCGGCGTTTGCTGCGCCAGTTCCCCGATATCAGCCCCGGCAACAAACGATTTCTCGCCCGCTCCGGTCATGATAATCACCCGCACGCTGTCATCCCCGCGCGCATCCAGCAGCGCCTGCTGCAGCTCTTCCACCGTTTTGCGATTCAGCGCATTCAATACCTTGGGGCGGTTCAGCGTGATGAACGCAATACCGTCTCTTTTTTCGTACAGCAAATTTTCGTAAGCCATTCCGCCTCGGTTTTCTTCTAAACAGTCAAACGCGGCGCATGATTCCGCAGAATCCTCGTATTTCAACATTCCAAATCTAAAATTTCATCGCCTTGGGCTTTTGTGGATCGGCGTAATCGTAAAATCCGCGCCCCGATTTTCTCCCATTCCACCCCGCAAGCACCATACGCTTCAAAAGCGGCGGCGACGCAAAGCGCTTCTCATGGAATTCGTCAAACATGATGTTGGAAATATAGTACGTGGTGTCCAGCCCCACAAAATCCAAAAGCGTCAGCGGTCCCATCGGATGCCCGCAACCCAGCTTCATGGAATTGTCGATATCTTCAATCGATCCCACGCCTTCTTCCAACGCGCGGATAGCATCGAGCAGATACGGCACCAGCAGGCGATTCACGATAAACCCGGTGCTGTCGTGCGCGCGCACGGGCGTTTTACCCAGCTTCGCTCCAAACGCCACCATCTCTTCATACACCGCCGGATCCGTAGCAATCGTCCGCACCACTTCCACCAGCTTCATCACCGGCACGGGGTTAAAAAAGTGTAGACCCACAAACCGCTCCGGCCGTCTTGTGGCGGTGGCAATTTCCGTGATCGTCAGCGACGAAGTATTACTCGCAAAAATTGTCGAAGCCGGGCAAAGTGCATCCAGCGCGCTGAATAATTCGCGCTTGGCGGGAAGCTGTTCGATGATGGCCTCAATCACCACATCACAATCTTTCAGATCCTCGAGCGCCGTAGTCCCCTTCAATCGCCCGCGGATTTCCGCTTTCTTGCTTTCATCCAGCGAGCCTTTCTCCATCAATCGCGCCAGATTCTTGTCGATATTTTTCAGCCCCTTCTCCACAATTTCGCCGCTCACTTCGCGCACCACGGTGTGGAAGCCCGCCGCCGCAGCCACTTGCGCGATTCCAGCGCCCATCAACCCGCACCCCACAACTCCAACTTTTTGAATCGTCATCCGACCCTCTTAAGAAATTTTAAGAAATTCTGTTCGTGGATTCGTCGAACGTGGTCACCAAATCGGCCGCCACGTGGCCGCCAAGCGGACCTAGTTATACAACGCCTCAACGATCATGGCGATGCCCTGTCCGCCGCCAATGCACGCCGTGGTCAATCCATAACGCAAATTGTTGCGCCGCAATTCATTCAGAATGGTAATCACCAGCCGCGTTCCCGTAGCTCCCAGCGGATGCCCCAGCGCAATCGCGCCGCCATTCACATTTGTCTTGTCGCGATTTAGTCCCAGCGCTTTTTCCACCGCCAGATATTGCGCCGCAAACGCTTCGTTCACTTCTACGCGATCCATCTGCTCCAAACTCAGTCCCGCAAGCTTGAGCGCCTTTTGCGAAGATGGCACCGGCCCGATCCCCATGATGCTGGGGTCCACGCCCGCCACAGCCCACGCCACGATGCGCGCCACTGGCTTCAACCCGCGGTCTTTTGCAGTTCGTTCCCTGGTCA
>JGI12635J15846_10006070_pt1 | contig 10378 bp, 13 predicted proteins | sample BlaSpr_A8_OM2_M2_FD_15846 | JGI IMG/M metagenome (IMG submission 15846) | reverse complement strand
CACCGAGCAGTTCTCGATGCTAGGCAGCAATCCGCCCACGGCCGGCCTGATCCTCNGCGAGTACGCCGACCTGGAGCCCGGCGACTGGATCGTGCAGAACGCCGCCAACTCCGGCGTCGGACGTTCCCTGATCGCCCTGGCGAAGGCACGCGGATTCCAGACCATCAACCTCGCCCGGAACGAGTCCGTCTTCGCCGAACTGACCGCATCCGGTGCCGACATCGTCCACCTCGACAATGCGACAGCGGCCGAAGACGTCCGGAAGGAAATCGGCGACGCCCGGGTCGCGCTCGCCGTCGACCCGGTGGGTGGCGCCAGCGCTGGCCGCCTGCTCGACCTGCTGTCCGAGGGCGGCTCGCTTGTCGCCTATGCCACAGCGACCGGGCAGCCGATGCCCGTCAACGAACTGACGCTGATCAGCAAGCGCGCGACGGTCCGCGGGTTCCTCGCCGGTCATTACGACTACGACGACATCGATGCCGCCATCCGGCAGCTCGAACGCGGCGGGAAGGTCCTGCTCAAGGTGGCCCGCTCCTGACCCCGTGCCTTGCCTGGTTATATCTTCCGGGCGAGGTGGCGGAAGTGGTCGTCCTTACCAAGGCGTTCGCTGATGCCGACGAGGCGGTCCGCAGCCTGCTCGCTGGCGAGAAGTATCACGGTCGTGGATGGTAGCTTGTTCATATGCTAGCATATGGGCATGGGTGAGGATGTCAAGCAGTTCACCGTGTACCTGCCGATCGAGCTGATCAAGCAGGTCAAGCACCACGCCATCGACTCGGGACTCTCCCTGTCGGCGCTGGTGACGCAGGCGCTGCAGGCGTACTTCGAGCAAGCACCGGAAAAGGAGAGCTGACATGACGACACAAGGCATCGAGGCCATATACCTGGAGACCCGCAACTGGGGAAAGGCGGCGGCGTTCTGGCAGTCGCTCGGTTACAAGATCGATTTCGAGACCGACCATTCGTCCGGGCTGCTCCGCAACGGGGACGGGCCATACATCTTCATCGCCGAAGTCCCGGACAAGGAGCCTAACCTGCAGGTCGTGCTGAAGGCAGCGGACGGCTTCCAGCCCGACCCGGCCGTCGAGGTGGTGACGCCGTTCGAGGACACGCACTTCGGGACCAGGGAAATGACCGTCCGCGACCCCGACGGCCGCAGCTGGATCCTGCAGGCGCCGGCGAACAGCTGATCCCGCGGGACGAGCTGATCGCAGTACCGGACAGCACGGCCGTGCGGGTCGCCCTGTGGCGGGCCATGCACGCCTGGGTCGACCCGGTGCCGCATGGTGTCGGGTCGAGGTCGACAGACACCTTGATGGCGGTTGAAGCCGCGCCGGCCGTGTTCCCGGCGGCCGCGGCTGGAAACGGTCACACGGCGGCGGTGCGCGGCGCTCGCACGGCGATTGCCAGCCATCACAGCAGGCAGCCCGCGAGCGCGCCACCGCCGCGGTGACCATGAGCCCGCCGTGGCGGCTGGGCAGGACGGCTCCGCTCAGCTTCGGCCGTGTGCTGGTGACCGCGACCGGCTGAGGGCGGGTGCCGGGATGGCTGGCCTCCCGCGCCCGGTGCCGGCCGCTGCGGCGGCCGCGCGCCTGAACGCCTCTCCCGCCGCCCAGCGACGAGGAACCCCACGCAGATAAGCAAAATGAGCAGGTATACGGGACTGCTCAAGAAGAACAGCGCGATCTTTGCGCGCGCGGGATCGTTCGCGGAAGGCGCCGGCCACGGTGAGAGGAACACGAACGCCTGCACGCCCGCGTACAACGCGGTTGCCGCCGCCATCACCTGGCCGGGCCGCGCAACGCGCTGCTCCCCCGGGGCCCGGACGGGCACTGGCGACTGCGCTGCGGCCGGTACGGCGGAAAGGCCAGCGGTGACTGCGGCCAGCTCCGCATAGGTCCGGGACGCGAGCGCCTGGCCTACACGCAAGTCGAATTCATCCTTGGCCAGCGTGGCATGGACGAACGCGTCATTGAGAACGCCGATTACCTGCTCGCGCTCAGCATCCGACACCCGCAGGTATCCACGGCCCGCCGCAGACACAGCCAGCTCGTCTCCCGGTCCTGTCACCATCGCCGCCCCACGCCATCACAATCAAGGAAAGCCTAACGCGGCCGCGGGCCTAAGGCCACAGGCCGACTCAATCACCGATCCCCGGCCGTGAACGTGCAAGACCACCTCGACGACCCCGCGGTCCTCACTGCCTCCCGACGCGGTCTCGGCCGACGCCCTGCTGATCACGAACCCCGGGACTGAGCGCGTCGAGATCGCCTGCGCGGGCGGCTACGGCCGCACCGGTACGGCCCTGGCAACGCCGCTTCGCCATCCGCTTCTGCTAGCTGCTGCCGGGGACGTCAGTGGCCGCAGCCACAGCAGCGTGGCCATCCATCAGCGGCGCATGGCGCCGGCGTAGACTGCGCCGGTGCAGATAGGGCCGCTTCCCGATGCGCTGTACAGCGCCGCGATCAGGCTATGGCATGACACCGGCCTGACCCGCCCCTGGAATGACCCGGAAGCGGATCTTCGCAGGGCGGTATCCGGCAGCGCATCCGATGTCCTGGCCGCCATCGGTGACGACGGGCGCCTGCTGGCTACCGCCATGGTCGGTCACGACGGCCACCGGGGCTGGGTCTATTACCTGGCCGTCGACGCCGCCGCGCAAGGCCGGGGACTCGGCAGGCAGATGATGCAGGCCTGCGAGGCGTGGGTATCGTCGCGCGGCATCCCGAAGATCCAGCTCATGGTCCGCACCACGAACAAGGGCGCACTCGGCTTCTACGAGCGCCTCGGCTACGCCGAAGCCCAGACCGTAGTACTGGGGCGGCGTCTCGACCAGACGTGAGCGCCCGCGTATCGCACGGCTGAGTGGGAGCGGGAACCCGGGGAGGGTAGCCCGAATCCGAGACCAGCTCTCCTGGAGGAAGTAACCATGGCTTTGCCCAGGGCGCAGCTCACCCTCGAACTGATCCCGCACTGCGCATCGGTGACACGCGACGGCTGGATCGGCAGCCACGATGTCCGCCCGCTGGCCGAGCTCGGAATGAAGCAGGCTGCGGCGCTGGTGGCCGCGATCGGCACCGGCATCGACGGCATTTACTCAAGCCCCACCGCGCGCTGCCGGCAAACCGTCGGGCCGCTTGCCGCCGCCGCCGCACTGCCAGTGCAGGATCTCGCGGAGCTGGCCGAGGCCGATGACTTCGGCGAGCCGGCGGCAGGCACGGACCAGGTACCCGATCTCATGGTGCGGGCGCTCGGCGGTGCCTGGGCGGCTGGCCGTATGCTGCGCGCGGTCGCGATGATCGCGGATGCACACCCGCAAGGCCGGGCCGCCGCCGCCTCGCACGGCGACGTCATCCCGGTCCTGCTGGCAGCGCTGAGCAGCGCCTTTGATATCCCCCGGCCGCAGCACGTCGGCCGCGGCGGCTGGTACACGCTGCAGTTCACACCCGGCTGCCTCGTCATCACCGAGCACGATCCAGTTGCGGTCTGACCTACGGTCTCAGCCGCAGATAGAAGCAGGGTCCTTAGCGCGGATTTCCACGCAGCGAATGGTGCCGACCGCGACGTTATCCCGGCTTTGCACCGCAGGACGCTGGCTGCTGATGGTCCGTGAGAAGGGCACCGGCCGCCACGACGGCCAGGAGTACTGGACGCTGCCAGGCGGAGGCATCCAGCCCGGCGAGACCCCGCGTCTTCGCGCAGCTGGGCGAGGCAGCCGTGATCTTGAGCAATCGAGAGGTTGTCCCGCCGTGCTCCTGTGCTTGATACTGCACTTCGTGAAGTTTCTCTCCCCCGGATTGAACGAGGAGTCATGCCGCACATCACGTTGAACTCTGATGAGCCAGGAGTGCGCGGCCTGTTCCTTTTCCGGCCGGAGACCGCCCGCCCGCTGAACGAGCTGGTTGACGTACTGCTCCGGGCGCCGAGCACCCTGACCCCCGGTGAGCGCGAGCTGATCGCTGCCTACGTATCGGGACTTAACCAGTGTAATTACTGCTGTTCTGCCCACTCAGCTTTCGCGGCGGCACAGCTGCCGGGTGGTATGCCACTCGTTCAGGAAGTCCGTACCGACGCCGCGGGCGCGCCGGTTTCGGCCAAGCTGAAGGCTCTCCTGGAGATCGCTGCTGCTGTGCAGCGAAGCGGGCAGGAGGTTACCGAAGATGCCGTGGCCGCAGCTCGCGCACAGGGCGCGACAGACCTGGAGATCCACGACACAGTGCTGATCGCGGCGGTCTTCTGCATGTATAACCGGTACGTCGACGGCCTGGCCACTGTCCTCCCCGAAGATCCCGGCTTTTATGACGAACGGGCGCAGAAGATCGTGGCGTTCGGTTACCTCGGTGCACTGGCGCAGGCGCGGCGCTGATAGCAGGCTGCAGGACGGCGGCGTTGACCTCGGCGTAGCTGACCCGGCCGCTCATCCNNACCGGCCTGAGCCTGAGCGGACCCGAGGCCTCCCCCTAGCTCCGCTCACCGCGGAACGGCACGAGCCCCCCAGCCAGGTTCTGGCACTCAGCGTACGCAACGCCTGTCGCGGGGCGATTCACCCGCGCCAGAATGGACACCAGGGTTCAACGGGTGCCGCACTTCGACCCTAGATAAGCCTCATCACAGAATCCGCACAAATGCGGGCCATATTTATTTCCAGACGCCATTTGCGCGAATTCCACGTTCAACCGGGAAATGTTCAGTTTGCACCTCTAAAGGCCGAATATCATCCCTCGATCACGTAAGGTGGTCGTGGTTCTGGAGTCGTCAGGGCCCGGTCCCCGTTCCGACGTGGCACCCCACATGCCAGGGCCCCTTTCTCCCAGGCGAGACAGCTATCAGCTCGCGCCGCCCATCTTTGTTTGCCTGCCCGGACGCCCGGACGCCTGCGGTCGCTGCACGCGCCCTTGACACGGCTGCCGGGAACGGGCGGACGGGATCTTCCCATGCCTAGCCGCGCGCCACAGATAACAGGAGCAGCAAGATGAGCAACCAGAACACCAGCCCCGCGACAGACGAGAAGCTGATCGACGTCAGCGACTTCGCCCGCACCGAGTACGGACTGTCAGCCGCGACCCAGAACGCGATGCTGCACTACGGGCAGGCACTGATGGCCATCGCCGCCGCCGGCGGAAAGGCCTCCCCCAAGGAGATGCAGTGGCTGGTCAGCCACCAGCGCAAGTTCGGCGCCCCTGACGAGATCATCACCCAGTACCACGCCTACGACCCCAACGGCGCCGACCTGAACGCGCTGGCGTCGGACACCATGACCGACGTCCCGACCTGGAGCGCCGCACCCAGCCTCATGTACCACGCCATCCAGATGTGCTCCGCCGACGGCAACTACCCAACCAAAGGACGCGCCAGAGTACAGCGCGCCGCCAAGACCATGGGCGTCCCCGACGACGTGGTCCTGACCCTGCACGCCCTGGTCGAGATGGAAACCGCCACCGCCCAGATGCGCAAGGCCCTGTTCCACACCCACATCCTCTAACAACTTCACCGGGGACCTCGCATAGCCGCACCGCGCCGACGTACATGCGCCGGACGGCGACAGACATGTCCGTCGCGTGGTGCGGTACGCGACTTGGTGCTGGGGAGGGCGGCGATGCCGATGACGATGCCACCGAGCAGGTAAGGGACGCGAAAGCCGAGCGCGTCCGCAACGAACCCACCAGTGATCGCACCGACCGGGAGCAGGCCCCAGCCAGCGCCGTCGCCGGGGCTGGCGGATCCCCGCGATCGTGGAAGATCCATCTATTCGTGCGGCATTTCTTCGGTGTCGGTCGACTTGATCGGGCGGTGGCGGACAAGATCGATGCATGACTCGCCACCAGCTCGACCCGTCACCGTCAACCACAGTGGACGTATTCTCCCGTGACCTGACGCCGGCACTGACCGTCGATCCCGGCGACACGATCAGGCTGCGCTCTCTGGACGCCTCCGGGCACCTGCAGCCGCAGACGTTTCCCGGTGAGAAGGTGCCGATGATGGCGGGCGAGGGGCGCCGCGGCCATTGCCTGACCGGGCCGATCGCTGTCCGGGACGCGGTGCCGGGCGACGTGCTTGCGGTGCGTTTCGTTTCCCTGCGGCCCGATACCTGGGGCTACACCGTGGCCGCCGCCCGAGACACCCCGCTGACCAGGCGACTTGGCCTGCACGAAGGGCCGCCTGCCTGGCTGCTATGGCAGATTGACGCGGACGCGGGAGTGGCGGTCAGTGACCTGGGGCACACGGTACGGATAGCCCCGTTCCACGGCGTTACGGGCGTGGCCTGGGACGAGCCAGGCGAGCATTCCACCATCCCGCCCCGAACCATCGGCGGCGGCAACATCGACTGCAAGGAACTGGTCGCCGGATCGATCCTGTACCTCCCGGTTACCGTGCCCGGCGCGCTGCTGAGCATCGGCGATGGCCACGCTGCCCAAGGCGACGGAGAGGTAGCGGGTACCGCCATCGAGTGCGGTATGACGACCGAGCTCCAGCTCGGCCTGGTCACCGAGCGGCCGGTCCCGGGAGTGCACGCGGAGACTCCGGCTGGCACGATCACCTTTGGCTTCAGCCCGGATCTCAACGCGGCGATGGGCGACGCGCTCGACGCGATGCTGACCTGGCTGCAGGCGAGCTACGCAGTTGGCAAGGCAACGGCGCTGGCCATGGCAAGCCCGGTGCTTGACCTGAGGATCACGCAGGTCGCGAACCAGTCCTGGGGCGTTCATGCACTGCTTCCGGCGGGCGCGATCAGCTAGTTCGCATAAATCCTCTTTCAAGCTTGCTAGCCGTCCGCCGCGACGGTGCTAGGGGCGTTCCCGCAACCTTGTACGGATCGACGTGCGCGGGAACCTGCTCGCCTGGTCAAGACCCGGAGCGCGAACGCGATCTGCCACAGGCCGATGAAGAGGGTGGGCAGCCGCTCGTAGAAACCGGCTGGGGAGTCTCCGCCGTCGTGGCCCTTCGCCGCCGCAACGGTCGCGAAGAACAGCGCGACGGCTACGAGGGACAGGACACCGCTCGCGATCGAGAAGGCCGCCCAGCCACGGGACGAGCGGCGCGCCAAGACGAAGACGGCGGCCGGAAACGCCAGGAACACCACCAGAGAGACCAGGCTGTGCACGGTGCCACCCGGAGTGGCGGCGGCCGGCTCCCCGGCCGGGAAGCCGAGAACCGGGTCGGTCCGGACTGGGCCGATGACGAGCAGGCCCAGGCCAGCGACGACGAGCAGCCTGAATCCCCATCTGCTGGCAGCGCCCGAGCGTCTGAGCCCTTCGGCGAAACACAGCGTGAGCAGTCCGTAGAGCATGAAGCTGGCGGCCTGGATCCAGCCGTGGCGGGCCAGGCTCAGCGTGCTGATGGTGTCATGCCAGGAGCTGTAGCCAGGCTGCGTGGCCCCGTTGACGAGGTAGGCCGTCACAAAGATGACCGGACCGGCCGCGCCCAGGGCCAGAAGAAACCGCTGCGTACGATGTACTCTCACTAATACATCGTACGCACAGTTAAGATACGTTGTACACATCGGGGAGGAAGCGGCATGATGTCCCTCTGGGAGCGGCTCGAGCAGGCCGCCATCACGACCCGGCCGGCCCTGTCCGCCCAGCGGATCGCCGCGACCGCAGTCGGCATCGCCGACGCCGACGGGCTCGACGCCATCACCATGCGGCGCCTCGCCGCCGAGCTGGGCGCCGCCCCAATGGCCGCATACCGGCATGTGTCAGGCAAAGACGACGTCCTCGAGCTGATGGTCGACCTCGCCTACAGCGAGGTAGACATCCCCGACGACGCGGCCTGGCGCGAGACCATGCGGGCGCTGGCCACCGGCATCCGCGCCCTCGTGCTGAGACACCCGTGGCTCACCCGGCTCACCGCGTCACAGCCCGGGTACGAGCTGACACCCAGCCGGATGGCCCTCGCGGAGCGGGCCCTCGCCGCCCTGCGCCGCCCGGGCCTCGACGCCGACACGACGATGAACGTCTTCCGCACCGTCGCCGCCTACGTGCACGGTGCCACCAGCGCCGAGATCGGCCTGCGGCAGCTGATGCACGAGCGGAACTGGACCAGCGGCGCCCAGGCCCGGACCGGGCTGTCCGCGCAGATGACATGGCTGCTGGGCACAGGCCGCTATCCAGCCTACGAACGCTACATCCGCGAAGGCACCCGCAAGGATGACCTGCAATGGCAGTTCGAGACCGGGCTGGATCAGATCCTCGACGGCATCGCCGCGCACCTCGACCTATGACAAACGCCAGACCCAGGTCAAGGGGCTTCCTTGACCTGACCTGCCAGCGCCCATTAGGAGTACCATCAGCGCAAGAGCTGGTGAATTCGCCGCTGGGTCAGGACCTCGCCTTTGCTGCTGACGCAGGAGGCGGCCCATGTTCAGCGTGAAGCTGAGCACGCGCGACTGCGATGGTCACGTCGTCGTCGAACTGCGCGGAGAGCTCGACATAGCAGACGCGGCAGACGTCGCGGCTGCGCTCGCGGAGGTCATCGCCCGCGCGCCGGAGATCATCGTCGACCTGGCAGGACTCGAGTTCATCGACTGCAGCGGCATAGCCGTACTAGCGCGCGGGCGTAGACTCGCCCGCCTCGCCGACGGTGAGCTGCGGCTCGCCGCGCCGCAGCCCCGGGTGCAGCGGGTACTCGCCCTCACCCGCCTGACTGATGTCCTGCCCGTCTACGCCAGCGTAGCCGAGGCGTCCGGACATACCCCACGGCCGCCTCGCCAGCGGCCCCACATCCTCCCCACCGCCGTGACCTGAACTCGCTGGTGCCGGTGGCGGGCGCAGAACGAGCGGTGGTATCACCCTTCCCGCAGGTTTCCCAGCCGCGGAGCGTCCGCGCCAGACGGCGGAGTCAGCGCTGGTGGCGTTTAATCGTCCTGGGTGATGACGTTTGCGGGTTCCGGTCCTTTCCGCCACCGCGACTCCCCGATTGACTGGTATGTGACAAGTAAGACGGCAAGGTATCGCGAGGCCACAGACACGAGCGAGCAGCCTGCTGAATCCGACACCGAGGAGATGGCGACATATCACGGTCGCGGGCCGCTGTCGCGGGCCCGCCGGAAGCAGGAGGGAACGTCATGCAGACACTCGGATGGGTTACGGCGATCGCCGCGGCAGTCGCGGCAGTGGCGGCAGTCGTGGTGGTGGTTCTGGGATTGCCGGACATGCGGCGCTACCTGAAGATGAGGAGAATGTGAGTCATCCGCCGCCGAGTCGGCTTATGGCGCCGGCGGCCTTCGTGGCGACTTTCTCGACCACCGAGATCCCCGAAGCCTCACTGGCATTGTCGTCAGACAGGACCGCGATCAGCATGTGCTGGTGATCGTGGATGACCTCGCCGATGCTGTTGATCTCCCACAGGCCGGTGTCGGGGCTGGGCAGCCAGCCGTTCTTTACCATGAAGCGCGTTCCGTGGTCAGCGGCAGCGGGAACACCCCACTGCTCGTCAGTCTCGACGTGTCCCATCAGGCGCTGAATGTAGTCCTGGGACGTGACCGTCAGCACCGAAGGACGAGTGGACACCAGCCGCAGCAGCCGGATCTGGTCATCTACGGTGGTGGTAGTCAGGCCCCAGTATGGTCCGGCACCGGCGGTCGTCTCGCGGAGACCGAACACCCGGTTCGCCTCGTCGACACCCGCCGCACCACCGACATCGCCGTACAGGCTGGACGCCGAATCATTGTCGCTGTTCTCGATCATCGTGGTCGCCAGTTCCTTCTCCTCCGAGGAGAGCGCCCGGCGGGACTTCTGCGACTGGTAGAGCAGCGTGCACAAGATGTCGACCTTGACGATACTGGCGGTCACGAACTCTCGCGTGCCGCCATAGGCGGCATCCGTACCTGTGGTCAGGTCATCGACCGCAACCGTCACATGACCCCCGTCGGTTTTAGCGATCGGCCCTACGGCCGTCGCCAGGACCTGCTGAGCGGACGGAGCGGCGGCCAGTAGCATCGCAGCCAGGCCGGCAAGAGCAGCATGCCATCGCACGAAGAGTAAACGTAATGCGGAAAACTGTAGTAAAGCTGGACTTAGCCTGTGTATCGGGGATACGGGGAGGTGTCCTGGTTCGTGGCCCCCCTCGCAATGAGGCCGGCACGTGCGGGTGCTGGTTGGGCGGGGCCTGCAGGCCGGTGGCGGGAAGCTGCAGGCCGACGGGCCGGGGAAGGGACCCGACAGCCTCCACAGCGTGGTGAATCCTTCGTGATTCTGAACGTCGGGTTGCCTCAGAGGGCGCTGCAATCCAGGCTGGGGGATAATCAGGCTGGGGGATAATGAGGTCATGGTGAGCGAAGTGATCCGGTGCGGGCACTGCGGCCAGGCGAACCGGGTGCCGGCCGCGGCGGCCGGTACGCCACGGTGCGGCAAGTGCCACGAGCCGCNGCCGTGGATGC
>JGI12635J15846_10006071_pt1 | contig 10379 bp, 7 predicted proteins | sample BlaSpr_A8_OM2_M2_FD_15846 | JGI IMG/M metagenome (IMG submission 15846) | reverse complement strand
GGGTCCTGCGAATTAAGTTTGAGGCGGGACTGTTTGACAACCCGTATGCCGACCCACGTCGTGCGCAGAATGACATTCTCTCGCAAGCCAATCTTCTGGTAGCGCGAGAAATGGCGCAGGAATCCATCGTGCTCTTGAAGAATCAGAACAATATTTTGCCGCTGAATCCGAACACGAAAACTATCGCAGTGATCGGCCCTCTGGCGGATTCGAAGGCCGATCAACTCGGCCCGTGGGCAGGGAATGGCAGAGCCAGCGACGCGATCTCGCCATTGGAGGGAATCAAGAGCAGGTTCCTGCAAGCAAACATCCTGTACGCGAAAGGCGCGGACATTCAGTCGATGGAGAAAGACTATAGCGTAAACGGTGTGGCTCCTGCTCCTACAACCGCGACCGGAGCCTCATCAGTAGGCGCCGCCGGCACCCCTGCGAGCATGGAGGACGCTATCAGCGCGGCGAACAAAGCCGACGTCGTCATCCTGTTTCTGGGGGAGCTTGCACAGATGACGGGCGAGGCCAGCGCGCGCGCCCACCTCGATCTACCCGGCAAACAACAGCAGCTCTTGGAGGCGATCGTCGCCACCGGTAAGCCAGTAGTTTTGGTCTTGGAGAGTGGACGTCCCCTGCACATAACGTGGGCGAACGATCACGTCACGGCGATCCTGCAAGCCTGGTTCCCGGGGATACAAGCCGGAAACGCGATTGCTGATTTATTGTCCGGCGATGCAGCACCCAGCGCGCGGCTTCCTCTTAGCTGGCCGAGAACCATTGGTCAGATTCCGGTTTATTACAACCACAAGAACACGGGAAGACCTAGCTCGAATAGTCGCTGGCATACTGGATATCTCGATGAGAGCAAAGAACCACTGTTTCCATTTGGATATGGCCTCACCTACACGAATTTCAAGTACAGCAGTCTTCACGTAGAAGCTGCGTCAATCGATACGACCGGCACGCTGCGTGTCTCCGCGGAAATGGAAAATGCGGGATCGCGTCCGGGAACAGAAGTCGTTCAACTTTACGTTCACGATCGCGTAGCATCGACCTCGCGCCCGGTTCGCGAGCTAAAAGGATTTCAGCGGATCACGCTAGCCCCAGGCGAGCACAAGACGGTCGAATTCAGTGTGAAGGCAAACGATCTGGGATCATACGATCCAGATCTAAAGTGGGTCGTACCTTCGGGAATGTATGACGTGTGGGTCGCGCCAAATGCGGTTGAGGGCATCGCGGGAACATTTGAGGTCGCGGCAAAGAAATAGAACGGACGGTGCCCCGTCCCAGTCTCTCCGGTTTTTGGAGAAACTGGGCGGGGATTTTTGTGAAGAGTAGCGCCGGAACAGCCCAGCCTTTGCAGGCAGGCTAAATAATCCTTCCGACTGTCGCGCGAGTTTCAAAGCGATACTCCGCTTATTCCCGCAAGTCTTGCTTTTTCTTGGTGATTCATCAGAAATTGATCGCTCTGTAACAGAACTGTAACAATAGGGCGGTAAAACATGGGTCACACCAATTAAGGAGGATTCACCGAATGATCCGTCGAATTGTGCTTGTATGTCTGGCTCTTGCTGTGGCATTGCCCGCGCTCGGGCAGACGACGTTGAATGGGGCAGGCGCAACTTTTCCGAATCCGATGTATTCCAAGTGGTTCAGTGAGTATCACAAAATCCATCCGGACGTTGAAATCAACTATCAGGCCATTGGAAGCGGCGGCGGAATCCGTCAGGTTCTGGCGGGAACGGTCGATTTTGGCGCCACCGATGGCCCAATGACCGATGAACAACTGGCGCAGGCGAAAGTCAAAATTCTGCACATCCCCACCGTGCTGGGCGCCGTCGTTCCGGCGTACAACGTCCCCGGCGTGAAGGAAGAGGTAAAGTTTACTCCTGACGTCTTGGCGGACATCTTTCTAGGCAAGATCGCTAACTGGAATGATCCTCGGATAGCAAAAGCAAATCCGGAGATTAAGTTTCCCAATCAGGATATGGTCCTTGCCCACCGTTCGGACGGAAGCGGAACGACTTATATATTTACGGACTATCTATCAAAAGTGAGCCCCGACTGGCAAAGCCAAGTGGGGAAGGGAACCTCCGTTAGATGGCCTAAAGGGCTTGGCGGCAAGGGCAACGAGGGCGTAACTGGGATGATTCGGCAAATACCTGGATCAATCGGCTACGTCGAATTGATTTATGCTGTTCAGAACAATATCCCTTACGGGACAGTCCAGAACGCAGCTGGGGCATTCGTAAAGGCCAGCCTGGAAAGCGTGACGGCGGCCGCAGCTTCGGTGAAAACCATGCCTGCTGATTTCCGTGTTTCGATCACCAACGCTCCGGGAAAAGACGCATATCCCATCTCCAGCTTCACTTGGCTCCTAATTCCGGTCAAGTCCAAAGACCCAGCCCGAGGGAAAATTATCGTGGACTTCCTGAACTGGATGCTTGACGAAGGACAAAAGATGACCGCAGCCCTGACCTACGCTCCGCTCCCGGATAGTGTCGTGAGCAAAGTCAAGATTGCGATCAAGCAGATTCAATAGAGTTCCGGAAAGAAACGTTGCGGGCCATGAGCCCGAGATTGTGGCGGGTGCGGGTAGACCTTTAGCTGACCGCGCTCAGCCGAGACCTGACCTATAGTCTTGGACGGGACAATCGATAAAGCGCCGGGTGGTTAAAGCATGGCGCTTGTTTCACTCCAGAGTAACTCTGATGCTCCCGCGTTGGTGTACGCAAATCCGCATCAATAAAACTCCTGCTTTATACTGGCTTCTTGTGAAACCCAGGCGATTTGGTTACTCATGACTCGCATTTCGCTGGACAATCCGTCCTACTACATCAATCGCGAACTTTCGTGGATGGCATTCAACCGGCGTGTGCTGGAGGAAGCCTACGATGAGCGAAATCCCCTGCTCGAACGCCTGAAATTCCTTTCCATCACCGCCAGTAATCTGGATGAGTTCTTCGAAGTCCGAGTCGCAGCTCTCGCACAACAGATTGAGGATGGAAATACCGAGGCCGGTCCTGACGGCCTGAGTCCGTCGGAGGAAAGGGATCTTCTTTCCGAAAACATTCACGATTTTGTGAATGACCAGTATCGCTGCTGGAATGACGAGTTACGGCCCGCGCTGGCGCAAAACGGGATTCGTGTACTTGGGATAGAAGATCTTGATGCCGAGGCCAGCGCCTTTGTGGAGCAGTATTGTGAACGGGAATTGGATCTCCTGGTCACGCCGGTAACCATCGATCCCTCTCATCCTTTTCCTCGGGTAATCAACAAGGCGTTATGCGTCGGATTTTTGTTGCGGCGGCGGCGGCGCTCGGCGCTTACCTACACTGGCGTGGTCATCGTGCCTCGCGCTCTGCCGCGGCTCATAAGACTGCCTTCCCGCGGAACTGTGGATTTCATTTTCCTCGCCGACCTGGTCACACACCACGCCTCGCGGATGTATCACGGCTACGATATTGTTTCCGCCGCCGCGTTCCGGGTAACCCGGAACAGCAATCTGTATTTGGCGGAGGAGGAATCCCGCAGTCTTTTGGAATCGGTGCGCGCCGAGCTTCACAACCGCCGCAAAGGAGATGCGGTTCGGTTGGAAATCGAGGCCGATGCCAATCCCGAAATCATCGAGCGCCTGCGTTCTAATTTCGAATTGGAAACATGGCAGGTTTTTCCAGTCGATGGGCCGGTGAATCTGTACCGTCTGTTCAATATCTACGAGCAAGTAGACCGGCCCGACCTCAAGTTCAAGCCCTTTGCGCCCCGCGAGCTCCGGCTAACGGGGAAGTCACAGGATATCTTCGAAGAACTTCGACGGCACGATATTCTGCTTCATCATCCCTTCGATTCATACGATGCGGTGACGTCATTCATCGAAACTGCGGCTGAAGATCCGCTCGTACTTTCAATCAAACAGACCCTGTATCGTACCAACGAGCAATCCCCGATCGTTCCGTCGCTAATTTCAGCGGCGGCAAGAAAAGAAGTGACCGCGGTCGTGGAATTAAAAGCTCGATTCGATGAGGCCTCCAACATTCGCTGGGCCCGAGAGTTGGAGGATGCTGGGGTTCAAGTCTTCTACGGCCTTGTCGGCTTGAAGACACATTGCAAGCTGTCACTCATGGTGCGTCATGATCCCGATGGAGTGACCCGCACCTACGCGCATCTGGGCACTGGCAACTACAATGCCGCGACTGCCCGCTTCTACACGGACTTGAGTCTGCTAACGGCTGATCCTGAAATTACCAGCGCGGTTCATGACGTTTTCAGTTTCTTAACCGCTTATGCGGAACACCCAAATTATGAGCCACTACTCGTCTCTCCACTCGATATGGCAGAACACAGCCTGGCCTTAATCGCCCGCGAGGCGGAACACGCACGGCAAGGGCGGCCCGCCCGAATTATTGCTAAGATGAATGCTCTTCTGGATAAGAACATTATCCAGGCTTTGTATCGTGCTTCTCAGGCCGGGGTTGACACCGATCTACTTGTTCGCGGCATGTGCGCCTTGCGCCCGGGAATACCGAGGGTGAGCGATCACATTCGAGTTCGCAGCATTGTCGGCAGGCTGCTAGAGCACAGTCGCATTTACTATTTCTCAAATGGCGGCGAGGAAGAAATTTACCTGGGTAGTGCGGATTGGATGCCTCGCAATTTATACGAACGGGTTGAAGTGACCTTTCCCATTAAAGACATTCTTCTTCGTGATCGAGTTCGACATGAGATTTTAGACGCGTACCTGGCAGATAACGCAAAAACTCGCTTGTTGCAAAGGGACGGGAGCTACATACGGTCATGGCAAGCTCGCGGGAAACGCAAGCCTAAAGAATCCGAGCTCTTCAATGCTCAGGATTTCTTGATTGCGTTGGCGGAAGGAAAACAATCCTTGGACGCGATTCCGCACGCCATAAAGCGAATCGTTCGAAGGCGCAGCATTGAAAAGGGGTTAAGAACTAAATGATCATTCATTTCCTCCGCCACGCCAGCGCCGGCGAACACCTCGCCAACCCAAAAAAAGATGAGAAGCGCGCGCTGGATAAGCCGGGGATAGAGCAGTGCGGCTATGTCGGCCGTGCCCTCAACGCGCTCGACGTCCACGTCGACGTCATTATTTCCAGCCCGTTGAAGCGTGCTGCCCAGACCGCGTCGCTAGTCGGAAATGAACTTAGTTACGAAGGCAAGCTTTTCTTGGAGGATGCGCTTCGTCCCGGCGCCTCCTTCGCGGACTTCCGCCAACTCCTGAGCAAGTACGGCAAGTACGATTCGATCATGTGTGTAGGACACAATCCAAATCTCAGTGAGTTTTTGGGACGATCCATCAGCGACGCAGACTGCGAAGCTTCCGTTGACTTGAAAAAGGGCGCCGTTGCCAGGGTAGAAATGGGACGCAATTCCGCTGTGTTGCAATGGATCCTGACTCCGAAAATATTACGAGAGCTTTACGCCGCCGCCGCCGAAAGTTCCCGCCCGAAGACTTCTCGGAAATAAGCTGTTTCCTTCTCTACCGCCCACAGTTCCAGGTCTACGCTAGCCCTCGGTTTAGGTACCAGGGAAAGATGAACTGTGCTTGCGCCGAGTTTCACACGAATTGTGCTCACCGACCCGCTTCGTCCTAGATTCAGGGCCCGAGCCAATCGCAATAACAATGACGCTTTGTGTACGCTTTCCTGATCAGACGCAGGCAAGATCTTAATCGCGACGTCGGCTCCTGTGGGGCGTGACTTTCCAAGGTAACGCGCTGTTGCTGCAATAATGCGCCTCTGCTGCAAGTTGTATCCCAGAATCTCCGCATGGGAGATTATGTAGTGGGTATGGCGATGTCTTCCATTCCGGTTAACGTAGTCGCCGACTTCATAAAGCATTGCCGCCGCCGATAGCCACTCTTCGTACTCCGAAGGCAGTCGATGCACCGGTTTCAGTGCTCTGAACAAATCCATGGCAGACTGACGGACTTTCAGTGCGTGATCCAGTTCCACGCCATAGTGAGCGATGGCGGCGCGGATTGAATCCTCTCGCTCTGCCTCCAACTGTTTCCGGGAGCGGGTTCCGCGATCATATTCCGCCGTCATCTGTGCCAGCAGGCCGTCGCGCAAGCCGAGAGAAGAGTAGCGAAATCCAGGCAGCTGGCATCGTTCAAGGAGTTCGGTATACACAGCCGCGCCCGCCACGATGATTTCCGCTCGTCTCGGGCCCACGCCGGACAGCTTTTTGCGTTCTTCCAGGGGAAGACTAGCCAGCAGCTTTGCGATGCGGCGCATCTGTGCCCTTGAAACCGCCGTAGTCCGTGGTCTTTTTGTCTTGTATAAACCGTGGCAAACCGCGGCCAATGATTCTGCCGTTCCCGAGGTTGCGATCACGACTTTCGGCCTCGCCCGGGTGATGCGCCCGGCAATCCGCGCAATTTCGCGAGAGATGAATCCATGCAACTGACGTCTTTCGGGTTTGCGCGGCGGATCGTGTCGCAAAAACTCATTGGTAAGCCGAACCGCTCCCAGCGGCAGGCTGACTGTATCCTGTATGTGCCCGTCGACCGAGATGGTTAACTCACAACTGCCGCCGCCCAAATCCATCATCAGCGCCGGCGATGCATTCACTCGAATCGTCGAAACCAGCCCCAGATGGATCAGCCGAGCTTCTTCCAGCCCGGAGATGATTTCTACTTTCCATCCCGTAGATGACCTTACCCATTCGAGGAACGCCCTGGAATTGCGCGCATCTCGCAGCGCGCTGGTCGCAACCACACGAACCACGTCGGCTCCAGCTTTCTGAATAGCGCGATGAAAGCGGCGCAGGACTTTCACCGTATTCGCAATTGCCTCCGGAGAAAGAAAGCCGTCACGAAATACGGACTCTCCAAGACGCGTAACTTCCCGGTCCTCATGAATTTCGCGCAAGCGTCCCGCGGTCAGGCGCGAAATCTTGAGACGAACTGAGTTGGAGCCAATGTCAACCGCGGCGAAGGTCGGCATAAGAAGAAGGACAACAGTTTACAGTGGGTGTCTACCATCCCAAAGGCGGAAGCTGGTTCTCGCCTTGCTCCACGGTCTTGGGGTGGCGCAGCGCTTTCAACGCTGCGATTAGGGCTTAAACAGCCAAGGCTTTAGCCCCTGAGGGATCGCCACGCAAAACCCCGGCCACATGAGAGCCGCAGGGCCGCCGTCAGTGTAAAATGCAATCAGTGGAAATCATGGCCGACAAATCAGCCTTCGATATCACGTGTCCGTGCTGTAACGCCGTGTTAAAGGTCGATCCGCAGAATCGCGCCGTTATTGCTCACACCGCCGCGGTCAAGCCCAAAACCTTCAATGACATTGAGGAAGCCGCGCGAGCAATGAAAGAACAGGACAGCCGCCGCGATTCAATCTTCCGGCAATCTGTCGAGAACCAGAGAAACGCCTCCGATCTGCTGGAAAAGAAGTTCCAGGAAGCCGTAAAGCGGGCAAAAGAATCACCTGACACGGGTAAGCCCATCCGCGATTTCGATCTCGACTAATCCTGCCATTTACCAATCTGGAGCGCCGTCCCATTTTCCCGTCCAATATGTACTATCGAATACAGCAAGGGGCATACAACTTGGCATACAATTCCGCATGGCGGCCATCCCCTTACTTCTCGGCCATCGTGGCGCGCGCGCGATCAAGGCCGTTTCAGAAAATACTTTGCCCTCATTCGACCTTGCGCTTGAACATGGCTGCGACGGTTTCGAATTCGATGTCCGTCGTACCTCCGATGGACGCGGTCTGGTCTGCCATGATCCAAAGGTCGGGAAACTCAGCGTATGCGAGGTAACCAGCAGTCAGTTACCTCATTGTCCTTTACTCGAGGACGTGCTGGAGCGCTACGCTCACCGGAGTTTTCTCGATATTGAACTTAAAGTACGCGGGCTCGAGACTGCCATTCTTGGCGCATTGCGTGAATACCGCCCCCAAAAAGGCTATGTAGTATCTTCATTCCTTCCGAACGTAGTCATGGAACTAAAAGCACGCAGCGGTGCGGTTTCCGTTGGCATTATCTGTGACACCTCAAGCCAGCTTGCTCGCTGGCGCCAGTTGCCCGTGGAATATGTCATCGTCGAACAGGGGCTTGTTTCTTCCGAGCTGATTGCAGAGATACACGCAGCACACCTCAAAGTGCTTGCCTGGACAGTCAATCATCGAGGTTCCATGCAAAAGCTGGCCGGCTGGGGAATCGACGGGATTATCGCCGATGACACAGAGTTGCTCGTACAAACGCTCAGGACGACGCAGCCTTCCTGAGAAATGCGCCCCGTTCAAGTTCGAAGGCTTCCAGCTCAGTCGCGGTCTGCTTCTCACTCCATCCCGTCACTGATTTGATCCGCACTGCAGCTTCCCGGCTGCATTCATGGGACCAGCACGCCCCCAGCGCCACCGGAACCCGTCGCAACAGGATGTCGCCCAATGTCATTGCACGCTCATTAGCAACCGCGTCCATCGCCTCCGCCACGATATGTTCCGTGTGAGGACACAACGGGGCCCGCAACTCCGCGCTGCTCAGAGCCATTTTTGCGATCGCCACCGAGCGTTTTCCATGCCACTCCACGATACCCGACGCGGAGCTTTCGCTGATCCCTCCGATCCCGGCAATATATCTGACAAACTCATCGAGCATAGGATCCAAATCAGCGGCAACCGGATCATGTGGCGCGGACACTCCTGTCCGCGAAAGGTTCGCAACCGAAGCCCCAATTCTCGTCACACACTCACGCGCAAGCGAAGCCGCCGTAGTTAACTTCCCGCCAGTAACCGAGATCATTTGCGCGACACCGTCCTCCTTGTGATCGTGCAAGAAGTGCCTGCGAGTTATTGCCGACGGGTTTGTGTCTGAAGCGTAAGGAAGAGGACGAATCCCCGCAAATGCGTAACGTATGTCTCCGGCAGAAAGGCCAGTGCGCGGAAAAAGAGCAGCGAACGAGCGCAGAAGATACGCTACTTCTTCCGCCGATGGTTGCGCTTTTGCTGGGTCTCCGCTGTCCCCCACTTCGGTTGTTCCGATCAGAATTTGTTCATTCCACGGAATCACGAAGATAGGACGCCGGTCCACAGCCTCCGAATAGACCGCCGAATCTGGAGATCCGGCAAATCGCGGCAACACAATATGCGATCCTCGGACTCCTCCCAGCATTGGGTGCGCGGTCTTAATCTGCGACCGCTGGCACAAACGGTCCGCCCATGGACCAGTAGCATTGATGATCCACGCTCCTTCGACGCGCGCTTCTTTCCCGGTCAGGCGGTCTCTTATCAAGACTCCCGTAGCCCGTCCGTGTCGTACATCCACCGCCAACACTTGTGTGTGGTTTCGAACGACCGCACCTGCTTCGATCGCCTCGACTAACCACTCCGCCACCAGACGTTCGGGGAATTCGCATTGCGCATCTTGAAAATTGAACACTGACCAACGCCGGCCCGCATCCAGCAATCGTTCGAGCCTTTCCTGCGATTCATTGTCCCCATTCGCTTTCCGGCCGCGTCCTCCGATCAGGCGGTAAAGCCATAATCCGGCGCGGATTTTCAGGGCGCTACGATTGCTCGTGTCATCGAGCGCCAGTAAAAATTCCAGAGGATGAATCAGGTGGGGGTAACGGCGTAAAAGACTTTTTCTTTCACGTAATGACTCCCGGACCAGTCCGATGTCGCCATGTTCAAGGTATCGAAGTCCGCCATGAATGATTCGCGTCGACCGGCTAGTAGTGCCGGCCCCAAAGTCTTCCTGTTCGATCAGGAGGGTGCGACGAGCCGCCCGCGCAGATTCCCGGGCGATTGCCACTCCATTAATCCCCCCGCCAATTACAATCACCTGAAACTGCTGATTCTCCAATGATTGACGTACGTTGTCGGCCATGTTCACTATGACAGTCTAGGGGCAGGGAACCTCAAACAGTTCTTAAGCATTCTCAATCAGCAAGGCGATTCCTTGTCCGCCTCCGATGCAAGCGGAAGCGATTCCGTACCGTTCGCCGGATCGCTTTAGCTCGCGAGCCAGGGTGATTGCCAGCCTAATCCCAGTCGCGCCCAATGGATGCCCTATGGCAATTGCTCCACCGTTCACATTCAACTTGGCGTGGTCGATGCCGAGCTCTCGTTCGCAGGCGAGAACCTGTGCTCCGAATGCTTCGTTGATTTCGAAGCGGCCGATTTGCTCAAGCTGTAATCCGGCAACTTCCAATAGCCTTCGAATCGCGAAGACAGGTCCGATGCCCATGATTTCAGGCGGCACGCCAATTGCCACGCCCGCGACGATTTTGGCCAGTGGTGACTTCTTGCGATCGCGCACAAACTCGCCTGAACCGACCAAAGTCGCGCCAGCTCCATCCACGACCGCGGAACTGTTTCCCCCGGTTTGCACCCCCCCAAACGCAGGTCGAATTTTGG
>JGI12635J15846_10006069_pt1 | contig 10381 bp, 9 predicted proteins | sample BlaSpr_A8_OM2_M2_FD_15846 | JGI IMG/M metagenome (IMG submission 15846) | reverse complement strand
TTGTCAGGCTTGTCTGGCCGCACGTGCGCGGCGGGCGTCGAGAACCACCTGGAAGATCAGGATCAACACGGCAACACCCATCAGCAGCGTCGACAGTGCATAGGCGCCGTACTCAGCCCCGCGGTTATAGCGGTCCGAGACGAGCAGTGTCAGCGTTTGCGATTTCCCCGGAAGGTTGGACGACACCATGATCACTGCGCCGTATTCCCCGAGGGTACGTGCGATGGTCAGCACGATGCCGTAGGTCAGGCCCCACCGGATGGACGGCAAGGTGATCCGCCAAAACGTCTGCCACCAACCCGAACCCAGCGTTGCCGCAGCCTCCTCCTGCTCGGTCCCCAACTCGTGGAGCACCGGCTCGACCTCGCGCACCACGAACGGCAAGGTGACGAAGATGCTGGCAAGAACAATCCCGGGCAAGCCGAAGATGATCTTGAACCCGAAGTCTTTCTCGACAAAGCCCAGCGCACCCGCCGATCCCCACAACACGATCAACGCCACGCCCACGATGACGGGCGAGACCGCGAACGGCAGATCGATGATCGCCTGCAGCACACCCTTACCACGAAATCGGTTGCGCGCCAGGACCAATGCCGTCGGGATGCCGAAAATCACGTTCAGGGGTACCACGATGGCGACCACCAACAGCGTCAGGTCCAGCGCCGATTGCGCCGCCGGGGTGCTCACCCAGTCGAAGAACTGGCCGAAGCCGGGTTGGAGGGTCCGCCACAAGATCAGCGTCACCGGAACGAGCAGCAACACAAAGAGGTAGCCCAATCCGACAAATCGAATGAGGTAGCGAGCCCACGCTGACGACGTCATGCGGCCCCCTCCTCCCGTTTGGCCGCGCGCCCACCCACGATCCGCAAGATGAGCAGCACCAAGAACGAAATCGACAACAGCACAATGGATATCCCAGCAGCCCCGGTGCGGTCGTCATTCTCGATCAAGGTCCGGATCCATTGCGATGAGACTTCTGTCTTGCCCGGCACCGCACCACCGATCAGCACCACCGAACCGAACTCGCCGATCGCTCGGGAGAACGCCAGCCCCGCACCGGATAACAACGCCGGCGTCAGCGACGGCAGCACGACCGAGGTGAAGATCTTCAGGCCGTTAGCGCCCAGCGAGGCCGCCGCCTCCTCGACTTCCCGGTCGAGTGCCAGCAGCACCGGCTGGACGGCGCGCACCACGAACGGCAGCGTGACAAACGCCAGCGCCACCGCCACGCCCCACGCGGTGAGCTGCAGATGAAGTCCCACCGGGCTGTTGTTCCCGTACAGCGCAAGCATCACCAGGCTGGCGACGATCGTCGGCAGCGCGAAAGGCAGATCGATGATCGCGTCGACGAGCCGCTTGCCGACGAAGTCGTCACGCACCAGCAGCCAGGCGATGAGTAAACCGAAGACCAGGTTGATCAGGGTGACGCCGGCAGAGATGATCAGCGTCACCCGGAACGACTCCAGCGCGGCATTCGAAGTGACCGCCAGCCAGAAGGCATCCCAGCCGCCGTCGACCGCCTGCCAGGCGATGGCCGCCAGCGGCAGCAGCACGATCACCGAAAGCCACAACGTCGCCACACCGACCCGAAGCGACGTGGCGGTGGCGGGCCCGCGAGAATAGCGTCTGCCCGCGTTGCGATTGGAGGTTATCGTCGCTGTCATCCGGTCGCCTGGGTGTAGATCTTCGTGATGCTGCCGGCGCTCTTGTCGAACAGCTGCGGATCCACTGTGCCCCAGCCACCAAGCTCAGCGATCGTCCACAGCTTCGCTGGTACCGGAAACTGATCCCTGAAATCGGCGGCGACGGCCGGGTCGACGGGCCGAAAACCGGCCTGCGCCCAGACCTTCTGCGCCGCTGCGGTGTACTGGAAGTTCTTGAAGGCGGTCGCGGCAGCCAGGTGCGGGCTGGTGGTCACCACCGCCACCGGGTTTTCGATCTTGAAGGTCTGTGGCGGGTTGATGTGCTCGACCGGCTTGCCTTTCCGCTCAGTGGCGATGGCCTCGTTCTCGTAGCTGATCAACACGTCACCGCTGCCCTGGACAAAGACATCGGTGGCTTCCCGCCCCGATCCGGGACGTAATTTGACGTGTTCGCGCACCAACCTGCTGACAAAGTCAACGCCGGCCTGGTTATTGCTGCCGCCCTGACTCTTGACTGCGTACGGGGCGAGCAGGTTCCACTTGGCCGAGCCCGAGCTCAGCGGACTGGGCGTGATGACCTCCACACCCGGCCGCAACAGGTCATCCCAATCCCTGATGTTCTTCGGATTGCCCTTACGCACTACCAACGTCACCACCGACCCGAACGGGATGCCCTTGGTGGCGTCGGTGTTCCACTCCTTGGAAACCTTGCCGGCCTTGACCAATCGGGTGATATCCGGTTCGACCGAGAAATTCACCACATCGGCCGGCTTACCGTCGACAACACCGCGCGACTGGTCACCAGAGGCGCCGTATGAGGTGATCACCTGCACACTCTTGCCCTCCTCGGAGGCATTGAACGCCGGAATCACCTTGCTCCACCCGGGTTCTGGGACCGAATAAGCCACCAAGGTGATACTTGTATGCGCGTTGGCCAGCCCGCCGCCGCCCACGACGTCGCTGGCTCCAGGGTGACAGGCCGCGACCACACCGACAGTCAGGGCGAGCGCGGCCCCGAGCACCAACGAGCGCCGGCAGCGCAGAGCGCTCCCGATGTCGTTAAGCATTCCTGGCCTTCCAGTGGGGGACTTATGGATGTAGGTCCCGTTGCTGCGGAAAGGCGGCTAGAACTTCAGGAGAAAGTCACCAGCTCCACACCCGACCGCGTACGGGTTGGGAGTCAGCAACAACAGCGCGCGAGGACACAGCATTCCAAGACGCCGGATGCCATGCGGTGCATGGCGGGAAGCCTAACAGAACTCACATGGGCGGCATTCTCAGCGCGTCAGCAACCACGCGGCGATCACCAGCACCACGAGCGTGACGAGAACCAACCTCACGTGTGACCGAGGCATTCGGGTTACCCTGGCGCGTCGTCGGCGTGGCGGGCCCTACGCATTAACTGGATGCCCTTGCCCAGCAGCGCGTCCAGCGCCGCCGCGATGACATAGGCCAGCGCGAGCACGACCGGCATCACCACCATGGCCTGCAGCACGAATGCGAGCCCTGAAAGCCACAGCTCGATGCCGTCCCACCAATTCAGGATCCCGTTCACGGGGCTCACACTATTCGCCCCGGCACCCGAAACCAATGTGCCGAGATCAGCGCATGCCTCCCACGTCGGACGAAACCACCCGTCTCATCTCGGGCGGCAGACCGGCGGGCATGAGCTTGGCCTGCTGCCTCGGGCAAATCGTGGACGCCGGGCCTGTCGGCAGATGATGATGGCGGGATGGTCCTGCACGCCCAACCCGCTGACTCATCCGCCGGGCAATCCACCCAGCAACCCTCAGATGCCCCCGCGGCGCAAGCGTTCGAAGCGGCACCCCAACCACCCCTGGACGCGCGACTCGATTTCAGCGCGCCGGCGCCATCTGCGTCCTTCGCCTCGCTGCGCAATCCGTTTCCGCCGATCGCCGATTACGCATTTCTGTCCGACTGGGAGACGACGTGCCTGATCTCTCCGGCCGGTTCGGTGGAGTGGCTCTGCGTGCCACGACCGGACTCCCCAAGCGTGTTCGGCGCGATCCTGGACCGTAGCGCCGGCCATTTCCGGCTGGGTCCCTACGGCGTCTCGGTGCCGTCGGCCCGCCGCTACCTTCCCGGCAGCCTGATCATGGAAACCACCTGGCAGACGCACACCGGGTGGCTGATCGTGCGCGACGCGCTGGTGATGGGAAAGTGGCATGACATCGAGCGGCGATCGCGGACACACCGTCGCACCCCGATGGACTGGGACGCCGAACACATCCTGCTGCGCACGGTGCGCTGCGTCAGCGGCACCGTTGAGCTGATGATGAGCTGCGAGCCGGCGTTCGATTACCACCGAGACAGCGCCTGCTGGGAATACTCGGCCAACGCGTACGGCGAGGCCATCGCGCGTGCGGGCAAGCAACCCGACGCCAACCCGACGCTGCGGCTGACCACCAACCTGAACATCGGGCTGGAGGGCCGCGAAGCGCGCGCACGCACCCGGATGAGCGAGGGCGATGACGTGTTCGTGGCGCTGAGCTGGACCAAGCACCCGGCGCCACAGACCTTTGAAGAGGCCGCCGAAAAGATGTGGCAAACCACCGAGTGCTGGCGCCAGTGGATCAACATCGGCAACTTTCCCGACCACCCGTGGCGGGAATATCTGCAGCGCAGCGCACTCACGCTGAAGGGATTGACCTATTCCCCCACCGGCGCATTGCTGGCCGCGAGCACCACGTCGCTGCCGGAGACGCCGCATGGCGAACGTAACTGGGACTACCGCTATGCCTGGGTTCGCGACTCTACGTTCGCATTGTGGGGGCTCTACACATTGGGGCTGGACCGCGAGGCCGACGACTTCTTCGCGTTCATTGCCGACGTGTCCGGCGCCAACAACAACGAACGCCATCCGCTGCAGGTGATGTACGGGGTTGGTGGCGAGCGCACCCTGGTCGAAGACGAACTCCACCATCTGTCCGGCTATGACCACGCGCGGCCGGTGCGAATCGGCAACGGCGCCTATGACCAGGACCAGCATGACATCTGGGGCTCGATCCTGGACTCGTTCTACCTGCATGCCAAATCACGCGAGCAAATCCCGGAGACCCTGTGGCCGGTACTGAAGAAACAGGTGGAGGAGGCGATCGAACACTGGCGTGAGCCCGACCGTGGAATCTGGGAGGTCCGCGGGGAACCGCAGCACTTCACCTCGTCCAAGGTGATGTGCTGGGTAGCGCTGGACCGCGGGTCCAAGCTGGCCGAGCGACAGGCTGAGACGAGCTACGCGCAGCAGTGGCGGGCCATCGCAGAGGAGATCAAGGCCGACATTCTCGAGCATGGGGTGGACTCCCGGGGCGTGTTCACCCAGCGCTATGGCAGCGACGCACTGGACGCATCGCTATTGCTGGTGGTGCTGACGCGATTCCTGCCGCCCGACGACCCGCGCGTGCGCAACACGGTGCTGGCCATCGCCAACGAACTCACCGAGGAGGGCCTGGTGTTGCGGTACCGGGTCGAGCATACCGACGACGGGCTGACCGGCGAGGAAGGCACTTTCACCATTTGCTCGTTCTGGCTGGTGTCAGCGCTGGTCGAGATCGGTGAGGTGGCAAGCGCCAAGCGGCTGTGCGAGCGGCTGCTGTCCTACGCCAGCCCGCTGCAGCTCTACGCCGAGGAGATCGAGCCGCGCACCGGACGGCATCTGGGCAACTTCCCGCAGGCGTTCACCCATCTGGCGCTGATCAACGCGGTGGTGCACGTGATCCGTGCCGAGGAGGAATCCGACGGTTCCGGGATGTTCCAGCCTGCCAACGCACCCATGTGAAATCAGCTCAAGGTGAACTCAAGCTCAAGTCACTAACTTTGTCCATCATGGCGTGCGCGATGTCTAGCGCGCTGGTGTTCATATCGTCTGATTCTTGGTGCGACGGGTTTGATGTATTGAAAAAGTTGACCTCGACCTCGACAAGGCAATTGTCGCGCACACCAATGGCCCGCCCTGCTGGAATGGCTGCCGAATCGGAGCTAGGCAACGAAAACGCGAACGAAACAGTTGCCGCGAGAACGGAATTGGCGACTTGTACGTTAGTGGTCTTGGCGTTGAACCTGAACACGCTGCCCGGCACGGGCTGCGTCGTGCCATCGCATTTTTGCCACTGCTGAGAGAATTTCGCGAACAGCGCGTTGGCGTCGGCGGCCGTGGGCAAGCTGACCACGCCCTCCTTGACGCTGGTCACCTTCACGGACTTGGCAGCGCGCCTCCAGGTCTCAACGGCGACGTCTTTAACGTTGGTGGATTGGTAGACGCTTTGCTGCAGCATCATTGCGACGCCGAGGCAGTCGACAGCCGAGGCCGATCCATCGGCCTGCAACGCCTCGGGGCCCCCGAACTGCGGTGGAAACCGAGCATCAATCTTGAAGGACTGGTTGAGAATTCGCGACAGAGCCTTGCCATGCAGCAGCACCTGCTCGATGGTTTGCCCAGTGAGCGGTCGCTGCGTCAACTTCGGTGCCGGCCGCGCTCTACCGTCGATAGTGGCGGTGCACCCGGCGCCGAGCAGGCCGATGCTCAGCAGCGCAACCGCTCGCGCCAGGCGGGCTCGCAACAATGTCATGGCCTTACCATTGCGCTCTGGGCAGCAGATGTCGTCACCGCTGACGCATATTTGCCTTTCCGGGTAGCCGCCATCTGTGCGTAGCTGTCAGCTGCAAAAACGGCGCTGCGCAGTGTTGGCCCAGTGCCGACTCGCAACAATGTCATCGCTAGTGCTTTGCCCCCTACTTCTTGCCCTTGTCGCCCGCGGCGTCGGTGGACAACGCGGCGACGAACGCTTCCTGCGGCACCTCGACACGCCCGATGGTCTTCATCCGCTTCTTGCCTTCCTTCTGCTTTTCCAGAAGTTTGCGTTTGCGGGTGATGTCCCCGCCGTAGCACTTGGACAGCACGTCCTTGCGGATCGCGCGGATGTTCTCGCGCGCAATGATTTTCGATCCGATAGCCGCCTGCACCGGCACTTCGAACTGCTGGCGTGGGATCAGTTCCTTGAGCTTGGTGGTCATCTTGTTTCCATAGGCGAACGCCGAATCCTTGTGCACAATCGCGCTGAACGCGTCGACGGCCTCTCCCTGCAGCAGGATGTCGACCTTGACCAATTGCGCCTCCTGCTCGCCGGCCTCCTCGTAGTCGAGGCTGGCGTAGCCGCGGGTGCGCGACTTCAGCGAGTCGAAGAAGTCGAAGATGATCTCCCCGAGCGGCATGGTGTAGCGCAGTTCCACCCGCTCCGGCGACAGGTAATCCATGCCTCCTAATTCTCCCCTGCGTGATTGGCAAAGTTCCATAATGGTTCCTATGAATTCGCTGGGAGCGATGACGGTGGTCTTGACCACGGGCTCGTAAACGGTGCGGATCTTGCCCTCGGGCCAGTCCGACGGGTTGGTCACCACAAGGCCCCCGCCTGCCTCTCCTTCTAAGACCACCCGGTAGACGACGTTCGGCGACGTTGAGATCAAGTCCAGGTCGAACTCGCGCTCCAGCCGCTCCCGGCTGATCTCCATGTGCAGCAGGCCCAGGAAGCCACACCGGAATCCGAAGCCCAGCGCCACCGACGTCTCCGGCTCGTAGGTCAGGGCCGCATCGTTGAGCTGCAGTCTTTCCAGTGCGTCGCGCAGATCCGGGTAGTCGGAACCGTCGACCGGATACAGCCCTGAGTAGACCATCGGCTTGGGTTCGCGGTAGCCGGTCAGCGCTTCTTTGGCGCCATGGCGGGCCGTTGTCACGGTGTCGCCGACCTTGGATTGCCGGACGTCCTTCACTCCGGTGATCAGGTAGCCCACCTCCCCCACACCCAGGCCTGCACTGGCCTTNGGTTCGGGCGAGACGATGCCNACCTCGAGCAGTTCATGAGTGGCGCCGGTGGACATCATCGCGATGCGCTCGCGCGGGCTGATCTTGCCGTCCACCACGCGGACGTAGGTGACCACGCCGCGGTAGATGTCGTAAACGGAGTCGAAGATCATTGCGCGGGTGGGCGCGTCGGCGTCGCCTTGCGGGGCCGGCACCAGACGGACCACCTCGTCCAGGAGCTCGGCCACGCCCTCGCCGGTTTTGCCCGACACACGCAGCACTTCGCCCGGCTCGCAGCCGATGATGTGGGCGATCTCACCCGCGTAGCGGTCCGGATCGGCNGCCGGCAGGTCGATCTTGTTGAGNACCGGGATGATGGTCATGTCGCGGTCCAGCGCCAGGTAGAGATTGGCCAGCGTCTGAGCCTCGATGCCCTGGGCGGCGTCGACCAGCAGCACCGCGCCCTCGCAGGCCTCCAGTGCGCGCGAGACCTCGTAGGTGAAGTCGACGTGCCCGGGGGTGTCGATCAGGTGCAGAACATAGTCTTTTTCGGCGGCTTCACTGTTTTCTGAGCCACCGGATACCCGCCAGGGCAGGCGCACATTTTGGGCCTTGATGGTGATCCCGCGTTCCCGCTCGATGTCCATCCGGTCCAGGTACTGGGCACGCATTGACCGCGCGTCGACGACGCCGGTGAGCTGAAGCATCCGGTCCGCCAGCGTGGACTTGCCGTGATCGATGTGAGCGATGATGCAGAAGTTTCGAATCTGCGCCGGCGCGGTGAAGGTCTGGTCGGCGAAACTGCTGATGGGGATCTCCTGAGCTGGTGCTGTTTAGCGTGCTTGACCAGCGTATCCATGGAGGCTGGTCCGGACACACTCGGACACAATCGCGCCCGGCCGCCCACGTCTATGCTGCGAATATGGCGTCCGCCCCGAAATCGCAGTGGAAGGCGTTCCAGCGGTTTGCCGAAAACCTGGTGTTCACCGAGGCCCCGAAACTCGTCCGTCAGGTGCAGAACTCGCAGGCCGTACTGCGGGAACTGCAGCATGCCGTGAAGATCACCGCGACCGTGATTGCATCAGCCGCGCCGCAACAACCTGACGCGATCACGGTAGGCCGGCCGGTGACCAGCACCAGCTTCCCCACCGCGCACCGCGCCCGCAAAGTGGTCTACGCCCCCGACCTCGATGGTCGGGCCGATCCAGGAGAGATCGTGTGGACTTGGGTGGTTTACGAGGACGATCCCGCTCGCGGCAAGGATCGGCCGGTCCTCGTCGTGGGCCGTGAGCGCAGCGTCCTGCTGGGCCTGATGGTGTCCAGCCAGGAGCGCCATGCCGCCGACCCGGACTGGGTCGGGATCGGTTCTGGCGAATGGGATTACGAAGGCCGGCCCAGCTGGGTCCGGCTGGACCGGGTGCTGGACGTACCTGAGGAGGGTATTCGCCGCGAGGGCGCGATTTTGGCTCGCGAGACCTTCGATGCGGTAGCCACCCGGCTGCGCGCCGAGTACTCCTGGCGTTAAAGCGTTAGCCGGGCAATCAGGCCCGCCCAGCAATCAGCCCTGCGTGATGTAGGAGTGCAGCTGCTGCTGCTGCGCCTCCAGTTCTTCCATTCGGGTCTTCACCACGTCACCGATACTGACGATCCCGACCAGCTCCTTCTCGTCGAGCACCGGCACATGACGCACCCGGTTTTTGGTCATGAGCACGCTGACGGTGTCGACCGTGTCGGACTTCGTGCAGGTGGCGACCGTCGCGGTCATGATCTTGGAGACCGGGCGAGAAAGCACGCTTACACCATGCCTGTGCAGTTGGCGCACCACGTCGCGCTCCGACACGATGCCGACCACGCCCTCGGCGCCGACCACCACCATGGCGCCAATGTTCTGTTCCGCGAGGCCCCCCAGCAGTTCCCCGACCGTCGCCTCGGGGTTGATCGTCACCACCGCAGCACCTTTGTTCCGCAAGACGTCCCCGATCCGCATCAAGGCCTCCCAGCTGGTTGTGATCCGCTTCACACCCCAGGCTACGCCAACTCGCGCTACAAGAAAGCCGGCACGAGAACATACAGCTAACGGCATCCACACCCTCAGGTCAGTCGATTGGTCATGACCCATTACGTGCCGGTTCAAGAAGAGCGATGGCGGAGGCCGGCCGCCTCCGAATTCGACGGGTAGATCGAGCTGGTCGGCGACCTACACCGCGTCGAGGTCCAGCCGCGGCCGCAAGGGTCATTCCCCGATCGCGGTGCCGGCCGGACGGCGCGAGCGCCCATGCGCGTCCCGGAGATCCGTGCGCCGCAAAGGCAATAGCGCACCGGCCAGCACCAGCCATAGCAACGCCGAGACCCGGGCAATCGGCAAGATCACTCCCAGTTCCGGCCAGACCAGCACCAACGTCGTCAATTCGGCAAGGGCGGCAATCGCCAGGCCGATCCAGGCCACCGGTCTCGGCGTCAGCCCCAGGATGAGGCTGGGCACCGCCATACCGGCGACCAGTAGACCCAAGGCCACGATGTGCCCCGGGCCGCCGACCAGAAACACCAGGAAATAGATCGCCCGAACCAGTGCCGTGTCCGCGCTGACTTCCGGTCGCGACAGTGTCCAGCCCAACAAACCGGCAAGAGCGAGCGCGCCCGCGGCCAGAGTGCCGCCGGTCAGGGCGATCATCGCTCCGGGCGCGGTCACGCCAAGCTGCCGCAGCCGGGTGCTGGATGTGGCCGCGTAGATCGCTAACGGCACTGACGATGCGAACATCGCGGTCGCGATGACCTGGACGGCGACCGGCTGAGCGAGCACGTACACCTGGACCGCGGTCACCGGCCCGTAGGGCAACGGCATCACACCGCCCAGCACGACTCCGATGGCAAGTCCGCCGAAGAGCAGCCCGATGCAGGTCGCGGAAAGCAGTACCAGCGGCGG
>JGI12635J15846_10006065_pt1 | contig 10387 bp, 7 predicted proteins | sample BlaSpr_A8_OM2_M2_FD_15846 | JGI IMG/M metagenome (IMG submission 15846) | reverse complement strand
CGTTATGGGCGCCGACGTTCCCGACAAGGAAATCGAATCCATCCTCGGCGCGTTGGGCTTCGCTCCGGTGCGCGTTGATCAAAATCGCGGCGCGGCTGGCTCGATTCTCGCCGCTTGGGAATGCACGCAACCCTCCTGGCGCGCCGAGGTGTCTCGCGAGATTGATCTAATCGAGGAAATTGTTCGCATCTACGGCTTCGATCAATTTCCGCCGAGCTTGCCCGCCTCGCGACAAGGTGCCGCGCGCCTGCCTCATTACGAAGCCGAAATGCGCTTGCGCGAACGATTGATCGGCCTGGGCTATCGCGAAATTGTCACCATCCCGCACGTCGCCGAAGAACGCGACGCGCTGTTCCGGCCTGTTGATGCGACTCCCGCGCGCCTCGCCAATCCGCTCTCCGAGGAGGCTGGCGTTCTGCGATCCACCGGTAGCGTCACCATGGCCGGTGCGCTGGAATGGAATTTAAATCATGGCCAGCGCAATGCGCGGCTGTTCGAAATCGGGCATCACTATCGCGTAAACGGGAGCAAGCCCATGGAAACTCGCGTTCTGACTCTCGGCGCAACAGGCGCGGTCCGCGAAAAAAACTTGTACGAGCCCGCTCGCGACTTTTCTTTCGCCGATTTAAAGGGCGATCTCGACAATCTTGGCGCGCTTGCCGGTGGTTTACGCTGGGAGGAAACTGCCACCGAATATTTGAATCCCGCGCGGCGTGGCGCGGTTTTGTTGAAGGCCGAGCCGCTCGGCGTTGCCGGCCAACTTTCCCGCCGCGTCGCCGAACGCCTCAAATTCCGCCAGGACGTTTTTCTCGCCGAACTAAATCTCGGCCCGTTCTATTGCACTTTTTACGGTGTTAAAAATTCGCGGCGCTATCAGCCCGTCCCGCGTTTTCCCGCTGTCGAGCGCGATTTCTCCCTGGTGCTTTCCGACGGCACGCACTTCTCCGACGTGGTCAAGGCCATTTCGTCCTTGAACATTCCAGAAATCGCTTCTATCGAGGCTGCCGATCTATTCCGCGGCAAGAATATTCCTTCGGGAAAATATTCCCTGCTCGTTAAAATTTCGCTGCAGCCCCGTTCGGCAACTTTGACAGACGCGCAAATCGGTGAAATTACCGCGCGCATCGTTTCGACCATGGCAAAAGAACTAGGTGCCCAGTTGCGCACCGCATAAGCCTCGATCGTTCCGCCAATAAAATGCTCAGGTCGTAAAACATTCTGTCCACACCCATCACTTTTTCAACAACGGCCTGCACCACAATCGCCAATGACTGTGCTATCTTGGCCTCAGTCACTCCATAGAAACGAGTTTTATTCGCGTGCCTGTAAAAGCACAAATTTTCGGTCAAACATATACGATTAGCGGAGAGCTGGACGAGGATTACGTCCTGAAACTGGCCAGCTTCGTGGACGAAAAAATGCGCGCCGTAGCGAATGCCACCGCGACCGTCGACACCCAAAAAGTTGCGGTACTCGCGGCCCTGGCCATCGCCGATGAATTGCACAGCGCGCAACGCGATCTAGGCTACCGCGAAGGCGTCTTGCGCGAACAAGCCGAGCGCTGCCTGGTGCTCGTCGAGCGCGCCCTGAAACAATCCGCGTAGAAAATCAAGCGAAGTATTTCAAGCCGCATTACTGCGACCAGGAAGTCGGCGTTCGATCCCAGCGGTGTTTCCGCAACTCCGCGTGTAGCTCCCCCGGCAACGGCCCTCGAGCGCTCGCGCCTAAATTCGTCTCCACGTGATGACTCTTACGCATTCCTGGGATAATGGTGCTCACGTCCGGATTATTCAAAATAAAGCGCAGCGCCATTTCCGGCATGGTCATACCGTCATGCAGCAAAGGTTTCAGCGCGTCGGCATGCGCCACGCTGCTCTTCAGATTTTCCGCCACGAAATAGGTGTTGCGCCAATCGCCCTTGGGCCATTTGCTTTCTCGTGTGAGAGTTCCTGTAAGCGTGCCCTCGTCAAACGGCACACGCGCGATCACCGCCACATTTTTCTCGCGACATGCGGGAAACAACACATCTTCGGGGTTCTGGTCGAAAATATTGTAGATAGCCTGCACCGCGTCGATCAGGCCCGATTTCACCGCCCGGATACCATTCCAAGGCTCCCAGCGATTGATGCTGATGCCCACCGCGCGCACATCATTGCCGGTGCGCAGCTTTTCAAGGGCTTTCAACAATCGATCGTCGTCCAGCCAGTGATCTTCCCAGGTGTGAAACTGAATTAGATCTAGCTTGCTGACGCCAATATTTTCGAGACTCTGGTGCACATACTCTTCGATGTACTCCGGCGGATACGATTCGTCCACGGAAAATCCTCGTTGACTCGGCCATCGCCGATTCTTAGGCGGTATCTTGGTGGCCGCGTAAAGCGTCTTCCTGGGATTGGCGCGAATAATTTTCCCGAGCAAGGTTTCGCTATGTCCATCGCCATAGGCCCAGGCGGTATCAAAAAAATTGCAGCCCAGATCCACGGCGTGTTGCAGAGACTCCAGCGATTCCCGATCTTCAGAGCCGGTCCAGCCGGCCATGCCCCACATTCCGTAGCCAATGTCGCTGACGTTCCAACCTGTGCGTCCAAATCGCCGGTAATTCATTAAAAGTCCTTTCCAACCGAGGCCGGTTCCATTATAGCTATCAAGCCTTTCCGCACCGGAGTCGTGGTGTATTTCTTTGGCTATGGCGCAGGTCACGTGTACAGAGCGGTAGAAATAAAGCGGGAGTATTCATGAGCAAAATAAATCTCCGAGTGGCCGTAATTTGCATCGCAGTGCTCGCCGCCATCATTGGCGTTTGTGCGCGGATTGAGGGACCTGGCGAAACCGCTGCTGCGTCCCAAGTCCGAGCCTCCGATTACGACATCGTCATCGCCAACGGCCGCGTGATGGACCCCGAGTCCGCACTCGACGCTGTGCGCAACGTGGGCATCAGCGCAGGGAAAATTCGGGCCATCTCGGTCGAACCGCTAAAAGGAAAGACGGTTCTCGATGCCAAAGGGCTAGTCGTTTCCCCGGGGTTCATCGATCTTCATGAGCATGCCCAGGAGCCGCGCAATTACCAGTTTCAGGCTCACGATGGCGTAACCACTTCTCTCGAACTCGAGGTCGGCACCGACGACGTAGACGCCTGGTACGCCCAGCGTGAAGGCAAAACTCTCATCAACTTTGGCGTAAGCGTAGGCCACATCCCAGTACGCATGAAAGTGATGCACGACCCAGGAAACTTTCTCCCCACCGGCGATGCTGCCCATCGCGAAGCCACACCACAAGAGCTGGAAGAAATAAAAAATCAAATTCGCCACGGTCTGCAAAGCGGCGCGCTGGCCGTGGGCATGGGCATCAACTACACCGCCGGAGCATCACACGATGAAATCGTGGATGTGTTTCGCGTGGCTGCTGCGGAAAAGGCCAGCGTGCACGTGCATCTTCGCCATGCAGGCTTAAAAGAACCCACCACTGGATTAGTCGGAATCGAGGAAGTCATCGCCGCTGCGGCTGCAACCGGCGCCCCTTTGCACGTCGTGCACATCACCAGCATGGGCCTTGCAAACACGCCGCAATTAATAGCCATGGTGAGAGGCGCGCAAAATCGCGGACTCGACGTGACTACCGAGTGCTATCCCTACACCGCCGGCAGCACCAATCTCGAATCCGCCATCTTCGATCCTGGCTGGCAAGAGCGACAGGGCATTACCTTCAAAGACATTCAATGGAGCAAAACTGGCGAGCGCCTCACCGAGGGAACTTTCGAAAAATACCGCAAGGAAGGCGGCTTGGTGGTCATCTTTTCGATTCCCGAAGCCGCTGTTCGCACCGCCATCGCGGATCCCATCGTCATGATCGCCAGCGATGGCGTACCGGTCACCGGCTCAAAGGTTCATCCCCGGGGACAAGGCACGTTCTCTCGTGTGCTGGGTCACTACGTCCGCGAGGAAAAAACTCTCGACCTGATGACCGCGCTGCGCAAGATGACGCTCATGCCCGCGCAACGGCTGCAAAAACGCGCGCCCATGTTTAACGACAAAGGTCGCATCCGCGAAGGCGCTGATGCGGATATCACCGTTTTCGATCCACAACGCATCATCGATAAAGCCACTTTCGATGATCCGCTCCAATACTCGGCCGGAATCCAGTTCGTCCTGGTGAATGGCATTCCCGTCCTCTCAAACGGCGAACTAGTAGAAGGTGCCTTTCCCGGGCGCCCCGCACGCGCACCAAATTCGAAGTAACAGAACGCTAGCGTTTTCGTCATGTACTTGTCGAGCGCAATCGCACGGGAGTATGCTTCCTGCACTCTACAAAAGTGAAAGGGGAAAAAATGAACTGCGTACGATTCGTTTTACTAGCCTCTATTGCTCTGTCCACGGTAACCACGACCAAAGCTCAGAAAGACGAGACCAAGCCGCTGAGCACCACTAACGCGCCTCAGGCCAGCACGGCCCCGGTCGCAAATCCGGTCAGCTCCTTCGTGAAACAGCAACTGACGCGCTACAACAAAAATATGGTCGCCGCTGCCGAAGCCATGCCAGCAGAAAAATATAACTTCAAACCTACGCCTGAGATGAACACCTTTGGCCATCTCACGATTCACATCGCGGAAGGCAACAACGCGCTGTGTTCCCAAATCTCCGGTGCTCCGGCACCCACGTCAGAAAAACTTGCCGAGGACAATCCGAAAGACAAGCTGGTCGGGGGACTTAAAGCTTCCTTCGATTTCTGCGCCACGGCGCTCGCCAATGTAGACGATTCCAAACTTAATGAGCCGATGCTTCTCTTCGGCAGAGTCCCTTCTTCACGTGCAGGCGCACTCATCGCCTTGGGCATGGGCTTCGCTGACCACTACGGCCAAGAGGCCATTTACCTGCGTTTAAGCGGAATCCTTCCGCCCACCGCCCAACCGAAGAAGTAAACGTTCAGGATAAAAAAAAGGCCCGACGCGCCGATGTGGCGTGCCGGGCCTTTTTCCAGGTAATACGTGAAGCGCTTAAAAGTGGAAGCCGACCTCCGCGGTTAAGGCACGTGGAGTCACGTAATGCGTGCCGCTAAAGGTGGAAAGGAAATTATAGAGCGTGGTCTTGTTCGCCAAATTGATGGCGGTGAAACGCAAGCTCCACTTGTAACGGTCGCCGTGGAAAAGATTGTCGTGCCCTATGCTGGCATCGAACAAGTTGCGCGGAGCGACGCGTTGTGGATTGTGGTCGTCATTTTCTTTTCCCGGAGCGGGAACCTTGAGAAATATGGAACCGAGGCCGGCTGCATCGCAGGTGGCGAGCGCCGGTCCCGTGGGACTAGGAGCAGCCAGCTTGCCATCGCAGGTGAGCCCCGACTGAAACTCCTGGTCAGCGGTGAGAGGCAACCCTGTGATGCCGTTTACCAGGGCGACTTGGCCAGGGGCGATAGTGGCGTTGGCTCCCCCATCCGCGACAGGCGTCGCAGCCGCACACGTTGCCGTGGCCGCGAAGCACGGTAGCGCGCCAGCCACCAAGCCGCTGTCATATCGCCAGTTGAAGCCGAACCACGGCCCGCGTTTCCACGGCTGATATTGCAAATGGGTGGTCTGGTTGAAAACTTCGTCATGGTCGATACGGAAGACGCTGTTCCCTACCGGGATGATAGGTATACCAGCGACTTGCGGCAGGAAGAAACGGGCAGCTACGCCGGACATAGAGACGAGTGCGGTGAAGCCGTGGTAATCCGGAACGCTGACGCGGATCGCGTACCCGGGGATTTTGTTTCTCTGCCACTCAATCGGGAAAGTAAGCGGCGTGGCTCCCACGACACCAAAGTCAAATCCGTTGTGGGTGTACTTCCAGATATACTCGGCGTCGATTACGAGGTATTTCTTGAAGGCTTGTTGGAAACCGGCGTGGAATTCATTACGGAAGCCGGGGGCAATCGCTCCCAGGTTACACGGCAGGTTCGGCGGCGGAGCAATAAAGCGGATGACCGGGTCGCTGCAGCCGGTGCTGCCGATGACTAGATTTTCGTTGAACGGAGTTTCCAGCGTTCGCGCGTAAGAGAGTCGAAGCACGGTATTGGTGGGCTTAAAGTTATAGGCAACACCAAGTCGCGGCTCCGCTTGAGTGGCGTGACTAATTCCCCGGTAAAGGTCACCGCGAATACCCACGTTGAATGACCAATTTCCCTTGGTTATGGTGTCCTGGACATACATCCCGATTTCCTTCACGTCGGCGTGCCCGTGGAAAGAGGCTAACCCTCCTCCGCGAGTCAGATCGAAGGGCGCAAGAATGGTGCACGGAGCTGCGATGGGATTACCGGTAGGACCTAGGCAGGTTGTACCCGGAATGGCATTGCCGTTGGCGTCCAGCTGGTTGAACAGGCCCAGGTAGGTAGGATCAACAATTCCGATCTTGTCATTTTCTGTTAGGAAAGTGTGTTCAAAGGTGATGCCGACCTTGATGTTGTTAGCACCCTTTACGTAAGACAGGTCCGATCTCACACCCACATTGGTGAGGGTGCGGTTCTGACTGAATGTCTGGGCTTGCAGGTCCGGAGCCAAATCGTTAAAGGGATCCCCGCTGGGATAGTAGTTGAACTGATCTTTGCGCACGAAGCCGCCCAAAGTCAGAACGGCCGTCGATCCCATCAGACGTGTCCAAGTGGGGGCAATGTTGTAGGTTCCAATTTTGGCTCGTTGATCCGAAGGCCCGAGAGGGGCGCCGGTGACCGGATTGAGTAGCGTAGTGCCGGTGGGATCGCAGGTGAATCCCAAGGCGACCAGGCCTCCGGCGTCGCATGGATGATACTGCTGGTCGAACGAGTTGGGAGTTTGAAACCAGGAACGCGAGTAGCCGAAGTTCAAGTGGATGGCGTCGGCCTGCGTGATTTGATAGTCGACGCGATCGAAGGCATTTTCTTCATTGCCTTTGGCGTGCATCACGCCGAATTCCGGCGGATCGAGGAACCGACCGGTGTTCAGCCCGTTCACGGCGATAAAGTTTCCCCACTTCTGATTGCCATAAGCGAGATCGAAGGCTCCTGTCGAAGAGCCAAACGAGCCGTAGGAGGCGGAGACGCTGCCGTGTGGGGTAGTGACACCGAGACCAGAGCGAGTCGTAACTTTAATGACTAAGCTGGTCTTTCCACCAAACTCCGCCGGTGGGGCGCCGGAAATAACTTCAAGGGATTGGATGGAGTCGGACGGGACCTGGTTTGAGAAAACTTTACTCTGCTGGTCTGTAATCGGCTGGCCGTCGACGGAGAACGAGTTTGAGGCATGATCGCCCAACCCGTGGAAGAGCCCGTTCGAATCGGCGGCCACGCCCGGTGTCACGAGGGTCACGAGCGAACTAACTGCCGAAGAGGGGCTTTCTAGCGGGAGCTTTTCGAAGAGATTGCGGTCCACATCGGTGTGAAAAGTGGATTCATTTTCCACCAGGTCACCGCCGTTTGCTTCGACAGTGACGCTGGTGGCCGCTGCTGAGCCAAGCTTCAGACCGATTTGAATCGTCACTGGCACCGTGGAACGCACATCCACGTCTTGGGTGTATGAGTCGAAACCCTCAGCGGAAGCCACCAGGTGATAGGAGTTGAACGGCACGTTGCTGAAACGAAACGCACCATCGACTCCCGTGGTGGCCTCCCGCCGATAACCGCTAACTGGATATGAAATCTCAACCTTGGCATTCGGCACTGCAGCCCCGGAAGGATCCTTTACCACACCCTCAATCGAACCCGAATTTCCAAGCTGGGCTCGGCTGGGGGTTGCGCAAATCAATAAACCTAAACTCAAAACGAAAAATGCAAGCCTTCTAACCGTCATTTCGATTTCTCCTCTGCCCACCGAGTTCGGGCGATGTGCTTTGTAGGTTGGCCGACTGGAAATATAGCGGTGCGCCACTGCCTTAGCGGCAGAGCAGCGCGACGGGAGCCTTCGACTTAATTAGGAAGCGATCTACGCAGCAGGAGGTGCGCGGGAAGGAGAATCGTGGGTGAATAAATCCTTGTGAAACTGTACGGCAATTTCATCGACGCAGCCACTTGGAAAAAGAGGCGCGCCTAATAACAGCGCATTGACGCTCGGCGCCGCACCCATGTGCGCGGCGTGGCAAACCCGGCAGGCCGCCTCGTTTTGCCCGCTTTCGTGGTCGTGAATCACGACCTGAATTAAGAACACTACGATGCAGCAGGCAATCGCCAGCGCCAAAGTTCTGGCAAAGTAATTTCCGAATTTTGAGGTGTGCCGCATGCTTTTAAAGTTCGATGCTCATTGTGGTCGCTGGTCGCAATAAATCGCAGCTAAACTTCATGACGCGACGACGTTGCTCCCTCAAGGACCCGTGCGTGGCGTCCATGATGCAGAATCAGGCGCAAGAAAAACATCAGTGTCAAAACTCCGCCCAAGGTGACCACAATCGTCGCGCCCGTTGGGGTATCAATCTTAACACTCAAGATGACGCCTAACGCCGATACCAGTGTACCCATTTTCGTAGCGCACATTACCGAACCCTGGGACCGGCGGCCAGGTAGGTCCTAGCTTCCTTTAGTTCGGGTCGGTCGGCCGCGGGGTCCGTAATCTTCAACAATTGCGAATAGTACTCTCGCGTAGAGTGGGTATCGCCCGCAGCTAGGCTTGCTTGCGCGGCACCCAGCAAAGCGTCAAACCGATTGGGCGCCTCCGCCAACACCGCCTCATACGCCGCTATCGCATCGCTGGGCTTCTTCAATTGCATCATTAAATCGCCCAACATCTCGCGCGCCGGCATGGTCACGGAGTCCAGACCTTTGGCATCTTCTCTGTCCGCCGCGGCGCGCAACAATTCGATAGCGCGTGCCGAATCTCCCTGGACGTAGGCTAACCAAGCCTCCGCTTCGCGCAGATCTGTCGCCCTTTCTGCGGAAACGTCATACCCTGTAGCCTTGCTCTCGCCGTCTCGGTGTGCCACAACCTCCGTTAATTTTTCTACGTCGGTTTTCGCGGACGCCGCATCTCCGCTCCGCGCCGCTCCTATCGCTCGGGCCCAGTAGGTGGCGTCCTGCGAGTTTCGGCGCTCCGGAATGGCCAACTCGGCAGCTTCTTTCCACTGGTGCAGCTCGATCGCGTTCCGCGCGTCCACTGCAGCCCGGTGACCGGCTTTTTCTCCTTCGCCGGAACCGGGCACGTTCATCTCTTCCGCCGAAAGCGCGCGCGCCTTGGCTTCCTGTCCACTTTGCAAATACGCGTAGTCCAGGAAGTCCATCGCATGCGTCTGATAATGCGATTCGGATTGATGCATCTCCGTAGCGTGCGCCGCTGCCGCGGTTGCTGCGATGTTTGAAGCGATGGATTCTTGCCACAGCCCGAGCCGGGTAAAAATGTGCGACGGCATATGCAAGGCGTGCGAGGAATCCGGTGCGATCTTCGCGTAAGCGCGCGCGGCGGCCAGCCCTTCGCTCGCAAACTGCGGTTTGTCTGCGGCGTGAATCAGGTAATGCGCTACGCCGGGATTGTCGGGGTGCTGCTGGAAGAGCGGCTCCAGGATCGCCATTGCCTTTTTGCGATTGGCGGTGACATCGACGTCTTCATCCGCCAGAGCCACCAGCGACAAGGCATAAAACGCGCTGGCTTCCACATCCCCCGGCGTGGCCGAATGTAGTTGCGCCAAGGCCTGCGAGTAAGCTGTGGTCCGCTGCACATGCGAAATCTTCTCGTCGTCCTGATAAAACGCGGCCGCCGCGGCAATGTATCCGCGTTCTCGCGGAGTAGGGGCGCCGAGTTTCTGAGCTTGCTCAACGCTCTCTAATCCTTCTTTGAGAGTTCGCTTCCCCGGAAAATCCCACAACTGGTGATAAAGCGCCATGGCTGCGCCCCAGTGCGCCATCGCGCAATTCGTATCCAGGTCCGTCGCCGCTTTGAAGGCACTCTCCGATTCCTGGTACTGAAACGAGTGCAACAGCGCCAACCCCTTCAGCAATGCGGGCTGCGCTTCCGGTTTGCAGCTATTGGGAAAATCAACGTGCCCAAGTTGGTCGGAAGCTGTTTCAGAGGAGTCTCTAGCGGCGGCGAAGGAGCCATTTAGCGGTAGAGCTAAGCACAGAAGCACACCGGATAAAACTTTGATATTTATGCGCACGCGAAGAACTCCTGGGCGGTTCTATGTCGTTCTACCATGGCCGCCGTCGATCTCGTCTCGCGAATACCTGGTCGACCTGTATCTGTTTTTCGAAGATACAGAAATACCACTATCATCAGTGCCAGCATGCCGATCCCGATCCATCCGAGGATTATGCCCGCCGTAGCCATACCTTGGCCTTCGATGCGGCCAGCGTTATTGCGGATTTCTCGTCGCGCCGCATATCCCAAACAAATTGCCAGGATCGAGCCTATCCAGTACATCCACAGTAATCCCATCACAAGACTTGCTATGGCCATCCCGCTTGT
>JGI12635J15846_10006063_pt1 | contig 10389 bp, 8 predicted proteins | sample BlaSpr_A8_OM2_M2_FD_15846 | JGI IMG/M metagenome (IMG submission 15846) | reverse complement strand
AAAGTGATGCGAGCAATGCGATTGTCGAAGGTACAGGCCGGCGCGGCCGAATTTGCTGCCGCGGAAGTCCCGCAGCCGAAGCCGGGCGCTGGTGAAATGCTGATTCGCGTTCACGCCGCTGGCGTGACGCCGACGGAAGTGATCTGGTATACGACAACGCACACGAAAGAAGGCGCACCGCGCGCAAACGCGATTCTAGCCCATGAGTTCAGCGGCGTCGTTGCCGAGGTCGGCTCCGACGTGCGCGATTTTCACGTCGGCCAGGAAATTTACGGAGTGAATGATTGGTTCGCCGACGGCGCACTGGCCGAATATTGCATCGCGACACCGGCCGAAATCGCGCCGAAGCCCCCGAAAGTCTCGTACGCGGAAGCCGCCACGGTGCCAGTCTCGGCACTCACAGCGTGGCAGGGTTTGTTGGATCGCGCGCATCTGCAATCCGGCCAGCGCGTTCTCATTCACGGCGCTTCCGGCGGAGTCGGCGTCCTCGCCGTTCAACTGGCACACGACATCGGCGCGTATGTCTTCGCTACCGCCTCAGCCCGGAATCGCGATTTCGTCAAACAATTGGGTGCCGACGAGTTCATCGACTACACCTCGCAACGCTTTGAAGACATCGCGCGAGATATCGACATCGTTTTCGACTGTGTCGGCGGCGAAACGTTCGAGCGCTCGTTTCGCGTGCTCAAGCTCGGCGGCCACATAGTCACCATTGCCGCGAGTGCGAAAGCTGAAGCGCTGAACGACGAGCGCCGAAAAAAGGCGTTCTTCATCGTCGAGCCAAATCAGAAGCAACTCTTCGAAGTCACCAAACTCATCAACGCGGGCAAATTGCAGCCCATCGTCGACGCCGTTGTTCCAATCGCAGATGTAGCCGCCGCCTACAACGGCACGCTCAAGAACCGCCAAGGCCGCGGCAAAATCGCCGTCGAAATCACCCCCACCTAGCACCCGCCGAGGCTACAAAACCGCTGCGCCGCCTGGCGAGACCCTCTCAAGGCCCGCCTCGCCGTCGTCACTGCGAAACTTAGGTTCCATTGTGGCTTTCCCACCAAGATTCCAAAATCCCGGTCAATCGCTTAACTAGACTTCGCCCCCAAAAAATGCGAGCATTTTAATCTGCAGGTCGAAATCACCCGTAAATGAGTAGCTCTCCATCTAACCCTGCTGCCCCGCGCAGCCGGGGCAACGGTATTCCCCGCGTCATCGTTGCTACAACGGCGCTGCTGACGTTTATTTCGTTTTGGCGCGCCGCCGCCATCGTTCTAAACGATTTGGCTTCATCCGCTTACTACGCGGGTGGCGAAGCCGAAGGCTTCGTCGGCAAGACCGCTCCCTGGTTCATCCTGGCGATTATGTTGTTCTCGTACGCCGTTCGCGCGGTGTACGTCGAAAGCTGCAGCATGTTTGTCCGCGGGGGCGTTTATCGCGCGGTCAAACAGTCGCTCGGCGGCACGCTCGCCAAATTCAGCGTTTCCGCGCTGATGTTCGACTACATCCTCACCGGCCCGATCAGCGGCGTCGCGGCGGGGCAATATCTCGCCGGCCTGATGAGCGAGCTGGCGGTCTATTTCCATCTCAGTGGACCGTTCTCCGAGCACACGGTCGGCGGCATCTCAGCCACATTCGCCGTCATCGTCACGGTCTACTTCTGGTGGGAAAACACCAAGGGCGTTTCTGAATCGAGCGAAAAAGCCCTCCACATCATGAAGTTGGTCACCGTGATGGTGGTGATCCTGATCGGCTGGTGTATTTACACCGCGATCCTGCGCCATTCTTCGCTGCCGCCATTTCCGTATCCCAGCAACATTCACCTCAGCAAAGAGGCGCTGGGCTGGCTGGTTCACTCGAATCTGCCGCACATGTTCGGCATCATCGCGATTTTCATCGCGCTCGGCCATTCCGTGCTCGCCATGAGCGGCGAAGAATCGCTCGCGCAGGTCTATCGCGAAATCGAAAGCCCCAAGCTGCCCAACCTCAAAAAAGCGGGCATGGTCATTTTCGTTTACAGCCTGGTCTTCACATCGCTGGTTTCGTTTTTCGCCGTGATGATCATCCCGGACGACGTCCGCCAGGGCTTCCTCGAAAATCTGATCGGCGGCCTCGCGATGAATCTCGCCGGGCCGTTCATCGCCCGCCTGATCTTCCACGGTTTCGTCGTTGTCGTCGGAACGCTGATTCTCGCCGGCGCGGTCAACACTGCAATCGTCGGGTCCAACGGCGTGCTCAATCGCGTTTCCGAAGACGGCGTGCTTAGCGAGTGGTTCCGTCAGCCGCATCCGAAGTTCGGCACCAGCTATCGCATCATCAACATCGTCGTCATCCTGCAGATCGCGACGATCATCATCAGCCGCGGCGACGTCACCTTCCTGGCCAACCTGTACGCCTTCGGCGTGATCTGGAGCTTCGCGATGAACGGCCTCGCCGTTCTCGTGCTGCGCTACACCAATCCCGGCGAGCGCGAATTCCAGGTGCCGTTTAATCTGCGCATCCGCGGCGTTCAGATTCCGATCGGCCTCAGCATCATCACGCTGATCCTTTTCCTGATCGCGATCGTAAACCTCTTCACCAAGCCGGTTGCGACGATGGCGGGCGGCGTTTTCTCGATCTTGCTCTACATCGTATTCACGGTCTCCGAGCGGCGTGGCCGCAACCGCGGCGTCACGCACGTCGAGATGGATCAGTTCAACCTCGAGCTCGAAGGCGAACTGAGCCCCGAGGCGGTTGGCGCGCGTCCCGGCAATATCCTCGTGCCGGTCAGCAATCACTTCAATCTCTATCACCTGGGCAATGTGCTCGACCGGCTGAAGCCCGGCCGCCGCGACGTTGTCGTGCTCCACGTGCGTTTGCTGCGCCGCTCCGGCTCCGGTGAAAACGAACTCGAAGCCGATCAGCTTTTCGGCAGCATCGAGCAGCATCTTTTCTCACAAGCGCTATCGATGGCCGAGAAACGCGGCAAATCGATTCGCCTCGCAGTCGTCGCGGCCAACGACCTCTGGGACGGTATTCTTCGCGCGGCCACGTCGCTGCAATCAAGCACCATCGTCGTCGGCCACTCCGCGAAAGAAGTTACGGAAGAGCAGGCGCGGCAGATCGGCGAATCGTGGGAAAAGCTCGGTGATCAGAAGCCGCAGTTCAACCTCGAAATTCACATGCCCAACGGGGACAAGATTTACAAAGTCCTCGGCCCACACGCGCCCAATCTCACCGCGAACGAAGTACACCTGCTGCACCGGTTGTGGCTGCGCTTCAGCGAAGTCTTGGCGGGCGCGGAGCTACACCATCACGACGTGGTGCACTTCGCGCTGGAGGAAGTGCAAAAAGAACTCGACGAAGGCGAAGAGGATCAAGTCGTAGCGCGATTGCGCGCCCACTTGGAAGCCAACCAAAACAAGCGCAAGCCGAAGCTCTAAGTGGCACAGGCACTCATATTCACCCTGAGCTTCGAAGGGCCTGTGTGCTGCTGACACAACGCAGCTAGGTTTGAAAAAGGGCGCGAATTCTCGCGCCCTTTTTTCGATCAGAACAACTCGAAGAAAACTAAGCCAACTGCGTCGTGCAGTGCCCGCACTTCTTCGCCGCGATGGGAATGCTCATCGCGCACTGCGGGCAATCCTTCGTCGTCGGAGGAGCCGGCGGCGCGGGCTTGTTCGTCCACTTGTGAATGATCTGGATGATGATAAAGACGCAGAACGCCACGATCACAAAGTTGATGACCGTGTTGAGGAAGATTCCGTAGTTCAGCGTTGGCGCGCCCGCGTCCTTAGCCGCCTTCAAGCTGTCGTATGTTTTGTCGCCGAGATTAATAAACAGGTTCGAGAAATCCACATGCCCCAGGGCCCGGCCGATGGGCGGCATCAACACATCATCGACCATCGACGAAACGATTTTTCCGAATGCAGCGCCGATGATGACGCCGACGGCCAGATCCACCACGTTTCCGCGCATTACAAATGCTTTGAAATCTGATCCTACGGACATAGTCGTTCTCCTTAACTGGCTCCGCCTTGTGGCGCGGAATTATTCACGAATCGAGGGTGGCCGTCCAGTAGGGAGATGCGCAAAACAGTTGCAGTTCCGCATGGTTCTGGTATGTGCGAATGAGGGCTTAGCTGCAGTGCTGAGGTTAGCGAGGCTTGAGAATCAGGGCCATGCCGATTAAGCCGCGCAACGCAAGAATCACGCCGGCCACGGCGAAGAGTTTGCCGATCATGGCGAATGGAGCGCGGGCAATCCCGAGCATGAGGATTCCGAGCAGAATGAGCGAGACACCGCGAGTCCAACGCTCTCCGCGCAGCCAGACGCGCGACGGGCGCGCAAACGCATACGCGCCCCATGCAATCAGCGCGACGGCGAGAATCATCCACGTGGGTTTGCGCGGGTCGGCGAAAATCTGATTGTTCAGCCCAAGCCACACCACCAGCCCGCCGAGCAGCACGAAAATTAGCTCGATCACAACGCGAATCAATTGCTCAGGCCGCAGCATGAGACATCATCTCCAAATTTGTAGGGGCGCAGCATGCTGCGCCCCATCTCGGCACGATTGCAACCTTTGGTTCCGCGGATTGTCTGATGACAATCTATCGCGGTCCCCAGTCCCGCCGCGCTACTGCACGCGCTCGATGCGTACTTTCATCGTCACCGGCGTCTTCGGCCGATCGCCAGAATCGCGCGGCACCTTCGAGATCTTATCGGCGATGTCTTGCCCTTCGACGACCTCACCGAAGATCGAATGCTTATTGTCGAGCCATGGCGTTGCCGCCACCGTCAGGAAAAACTGGCTGCCGTTCGTGCCCGGTCCGGAGTTCGCCATCGAAAGCTTCCCGGCCTTCGAGTGCTTCAGCGAAGGATGAAACTCGTCGCCGAATTTGTAGCCCGGTCCGCCGCGGCCGCTGCCCTCGGGGCATCCACCCTGAATCATGAAATCGGGTATTACGCGATGAAAAACCAGGCCGTCGTAGAAGGGGCGCTTCTCTTTCTTGCCCGTGCGCTCGTTGGTGAACTCTTTCGTGCCTTCGGCGAGGCCGACGAAATTCGCGACCGTATTCGGCGCTTCCTTTTCGAGCAAGCGCACGACGACGTTGCCCTGCGATGTCTCGAAAATGGCGTACGTTCCAGCGGGACGAGTCATGAAATCTCCTTGAATTTGTCAGTCGGGTTTATCGTACACGACGAGCCACGCACACGCCAGTTGGGTGGCACAGGCACTCCTGCTGTGCAATCCACGAGCTAGATTGAAATAAAGAGCACAGACAGGAGTGTCTGTGCCACTAAGGCGCAGCCGCGACCGGCGGCTGGTTTTGTGCGTGCGGCGTGAGCCTTTTCACTACGAATTCCTGCAACAGGTTGGTGACGGCAGTAGCGCCAATGCCGACGAGCGTGTTTTCGAGCGTGAGGTCAGCGCCGTTGCGATCGACTTTGGCGTAATACAGGTTGGAGATGCCACCGGCTGCGAGTGATCCGAGAATGCTCGAATACGCCGGCTGCCATTTGCCGTTGTCGCCTTTGCAGATGACGGCATTGGCGAGCGCATAGAGCGCGCGCGACCTTTTGCTACCGATACCTTTGTAGAAATAACGCGGATCCTGTTTGAAAAGCGTCGGCAGAATTGCACCGCCGATGAAGGTGGCGCTGGTGCCGTCGGCATACGACGCGCCGAAACGCTTCGCATAGCCTTGCGCGCCTTGTCCGTAACCCTCGAATGCGTCTTGCGACTGCTCGATTCCCGCAATGACGCCAGTGAGCGCGAAGTTCACCGGGTCAATCGTGGTTTTCCAGGCCAGCTCGAATTTCTGTTTCGCGGTGAGCGGCGCAGCGTCGGAGACATAGCTCACATAAAAATTCGGGACGAAGCCGAGCACCCTCTGCTTTTCCTGCTCTTTGATTTCGGCTTCGGCGATTTCCATCTGCGACATCGTGACGTGGACTTCGGTGAGCTCTGTCGCCAGGCTCAAGGCGACTTGAGGCACGGAGTAATTTTCTTCGTCGTGGAGTAGTCCCGAGGTCCCCTGTGACGTGAAGCCGGGCGACGAGATCGTCAGTTGAAATTCGCCGGCTTTGACGTTGGCGAATGTGAAGCGGCCGTTCTCGTCGGAATATTGTTCTTGGGTGGACTGATCGGCGCGGGTGAGCGTGATTTTGGCGTCCACGACCGGCGCGCCGGTCACGTCGATAACCGAACCGCAGACGGTGCCAGATGCGGATCTCGCCTGGTTGCTGTTTACAGGGGGGGCGCTTGGCGGAATAGCAGGAGGCAGGGGATCGGTCGCCGCCTGTTGCGGAGCGCCTTGAGCAAAGGTTGAGCGGGCGGAGCCTGCCAGCATCAGCGTGGCGGCAAAGATCGCGAGTGCCAACTTGGTGGAGGTTCGGCGCGTTGCTGGGGTCGAGCGATGGTCGAGCAAGGATTGGCGAGCGCCCATGAGCGTGGAGTCCCGGACCTCTTCTTTATAACGTTCTGAATCACAGGGGGCAAGGCCCGAGTCTGGGAGGATGCCCAAGGCGTTTCCTGTACCGGTGGACAAGTCCGACCGCACCCCTAACCACCAGATTGTGATGCAGGTTTGACGCGCCGCGTTGACGAAAAATTTCAATCGGATGAATGCGAGCCCGGATACCCTGTGTTCCCTCCTGCCTCCGCACCAGTTCCCGATTGAATTTGCGCACCATCCACGTGGTTAATGTACGGCGCGCCCGGTCCTATGTTCCGCTAGATGCTGGGCACGCCGATGCTCCGTCGGCATGAACTGTGGGTTTTTCGCCGCGAGATTCAATTTCTTGTAGCCCTATCCGCTACTCGTGGCGGAGGGCTTGTAGGGGATCGATGGAGCTGGCGCGACGCGCGGGGAGGAAGCCGGATAGGGCTGCCACCACGGCAAGAATCGCGAGCGCGGCCAGACCTGTGGAGACATCAGTGGGCGTCACACCGTAGAGTTGCGACGAGACGTAACGGCTGAGAAGGTAGGCGACGGGGATGCCGATTACGATTCCGACGGCCACCAGAATCATCGTTTCGCTCAGGATCAGCCATAGCACCGACCCTTTAGGCGCTCCGAGTGCCATGCGGACGCCGATTTCTTTTGTACGGCTGGCGACGGAGAACGCTACGACACCGTAGAGGCCGAGTGCGGCGAGGGCGGTGGCAACGATGCCGAACACAACCGAAAGCGATGCGATCAGCCGCTCGGTGTTTAGGACTTCGTCGAGCTGCGTGTCGACGGTCTTGATGTTCATCACGGGGAGGGAAGGATCGAGCTTTGCGACGATGGCGCGTAGTGTTGGGAAAAGCGCTTTCGACTCCGATGCCATGCGGACGTAGAACGACGCCTGCAAGGCCATCGGCGCTTCATATTCCGCGAAATAAATCTCGCGGCGGTGGGGATCTTCGCGCGGGCTGCGATAGGTCGAATTCTCAACGACACCGATGATTTGAAATTTCGGATTATCTCGCTGGAAATTGTGGGCATAGTGGCCAACGGCGTTTTGTGCATCGCCGAAAAAATGCTCGGCGAAATTTCGGTTCACAATGCAAATCGTCGGGATATGGTCCATGTCCTGACCCCGGTTGCGGTCTTCGTTATTGAAATCGCGGCCAGCGATCAGCGGAATACCCATCGTTTTGAAATACTCGGGCGAAATGATGTTGTTCGTCGCGTCGAGATCCTCGCCATCCTTTGCCTGGTGGCCTACGACGTTGATGCCCCCGCTCCATTCATAGCCGTTGAGCAGCGGCACGACCGAGAACGCGGCGGCGGTGACACCTGGCGTCGAGCGGATCTCGTCGAGAGACTCCTTATATAGGGCCTGAGCTTTCGGGCCGGTGTAGCGCGCTCCGCGCGGATCGACACTGAAAGTCACTAGATTTTGAATGTCGTTCATCCCGGTATTTGTGTTTTTCAGGTTGTAAAGCGTCTTCGCGAAAAGTCCCGCGCCGACCAGCAGCAGGAACGAGAGCGCAACCTGAGCGGTGACCAGAATTTTTCGAGTGCGCGTCGAGCGGCCCCCACTGACGATCGCGGCGTCCTTGAGGGTGGACGTCACGTCGAGCCGCGTGCCTTGTAGCGCTGGCGCGAGCCCNAAGAGCAGTCCGGTTGCGACGGCAACGACGCCGCTGAAGATNAGAATGCGCAAGTCGGGTTGTGCGCGCAACATCGTCAGGGTGTTTCCACTCGGCATCATTGCCAGCAGCGTGTGGATGGAGGCTTCCGAGAGCAGTAGTCCGAAGATGACGCCGGCTCCGGAAAGCATCAGACTTTCGACCAGCAGGCTACGAATCAGCGCGAAGCGACCGGCGCCAATCGCCAGGCGCACGGCGATTTCTTTTTGCCGTGCCGCCGATCTGGCTAGCATCAGGCTTGCGACGTTGGAGCAGGCCACGAGCAGGATGAGTCCTGCCATGCACATCAGAACAATGAGCGCGGTCGAAAATGCGTCGCGCATTTCAGAGTATCCGGATGCCGCAGTTTCGACGGTGAGCGTGCGTTTGAAGAAGAGTGTTCGGTCATATGACGAGACTCGCGAAAAATCGGGCTCGTGCGATTCGGCTTCCTGAGATTGCTGGAAAAGCGGTTTCAGCGCGGCACTCGCCGTTTTTGCCGTGAATCCCGGCGCCAGGCGCGCGAAGGCGTGGAGCCATTGTGTCCGCCGGTCGGGGAGATTTTCACCGTCGGTGGGGAGAACGGGAAGCATCAGCAAGGGAATGCGCATGTGCGGCGATTGCGCGGGATCGACCCCCGCGAAGCCGGCGGCCGAGACGCCGACGACTTCCATCGGAAAGTTGTTGACCAGAATCTTCTTGCCGATCACTTGCGGATCGCCGGCGAATTTGTCTCGCCAGTAGCGATAGCTCAACACGATCGAGGGAGAGCCCGACCAAACCTGATCATCGGAGGCGGATGAAAAAACGCGGCCGAGAGCGGGTTTGACGCCGAGCGTCTCGAAATAATTTCCCGAGACGAGTTCGACGTTGAGGCTTTCGGTCGCGCCGTCGACGGTGATTGCTTCCCACGTGTTGTACGCGCACATCACCGATTCGAGCGCGGGAGACTTCCGCAGGTCCTGGCAGAACGGATACGAGACGACGCGGTTGCCGTTGTTGTTGCCGAAGTTTGGGCCTTCGGGCCAGATCATCACGAGATGCGATGGGTCTTTTACGGGGAGCAGGCGCAGGACGAGTTGATCGAGCAGCGTGAAAACGGCGGTGTTTGCGCCGATGCCGATGGCGAGCGTGGCGATCGCGACCGTGGTGAAAAGAGGATTGCGGCGAAGCTGGCGCGCGCCGTAGCGAACGTCTCGCCAGAGAGTTTCGAGCCAATTTATGGTTCGCGTTTCGTGGCGATCTTCGTGATGGACGGCCAGATTCCCGAATTGGCGGCGCGCGGCTGCGATCGCGTCTTCGCGCGCCATGCCTTGCGCGAGGTAGCGTTCGGTGAGTTGTTGGAGGTGCTGGCGAATTTCGTCGTCGGTTTCGAGATCCTGTCGCTCTCGCGATTCTTGCTTGCCGAAGAGGCGACGGAATTTTGCGGCGAGCGTGCGGAGTCGCGCGATCATGATTTTTCTCCCTCGGTCTGCACAGTGTGGCCGACCACAACTTCTCTCCTTTGAATCGCATCGCGGTGTGTCACGATTTTTCTCCTTCGAGCTTGAGGACGCGGCCGATCACGCCGGCGATCCGCTCCCACTCTTCGGTTTCGAGCGCGAGCTGTTTCGAGCCTTCTTTGGTGATCGAGTAGAACTTTGCTTTGCGATTGTTGTCGGAGGTGCCCCAGCCGGCGGAGATCCAGCCTTGTTGCTGCAGGCGGAGCAGGGAAGTGTAGACGGTGCCCTCGTTCAGTTTGAGGACGTCTTCGCTGATTTGCTCGATACGGCGGGCGATGCCGAAGCCGTGTTGCGGGCCGAGGGCGTGGAGCGTTTTGAGGACCATGAGGTCGAGGGTTCCCTGGAGGACGTCGGATTTCGGTGACATCGATTGCTTTCCTTTGGACATAGCAAAGGAAGATAGCGATGCTCCTTTGGAATGTCCATATGAAAGACGAAGCAAATCGCGAAAAGTTCCGTTCCGATTTGGGAAGGAAAGGGGTATACCCCCTATGTTTTTTGAAGAGTGTGGAAGTGATTGATTCCAGGAGTGTTGTGGATATACAGAAAACAGGAGTGGGGAAGGCGTTTGATATCTGTGGATTAAAGGAGACCGTCGTTCGAAAATGTTTGCGTATGGCTGAGTGGGTCGGGCGGCTTGGGTTGAAGCGAGCGGAATGGCACGACGGAAGGGAAGGACCAGCGGACAAGGTAATGCCCTTCCTCTCCGCTAGTTAACAACAAAGGTATAGTATCACAAATATACCGAGTTGTCAAGGGCGATTCTTGCGCCTGCGAGGGGGATTTTGGGCGGTG
>JGI12635J15846_10006061_pt1 | contig 10390 bp, 8 predicted proteins | sample BlaSpr_A8_OM2_M2_FD_15846 | JGI IMG/M metagenome (IMG submission 15846) | reverse complement strand
TCTAGCGCCACTTTCAGGGCGCATCGTATTGCGGGACTCCCCCAGAGGTTAAAACCCTGGCTGAGTCCTGTTGCCCCTTCGGGGCGGAGACGGCCCCGCGGGAACCCCCAATCACCTTTCACCGGGTCTTAGTTTTGCCGAGGAGCGCCCCTGCGCGCTCAACCGGCGGGATCTCCAACAGATCCTCCTCATCAGGCTCCAGCTCCTGCTCGGCGTCTTCTTCCAAGACATCTTCGACGAATCCGACGCAGTTCTCGAGAATCATGGCTATGCCCTGCCCAACGCCAATGCACATCGTGCAAAGTGCGTACCGGCCGCTGATAACCTCGAGTTGATTTACTGCCGCGGTTGCTAAGCGAGCACCGCTGGCTCCCAGCGGATGCCCGATAGCGATAGCTCCACCGTTCGAATTAACCTGAGCGGCATCATCCGGCACACCTAGTTCGCGCAGCACCGCTAAGGCTTGGGCGGCGAAAGCTTCATTCAGTTCGATGACGTCCATTTGGGAGAGCTCCAGGTTAGCCATAGCCAGGACTTTGCGCGTCGCCGGGACAGGCGCCATTCCCATAATTCTCGGCTCTATCCCGGCAGCTGCGGTCGCAACCACGCGCGCGCGCGGAGTTAATCGATACCTGATCAATGCGCGTTCGGATACCAATAGAACCGCGGCGGCTCCATCATTGATGCCCGATGCGTTCCCGGCTGTAACCGTGCCGCTCGGTTTCACTACCGTTCGGAGACCGGATAACGCTGCCAGCGTTGTATCCGGTCTCGGATGTTCATCGGTAGTAACGATAATGGGTTCACCTTTTTTCTGCAGGACCTCCACCGGAACAACCTGGCGGGTGAAAAACCCGGTTTTATGAGCAGCTGCCCAACGCTGATGGCTACGCCAGGCAAAGGCGTCTTGATCTTCCCGATTAATCCGGAATTGTTCGGCAACGTTTTCTGCGGTTTCCGCCATCGAATCGATCCCGTAAAGCTTTTGCATGCGCGGGTTCACGAACCGCCAGCCGATGGTGGTATCGTAGATCTCCGCAGTCCGGCTAAACGCGGTCTCGGACTTGGCCAGAACAAACGGTGCGCGCGACATACTCTCGACTCCGCCCGCAATGATAAGATCTGCTTCACCGGATTTAATTGCTCGGGCCCCAATCGCGATGGCATCCAGGCTCGAACCGCAAAGCCGGTTAACCGTTGTCCCGGGCACAGTCTCCGGTAACCCGGCTAACAAGAGAGCCATTCGCGCCACGTTACGGTTATCTTCACCAGCTTGATTGGCACACCCGTAGACCACATCGTCTACAGCCGACCAATCGACATTCGGGTTTCGATCGATCAATGCGCGGATAGGAATAGCGGCTAGGTCATCGGCTCGAATAGAAGCCAAGGCTCCGCCATAGCGCCCGAATGGGGTGCGGATGGCGTCACAAATAAAAACGTCGTTCATGGTTTCCTTGTGACCAGTTGAGAGCGGTCTTGGTAGTCTCGCCCGATTACTGCTCTGGATCAACGCGCCAGCTGACGAATTAATGCAGAGGAAAAGACTAACCGCAGATGAACGCAGATTTACGCAGATAGCTGAGGCTGATGGCGGACGGCCCCTGGAACGCTCCACAATTCGTGTCCCTTCGCGTGCATTCCCAGTTTATCTTGCTCTGCTTCTTAGCTAATCTGCGTCGATCTGCGTTCATCTGCGGTTGAAGTTTTGTGATTCATGTCCATTCGCGGTTATGATCAGCTACCAAACAACGGCGGAGCGAGAGAATAGCTCCGGAACGGCGGTTCCTGCGATCGTGATGGATAAGGTGAGTAAACGGTACGGGTCAAAGGTCGCCTTGGACAACGTCTCGTTCAGGGTTCAGGCCGGGGAAGTGTTTGGTCTTCTCGGGCCCAACGGAGCGGGGAAGACCACAACGATTCGAATCCTGTTATCGCTGTGCTTCCCAACGCAGGGGCGCGCTCTGGTCAATGGTTACGATGTTACCACCCAAGGTGTTGAGGTTCGCCGCTCGGTTGGTTGGGTGCCGCAGGACCGTTCCGCTGACCTCCGGCTGACCGCGTTTCAAAACCTGATTTTCGCTTGCGGCCTATACGGGGTTATGGGCCGGGCGGCTGCTCAACGGGCAGATGAACTTTTGGCCGTGGTTAATTTGACGGCTGATCGCGGTCGTCGCGTCAAAGATTTCTCGGGCGGTATGAGACGACGTTTAGAAATCGCTATGGGTTTGGTCAACGAGCCAAAAGTGATCTTTCTGGATGAACCGACGCTGGGATTAGATATCCAGACGAGGTATACGATTTGGAATTATGTGCAGTCTTTGAGGAAACGCGGTAGCACCGTTCTGCTAACTACGCACTACCTCGAGGAAGCTGATTCGCTCTGTGACCGTATCGCCATCATCGATGAAGGCAGAATCAAAGCGCTGAACACGCCTTTGCAACTGAAGCGTAATTTCGCTACCGGCCGGATTGAGATCGAAGTATCATTGCCACCGGAAACGCGAGCTGAGCTGTTGGCAGAACAGGACCTTGGCCTCAAACCCGGACAAAAGGAGGACGTGTTCCTGATCAACGGCGACGACAAGATCCCCCGGTTAACCCGCTTCCTGGGTTTGCTCAGTGCCGCCGGGGTTGTGCCAACGCGAATCGAGACCCGTGAACCCTCTTTAGACGAAGTATTCCTGGCGTTGGCCGGGAGAACAATTGCACAGGTGGAAGCTGAATGAATTTTTTGCGGTGCAACCAGGTTGTCCTTTACCGGTGGATCGCGCACCTGCTGCATGATCCGATCTCGTTGGTCACGGTTCTCGTCCAACCGCTTCTCTGGTTAGTCTTATTCGGGAACCAGATGTCATCGATTACTTCCGGTAGTATCCCTGGTGGCAGCTATATCGCCTTCATGACCGCGTCGTCCGCGGTGATGACCGTTTTCAACAGCGCAATCTATGGCGGACTTGAGATGTTATTCGATCGCGAAACCGGGATATTTGATCGGATTCTGGCATCGCCGATCAGCCGGGTCGCTCTGATTACGGGCCGGTTCACTTACATTATCGGTATCACCACCGTACAGTGTGCCCTCCTGTTTATCGGAGCGTTATTCTTAGGGGTCCGACCAGCCGGTGGGATACCAGGGGTTCTCGTTATCTTGGTCATTAACGCTTTGTTTTGCGCCGGTGTGACCACAGTTTCGATGATCCTGGCATTCGTCGTTCCCAGTCATCCGCAGTTCTTTTCGATTATTGGGTTTGCGGGTTTACCGATCCTGTTTCTGAGCTCCGCTTTAGTGCCACTCAATCGGATGCCGGAATGGCTCAGGGTTATCTCAAGTCTGAATCCGATGACTCATGCCATTGAAGCGACCCGTAGTTTAGTGATTACGGGATGGGATTTCCGCACGCTGGGAATGATGTTTGGGCTACTCATTGCATTTGATGCGGTCATACTCTTGGTAGCTGCGCGGATTTTCTCGAAGCGCCTGGGTGGACGTTAATAGCCGCAGCCACCACTAGTCGGGTGGGTGAACTGTCTCCAAGATCCCCTTTAGAACATTGAAAGCGACGACTTGTTTTCCCTGTTCGAGGGCTTCCATCGCTGCCCGCACCTGGCGTTTGATGGCTTTAACCTCGTCGCTCTCGGCTGGTGACTGCTTCTCAGGTTCAGGGGAGTGGAATTTAACGACTTTATCTCCGGATTCTGGTTTCTTGGGTTCCTGATCTAATTGTTTTTCTTCAACCGGTGCTTTCTCCGCGGGTTTAGCAGAGCCGGGTTTTGGCGCTAAGGTGGGGACTTGCCGATCAGCCTGCTTTGCAGATTCAGGTCTTCTTTTCGCCGCCGCCGGTTCGCCCGATTGTTCGTCTACTGACTTAACCGTCTCCTGCTTGGTTGCTTCCTTTTTCGGGGCAGGAGCATCCTCCAGTAACTCGTATTTGATTCCGACGATGCGTTGACTCAGAAACGGTTTTAATGGTTTCGGAAATACCAGAAACTGGCGAGATCGTCCCTGTTCAAAGCCGACAACACCATGGTCGGTACCGCCCGACTGTTGATAGAGCGTCATGACCCGATCCGATTTAATCGCAGCCTGCAGCGTCCGGTCTTTTGCAGGATCAATCAGTAACAAATGAATGTCCGGTTTCCCGCAAGCCTCAAGGACCTTTGAAAATCGGACGGTGCTCACGACAAAGAATCGTTTCCTCTTTCGCTACGCGCTACGCTTCGGCCTTCGTCCGGCAGCCGCCGGACTATGGCGGACAAGGCGGCGCGACAGGTACTCAGTCAGGGAAATCCGTTTCCAAAGATAACGTCTCCCATTGGTCGATACTCCTGGAATAATAGGTCAGCTTTTCTCGGGCCATATCCAAGGCGATCTTACCTAAAAACAGATTGCGTGGCGGCTGGTCGGCCTCAACGATCGTGATGATGGCTTCCGCAGCCCGAACCGGGTCGCCGGGCTGTTTCCCGCTGCGCTCAGCAATCTGGTTACTACGCGCGCCAGCGGTGCCGATATAATCGGGTATCGCCGCCCTGGCCACTTTCAATGAACGGCCTGCCCAATCCGTACGGAAAGGGCCGGGCTCGATGGCGGTTACCCGGATACCCAAAGGTTCCACTTCTTTAGCTAGGGCCTCAGATAGACCTTCGACCGCAAATTTGGTGGCAGCGTAATAGCCGGTGCTGGGATTTGCGACCAGACCGCCGATTGAACTGATGTTCACAATGTGCCCGGCGCGCCGGGCTCGCATCCCGGGTAACACCGCTTTCGTTACTGCTACCAGCCCGAAAAAATTGGTCTCAAACATGGCTCTGGCTTCGTTCTCTTCACCCTCTTCGACAGCCGCCAGATAACCGTAGCCGGCGTTATTAACCAAAACATCAATACGACCGAAAAACTTTTCTGCGGCGGCAATGGCTGCCGCGACCTGCTGGGACTGGGTCACATCCAACGGCAAAGCCAGCCCGGTGTCCTTGTATCCGGCAACCAGGTCCTGAATCTGGTCAGGATTGCGTGCGGTCACGGCAACGCACTCGCCTCGTTTTAAGAGGATCTCAGCTAATACCCGGCCGAAGCCTGTTGAAGACCCCGTAATGAACCATACGCGGGGAGTATTTTTCGCCATGCTGCACCAATAGGCCAGGAATCGTTCGTCATCCAAACGAAAACCAAGAGTGGACGGAGTGGACCTCGTGGGCGCTCCAAAGGTCTACTGCATCCGCTTCAGTCCACTGACCGGCCGGCGCTCCCGAGCTACTACAAAAGCACTCCGGTGATCCCCAAATAAAGAAGCAACATAGCGACATCTGTCGCCGCCAGAGTGATTGGCCCGGCCGCGATCGTCAGGTCGAGTTTTACCGCGTGTAACAGGGTGGGGATACTGATCCCGAGCAAACAGGCTGCGCCGACACCAACTGTCAGGCTTGCGCTGATGACGGCCGCAGGCCAAAGCGCGCGGTCCAATACCAATACAACGATAAACCCGGCTGCGCCGGTGGCTATTGCTAGCGGCAGCGCGGTTAACGCCTCCCGCTTGCAGGTGTTGAAGAACCACGCTGGCGTAACCCTTCGCAGCCGTAACGTTTCCAAAACGAGTGCCAAGGATTGAATCGCCACGCTTTCCCCCAATGCTAAGACCAGGGTCATAAAGAAGGCGACGACTAGCGTGTGTTGAAGTGTCTTCTCGTGCGCTTGAGCAACCAAGGCGCAAACCGTACCCCCCGCGATCGTGACAAGTAACCAAGGGAAACGAAAGCGGAAAACCTGCCACGGCGAGGCCGTCCGAGCTTGGGCAATGTGAAAGCCGATCGCTTGAAACAGGTCATCGCTCGTCTCGGTCTTGGGGATTCCGAAGACTTCCTCNTTAAACAAGTTAATGTCGATTACGCCCCTGATTCGGCGCTCCCGATCAACGATGGGAAACGCTAAAAATTTGTGCAGGACAAAGAATTCGCAGGCCTCGAGCACGGTGGCAGTTTCCGGAATCGCGATCACCCGTCGAATCATGACATCAGCCAAGGATTCATCGGGTTGAGCGGTCAGCAGGGTACGCGTTTGCAGGACGCCGACCAGCCGAGAATTGTCGTCGACGACGTAAAAGTAAATCAACGATTGTCCAGCTGAATGATAGTTTCGAATCAGCTGCATCGCCTCATCCACCCGCATGGTTAGCGAGAGCTGGACAAAATCGCGCCCGGCAAAATCGCGGACCGGACGTTGCATATGGTTCGCAGTCGAGTCCATGAACTAGTGTCCTGTCCCATAAATAACGTGGCTTTCGCCGTCGGTCAGTTGGCTGTTTTTCAAGGCGCGAACGACGAGCATATCTGAATTGATACGTAAGGAGAGAGCAACGCGGAAAAACAGCCAACTGGCCACGGCCCGGAGGGTTGCGATGAAAATGGGCCGGCGGCCGCGTTGCTCGTCGGTTACGTATCGATTCAGATACGCGCCCTCCTCGCGCCTTGCCGGCGGCCGATTTTGATCGCAACGAAAGCCACGCTATTTATGGGACAGGACACTAGGCTTCGTCCGAATGCAAAAGTCCGTGCTCCTTGAGTTTCGTGTACAAGAGTTGCCGGTGGATGTTCAACAAACGCGCTGCCTCAGCCCGATTACCATTGGCTCTGGCGAGTGCTCGTTCGAGCAGCAGTTTTTCCAAGCGGCTGATAGCGGAGTGATAATCTAGCCGCAACAGATCCTCGATTCGGGAATCAAGTTGAGAGAACGGTATGGTCAACTGCAGATCGGCGTCATCAACAACGTTGCTCCGCACAGCCAATGAAGCTGAGCGGATGACGTTTTCCAATTCTCGGACATTGCCGGGCCAGCCATACTCCAATAGCCTGGCTGCGGCAGCTGCACTCAGCGACTTAGCGGGCTGAGTGGCCAGCGCCAAAAAATGCTCGGCTAACAGGAGTATATCGGAACCGCGTTCACGTAGGGGAGGTAGGCGAATACTCAACACATTGAGCCGAAAAAAGAGGTCCTGCCTGAAGCGACCCGCTTCTACATTTTTTGACAGATCTTGATGCGTGGCAGCGATAATTCGAACGTCGACCTCCTGGGTAGATTGGCCACCAACCGGCGTGACCATTTTGTCTTGCAGGATCCGTAAAATTTTAGCCTGCATTTCCAAATTCATATCACCGATCTCATCCAGGAGAAGCGTGCCGTTGCTCGCCTCTCGGAACTTGCCGGGACGCGGTTGGATCGCGCCGGTAAACGCTCCCTTAACGTGTCCGAAGAGTTCGCTTTCCAAGAGCTCGCGCGGAATAGCGGCACAGTTCACGGCAACGAACGGCTGGTTAGCTCGATCGCTATGTTGGTGGATCGCTCTGGCTGCCAGTTCTTTGCCAGTACCGGTCTCTCCATGTATTAACACAGTTAGGTTTCCACTGGCGGCGACGCCGATCCGCTTCTGGACCTCACGCATTCCGGTGCTGAATCCAATCAGTTCGCCGGCAGAAGTGACCGCGCCGGAAGCTTCCGTGATTTGAGGCCGCTTTAGCGCCTCGGCCAAAACCCGCTTAAGATCGGCGCGCCCGATCGGCTTGGTTAGATGGTCGAATGCTCCGAGCTTAATCGCTTCGATGGTATTTGAACTATCAGCGAACGCCGTAAGCACAATCACTGGGCCGGTCGGTTTGGCTTCTCGCAAGAAATCGATGCCGGTCATCCCCGGCATTTTCAGGTCCAGGAAAGTAATGTCCGTTTCGCTAATCAGCTCTAAGGCGTCGCTGGCGCGATTCGCTTCTATTACTTGGTGACCCAAGTCGCGAATCGATTCGCTGAGCGCTTGGCGAAACGAGTCATCATCATCAACGATCAGGATTCGGGCCATGGTAAACGGATCTCGAAACGTGCCCCGTGGGCGCCTTGGGTGCAAGAGATCGCGCCTCCGTGTGCCTCGACGATTTCGCGGGCAATCGCGAGTCCTAACCCGGTCCCATTCGATCTAAACGAAGTGAACGGTTCGAAGATTTTCTCGCGAAGCTCTTCTGCCACTCCAGCGCCTGAATCTTCGACAATCAAATAGCACGCTTGGTCCCTTTGTTCGGCCGTTACATGAATCCAGCCACCAGCAGGAGTGTGCCGCAGCGCGTTGGTCACGAGATTATCTAAGGCCCGCGTCATCTGGGGCTCATCGATCGGCCACTCGATATCAGGAGAGTTCGTTTGAAACTGAACCGCCGGACTCTCGCCTCTGATTCGGGTGACGCAATTCTGCAGCCATTGCCGGATCCTGGTCGATTGAATCGTCAATTTATCTAAACGCACAACTGCTAAGAGCCGTTCCAACAGATCATCCAGACGAGCAATCTCATGAAGGATATTTTGGTAGACTCGTTGTTGAGTTTCGTTCTCGGTTTTGGCTAAGGCGTTTTCTGCCTGTAGTCTCATTGCGCCGATCGGATTCCGGATTTCATGGGCTAGCCCGGCTGACATCCGGCCCAGAGCAGAGAGACGCTCGGCACGGGCAAGCTGTAGCGACAATTCATTTGATCGTTCCTGGGACTCGCGCAGACGTTCGGTTTGATGATTAAACGCCACGATGAGTCGATCCAGTTCTCGTAAGCCTGTCTTGGTTAAGCCGGCTCGGGATTCGTTGAGCTGTTGTTCGACTCGAGAGAGTTGGCCGCCCCAGTTGTGCAAATACCAAAGAATTAATCCTCCGGTGACCAGCATCAAAAGGAGCAGGCCGACAAATCCGGTTGCCAATTTTTCGAAGGCCGCAGCAGGACCCACCTCCGCTCTGGCCATCGTCCAGATAATTAAACTGGAGTTGACCGGAATTGAGTGGATCAAAAGCACTTCTCCGGCGGAATCATATTGGACCGTCTCTTGTTTATGGTTCGAGAGGACTCTTTCGTTAAGCTCTGAAATGCGGCTCGACTCGGCTTCGGGCACGTCTCGTTTAACCGGTTGATGCGTGGGGAAGCTATAGGCGATGAACTTACTTCCGGGCGTCCAGAATCCGCCTTCTACGCCGTGGTAGCGACTCAAAGCCAGATCGAGCAGCAACCATAGCTCACGCTGTCGTGCGGTGTCACTGAAGTCTGGTCGCGAATCTTTGAAGGTCGACAGGTAAAGATCGAATTGATGCGATGCCTCTTCGCCTGCGTCCACCACAGAACGCCTGACCTCGGTGACCTGGCCGCCGATACCCAGCTGAAAAAGGCCATATAATTGGACGGCTAACGCGCCGCAAACGACCACGACAAACAGCCAGAGGAGCGTCAGTGTGTTGCGCAGCGATTTGAACATGACGTTGCATCAGTTTGAATGATCGGGGCCGAAGTTTCATTCCATTTTCTTCGTGGATAAAAGCCAATCGCTGGCCCATTGCTTGCGATAACGGGAAGATGTCTTAAATCCGGACAGGTCTGTCTGAATGCCGGACGTAATCAGCTTGATCACTATCCAAGCGGTGAGGCCAGTCTGCTGCTGCACCGGTGAGTCATCGATGACGGCCTCTTAGACAGAGGCCATTGGCACAGAAACTGTTTAAGAGGCTGGTGATTCTTTTATGGCAGTAACTAACCATGATGGTCATAAACGCTCGCCGTCAAAACGGAGTTTATATGGCTTGGATAGCCTCAACTTTCTGATGGCCGATGTTCGCGACGGAGTTGGTCCCTTCCTTTCGGTCTATCTGAAAGGAGGGCTGCATTGGGGCGCGGGCGATATCGGTATCGCCATTGCGGTGAGCTCAATGGTGGGAGCGATGTGCCAGATTCCAGCCGGCCTTATAGTGGATAGCGTTCGTGCCAAGCGCGTCCTGATGGTGCTGTCTGGACTTGTCGTAGCTGCGGGTTGTCTCTCGATCGCCTTATTTCCGAATTTTTATTTGGTGATAGGATCGCAGGCCGTTTTGGGAGCAGCCTCCGCCATCATCCCGCCTGCGTTGGCCGCCATCAGCCTCGGACTGGTGGGTCCGGGGCGGTTTCCAGCGAGAATCAGCCGCAACGAGGGCTTCAATCACGGCGGTAATTTCAGTGCCGCGCTTTTGGCTGGTCTGATTGGTCAACGATTCGGGTATCAATGGATTTTCTTTCTAGTGTGCTTCAGCGCGATGGGAAGCGCATGGGCGGTGGGAATGATTCGGCCAAATGAAATCGACCATGTTGTCGCCCGCGGCGGAGCAAACGGAGAAGAGGATGACATCTCCCGGCCAGCGGCGAGCCGTCAAAGAAATACCCGGCCGTTGGCCATAGCAGACCTATTCAGGAGGAAAGACCTCATCATTTTCCTGGTTTCGGTGATCTTCTTTCATTTCGGAAACGCTGCCATGTTACCGATGGCAGGTCAGGTATTGGCCAAGACTCATCCCGGTGCGGACATCAGTGCGTTAGGGGCCTGTATTATCGCCGCGCAACTGGTTATGGTGGG
>JGI12635J15846_10006060_pt1 | contig 10391 bp, 8 predicted proteins | sample BlaSpr_A8_OM2_M2_FD_15846 | JGI IMG/M metagenome (IMG submission 15846) | reverse complement strand
GGCTGGGTCGATGCCGGCACCGGCGGCGCCGATAACATCGATCAGGTCGCCGCCGTCGCCCGCGGCGCGCCGCAGATCGGCCGCTGCCTGGTCAACATCGCCCGGACCGGCGTCGTCACGCCGACCGGCGAATTGCACGACATCAACAGTGCCAACGTGGCGCTGGCGCAAGGCGCCATCGCGCGCAATCGCGATGTCGTCGTCGGCGTCAAGGCGCGGCTGTCGAACAACGTCGCCGGGCCGAACGATCTCGAGGCGTTGCGGCGCGCCCAGGAGGCGGCGGCGCCCTTCAATCTCCCCGTCATGATCCATATCGGCCAGAACTACTCGCCGCCGCGCGCCATTCTAGCGCTGCTCAAGCGCGGCGATATCGTCACGCACATGTATGCGCCGGGCATGAACGGCATCCTCGACGACAAGGGCGTGCTGATTCCCGAGGTGATGGCCGCGCGCCGCCGTGGCGTCGTATTCGACTTCGGCAACGGCGTTGCCGATCACTTCGACTGGGACACCGTGGAAAAAGCCACCAGGCAGGGCCTGTGGCCGGATACGTTCTCCACCGACTGGAACACCGCGTCGAAGACCAGCGGCGTGGTCGATCTGCCGAACGTGATGTCGAAATTCATCATGTTCGGCATGCCGCTCAGCCAGATCATCGCCTGCGCGACCGTNAACGCCGCGCGCCTGTTCCCGTGCTTCGACGACCGCGGCACGCTCAATGTGGGTGCGCCNGCCGATGTNNCGCTGNTGGANCTNCGCGAAGGCACTTTCGAATTCCTCGACAATTACAAGGGCACCCGTAGCGGCCGTCAGCGGCTGTTTCCGGCCGGCACCGTATTGGCGGGAAAGGTCGCGCCGCGCGCCTAGATTCAGGGACCTAATTTCGAGCGCGATGGAGCAGCGCCCTGAAATCGGCGCGGGCGCGTTCCGCCTCATGCCGCGCGGTTTCCGACGCTGCGACGAGGCCAAAATAGCCGTGAATCAGCCCGGCGCCATGATGGTATTGCGTCGCGACGCCGGCGGCCGCAAGCGCTTCCGCGTAGGCCCTGCCCTCGTCGCGCAAGGGATCGAACCACGCCGTGCAAACCACCGCGGGCGCGAGGCCCGCAAGATTCTTCGCGCGCAGCGGCGACACGCGCCAGTCCAGGCCGTGCTCGGCGTCCTCGAGATAGTGGCCGGCGAACCATTCCATCACCGCGCGCGACAGGAAATAGCCTTCGGCGTTTTCCGCTCGCGAGGGAAAACGCGCATTTAACTTTGCGTCGGCATAATTGCCCGCGACATCGGTCACGGGATAGACCAGCAACTGTGCGGCGAGATCGACGCCGGCGTCGCGGCAGGCGATCGCAACGGTCGCCGCCAGATTTCCGCCGGCGCTGTCTCCCGCGACGCCGACGCGCCCGCGGTCGCCGCCGAACCCGGCAATGCGGATGGTGACGTCGCGCACCGCGGCGAATGCGTCCTCGAACGCGCCGGGAAAGCGGGTTTCCGGCGGCCGCCGGTAGTCGACGGAGACGACGACGGAGCCGGTCTCGATGGCCAGCAGCCGCGCCTGCCGGTCATGGGTTTCGAGATCGCCCGCGACCCAGCCGCCGCCGTGGAAAAACACGATCGTCGGCGATTTTTCGCCCGCAACGCGATAGACGCGCGCCGCGAGTGGCCCGGCCGCGCCCTGCACTTGCGTATCGTTGACGCTGGCAACCGGCGGTGGCGGAACGGCGGCGCGCGCCGCGGCGAGCGCGCGAAGCGCATCACGCGCGCTCTGCGGGGTCATGATGGCGGGATCGCGCAGCGGCAGCAGCGGAATGATCTGAGCGACGACGGGATCGAGCGGTGTGGTCATGAAGCCCCCGGCAGATGGAAAATCGCGTCAGCATAGGGTCCTGCCGCGGCTCCGGCAATTATGTCGGATCGACGATGGTCCTCCCCGGGGGAATGCGGCCCATCGCTGAACACACTACCGCAGCCGCGCGACATGGCCTAAGAGCGGCGCACCTTCTTCCAGAACGCATGTGGCTATGATTCGTCTCGACAATATCAGCAAGCAGATCGGTCACCAGATCCTCTTCATCGAGGCCTCCGCGGCGCTCGAGAAGGGCGAAAANGTCGGCCTGGTCGGTCCCAACGGGGCCGGCAAGACCACNCTGTTCCGGATGATCACGGGCGAGGANCAGCCNGACGAGGGCCAGGTNGCCGTCGATCGCGGCGTCACGACAGGCTATTTCAGCCAGGACGTCGGCGAGATGAGCGGCCGCAGCGCGGTGGCCGAGGTGATGGACGGCGCCGGTCCGGTCAGCGCCGTGGCTGCCGAGTTGAGGGATCTGGAGGCCGCCATGGGGGACACGGGCCGGGCCGACATGGATGACATCATCGCGCGTTACGGCGAGGTGCAGGCGCGGTTCGAGGAACTCGACGGCTACGCCCTGGAGGGCCGCGCGCGCGAGGTGCTGGCCGGCCTGAGCTTCAGCCAGGAGATGATGGACGGCGACGTCGGCGCGCTGTCGGGCGGCTGGAAGATGCGCGTGGCGCTGGCGCGAATTCTGCTGATGCGCCCCGACGCCATGCTGCTCGACGAGCCGAGCAACCATCTCGACCTCGAAAGCCTGATCTGGCTGGAGCAATTCCTCAAAGGCTATGAAGGCGTGCTGTTCATGACCTCGCATGACCGCGAATTCATGAACCGCATCATCGACAAGGTGGTCGAGATCGACGGCGGTCAGCTGACGACCTATTCGGGCAATTACGAATTCTACGAACAGCAGCGCGCGCTCGCCGAGAAGCAGCAGCAGGCCCAGTTCGAGCGCCAGCAGGCGATGCTCGCCAAGGAGATCAAATTCATCGAGCGCTTCAAGGCGCGCGCCTCGCACGCCGCCCAGGTGCAGAGCCGGGTCAAGAAGCTGGAGAAGATCGAGCGGGTGGAGCCGCCCCGGCGCCGCCAGACGGTGTCGTTCGATTTCCTCCCCGCCCCTCGCTCGGGCGAGGACGTGGTGAGCCTGAAGCGGGTGCAAAAAGGTTATGGCAGCAAGCGCATCTATGACGGGCTGGACTTCATGGTGCGCCGCCGGGAGCGCTGGTGCGTCATGGGCGTCAACGGCGCCGGCAAGTCCACGCTGTTGAAGCTGGTGGCGGGCTCGACGCCGCCCGACGACGGCACGGTGGCCGTGGGCGGCAGCGTCAAGATGGGCTACTTCGCCCAGCACGCGATGGACCTCCTGGATGGCGAGCGCACCGTGTTCCAGTCGCTGGAAGATTCGTTCCCGCAGGCCGGTCAGGGTTCGCTGCGCGCGCTGGCCGGCTGCTTCGGCTTCTCCGGCGACGACGTCGAGAAGAGATGCCGGGTGCTTTCGGGCGGCGAGAAGGCGCGGCTGGTGATGGCGAAAATGCTCTACGACCCGCCGAATTTTCTGGTGCTCGACGAGCCCACCAACCATCTCGACATCGCCACCAAGGAGATGCTGATCACGGCACTATCCGAGTATGAAGGCACCATGCTGTTCGTTTCGCATGACCGGCACTTCCTCGCCGCGTTGTCCAACCGGGTGCTGGAACTGACGCCCGAGGGCATTCACCAGTATGGCGGCGGCTATACCGAATATGTCGCGCGCACCGGCCACGAGGCGCCGGGCCTGCGCAGCTAAGGCCCCACGAAGCGCGCCGTCCGGCGATCAGTTCTCAAACGCGAGCCGAGCGGCTTGCGCTCGACGGCGAACACCTCGACCGCGGCGGCGCGCCCGCGCAACTGCGTCAGCCCGAGCGCTTCGACCACCAGGTCGCCGCCGGGTTGCACGAGGCGCAGCAGTTCGGCGGAGACGAGCAGCGAACTGCCGACCTCCTTGCAATGTTCCTGCAGCCGCGCGGCGACGTTCATCGTGTCGCCGAAATAGGCGATCTGCCGGTGCGAGTCCCCGCACTCGCTGATCACCACCGGGCCGGCATGGAATCCGGCGCGAAAATTCGGCACCACGCCGAACTCGCGCCGATACTGATCCGCTTTCTCCGCGATCCTGTCATGAATGGCAAAGAAACAGTCGAGGTATTGCCGCTCCGTTACCTTTTTATCGACCCGCCAGGTCACGATGACCTCGTCCCCGACATAGGCGTGTACCTCGCCGCGATAAGCGAGGATCGCCTCATCGATGTCAAAGAAGAACCGTGTCAGAAGCTGCTGCATGCGCAACTCGCCGATCTTCTCCGCCAGCGCCGTCGACCCGACCAGATCGAGAAACAACATCACGCGTTGTTCGCGCTTCGGCGTGCGATAGCGGCCAAGAATGACGTTGAGCAGGACCTTGCTGCCGATCAGGTGTGTCAGCTCGAAAACCGCACCGACGAGCACGGACATGACGAAGGCGATACCGACAATCCGGGGGAAGTCGGTGGCAAGCCATGCCGTCGCGATCCGATCGCCGTAGAGTGCGGCTTGCAGGACCACGGTGGCGATCACGACGACAAATGCCATCGCCACGGCCTGCACGGCGATCTCGACCACGATCGGCCATCTTCTCACCCATTCGCTGCTGCGCGAGGTGAAATAGAGGTGAACCGCCCAACCGGACAGCGCCAGCCCCATCCCATGGATGCCGCTGCGCAGGTAGTTCGCGACGCTGGCCTCGCTGACGTCGTTGACGAAGTAGCGATAGCCGCAGCCTGCCAGCAAACCGATTACGGCCAGAACGATCCAGGGTGTGATGGAACGCCGCATGTTCCCTCCATATGACTGCGCCCAACAGGCGAGGATTCACTGCCGCAGCGTCGGATGATCGTTGAGCACCTCTTCGCGGATCGATACCGCCTGAATCGCGCGAAACAGGATCCGCGCCGTTTTCATGTCGTTGGCCGTCACGCACAAGCCCACGATCTGGCGAACCGAGGAATCACGCAGCAGGCCATCGGAGATTTTCATGGCTATTTCCATCGCCGCCTTGGCGGCGCGTTCGTAGCGCTCGATCTCGTAGTCTCTCTGCTTGCTGTCTTTCTTGCTGTCCGGACGATCGGCAAAGTCAGCGATTTTCCGGGCGCTGTCGGCGGCGGAGCGGCAGATCACGCGGATCCGGTGCGCCGCCTCGATGTCGCCGATCGGCCACTGGATTTCCTCGTCCCAGACCTCCTGGCGTTTAACCTTGCCGAACCACCACATTGCCCCTGCCCTGAAGTATCCGCGAGCCTAGCTCGCCGTGGTGGACGGGCCGATAGGTTTACAGGCCCTCTACCGCCGGCAAGATCTTTCCGGGATTGAAGATATTCTTGGGATCGAGCGCCGCCTTCACCGCCCGCATCGCGTCGATCGCCTCAGGGCCGAGTTCGGCCTTGAGATATTTCTGCTTGCCCTGGCCGATGCCGTGCTCGCCGGTGCAGGTGCCGCCCATCGCTTGCGCGCGCTCGACCAGCCGATGCATGAACTCCTCGCCGCGCGCCATCTCGTCGCGGTCGTCGATGTCGCAGGCCAGCGAGCAGTGGAAATTGCCGTCGCCGACATGGCCGACGATCGGCGACAGCAGATTGAATCGCTTCAAATCCGCCTCGGTTTCGGTGACGCAATCGGCCAGCCGTGAAATCGGCACGCAGACGTCGGTCGCCACCACGCCGGCGCCGGGGCGCAAGGCTTTCACCGCCCAATAGGCGTCGTGCCGTGCCTGCCAGAGTCTTGTGCGATCCTCCGGACGGGTAGTCCAGGTGAAATCGCCGCCGCCGCACTCCTTGGCGATCTCGCTGAAATTCCTGGATTGCTCGGCGACCTCGTTCGCGCTGCCGTGAAATTCCAGCAATAACAGCGGGGTCTGCGGCAATGTCAGTTTCGAATAGGCATTGCAGGCGCGGACCTGCTCGGCGTTGAGCAACTCGATGCGCGCCACGGGGATGCCGGTCTGGATCGCCATGATCGTGGCCTGGCAGGCGCCGCGTACCGTCTCAAAGGAACAAGCCGCCGCCGCGATGGTTTCCGGGATGCCGCGCAGCTTGATCGTCAGCTCGCAGATAATGCCGAGCGTGCCCTCGGCGCCGACGAACAGATGCGTCAGGTCGTATCCGGCGGAGGATTTCTTCGCCCGCGTGCCGGTGGTGATGATCTCGCCGTCGCCGCGCACCACTTTCAGCGCCAGCACGTTGTCGCGCATGGTGCCGTAGCGCACCGCGTTGGTGCCCGAAGCCCGGGTCGAGGCCATGCCGCCGAGCGAGGCGTCAGCGCCGGGATCGATCGGGAAGAACACGCCCTGGTCGCGCAGATGCTCGTTCAGCGCCTTGCGGGTGACGCCGGGCTGGATCACGCAGTCGAGATCGTCGGCATGGACCTCCAGCACCTTGTTCATGTCGCGCAAATCGATGCAGACGCCGCCGGCCGGCGCGTTGACCTGCCCCTCCAGCGAGGTCCCGGCGCCGAACGCGATCACGGGAACGCCGTATTTGGCGCAAATCCGCACCACGTCCTGGATATCGGCGGTCTCCTGCGCCATCACCACGGCGTCGGGCGGCTGCGGCGCCAGCCAGGTCGTGGTATGGGCGTGCTGGTCGCGGACCGCCTGCGAGGTGACCAGCCGGTTTCCGAACCGGGCGGCGAGCGCTTGCAGCGTGCCCGCCAGCGCCTGCGGTTCCGGACGCCTTAAATTGGTGACGGTCATGCCCAAGCGAGTTCCTCCCGACTTAAGGTGGACCCTTACAAAGGATATATAAGGGGTCAAGGGACCATGGGTCGAACAAACGGGGTTGAATAAATGACTGAGGCTGCTGCCGGTGACGATGTTTTGCTCCGGCCGGCGCCGTTTCTCGCATCGGTGATGCAGATCGAGCCGCAATGGATCGACTATAACGGCCATCTCAACATGGCCTATTACAATGTGATGTTCGACCGCGCCATCGACGAATTGTGGCTGAAGCTCGGGATCGGGCCCGGCTACATGAAGGCACGAAACGGCTCGACCTTCACCGCCGAATGCCACGTGCGCTACTTGCGCGAAATCCACCTCGGCGATCCCGTGCAGGTGTCGATCCTGCTGGTCGGTTCCGACGAAAAGCGTTTGCATACTTTCGAGGAACTGCGTCACGCCAGCGAGGGCTGGCTGTCGGCCACGTCCGAGAACATGACCATCCACATTGACATGACGGCGCGAAAAACCGCGCCGTTTCCGCCGGATATTCGCGCCCGCATCAAGATGCTGGCGAGCGCCCACGCGGCGATTCCGCGACCCGAGGGCATCGGCCGGAAAATCGCGATGCCCTCGACGAAATAAGGCGTCCTTTAGACGCGGGTGCGGCCGCGTGCGAGACCGACCACGGCCGAGACCAGGAACAGCACGACCGCGATGAAGAAGATGGTCTTGGCGATTTCGATGGAAACGCCGGCGATGCCGCCGAAGCCCAAAATGCCCGCGATCAGCGCGATAACCAAAAACGTAACGACCCAGCTCAGCATGACACCAACCTCTGTTTCGACTTTCTGTTTCGACATCAGCGCGACTGAAGCAGCCGCGCGTCAACTGCAGGACTAATCGGACGCCGGAACGAAAGTTCCCCGCGGTTCCCGTCCCCGAAACCAGGAAAATTTCAGCCCGACGGAGGAACAAATTTCGCATTCGCAGGCCGCAAGCCGGCCGGCGTGGTGAGCCGCTGTCCGCGCGCGGTTGTTTGGTGTCACTTCCGGACGCTCGCGCATCCCGCCGCGCACGGCCGGCTCGCGCCTAAGCTTGCTTCACCCACGCCGGCAGCCTGTCGAACCAGGGCCGCGCCTCCTCGAGTTGCCGCGCGAGTTGCAGCAACCGATCCTCTTCGGCAATGCGCGCGACGAATTGCACGCCGAGCGGCAAGCCATCCGCCGTCCAGTGCAACGGCACGCTCATGGCGGGCGTGCCCGTGAGGTTGGCGAGCTGGGTGAACGGCAAATATTGCAGGCTGTCGCGCGCGATCTTGTCGACAGTGCCATCGAGCAGGCCGATGCGCGCCAAGAGACCGAGCAGGCCTGCGCGGTCGAGAAGGTCCAGCACCGTCTGCTCTGCAGCCGTCGGATCGCCCTGTCCGTGGCGGATCGGCGGATGCGCGAGCGTCGGCGTCAACAACATGTCGTAACGCTGGTGGAAGCGTGCGAGCCGGCGTGCGAATTCGTTCCACTTCAGAAGCTGCGTGGTCAGCGCACCGGCGGAAATCGCTCCGCCAAGCGTCGCCAGCACGCGCGTCAGGAGTTCGAGATCCGAACGTCCTGCGCCACGCGCGCGCGCCTGAGCCGCCATCGCGGCGACCTGGCCGAAATAGATGTACAGGAAGGCTTTCGCGAGCGCCGCTCCATCGATGTCGGGCGCTGCTTCCTCGACCTCGTGGCCGAGGCTGCGCAGGAGTTTTGCCGCCTCGTCGATCGCGGCTTTCGCCTCCGGGTGAACGTCCGTCCCGATCGGCGAGGCCGAGGTGAAGCCGATGCGCAGGCGGCCTGGATCGCGCTGCATCGCTTGCGCGTAAGGTTCGGCCGGTCTTGCGACCACGAAGGGATCGCCGGGTTCGGCGCCCGCCAGGACATCGAGCGCGACGGCCGTGTCGCGCACGCTGCGCGAGATCACGCCTTCGCTCGACGCCCCAAACCAGTACTCGCCATAGCCCGGCCCCGAGGAAATGAGCCCGCGCGACGGCTTCAGGCCGAACAGCCCGCAGCATGCGGCAGGAATGCGGATAGAGCCGCCGCCATCATTGCCCGCCGCCATTGGCACGACCCCTGATGCGACGGCGGCGGCGGCGCCGCCGCTCGAACCGCCGGGTGTGCGCTCGACATTCCAGGGGTTCGAGGCGCGGCCGAACAACTGGGAGTCCGTCACGCCCTTGAGCGCCAGCTCCGGCAGGTTGGTCTTGCCGAAGATCACGAGTCCCGCTTCGAGGTAGCGCCGCACGACATGGGCATGTTCGGACGCGGCGACCTCGGCGAGGGACCTGCTGGCGTAGCTCGTCGGCAGGCCGGCGTAGTCCTGCGCGCAATCCTTGATCAGAAACGGAACCCCGGCGAATGGACCTCGAAGCGGTTTCGTCAGTTGCGCGCGGGCTTCGCTGTCCATCAAGCGGCAGATCGCATTGGTCTTCGGTTGCGCCCGCTCGCTCTGGCGCAGCGCGAGTTCAAGCAGTTCTTCCGCTGTCGTCTCCTTGCGTGCGACGCATTCGGCAAGCGCGACGGCGTCGCGCTTCAAATATTCAGTGAAATTCACGACGTCCCCCCGGATCGCTCGTCGGCTTGGCGCGATCGTACCGCCTTTGCTGGCGCCCGCCAGTCCTTTGTTCCGCACCCGATACCGGCGGACAGAGTAGCCTCCCGCCCGGAAAGAGTCGGACGCGGGGCCGGAATGAAGGTCAACCGGCTGTCGCGTTTTCGTAAACGGCTCCCGTGCGAGGGGCCGGATAAGCCTGTAAAACGTCTGGATCAGGCCCCATATTGCCTTTGATCCCTGCTAAGAAGGCTCCCGTTCACGACCCCGCGGTGCCATCGTGGGCGGAAGACGATTCGCATATGACCGAGCCGAACAGACTGAGCCCTCACGGCGTCCCCGAGCACCAGCCCGCCGCTGGCGGCATTGCCGCGCGGGCGCGGGCGACCGCGACCCCGCAATATCTCGCAGGGCTCAATCCGGAGCAGCGCGAGGCGGTGGAAACGCTGGACGGTCCCGTGCTGGTGCTGGCCGGCGCCGGCACCGGCAAGACCCGCGTGCTGACGTGCCGCATCGCCCACATCCTGAGCCAGGGCCGGGCGCGGCCGGGCGAAATCCTCTCGGTCACCTTCACCAACAAGGCGGCGCGCGAGATGAAGCTGCGGCTCGGCCAGATGCTGGGCCAGGCGGTCGAGGGCATGCCGTGGCTCGGCACATTTCACTCCATCGGCGGGCGCATCCTGCGCACCCACGCCGAACTGGTGCAGCTGAAATCCAATTTCACCGTGCTCGACGTCGACGACCAGGTCCGGCTGCTGAAACAGCTCTTGACCGCCGACAACATCGACGACAAGCGCTGGCCGGCACGGATGCTGGCCGGCCTGATCGACGGCTGGAAGAACCGCGGGCTGACGCCTTCCCAAGTGCCGGCAGGCGAAGCCGCCGTCTTCGCCAACGGCAAGGGCGGCAAGCTTTATGCGGCCTATCAGGAACGCCTGAAGATCCTCAACGCCGCCGATTTCGGCGACCTCTTGCTGGAAAACATCCGGCTGTTCCGCGAACACCCGGACGTGCTGCGAAATTACCAGAACCGCTTCAAGTTCATCCTGGTGGATGAATATCAGGACACCAACGTCGCGCAGTATCTCTGGTTGCGGCTGTTGGCGCAGGCGCCGGCCGCACCAAAGTCGCATCCGGAGCAATCGGCCTCCTCCGTCATTCCGGGGCGGGCCGAAGGCCCGAACCCGGAATCTCGAGATAAAGAGGATTCACTTCGAGATTCCG
>JGI12635J15846_10006059_pt1 | contig 10391 bp, 11 predicted proteins | sample BlaSpr_A8_OM2_M2_FD_15846 | JGI IMG/M metagenome (IMG submission 15846) | reverse complement strand
TTGCGGCGCCGCTAGCGACGATCCTTGACGCGGCTGGCCTTGCCGGCCGAGCGCGCCAGCGAACCTGCGGCGGCCACGCGAATGTCCGCGGATATTCCAATGTTGTCCTTTAATTTTCCCGCGAGCAGGAGCGCTTCAGCCTGACGCGCATTATCGCCAAGTTCCGGGCGGCATTCTACGACTATTAGAATTTCGTCCAGACGATTCGTCCGCGTGACCTCGATTTCATAGTGGGGCGCCAAGCCCGGACAGCGCAGGATCAGTTCCTCGATTTGCGAAGGGAAGACATTGACGCCGCGAATGATCAGCATGTCGTCGCTGCGCCCGCTGATTTTTGCCATCCTCCGCATGACCGTCGCGGACCCCGGCAGCAGGCGGGTCAGGTCGCGCGTCCGGTACCGAATGACCGGCATGGCCTCCTTCGTGAGCGAGGTGAACACCAATTCACCCGGCTCGCCGTCGGCGACCGGATCTCCGCTCGAGGGATCTACGATCTCGGCGATGAAGTGATCTTCCCAGATCGTGGGTCCCTCCTTGGTGCGCGCAAATTCCTGGGCGACGCCCGGACCCATGACTTCCGACAGACCGTAAATGTCGCAGGCGTCGAGGTTGAACGCGGATTCTATTTCCGCGCGCATCCCCTCGCCCCACGGCTCCGCGCCGAAGATGCCCACCCGCAGCGACGTCGACCGCGGGTCGACGCCGGTGCGCCTGAACTCATCAAGGATGGCGAGCATGTAGCTCGGCGTCACCATGATGATGTCGGGTTCAAAATCGCGAATCAGCTGCGCCTGCTTTTCCGTCTGGCCGCCGGACATCGGAATCACCGTGCAGCCCGCCGCTTCGGCGCCGTAGTGTGCTCCCAGTCCGCCGGTGAAGAGACCGTAGCCGTAGGCGACATGGACCTTCATGCCGGCGCGGCCGCCGGCTGCGCGAATCGATCGCGCAACCAGATTGCCCCAGGTGGCGAGGTCATTCCGTGTATAGCCGACGACCGTGGGCTTGCCCGTGGTGCCGGAGGATGCGTGAATGCGCGCGACCTGTTCTCGGGGGACCGCGAAAAAGCCGAATGGATACGCGTCTCGCAAATCCGCCTTGGTCGTGAACGGGAAGCTCCTTAAGTCGGCGAGTGAACGAAGATCACTCGGGTGGACGCCCGCTGCGTCGAATTTTCTCGTGTAATTGGCATTGTCGGCGTAGGCGTGATGCAGCGTCGACTGCAGGCGCCGCAACTGCAGGGATTCGAGCTCATCGCGGCTCGCGCTTAGGATAGGCTCCAGCGCCGCCAACTCCCCGATATCGTGCGAACTCATACGTGGCCTTGCCTGCCGCGACTGGGAGCCCTAGTCACCGCGATCGAAACTGGGCCGGCGCTTGTCGCGCGCGGCGGCCAACCCCTCGCGCACGTCGGCCAGCTTGAAACCCAAAAATTCCAGGGCCAGCGACGTATCGAAACTGGGGCCGGCCAAGCGCAGCCAGTTGTTGAGCGCGTGCTTGGTCCAGCGAATCGCGGTGCTGCTGCCCGCAGCGAGAGTGCGCGCCACGTCGAACGCGCTTTCCAGCACCTCTGCATCGGGCACGGCCAGGGCGATGAGCCCGATCCGCTCGGCTTCGGTGCCGGACAATGGCTTGTTCGTCAGAAGATGATATCGCGCCTTCGCGAGACCGCAGAGCAGAGGCCAGATGATGACGGCGTGATCGCCCGCCGCGACGCCGAGGCGGGTGTGGCCGTCGAGAATTCGCGCATTGTCCGCGGCGACCGCGACGTCTGCCAGCAAGGCAACGGCGAGGCCGGCACCGACCGCGCTGCCGCGGATCGCCGACACCACCGGCTTGGAACAATTGATCAGGTTGTAGACTAGGTCGCTCGCCTCCTTCCAGACGCGGATCAAGGTCGCTTCATCCTCGATCATGCGGTCGAGCATGGCGAAGTCGCCGCCGGAGGAAAAATTCGACCCCTCTCCACGGACGACGACCACGCGCACGGCGTCATCCGTATCGACGGTGCGCCACACCAGGGCAAGATCGCGGTGCATGGCTTCGGTCGCCGCGTTCAGACGGCCCTTGTTCGCCATCACGAGCTCGAGTATTCCCGGCTCCGGCGCGAGAAATTGCAGGCTTGGGAATTCCTTCGCATAGCGGGCGGCGTCGGGCGTATTCACTGCGTATTTGCCTTCGAATCGGGAATTTCATGAATGCTGACCATGGTGAGCACATGATAGGCGGCCACCGTCTCCTGGTTCTGGTTCGTGATTTCCGTATCCCAGGCAACCTCGCCCCAGCCCTTGTCGGCGCGCAGGCTTTTGCGGGCGCAGGTGAGGCGTACCTTGATTCTGTCCCCGGGCTTCACCGGTTTCACGAAACGAAGTTCATCGATGCCGTAGTTGCCGAGCACGGGGCCATAATCCGGATCGACGAACAATCCCGCCGCTGCCGAGATCAGGAAATAGCCGTGGGCGACGCGGCCGCCGAACAAGGGGTTGCGGGCCGCGGCGGTCTCGCTCATATGGGCGTAAAAAGTGTCGCCCGACAATGCCGCGAATTGTTCGATGTCTGCGATGGTGACTTCGCGCTCCTTCGACTTCATCGTGTCGCCCAACTCCAGATCGTTGAAAGAAATGCGGAACGGATGCCTGCCGGGATCGCGCAGCCGGCTGCCCCGGACCCAGCGGCCGGTGGTCGCGGTGAGCGTGTCGGGCGAACCCTGTACGGCGGTGCGTTGCATGTAGTGAAGGACTCCGCGAATACCGCCCATCTCTTCACCGCCGCCGGCTCGACCCGGCCCCCCGTGGATCAACGGGGCAAGCGGTGAGCCATGGCCCGTGGACTCTTTCGCGCAGGTGCGGTTAACCACGAGGATGCGGCCGTGGTACGGCGCCAGCCCAAGAACGATGCGGCCGGCGAGGGCATCATCGGCACAGAACACCGAGGCCGCCAAACTACCCTGACCGCGCCGCGCAAGTGCGATTGCATCGGCGGTGTCGCGGTAAGGCATTACCGTTGCGACCGGCCCGAAGGCCTCGACTTCATGGATGGCGCGCGCCGCGGGCGGATCGCGCGACAGCAGCAGCAGCGGCGGCACAAACGCGCCGCGCCTGCGGTCGGCGCCCTGCACTTCGAATCGCTCCAGGTCACCCGCGACCAGATCGGCCTCAGCACGGAGTTCTGCGACCCGAGCCAGCACTTGGCTTCGCTGTTCCTGGCTCACCAAGGGACCCATGCGCACCCCCTCGTCGCGCGGATCACCGACGGTGATCTTTTGCAGCGCCGCTTGCAGCGCGGCGACCACATCGCCCGCGACCGCGGCCGGCACCAGCGCCTTGCGTATGGCCGTGCATTTCTGACCCGCCTTGACGGTCATTTCGCGAACGACTTCTTTGACGAACAAATCGAATTCTTGACTGCCCGCTGCGGCGTCCAAGGCAAGAATACTGGAGTTCAACGAATCCGTTTCCGCCACAAAGGGCACGGCATGCCTGATGACGGCCGGGTGCACGCGTAAGTGCGCCGCCGTGTGGGCCGACCCCGTGAACGAGACGGTGTCCTGGCAATTGAGATGATCGAACAGATTTCCCAAGCTGCCGCATACCAGCTGCAGTGCGCCTTGCGGCAGGATTTTGGACTCGATGATGCGGCGGACGACGAGTTCGGTGAGGTATGCCGTCGCGGTCGCAGGTTTCACGATGGCCGGCATGCCGGCCAATAGCGTCGGCGCCAGTTTTTCGAGCATTCCCCAGACGGGGAAATTGAACGCATTGATGTGCACCGCCGCGCCTTCACGCGAGACGAAAATGTGCTGACCGACGAAGCTACCCGCCTTTGACAGGCCTTCGACGTCGCCATCGACATAGACGCGCGCATTGGGCAACTCGCGGGAAGCTTTGCCGGCGAAGGCAAATACCGTACCGATGCCGCCATCGATGTCGATTACGGAATCGCCCTTGGTTGCGCCGGTTCGATAGGAAAGCGCGTAGAACTCCTCTTTGAGTTCCGCAAGATGCTTGGCGAGCGTCTTTAATATGGCGGCCCGTTCGTGAAACGTCATTGCACGCATGGCAGGCCCGCCCACCTCGCGGGCGTGGGTGAGAACGGCGCCGAAGTCAACGCCGGCGGAGGATGCTTGCGCAATGACTTCGCCCGTCGTGGCATCGCGCATCGCGACGCCGCCGTCTCGGCCGCTCTGCCAGGCACCGGCTACATAGCTCTGCAGGATCACTCCGCGCTACTCCGCAAACGCGAGCAACGTCCGCGGAACTGGGCGAGCACGTTGCCGGCGGCGTTAGTCACCGCGACATCATAGATCCCATTGCGCACGCCGCGCGATACCTCGGCGGCCGTGGCCGTCACGCGCTCGCCGCGCGGCGTCGGCGCGAGAAATTCGATGCTGGCGCCCGCCGCCACCATCGGATCGCCGTAGGAATTACAGGCAAAGGCGAAGGCGCTGTCGGCGAACGCGAAAACGATACCGCCGTGACACATGCCGTAGCCATTGACCATGTCCGGACGCACGGTCATGGCGATTTGAACCCGCCCGGGCGCGACGTCGATGATTTCGATTCCGAGCGCCTGCGAGGCAAGGTCGGCAACGAATAGCCGCGCGACCTCCGTCCGGGCGCGGTGGGCGGGGTCGTTCGCTCCCGACGTGATCTCGTCTGACATGCTCAGCGGCCCGTGAACCGCGGCGAGCGCTTCTCGAGGAATGCAGCAACGCCCTCCGCGTAGTCGATCGATCGGCCGAGCTCGCGCTGAACATCACGCTCGATGTCGAGCTGCTCGGCCAGCGAGTGTTGCCAGCTGCCGCGAATCGCCGCCTTGGTCGCGGCGAGACCGCGCGTGGGCGCCGCGGCCAATGCCTTCGCGAGCGCATCGACGGTGGCTGCAAGCTCGGCGTCCGGAACGCATTGCCAAATCATGCCCCAGGCCTCCGCCTGTTCCGCCGCGAGTTTGTTGCCGAGCAAGGTCAAACCCAATGCCCGCGCATTGCCCACCAGCCGCGGCAGGGTCCACGTGCCGCCCGAATCGGGAAGCAGTCCGAGCTTTGCAAACGCTTGGACGAAACTGGCGGAGCTTGCGGCAATGACGAGATCGCAGGCGAGCGCGATGTTGGCCCCCGCGCCCGCCGCCACGCCGTTGACCGCAGCGATCACGGGCATGGGCAGAGTGTGTAACGCAAGCACCAAGGGCTTGTAGTGCTGTTCGATGGACTCGCCGAGATCGACGCCTTGCGAGCCGGGCGCCACCGCGCGGTCGCCGAGATCCTGACCGGCGCAAAAACCGCGGCCGGCGCCGGTAAGGACCAGAACGCGGGCATCGCTCCCGGGCAAGCGCCGCAACGCGTCCCGCACCTCACCGTGCATTTGTGTATTGAAGCTATTGAGTTTGTCCGGCCGATTAAAGGTCAGACGGGCGATTCCGCCGTCGACACTGAACAAAATGGTCTCGTAAGACATGTGTGTCCCCCGGAACGTCTCGCGGGTCTATTTGTGATCGTAGCTGATTTCGAGCGCCGCAGTCGTCGGTCGAGCCTGACAGCAGAGCACGAACCCTGCGTCGGTCTCCCAGGGCTCCAAGGCGATATTGTGCGTCATCACCGCTGCGCCGCGCGTGATNCTCGCGCGGCAGGTCGCGCAGATGCCCGAGCGGCAGGAAAACGGTAAATCAAGACCCGCGCGTTCCGCGGCCTCGAGCACGGANGCGTCGCCGGGCGCCATCGGGAANCTGCGCCGCCGGCCATCCATGACCACGGAAATGGTGGCCAATACCTCTCCGGCACTCTCGGCCGGCCGCGCCGCGGCGCCCGGTGTTGCCGCGGCGGGCGTCGCGGGGGCAAAGCGCTCGAATCGGATCGCGGCATCGCCGTTCACGGCTTTGATGGCAGTGCGAACCTGATCCACCATGTCGCCCGGCCCGCAAATCANATACTCGTCNGCCGNCGAGACCTCCGGCATATGACGCGCGAGCTCATGAACCTTGCCGCCATCGATCCGGCCATTGAGCCATTCGGTTTGTTGCGGTTCGCGGCTCATCACAAAGTGCGCCGAAAAGCGCTCGATGTAGCGATTCTTGAGCGCGAGCGTCTCCTCCAGAAACATCGTTCGCGAAATGCTGCGGTTGCCGTAAATCAGCGTGAAGCGGCTGCGGGGTTCTCGAGCGAGAATATCGGTGGCGAGGGACAGAATGGGTGTGATGCCGCTGCCCGCTGCGAAGGCCACATACGAATGTTCACGCTTAGGGTCGATTGCGGTGCGAAACCGCCCCATCGGCGTGCCAACGTCGAGCACGTCGCCGGGACGCAATCTCGAAGCGAGCTCACCGGACATCCGGCCGCGCGATTGCAGCCGGATACCCAATTTTAGCGCGCCGTCCCCGGGCGCCGTCACGATGGAGTAGGTCCGGCGTTCTTCGCGCCCCTCGATCATGCGCCGCACGGTGACGTACTGTCCGGCGTCGTGGGCAAATTCTTCACGCAGNCCCGACGGAATCTCCACCGTCACGCAAGCGGCGTCGTCGGCGACCCGTTCGACCGCGGTTACTTTCAAGGGATGGAAGCTAAGCATAGCTAAGCCTCNAGCATCAAATGCATTTGAAGTATTCGAAAGGCTCGAGACAGGCGCGGCACCGGTGCAGCGCCTTGCAGGGCGTTGAACCGAATTCGCTGACGCATTCGGTTTCGGTCGATTGACAGCGGGGGCACGCGACGGGCCTTGAGTTGCGCAAAACTTCCCGCATGGATGGGGCGGATTTCTCCGGCGGCACGATGCCGTAGTTCTTGAGCTTGCGCCGGCCTTCGGCGGTGATCCAATCGCTGCTCCAGGGCGGCGATAACACAGTGGTCACGACAAACTGGCCGACTCCCGCATCACGGAGTGCTTCCGCCACGGAGTGCCGGATCACCTCGGTGGCTGGGCAACCGACGTAGGTCGGCGAGAGCCCCACCTCGAGCGTGCCGTCCGGCAGCGGATCGACGCCGCGGATCAAGCCGAGATCGACGATGCTTACCGCGGGAATCTCGGGATCCTCCACGGATGCGAGGGCCGCCCATGCCAGCGACAATCGCCGATCCACGTCGGCCCGCCTGTGGTCGCGGGCTAGGTTCACCAGCGCGCTTCCGGATAGGTGCGCTGCAGGTGCTGCATCTCGGCGAGAATGTAACCGAGATGCTCGCTATGCTGGCCGCGCTTGCCATGCCACGAATGCGCGCGATCGTTCGGACGCGTCAGCGTCGCCTCGGCCAGTATCTCGTCGATACGCCGCACCCACGCTGCGTGAACCTCGGACAATCGAGGCGCCACGCCTGCATCGGCCATCGTCCGGTCCAACTCGTCTTCGGCGAACAGTTCCACCGTATAGGGCCAGAGCGTATCCAGGGCCGACTGCACGCGCGCGTGACTTTCCGGCGTACCGTCGCCGAGGCGCACCAGCCAGTTGCCGCTGTAGCGCAAGTGATAGCGAACTTCCTTCACCGACTTCGCGGCAATCGCGGCTAGACGCTCATCGGTGGACGCCGTCATGCGCTCGTACAACTCCAGTTGGAAGGCGTCGATGAGTACTTGACGCACGATGGTGTGGCCAAAATCACCGTTCGGCTGTTCCGCCAAAACCGCGTTCAGGTATTGACCCTGCTCGCGCAGAAAGGCGATATCGTCCTCGTCGCGGCCGAGGCCTTCGGCTTCGCCGGCATAGGTCAGCAACAGCCGCGCCTGCCCTACAAGATCGAGCGCGATATTGGCCAAGGCCAAATCCTCTTCGAGCGCGGGAGCATGGCCCACCCACTCGCCGAGCCGCTGTCCGAGCACCAAGCTCAAATCACCGAGGCGCAGCACGTAACGAAACAGCGCCGGCGCGTCGGCCCGGCCGAAGGGCATTGCACTCATAAGGTCTTGACCTCGTCCGGAATCTCATAAAAGGTCGGGTGACGGTAGATCTTGTCGCGCGCGGGTTCGAACAAGGAATCGGCCTCGGTGGGATCGGAGGCGGTAATGTCTTTGGAGGGCACCACCCAAATGCTGATGCCTTCCTGGCGCCGCGTATAGAGATCGCGCGCGTGGTCGATTGCCATGCGCGCGTCCGCGGCGTGCAAGCTGCCGACGTGCTTATGGTCGAGACCGCCGCGAGCGCGGACGAAGACTTCATACAGGGGCCACTGGCGGCTATCTTCGATCGGGGCGCTCATGGGGCGCTCCTAAGCGGCGCGGGCCGCGGCACGCTGCGCTGTTTCGCGGCATGGGCGCTCGCGGCCTCCCGCACCCATGCGCCTGCGGCGTGCGCGTTGCGGCGCGCAGCCAGCCGTTCCGCGTTGCAGGGTCCGTTGCCTTTCAGGACTTGATCGAACTCGCTCCAGTCGATCGGTCCGAACTCATGCTGCTTCTTGGCGTCGTCCCACCGCAGCAGCGGATCGGGAACCGTAAGGCCCAGGAACTTGGCCTGGGGCACCGTGAAATCGACGAATTTTTGCCGCAATTCATCGTTCGAGAAGCGCTTGATTTTCCAGCGCTGGGATTCGCCGCTATGCGTGGAATTGGCATCGGAGGGTCCGAACATCATGAGCGCGGGCCACCACCAGCGATCGAGCGCCTCCTGCGCCATGCGCTTTTGCTCCCGGGTTCCTTGCGCGAGATGCAGCATCAGGTCATAACCCTGCCGCTGGTGAAAGCTCTCTTCCCGGCAAACGCGCACCATGGCCCGCGCGTAGGGACCGTACGAGCAGCGGCACAGCGGAATCTGATTCATGATGGCCGCGCCGTCGACCAGCCACCCGATGGCGCCCACGTCGGCCCAGGTCGGCGTCGGATAATTGAAGATGCTCGAATACTTGGCCTTGCCCGACAACAGTTGATCGATGAGTTGATCGCGGCTCACGCCGAGCGTCTCGGCCGCACTGTAGAGATACGCGCCGTGACCCGCTTCGTCCTGCACTTTGGCGATCAGAATCGCCTTGCGCTTGAGCGTAGGCGCGCGGGTGATCCAATTCCCCTCGGGCAGCATGCCGACGATCTCCGAATGCGCGTGCTGAGAAATCTGGCGAATCAAGGTATTGCGATAGCGCGGCGGCATCCAGTCCTTGGGCTCGATCTTCTCTTCGGCGTCGACCCGCGCGAGAAACCGTCGTTCGAGCGCATCCTGGTCCGGCGGCGGCGCCTCCGCGACCTGCATATCCAACGCCTGCGTGTACATACCTGCCCCACGGATTAGCCAGCCTGAAGCATTGTGATACAAAAAAATATCAAAATCAACTTTTTCTGTGTCATAAAGGGCAACCCGGCTACTATGGCGAAAAATGACCTCCACTGCTGCCAACGCCGCCACTGCCGCCGCTGAACTCGTCGCGCGCTATCGCCGTCAGCGGCCGCTGCGCGGCGGCTCGCTGATCGTGACCCTATTCGGCGATTCCATCATGCCGCGGGGCGGCGCCGTCGCCCTCGGCAGCCTGATCGCCCTGGCGGCTCCCTTTGGACTCAATGAACGATTGGTAAGGACCGCGGCCGCGCGTCTTGCGAAGGATGGCTGGCTCGAGGGGCGGCGTGCGGGCAAGCGGAGCGAGTATCGTCTGTCGCATGACGGCCGCGAGCGCTTCGCCGAAGCGACGCGGCGCATCTACAGCGAACCTGAAACCGAATGGTCGGGCCGGTGGACCGTGGTTGTGCTGCCGCCCACGCGCGCCGCAGAGAGAAAGAAACTTAAGGAAGAACTGATCTGGCGGGGATTTGGTGAGCTCTCGACCAATGTCTTCGCTCACCCGGAAATCGACTCGCGCTCATTGGGGCTGCGGGCAGGCCCGGCGGAACTGCTCGCCAAGGTCATCGTCTTCGACGCCGGTCTCGCCGACGATGACGCTCCGCAGCGTCTCGTGGGATTGGGCTGGGATCTCGAAGACTTGGGATTGCGATACCAGCGCTTCGTGAAGCGCTTCGAACGGGTGCTGGCGGCGCTTCTCGGCCTGCGCGCGCTCGACCATCAAGCCTGCTTCATCGTGCGCACGCTGTTGATCCACGAATACCGCCGTTTGCACCTGCGCGATCCGCTGTTGCCGGCGCGGCTGCTGCGCGCCAATTGGCCGGGAGCGCAGGCCGCGGCTCTGTGCCGCGATATTTATGCGCGCGTGTTCGAGCCTTCCGAGGAGCATCTCTCGGCGGTGGGCGCACAACTCGAGGGACCGCTGCCCGAACCGGATGCCTCGGTGAAGCGCCGGTTCGGAGGCATTTAAGCCGCGTCGCTAGGATTCGTCCGCGGGCCACTGCTCCAGCGTGCCCACGACCGAGCTTAAGAATGCATTGGCCTGGAAGGCGTCGAGCGCCCGGTGGTCGATCGTCAGGGTGAGATAGCACATCGAGCGCACGGTGATGGCCTCGCCGCCATCGACTTCGACCGCACAGACTCGGCGCTCGGCTTTA
>JGI12635J15846_10006058_pt1 | contig 10392 bp, 6 predicted proteins | sample BlaSpr_A8_OM2_M2_FD_15846 | JGI IMG/M metagenome (IMG submission 15846) | reverse complement strand
CTACGGCCTGACTTGGACTTTTTATGCCGCGGCGGGAGCCGCGGGCCCCGTCATCCTGGGGCGCACGTTCGATGCCACCGGTTCCTACACTTCTCTGCTGAGCACTCTCGCCATTGCTTTGGCAGTTGCCGCGGCAATAATGCTCCTGCTCCCCAAGTATCCGAATCAGCCCGTGCAAAGCTAGCAGCGCACCTTAGCGTAAGAATCGTTTTGCGTGACAAATCCTCCAAAGTGTTTTCTAGTGTAGGCCAACTGCTCCGCACGGAGCACCATCTCTCGCGCTTGTGAAAGTGCGAACGACCAGAAATATCCGGTTCAGCGGAAGTTCGCGTTTTCGTTCGCTTGCATTTCCATTTCAGCCCGGCTGATTAATTCGATAGGGAGAAGAAAATGGCCTCAGTACTCATTACAGGAACAAGCAAAGGTATCGGCCTCGAAGCCGCGCTCGCATTTGCGCGCAAAGGCCACAAGGTATTCGCAACCATGCGCAATCCCGCACGAGATATCGAATTGGCCCAGCGAGCAGCCGCCGAAAAATTGCCCATTGCGATTTCAGCACTGGACGTCAACTCAGACGACTCGGTGAAGTCTACCTTCGCCGCCTTGGCGAGAGACGGTCAGCAAATCGATGTGCTGGTCAACAACGCCGGCATCGAACGCTCGGGTTCCATCGAGGAATTGCCGCTCTCGGAATTTCGAGCGGTGATGGAAACGAATTACTTCGGCGCGCTTCGCTGCATCCAGGCGGTGCTTGCGCAGATGCGCGAACGCAAGAGCGGCTGCATCATCAACATCAGCTCCGTCGCCGGCAAGATATCCTGCTCGCCGCTGACTTCTTACTGCGCAACGAAGTGGGCGCTCGAAGCGCTGACCGAAGGACTCGCAAGCGAGATGAAAACCTTCAATGTACGGGTGGCGCTGGTCGAACCCGGAATCATCGACACTGCAATGGCGCGACGCATCAGCGTGAACGAAAATACATCGCCATACCGTCAGGGAGAAAGATTCGCTGCGCTGTTCCAGAATTCGCTGAAGACGCCGGTGCCTCCATCGGTCGTCGCCGATAAAATTCTGGGAGTCGCGGAAAGCGGTACCTGGGTCGTGCGTCATCCCGTCGGCCCCGACGCGATTCCGTTCCTCCAATGGCGCAAGGGCATGTCCGACGAAGAGTGGGTTGAACTGAACGGCGCCGACGACGCGACCTGGGACGCGAGGATGGCGAAAGACTTTGGCGGACCCACGCCTGACGAACGTGCCGCAGCCGCCGGAACCGCGGACTAAGGTTTCAGCCAGGCCTCGCGGCCTTCACGGACAAATTCGTCGTCATTTAGTTCGGGATAAGCAGCGTAGACGCGATCGATTTCTTCCATCTGGCCGGGACTGAGATTCTCGTGCGGGTCGAGGCACCAGGTTCCTTCGAGTAGCCCTTGGCGCCGCAGCACTTCGTGCAAACCGGCGATGCAGCCGGCAAATTTGTTGGCGGCGTCAAAGAATGCCGCATTGCTGTCAGTAACTTGCATCGACTTCTCTAACATTTTTGCCGAAATGTCGTGATTTCCATCGACGAGCGCATGGCACTCGTCGAGCAGTTCGACCGCGCGTTTTGTCCAAACCGACCAGTGCCCCAAGAGCCCGCCGACGATGCGACGCGATCCTAGCTGTACCTTGGCGTCGAAGGAAAACGGCGTAAGCAAATCCAGCAAGATGTTGTCGTCGTTGCCCGTGTACAGTGCAATCTCGCGCCCCGATTCCGCGACAGCTCGAACAACATCTAGCGTCTGATAGCGGTTGAACGGTGCAATCTTGATCGCGACCACATTTTCAATTTCCGCGAATCTCCGCCAGAACGAATACGAAAGCAACCGGCCGCCAACGGCGGGTTGTAGATAGAAACCGACCAACGGAAGAATTCCCGCTACTTCTTCGCAGTGAGCTAGCAGGCGTTCATCATCCCACGCTGCGACAGCACCCAAGCTCAATAGACCGGCGTGATACTTGAGATCGCGCAGCAAAGTTGCTTCGGCTACGGCCTGCCCCGTTTCGCCACAAACGCCGCCGATTCGAACCAAAGGCATCGCCTGATTAGCATCCGCACGATCCATCTCTTCGGCTGCAAGCCGCAGGACTGGCCCAAACAAGCTGATCTTGGGCTGACGAATCGCGAATTGTGTTGTGTGTACGCCGACGGCAAGGCCGCCGGCTCCCGCTGCAACGTAATACCGCGAAAGCGCACGCTGCCTCCGCTCGTCAAGCCGGCGCTCTGCAGTAAGAGCGAGAGGATGCGCCGGAATCGCGATCCCTTTCTTTATTGTTTGCAGAATGCGTGTGTCGATTAGCGGCGGCATTGGCTAGAAATTTCGCAACAGATTAAAAGCGCCCAGCGCGTTCTTCGAAATGTGTGGGCTTCGCCAGTGACGCTCCGCCCCTAGCAACCCAATCTGCGATCCAATCGAGCATTTGGCCGATGCCAACTGGCGGTTTTCCGAAGAGTGCAAACGCTTTGCCGGAATTGTTGAGCAACGCGTCGCCAGATTCTGCACCCTCAAATGTGACTGTCTTCCCGAATCTCGCGCCGAATTCCTCAGCCAGCTTTCGAACGCCGAGAATCTCCGGACCGGTAATGTTCAAAACATTCGGCGGCGTCGCAGCGTGTGCCAGAGACTCGAGGCTCATCGCCGACGCGTCCCTCTGCCAGATCGTATTGAGATATCCCATCGAAACCGAGACTGGCCGGCCCGAATACACTTTTTGCGCAATATCGACCAGCACCCCATAGCGCATTTCGCTCGCATAGTTCAGCCGCAGGATCGTCATCTTCGTTCCGTTCGCGCGGCTGAAGTGCTCGAAGATGCGTTCGCGTCCGAGACAACTCATCGCATACTCGCCCGCGGGATTTAGCTCGTCACCTTCGCACGAGCCGCCTCGCGACATCGAACAAAGCCCGTAAACATTCCCCGTCGAAAAAACAGCGATTCGACTGTTGCGGTAGCGCTCGGCAACAAGTCCAGGCAAATACACATTCATCGCCCAGGTGCGCCACTCCTGCCCCGTCGAACCGAACTTCATCCCCGCCATGTAGGCGACATACGCGGCATCCGGAAGCGCTGCGAGCGCTTCGCGGTCCAGCAGATCGCAGCGAATCGTCTCGACTCCCCAATCCGCGAGACGATGTTCGAGTTCCGGCGACGAAAATCGCGACGCCCCGATGACGCGGCGCTTCACTCCCGCCGCATCGGACGCGCGTTTCGCCATCCGCGCAAGTGTCGGCCCCATCTTCCCCGCGACGCCGAGCACAATGATGTCGCCCTCCAGCGCGCTCATGGTTCGAACAACGCCTTCAGTAGGCTCGCTGAGCAGTTCTTCGAGATGCACTTCGTCGCGGATCGAGTTGAGTTCAGTCTGCATTTGCGATTTCGGTGAGCGTGTCGAGACCTGCCATTGAGATTCGGACTCGCAAGATTGTACCCAAACCCACATCGCGAGTCGCCCGGATTCCTGTATTCTGGCTCTTCGAATCGAGGCTCGACGCTCCAATGCAACTCCGTGTGATGACCAGGCAAGACATTCCCGGCGGCGTTCGTTTGAACACGATCGTCGGTTGGAATCAGACAGAAGCCGACTGGTCGGGATTTCTCGACGCCAGTCCAGACGGCTGTTTCGTTATGGACGAAGACGGAAAAATCGTAGGTACGTCCGCCACGATTCCGTACGAGCGCCGATTCGCGTGGATCGGAATGGTTCTCGTCGACCCCGACTACAGAAATCGAGGCATCGGCACCACGCTTTTGCGACGGGCCGTCGAGTATCTGGACGAAGCCAGCATCCCAACTCTAAAGCTCGACGCAACTCCCGCCGGAAAGCCTCTCTACGAAAAAATGGGCTTCGTCACTGAGTACGAAATCGACCGCTGGATCTTGAAGCGCAGCGTGACCAGAAATCCAGCCACGACAATTTCTGTTCTTCCCAAGGATTTGCTCAAGCAAGTCTTCGAATATGACCGCGAAGTGTTCGGTGCCGATCGGAGCGTCCTCCTCAGTTCCCTCAGCAACCATGCACCCAGCTTGGTGGTCGTGCCAAGTTGGTTTGAGCGCCAAGGATACGCCTTCGGCCGCCACGGACTTTTCGCCGATCACCTCGGTCCCTGGATGGCCCGCGACGACCGCACAGCAGAAATCTTGCTCAAAGAGTTCCTCCAGCGCTCAACGCGCGAAACCATTATCGTCGATGCTCTCAAATCCACTCGCGCCACAGGCGAACTCCTGCACGAACAAGGCTTCCAGCCCGCGCGGCCTCTGACGCGCATGTATCGTGGCCCGAACGAATTTCCCGGCAATCAAAATTTTCTCCGCGCCATCCTCGGCCCGGAATTTGGATGAATCTTCGCACCGATAAGGTTAAGCTTCGCTGCCCGTGACGCACTCGCCCGCAGCAACGGAACCGAACCGACCGGCTGAACCGTCGCCCAACGCCACGACAAACGCCACCGGTGAAACCTACTACGGCTGGTGGATCGTACTCGCCGCTTTCCTAAACCTCTTCCTCGTCGTCGGCATCATCTTTTACGGCTTCCCCGCTTTCTATCCCTATTTTGTTCAGGATCTTCACTTCACTCGCGCTCAGCTCACCCAAGGCTTTCTGCTCGGCTTTCTCTTCGCCGGCTTGCCATTCGGAATCATCGCCGGAGCCTTGATCGATCGCGTCGGCGCCAGAGCCGTCATCTTGGCCGGCGTCGCCTTGGTCTCGGGCTCACTGATTCTGATGAGCAGAATCACCGAGTTCTGGCAATTCGAACTCCTCTGCATCGTCGAAGTGATCGGCTACGTTTTCGCTGGTCCCATCGCCAATCAGGTGTTGGTCGCACGTTGGTTCGAACGTCGCCGCGGTCAAGCGATGGGTTACGCCTATCTCGGCCTCGGCCTGGGCGGCGTGGCTGCCCCGCTCCTGGTGAACTATCTCGCGCGCACCCTCGGCTGGCGCCCCGCGCTCGAAATCATCGGCGTGACGATTGCGCTCGTGCTCGTCCCTACAGGACTCTGGATCACCCGCTCGAAGCCCGCAGACCGCGGGATCGATCCGAAGCAGTTCGGCGAGGCGCCACCCGAAAGCAAAGCCGCGCTCTCCAGTTCCGCCCCTGCATCCGCAGGGGTCGCACAAGCCATTCGAACCGCCCCATTCTGGCTGATCCTGCTCGGCTCAACTCTCGCGATCGGCGCCATCGGCGCCGTCATCCAGCACTTCATTTTGTTCTTAAAGGATTCTGGCTACACCGCAACCGTCGCTTCGCGCTACCTAAGCATCCTGTTGACCGCGAGTCTCGGCGGCCGCGTCGTCGTCGGCTATATCGCCGATCGTTTCTCAAAGTCCTTCATCATGGCAATCTTCTATTTCCTCATCGGCGCGTCCGTGCTCTTGCTCGCGCATCCGCAATCCACGCTCGCCATCTGGGCGTTCGCCTCAGTCTTCGGTTTCGCCATGGGCGCCGACTACATGCTGATCCCGCTGGTAGTCTCCGAAAACTTCGGCACCTCCTCACTCGGAAAAATTCTCGCGCTGATCATCATGGGTTATTCCGTCGGACAGTGGGCCGGCCCCTGGTTCGTCGGCAAGCTCTTCGACTCACGCCACAACTACGACCTGGCGTGGACACTCATCGCCATTTTCGCCATGATTGGCGCTGGCGCAATCTACCTGACCTATCTCGGTTCACGCCGCACCCTGTCTTCGCGGCGCTAAGTTGTTCCCAACGCAGGATGATTCAGCGAAGTTACCTTCGCGTTCTAGTTGCCGAAGTTGGGTAATGCGGGTGACTTCGCAGACTTCATTTCAAGACCCAGCAATTTCGCGATCGTGGGAGCAACTTCCCTGTTCGTAATCGGTCCCAGCTGCGCGTGTTTCGGCACGCCCGCGCCCCAGGCCATAAAAATCGCCTGCATCTGCGGGTCGGAATTCAAAAATCCATGGGTTCCACCATTCGCATCGGTGATGTACGACTTGGCCGAGTCGCCCGAAAACGCATAATCAGGCTTACCGGCCAAAACTAGATCCGGCGCCTGATCCGATTCCGCCGGAGTCGGCAGTCCGAGCGAGCCAAAATCCTCGACGCCATAGATCTTCTCGATGCCTTCGGCGTTCGAATAAATCGACCGAATCCGCGCGATCAGTTCCGCTTTCCGCGCCGAATTGTTGACGTACACCATCCCGATCCCGCCTTCAGGCACGATCCAAGCATCTCCGTGCAGCTTGCCGGTCGTCAAAATCCCCTTTTCCTGCAACAGAACATTCGCGTGAATTTTGTGTCGATACGCACGAAACCCATGATCCGACACAATAATCACCGTCGACCGCCCCGCAAATGCCGGCCGCTCCAACACGTCGACAACGCGTTTCACCTGCGAGTCGAGCCACGCCATCGCCGTCATACTCGCGTTGCTCATCGGCCCATACTCGTGATTGATGTCGTCCAACGTCAGCAAATGAAACAGCAACAAGTTCGGATGGTGATCTTCCAAAATTCGCACCGCGGCATCCGTCCAAATCTCGTCCTGCCAAGCCTGACTGCTGTCCTCGAATGTCTTCAACTGCTCGGCCGTCACCGTGCCATCCGCGATCAGCTTCTTCTCAATCTCCCCGTCAGATTCAGGCAACTCTGGAAACTTCCAGTCAATCGTCTTCGCGTTATAAATCGCCACCCAATCGACCTGCGCCGTCGTCAACCCCGCCTCATGCGCCACGTCATATATCGTCGGAGAATGAACCATTACATCCTTGTCGCGCCAAGGCTTAATTTTCGGCGGCCCGTCCTTTTCCGGTCGCTCTAGCAGCCCATTGAACAGAACCCGATGCTGCGAAGCATCCACACCTGTAACGATCGCCGTGTGATTCGGCCAAGTCACCGTAGGATTGACCGGCTGCATCGACTCCGCGACCGCACCCTCACTCGCCAATCTGCGCAACGTAGGGATCGGCAGCCGCGGATCTTTCAGCGCATAAGCAGGAAACCCGTCGAGGCTGATCACCACGACAACGCGATCTTTCTCGTTGCCAGATCCAGAACTCCCGTTCTTGTTCTGGGCGTGACTCAACGGAAAGTGCAAAAAGAACGGAATCGCCAACGCAATCGCCGCAATCACACAAATCCGCCGTTCATGCTGAAATAGCCGATTCAAGCCATCTCCTTCGCGCAGTTCGGCGCAATTATCTCAAAGTTCTAACTGTCAGGCTGGCGACCGCAAATCGATATCGTTTTATCTACAGATTCGCGCCCCAAAAAACGCCCTGTGCCCGACGGGCAACTCCCGGGGTGTGAGGGAGTGATGCTGCCCGTCAGGCACATGTTCGTCACAGCAAACTTTTCTCTTCTACTTCTTCGAGGTCAATGGCGCCCGTGCGTCAAAACAGCAGCTTCAGCGACAACTGCATAATTCGCGGTGGATTCGCCGCCAGCGACTGTCCAAACGTTCCCGTGAAGTTGTTCGCCGCCGTCGGCAAATCCGCGATATTTCCATCCGGCGACTGGAATTGCGCATGGTTGAACGCATTAAACAGCTCGCATCGGAACTCCAGCCGCATCTGTTCGCGAATCGCCGTGTCCTTCAGCAGCGCCATGTCCCAGTTATTCAGACCCGGCCCCGAAAAGAACCTCCGCGACGCATTCCCGAGCTGTCCCAACGCTTCCGGCGTGAACAGCGCCGTGTTGAAGTATGCCCCCTTGCGCGGATCAGAGATATTCAGCGAGCCCGGCGTGTAGTTCGGCGTATCGATCGGCAGCGAAATCGCTCCCGCTCCGCCGGTTCCCGTCAACGAATTATCATCCGTCTCGACCAGCGTCACAGGAATGCCCGTCGAAAACCGTGTAATCCCGCTCACCCGCCAGCCTTGCACCAACCGCCGGGGCCCCGGCAGCCGATTGATCGGTAGCTCATAGTCATAGCTGATGACAAAATTGTGCCGCATATCGAACCCCGACAACGACCGCGCATTCGGATCGATGTAATTAATCTGCTCGCCGTAGCCGGAAGAATTGTCGAGCGATTTCGAGTACGTATATCCAGCCAGGAAGCTCAGCGTCTTGAATCGCTGCCGCAAGCTGACCTGCAGTGAGTTGTACGCCGACTTCCCTTCCGTGATGAACAAGCCTTCGCTACCGAAATCATTCCCGAAGGGCCCGCGCGTGCCGTTGATCACCGTCCCGGCTGCCGTGGTGTACGTCCCGTTCTCGCCGCCCGGTCCGCAAGTCGCCGAACCGGGCGCCACCTGCGCGATCGTACTCACGCTCAAACACGTCGCCGGATTTCCGGCGTTCGCTTCCAAAGACGACAGCAAGCGATGCCCCTGCGCGCCAATGTAGCCAACGCTGAGAAGCGTCGAGGAACCGAGCTGCCGTTCAATCGTGAGCTGATATTGCTCCGTGTAAGGCAAATCGTTCTTGTGCCAGAACGCTGGCGAAGTCCCGATCGGCAAAAAATTTGCCCAGTTGATCGACGTATCCGGATTTGCCGGCGACGCGTTGAACGGCGGCGGCGCCACCGGGAATCGCTGTCCTTCCACAAATCCCGTCGCGCGATCGATGAACGGCGTCGCAAATTCCGGCGGCACCGGACTCTGATAGAACGCACCGAACGGCGCATCTCCGATTTCGTTGAAGTTCGTCGCGCCTTCGAACGTTGTGTAGAACATTCCCCAGCCGGCGCGAATGCTCGTCTTGCCCGAACCGCCCGTCAGCTTCCGCAAAAACCCATCATTAAAATTCGGCGAATACGCCATTCCTACTCGCGGCGCAAAATTGTGATACCGCGTGGGCGCAAGCGTCGTCGGCACACCCGGATCGCCCGGGAACAGCCAGCCCATCGGCGCTCCCGGATAAACGAGCGATTGCACTCCGGGAATCAAGGTTTGAATTTCGTTGTGCTCCTCGGACCACGGCCGCGAAATATCCCAACGTAGTCCGTAGTTCAGCGTGATGTTCGGGCGGAAGCGCCAGCTATCCTGACCGTACGCGCCGAAATAGCGCGTCAATCCATATGACGGATAGCCCTGCCCTTGCGAATAATTCGCCGGAGCTCCGATCAAGAAGTCCGCAAAATCGTCGCCCGTCTCATTTCCGTTGAACGTGAAATCGCCGTTCGAACCGAGGTTGTATTCCACCATCTGAGTGAAACGATAATTCGCGCCGATGCTAAGCGTGTGTGTCCCGATGATTTTTCTATAGTTGTCGAGCGCCTGGTATGTGTTCTCCGTCACTCCCAGCGGACCACCCGACGCGCCAAACGAGAAATCGTTGAAATGAATGTTCGGCACGTGCGCGTACGCAGGTTGCGAAGGCGAAATTCCCAGCGTGTCGGGGCCGAAAGCGAAACCAAGCGTTCCCGGAGTGACGCCCTCGCCACCCGTTGGCGCGTGAATCAAATAGTGCAGCCGCGTGTAGCCAAAGCGAATTTCATTCACCGCGCCGTTCCCAAAAGTCTTGGAGTCGCCAATGTTCACCACCTGCGAACGTCCTGTGAAGTCACTGCCGAATCCCGGCAGCGCTATGCTCGGGACGCTCTGCTTGTACTGGTCGAAGAAATAGTACGTGCTGATCAATCCCACCGCAGAGTTGTAATCGACTCTCCCGCTCGTCTTGTCGTCGCGCAGTCGCGACGGCAGCGCCGCGTCCGGAACGAACAGGCTCGTCCCTCCAACTACCTGCGTCACCGGCAGAACGAACGGCAGTAGATTCTTCGATGGCGACGTCCATAATGACTGTGGGATTTGCGCGTTCGGAAACACGCACTGCGTATTCGAAACGCACCCTGCCGTGTAATACGGTTCGCCATTCGTCACCGCGTAGCCCGCGCGCGTCGACAGTTCGTTTGCCCAGGCGTCACCTTGCACAACGCCGGTCAACTGCCCCGCAATCGACGAAAAGTCACCAGTTCGCTCCGCATCCGACGGAACCGCAACCTGCCCGCTCGATCCAGATTGGCCAATAATGACGCGATTTCCCTGATAGTCGCCGAAGAAAAACAGCTTGTCGCGCTTGATCGGCCCGCCAATCGTTCCACCGAACTCATTCTGCTTATGCTCGTCGCGCGTGGCGCTGAAAAAGTTCTTCGCGTCGAAATCCTGATTTCGCAAGAATTCGAACAGGCTGCCGTGATACGTGTTCGACCCCGACTTCGTTATGACGTTGATCTGCCCGCCCGCATACGTTCCGTACTCGGCGTCAAAGTTGTTGGTAATGATGCGAAATTCCGCGATCGAATCCAGGTTCGGAATAATTGCCGTCGTCGAAAACGCCGGCTCCTGAACTGAAGCGCCGTTCAGCATGAATCCGTTCGCCGATTCGCGCTGCCCGTTCACCGAAACGTCGCCCGCATTCGAATCGCCCGAAACTTTCGTAAACGTGAATCC
>JGI12635J15846_10006057_pt1 | contig 10393 bp, 9 predicted proteins | sample BlaSpr_A8_OM2_M2_FD_15846 | JGI IMG/M metagenome (IMG submission 15846) | reverse complement strand
GCCACCCTTCCCCGCGACATGCTTCAGCGCTTCCGCCAGTAAAGCGTTCATGTCCTTCTTTGCCGTGGGATGTTGCGAGAAAAAAATGTGCCCGCACTCGCCGCGAACAAGCAACGCTACGGTATTTTCTGCCTGGGCCAGTTCACGCGCAAAAGATTGCACATACTCAGGAGTGTTACCCTCAAACAGCTTCCCGATTACGCGCAGACCGTCCGCACTGACCTGCACTTCTTGCAGGTATGCGCGAGCATCCATCTCGGCAAGTCTCTGGATGCTGGCACGCGCGCTTCTGAAATGCGCATCGCGCTCCGCGGCGACGCGCTCCGCCGCGGAAACAGCTTCTTGCGGCGAGCAGTTTAGCCGCTGCGCCACGGCGCGCAACGTCGCAAAATCTTCTCGCGCCAAACGCTCCGCTCTCCGCCCACACACGAATTCCACGCGCCAATCCTGCCTGATCCGCGAAACGCCCCGCACCAAAATCATTCCGATCTGCCCGGTGCGCTGCACGTGCGTCCCGCCGCACGGCTGCAGCTCCAGCGATTCAATCTCAATGGCGCGCAACGTGCCGGTGCGCTCCACAGTTTTGCGCACGCCAGCGGCAGCCAACTCCTCCGCGGTTCCATACTGCACGTTCACCGCGCGGTCCGCATACACCACATCATTCGCAGAGGCCATCGCACGATCCAGAATTTCTCGCGTGGGCTCTTGCCTGCGTACATCGATGGTGCAAACGTCCGAGCCCAAATGAAAAGACACTGTGGGGAGAGCAAATTTGGAGTGAAACACCGCGGACAAAACATGCTGGCCAGTGTGCTGCTGCATGTGATCGAAGCGTCGATCCCAATCGATAGTTCCTTGCACCGCGCCAATTTCGATTGGCTTGTCGACAACGTGGATTACTTCCTCTTCTTCATCGAGGACATCTACGACCCGCGCATCTCCAAGCCGCCCGGTATCATGCGGCTGGCCGCCGGAAGTAGGATAAAACGCGGTGCGATCAAGTTTTGCACGCCACAACGGGCCGGCCGGAGTTTTTGACGCAGCGCCGCTTCCGGGATTTCCTACCACGGAGTCACCCGCTGAATTTCCTGATGCAGCGGGGCTCACGGGCTCGCAGCTCAAGACCTCAGCGGAAAATTCCCGCACAAACGCGTCGTCGTAATAAAGTCGCTTAGTCGCCATTCTCTTATTTTGTGTTCACCAAGCTCATTAAATGTTGGAAAATTTTAGCACAGGCTAAATTGGCTGCCCTTTAGGCTAACGCGGTACGCAACCGCACAGAAAATGCGCAAAACCACGATATAATTAAAATATGCCGGTGCGCCTCATCGCTCTTGATATCGACGGTACCCTGCTCGACAGCCGCTGGCAGATTTCCGAAGCCAATCGCGCGGCCATCGCGGAAGCCACCAAACGTGGAATAGAAGTTGCCCTGGTCACTGGCCGCCGTTATGATTTTGCTCTACCCGTGGCACAGAAAATTGATTCTCCGCTCACTATGATCGTCAACAACGGAGCGCTGATCCGCTCGAAGGAAGGTCGCACGCACGTACGTCATCTGCTCCCTCGCGATATCGCCAGAAAAGCTTTGGAAATCACCAAGCCGTGGCGCGAAGCCGCCGCGGTGGTTTTCGATCGGCCCAGCGCCGAACAGGTGATGGTCGAATCGCTCAATCCCGATGATTCGCTGCGCGCCGGGTATTATTCGCGTAACCGGGAATTCATCGCCTTGGCCAAGCCGCTCGAGACTTGCTTGACAGAAGATCCCATCCAGGTGATGTTCTCCGGCAGCATCGCGCCGGTCCGCGAGATCGAAGCGGCCCTACGTGCCGCGCCCTTCGTGAAAGAGTTCACTCTGGCAGTGACCATTTACGCCAAAAAAGATTTTGCCATGATCGACGTGATTAATCCGTCATGCTCCAAGGGCTCCTCGCTCGCGGAATGGGCAGCTCTGCGCGGTATCGACCGCGAGGACGTGCTGGCCATCGGCGACAATCATAACGACCTGGAGATGCTGAATTTCGCGGGGATTCCGGTGGTGATGGAGAATTGCGTCGCGGAATTAAAGACTTTTGGCTGGCACGAGACGCGCAGCAATGACAATGACGGAGTCGCCGCAGCCATCGAACTTTTTGCCTTGCGAGAGGCGCCCTCATGCGCGTGAATCGCAAGCTCATTCTTCTGACGCTGGCTTTGCTCGCGGCTCCAGCGCTGCGGGCCGAATACGTGGTGTTGCGCAGCGGCCAGCGGCTCACCGTAACAGGCTATCAATTGCTCGGCGATAAATACCGCCTGCAGATGAATGGCGGTTTTGTGGAAGTTCCCAGTGCTGAAGTTGTAGCCATCGAGCCCGAAGAAATATTTACCCCCATTGTCGTGCCTGTTACGCCGGGCGCGCTGGAACAGAATGCCCAGTTCGGCCAATTCATTCAGTCGGCCGCCACGCGTTTCCATGTCGACGCCGACCTGATCTCCAGCGTGATCGCTATTGAGTCCAACTTCAATCCCAAGGCTGTGTCGCGCCGCAACGCGCGGGGACTGATGCAGCTTATTCCTGGCACTGCAAATCGGCTGGGCGTGCGAAACGTTTTCGATCCGGCTGAAAATATTGACGCCGGTACGCGCTATCTCGGCGAACTGCTACACCGCTACGATAACAATTTGATCCTGGCTCTGGCCGCTTACAACGCGGGACCCGAGCGGGTGCAGAAATACGGGCGCGTGCCGCCATTTCCTGAAACTATGTCTTATGTGCGGCGAGTAAAGCACACGTATGATCAGAAAAAAATAGTGCCGCCCGCGACAGTAGTGCCCAAAGCTAACTCCCCGACGTAATCGTCAAATTACAATTTGAGAAAGGCCGCTTAAGTAAACAGCAAGCCGCAAGTATGGCTACATGAAAAACATATTGCTGCGCGTATGGTTGCGGCGAGAACTTTTATTGCTGCGGAGCTGGCGCTGAATCGAGCGGCGGAGCGGGAGAAGGCTGGGGAGCGGTGGTACCCGGCTGACTCGGATTTGGATTTGTAGCTCCAGGCTGGCCAAACGTACTCGGATTCGTGCCGATGTTTTGACCTAAACCAGTGCCTGTTTGCAGCGGCGGCTGCCCTGCGATGGTGGTGTCTTTTGATGGATCCCAAATAAATTCAAACAGGCGATAATTCTTAGCCTTCTCGTACACAATGACCGAGCGCGCCGAAATTTTGCTCCCTACTCCAATGATATTTCCGCCGATGATTGGCGCGGTTGAAGTGGGAGCTATGCCTTGCGGCGTGGACATCGCATCGCTCGAAGCGTCGGTGGACGCGGGTTGCGATCCATCTGGCGACGGTGTGGCTCCACTCTGACCAGGCTGCCCAGGTTGACCGCCATTCGGCGTGCCTCCTTGAGCATTTGCCTGGTCCCCACCCTGTTGAGCTCCAGGCTGAGTAGTGCTGCCCCCACCTCCGGTAGGTGACGCCGCGCCAGGTCCCGGTGCGGCTCCAGCAGGTGCTCCGCTGTTCGCGCCCGATGATCCAAAGGAACCAAATCCCGAAGACGAACCGAAGGCGGAAGATCCACTGGGTTGCCCCGCACTGTTGGAGGCCACCGTCGATGCCGGAGTGCCAAGCCCCGCGCCGCCCTTCGGCAATTGCAAACTTTGTGGAGGCTTCAGACTCCCAATCAGCTGTCCGGCCGGACCCACATAAATCAGCCGCCAGGAACCATCCTCGCCGTTCATGGGATCTTTGTAGGCCTGCCGCATGAAACGCAGCGACCCGGTTTTTGGTTTGGTCAGATCGTCGATGGCGGTCGGAAAGCGCCCCATTTTGCGGAAATACAATTTGACGCCGCGGACATATTGGTGCCCGCGCCAGATCATTTCCTTTTCTTTTTCGCGTTTGCCTTCCAGCAAAATGCGCGGGGCCGCAACCATGGTAGCGATGAGCAGCAGGGCGGTGAAAAATACCACCATCATTAGGGCGTAACCGTCCTCGCGATGGGTCGAGCGTCGCGCAGTGAAATTTTGCGGTTTAAAGAAATTTTTCATCAGGCTGGTGGCGCCGATTGTTCTTCCAGCATCGTTACCGTCGCGTGGCGACCGGTAGCAATCTCCTCAAACTCCAGGTTGGCATTACTTATTTTCACGATGCGGAAGCGCCCCAAAAAAGTGTCGCCTTCGCCGACGATGTAAACCTCTTCGCCATCGGATAAAAATGCGCGGCGCAAGGTTCCGTTGGGAATTGTGCCGTACCCAAAAAATTTCACGTTCGGTGGCAACGCCGGAGGGGGTGGCGGCGGCAACACCGGAGGCCCTTGCGGAACGTGCGAGGCCACCTTGGCTGGCTTTGGTTGCTTGGCGGCAGGTGCAACTTCGCTGAAGGGATTGCGGCCCAAACTGTGATACTCCGTCTTCTGAGCTGCTTCCATTTTGTCGCGGTGCAATTGAGGATTCTCAACCGCCAGTAGCTGGTAATTCTGGAAGGTTGCCACATTCCCGTGGGCCATCGAAGTTGTATTGCGATTGAAATACCACACCACCGTCATGATGAGCACGAGCGTGGCGAGCAAGATCATTTGGTTCTTCTGGGTCATCAAGCAACTCGAAAATACGTTTTCATGTGTACGCTTACTTTAATGGGCCCGTTAGCGCCCTGATTCTGAGTATCGCTCGCGAGCGCCAGCCCATCGACCTCGTATAAATTTTTGGAGCGTTGCAATCCGTTCAGAAATCGCACCACGGCGTTATAGTCGCCGTTCACGGTAAGATCGATGGAAACTTCCTCCACACCGCGCTTGGGAATTTCCTTTTGCTTAAAACCACGTCCCTCGATTTGCGCGCCGGCCTTTTTTGCGATGCCGTCCAATTCCGCGGATACCGACGAATACCCGTTAGCGACCGGCAGCAAGGATTGTTCAAAGCGGTCGCAGTCCCGCTGGATCGCGGGAGTCAGCTGGCGGATGGATTCGCCGCGCTTGATATCGGCGCGCAATACTTCCAGTTGCTGATTCTGCAGCACCAGCTCCTGCTGTGGAGTGTGTGGCGCGGAGCTCAGTCGCCAGCTGTACGCGGCAAGCGCCACATCGGCGAGAACCAGGAAAGCCAGTGCGCCGATCACCAAGCGCTTTTGTAATTTGACGTCGCGTTTCATTAGCTCCTCGAATACACCGCGGTCAGCGCCACAACGCGCTGGTTGCCGGTTTTGGCCGGCAGTTCGCTATCCAGCTGAATATCGCTGAATTGATGGGACTCTTCGAGCGCGCGAAGAAACTTCAACTTGGCGTCGTCGCTGGAAGCACCGACGGTCAATTTTACTTCCACGTGTCCCTTGGCTTGTCGCGGCTCAATGCTTACCAAACGCACGCCACCGGGAAGAATGCGTTCCAGGTCCATAAACATTTGCGTCCAGTTGAAACTTCGACCATCAATCAGGGAGTTCAGGAACGCCGCGCGATCATGCAGCTTGGCATTTTCCGGTTGCGCGAAGAAACGCTCCAGATCAGCGCGCTCGGCCTGTAATTCTCCGATTTTGCGAGTGGTGGCTTCCGATTGGGCACGCAGACGCGCATCCACATTTCGCACCGAATATACGTGCAAACCGAAAGCGAGAAATATAATCCCCGCAACGGCGGCTACCAATCCCGCCACCACCATGAACCGCCGGTGCGTTTCTTGCGCTTTGGTTGCTAGATTAAGCCGAACTCTCATGTGCCAAAAAACTCCAAACGATTTTCAATTCCGCGTACTGCTGGTCTAGCCGCGGTGCATTGCCCAGCCGACCAAACCTTCCAACTCACGCTCTGCAAGAGGCCGAACATCGTCGTGCACGCGCCCGCCAGCAACCGCGGAACGCAGCAAGGAAGTTATTTCGCAATGAAATTCTTCTTCGAAGGGCGGCACAAATTCGGGCAACCGGGAGCCAAGTCCCGTAAGCGTCACGGCCTGGACCCCTTCGCGCCAAGTGTCCTGGTAGTAGGCGGCAACCGGATAAATCTCCTCCAGCAGCATTTGAGGCGTGAGGTCCAGGCCTTGCGCGGGCAGCTCTGTGCAGCGATAACCGCACAGGACGCCTTCGCGGACGATCGCGGTGGTCAAGGAATTTTCGGAAACGCGAGCGAGCAGCGTGGGTTTCTGATCATCCAGCAAAGTAATGGCTGCGAGCGAGGAACTCAGAACCACGCCCGGGCGCAGGTCCACCGCTTCCGCTAATGCCTCGTATTCCCGCACGATGCGCAGCCGCGCCAGGGCCGTGACAATGTCCACGCCATCTTCGCGAGGAGATTGGCGCATAAAAGAAATGAGCGTTTCATCCACTTCAAAGGGAACGCTCTTCTTCAACTTCCAGCGCAACATCGGCTCCGCTTCCTGCGCCGAGCGGGGAAATTCGTCAAAATGCTGGACGAAAACTCTGATCACCGGATCGGGAAGGATGAGCGCGACGTCTTCATCCTTGGCTCTGAGCCTGGCGCAGGCGTTGCTGACCGCCAGTTTGACCGCTGCAGGATTTCCAATGTTGGACTCCACCGCCGAGGGCACAATCGCTCCCTGAGCGAGAATCTCGACGGCATATCCGTCCAGCGCTCCGGTCCTCCCAAAGCGCGCTGCCGCCACGCGTTCCGGAGTTATCTCCAGCGCCAGCGGCGGATGCGGAGTGGCGTCCAGCCAGCGGGTGATGCGGCGTACCAGCTCGCTCTTGTAAATTCCCTGGCGAAATGCGGTGGCGCTATTCAACGAAGGTCACCTTGTTGATTTCCTTCACGCTGGTAATGCCGTCGCGAATTTTCGCGAGGCCGCTTTCGCGCAACGTGATCATGCCTTCGTCGCGGGCGATACGCTTGATTTCTGAAGTGGGCCGGCGGTCCACAATCATTTCTCGTATGCGGTCGGTCAGATCAAGCAGCTCGCAGATGGCGGTGCGCCCGTGATAACCGGTACCTGAACATTCCAGGCATCCTGCGCCTTCCATCAGCGTCACGCCACCCCAGGCCGAAGGATCGAGGCCCGCTTCCTTTAATTCCGTGGCCGAATACTGCTTCGGTCGTCTGCAGTTCATGCAGATGATGCGCACCAACCGCTGGGCCATAATGCAATTGAGAGCGGACACAAAGTTGTATGGCTCGACGCCCATGTTGATGAACCGGCCGATTACGTCGGTGACGTTGTTGGCGTGCACGGTGGTGAAGACCAGGTGGCCAGTCAAAGCGGATTGAATGGCGATTTGTGCGGTTTCCTGGTCGCGGATTTCGCCGACCATGATTTTGTCCGGGTCATGGCGCAAAATAGAGCGCAAGCCGCGGGCAAAGGTGAGGCCCTTTTTCTCGTTAACGGGTATCTGCGTAATTCCTTTAAGTTGATATTCGACGGGATCTTCGATGGTGATGATCTTGTCTTCGTCGGACTTAATTTCATTGATGGCCGCGTACAGCGTGGTGGTTTTACCGGAACCGGTCGGACCGGTGACCAACACCATGCCGTATGGCTCGCGAATGTAGCGGCGGAATCGGCGCATCTCTTCCGCGGAAAAGCCAACGACGTCCAGGCTCAAGCTCTGAAATTTTTCGGAGAGTGTTTCTTTGTCGAGAACACGAAGCACGGCATCTTCACCGTGGCTCGCGGGCATAATGGAAACGCGCAAATCGATGTAGCGGCCTTTGTACTTGACGCGGAAACGGCCGTCCTGCGGGACGCGGCGTTCAGCAATATCCAAATCGCTCAAAACCTTGATACGTGAAATCACCGTGGAGTGCCATTCTTTGGCGATGGGCTGCATGGCGTGTTGTAAAACGCCGTCGATGCGGTACTTCACGGCGACTTCTGAATCGCGCGCTTCAATATGAATGTCGCTCGCTCTGCGTTCGAGAGCTGTGAAAATTACCGTCTCCACCAATCGGACTACCGGGCTGACCGCGGTGTCGCGGGTCAGGCGGTCACCGGAAATGGTTTCGTCGCTCTCCCCTTCATCCTTAGAAACTTGGAGAGTGAACGCTTCGGTAGCTTGCTCCAGCACGCGTTGCGATTGTTCCGTGCGTTTCAGCAGGTCGCTAATCTGGTGAGCGGTGGCAACCTTAATGGCCAGTTTTTTCCCGAGCAGTAAGGGAAGCTCATCGCTAAGGAGCACCTGACTGGGATCAGCTACCGCGATGGACAGCAGATTGTTGTGAACTTCAAGAGGCACGAAGTTATAACGGAACATCAAGTCCGCGGGAATGGTCCGGAAAAGCTCGGGGTCGATGCGCTGCTCGCGAAGATCAACAAAGCTGCAGCGATAGCGGTGCGCTAACTTAGTAGCGTGCTCGCGCTCGCGTTCTTCGTCCCCGCCACCCAACGTCGCCGTAACGTTTGTGTAGTCTGTAGTCGCCATTTACTTAGCTCCGCCTGACACCGAAAGCGAGAATATAGGCAGGTAAAGTGAAATGAGTATGAATGCCACCAAAATTCCCATGAAAATAAGCATCACGGGCTCGATAATGGATACGAGCGCCCCAAGACGTAGACTTACCTCTTCCTCATAAAATTCCGCGATGCTGGTCAGCATGGGCCCTAGTGCGCCGCTGCTTTCGCCAACCTCGACCATATCCAGGGCCATTTCTGGCATCACACCCGTGGAAGCCAACGAACCGTGTAGAGATTCGCCTTCGCGCACCATTTGCGTGGCTCGAAGAATCGTGAGGCGCAGTAGCTTGCTGGTCAGCGCATCCGAGGCGGTTTGCAACGCGGTCACCAAAGTTGTTCCGCCAGTCAGCAGGGTGGCCAGCGTGCGCGAGAACTGCGCGACCTGAAACTTCAGCAAAGTATCACCAATGATCGGGAGCTTGAACTTGAGGCGGTCAAAGGTGGCGCCACCTTCGTCGGTTCGCGACCACAGAAAAACCCCGAAGGCCACGAGCGCGAGTAGACCTACCGCACCCAAGACCGCGAAGCGATAATCCACCGTAAGCGCCATCAAAAGTTTTGTCGATGCGGGTAGCTCCACGCCCAGGTCTCGATATAGAACCGCAAATTTTGGAACCACCGCAGTAACAAGGTAGCTCACGATGACGGTGGCCACAACTATCAGGAGTACTGGATACACCAGCGACGCCATGATCTTCTTTCGAACCCCGGTGCTCACCTTCTGATAGGCAATATAATAGTCCAGGACGCCGGAAAGGTTTCCGCTCTTCTCGCCGGCCAGAATTGCTGTGGAATAAACCTTCGAGAAAACTCCTGCCTCGTCAACGGCTTCGGACAAAGACTTGCCTTCGCGCACCCGATCGCGGATCTGGGTGATGACTGGTCGTAGCTTCGGCGTAGTGGCGCGGGTGGCCAGCAGGTCCAGAGCACGCAGAATCGGGATGCCAGCTTTAATGAGTGTGTTGAACTGTTGATTTAGGATGAGAAAGTCGGAGCCGCCGATTTGCCGCTGTTTACGGCGACTCAGCATGCCGAGCACACTGCCGCGGCTCTCTACGGAGTAAACGTAAAAACCCCGGTCCACCAATTTCTGGCGGGCTTCATCCAGTGTGCCGGCGGCCTCTACCTGCGAAAACACCCGGCCGTTGGCATCAGCGACGCGACAAACAAATTCCCCCATAGACCCTCAGTTTACCCCAAGTAAGATGTCCGCGCGGTCAACCGGGATGGTTGGCCGTTCCTTCCCAGAAACGGGTACCCCAGGGGCTGGCTAGCCCGTCAAAGCCTACTCCGAGCGCGGTGTTTCGGGAGGCAATTCTGCGTTGACGATGGCCACTCCCTTGGGAGGCTCGAAGTGAAACAAGGCCTCCGCAATTGGAGGATCGTCCAGCCAGTTGGCGAAATGAAATTCAATTCCGACTCCGCCTTTGTTGCGCACTACAATGCGAACAAGTTCACCAGATTCGCGTCCGATTTCGAGGAGCACAGTGTCTTCCTGGTCGCCATTTTTGGGCGCATGGCTCGTTAGATTTGAAGCTTCGCCAGTACTGGCGTTTTTATTTGTGCTTCGCGTCTTACTGTCGACGGATCCGCGCAGAGTGCAGTTAAAAACAGCATCGCCGGGTTTTTCCGGCGGCTGATCCGGCGCCAACTCAACTCGGGCACACACCCGCGATACTTTCGTTTCACCGGCCAGCAGCGCCAAGGGCGTTCGCCAATCTGTGCTTTGTTTGGCAGGCACGCGAGTCACAGTACGATCCGCAGGAACGTAAAACCAGGCCATCTTGCCGTCGATCAGAAACAAATTATTTTCGGGAGCGGCGTATTCCCAACGCATTTTACCCGGTCGCCGAAAATACGCCACGCCTGACTCTACGCGCACGGTGCGGTCGTTTTCGGTGTAGCGCTCCATAAAAGTCGCCTGCAAGGTCTTGGCCGCCCGATAACGGTGCTCCATGCGGCGAATCGGCTCGGTGTCGGCGGATTTCTGTGGCCGCGNGTGCGGCCAGGCTGGAACCT
>JGI12635J15846_10006055_pt1 | contig 10397 bp, 8 predicted proteins | sample BlaSpr_A8_OM2_M2_FD_15846 | JGI IMG/M metagenome (IMG submission 15846) | reverse complement strand
ATCTGGATTGATTCCGCGCCTGTCAATGGACTCGTCCGTTTTTTCCAGTTCCTTCAGGAACTTGTTATAGTCGCGCCATACATTTCGCCACTGATCGGCAGCCGGTCTTTGTGAAGTTGTGCGTGGCTTAGTCGAGCACAGCGCCACAGTGAGTATCGCGGCGATAACCTGGAGGTCTTCCATTCTTCTCTCCTCGTAAGAACTTATACGACTCGTTCGACTGTTAAGCGCTCAGTCGGTCGTCTAACCTACGGCCCGCGCTTCGTGAGCCCAGAATCGTTCGCGAAGAACCCTCTTAAGGATCTTGCCGGAACCGCTTTTCGGTAATTCGGTATCTGAAAACTCGACACGGCGGGGGATCTTGTAATTCGCCAGGAATTGCCGGCAGTGGGTGGTGAGGTCGTTCGCGCCCATAGCCATTCCGGCCTTCCGCACAACGCAGGCCATCACGATTTCACCCCACTGAGGGTCAGGAATTCCGAAGACCGCCACTTCACGAACCGCGGCATGCTTGTAGATGACCGCTTCGACCTCGCCGGAATAAACATTTTCGCCGCCCGTAACAATCATGTCTTTCAGGCGGTCGAGGATGTAGAAGTAGCCGTCCGAATCCTGATAACCGATGTCTCCGGTACGAAACATTCCGTTTCGAAATGCGAGGGCCGTGTCTTCTGCATCGTTCCAGTAGCCCCGCATGACGTTCGCGCCTCGTGCGACCAGTTCGCCATGCTGCCCCACTTCCACTTCTTTTCCCGTCTCGTCTTCGACTCGCAGATCAATTCCTGGACAGGGCCGTCCACAAGATAGGAGCTTGCCCTCGACATGCTCCTGATCTTCGAGACCTGTGAGGAAGCCGGTCTCACTGAGTCCGTAGCTCTGGAGAAGTTTCACGTTCGGCAAAAGCTTTCGAGTGCGACGGACAAGTTCCGGCGCCATTGGAGAACCGCCATAAGCCAGAACTTCGAGGCTGCTCAAGTCATACGGCTTTGCTTCGGGCATCTGCGTTAGCAGGTTCACCATTGTCGGCACGAGCACCGTGTGAGTTACACGTTCGCGTTGGACCAACTCACAGAAACCTTCCGGGGTGAACTTTGGAATTGTGACTTGGCGCGCACCGAAAGCCGGTGCTGCGAACATGGCGGGAAAATCGGCAATGTGAAAAATCGGTGCCGCATGCAGATAGACACCTCCTTCCCGGTATCCCATCCAGTAGCTGAAGTGGTCCAGGTTCGCGAGGACGTTGGCGTGAGTCACCATGACGCCCTTCGGCCGGCCCGTCGTGCCGCTGGTATAGATGAGGGCCAGAATCGTTCCCGGATCATAAACAGGATCTGGACAGGAGTCGTTCCGAACGTCCAACGGTTGTTCATCGATCACGAGTTGCCACGGAAGCTGCACCGCAGGCTTCGGGAGCGAGGAATGCCGCACCAACCCACGCGGTTTTGCATCAAGCAGAACTCGGTCGATTTCAGCTGCGGACAGTCGCGCGTTTATCGGGACTGCCGTAACGCCGAGCCAGCTGCATGCGTAGACCAGCTCGATGTACTCCGGAGCATTCGGCAACAGAAGCGCTAGGCGGTCGCCCTCCGCAAAGCCCTGGGCGGCGAGCGCGGCCGCAATACTTCGGACGCGCTCATGGAACGCCTTGAAAGAAACAGCGGCGCCGTCGACAACCAGCGCCGTGCGTTGCGTGTAATACCGGAATGCCCGGCCGAGCGAATGAGCGTAGATCATTGTCTGCTGTCGAAATGAAGAGCGCCTGGGTCACGAAGAACGAACCAGAGCACCCCACTGATCGAAGTTAGTCGCTGTGGCCCCCGGCGGTGGCTGCTTGCGCTGCCTGTTCACCCTTGGCGCGGGTAGCAAGCAGTTCCAGCAGCATGGCGTCGCGTTCACGGTTGAGTTCGTCAACCGAGCGGTTGGCTGCCTCCTTTTGCACGCCGTCGATGATCGTCTGCTTAACCTGAGGACTGAATTCGGTGATCGTCCCGAGGTCTTTCCACCACGAGGCTACGGGACCGGAGAGGTGGTCCATGAAGTGGTTAATTCCGCCCTCACCACCGGCGAGATGGAACAGGAGATTTGGCCCCATCACTCCCCAACGCAGTCCAGGTCCCCAGCACACGGCCGCGTCTGAATCGGCGACATCCAATACTCCCTGCTCGATGAGGTGGACGACCTCACGGTACAACGCAGCCTGCAGGCGGTTGGCGACGTGGCCGACGACCTCTTTGCGGACATGAATCGGTTTCTTGCCAACCGATTCATAGAAAGAGATTGCACGCTGGACAGTTTCCGGCGAGGTTTTTTCGCCCGCCACTACTTCAACGAGCGGCACCACATGGGGAGGGTTGAAGGGATGGCCGATGACGCAACGTTCGGGATGTTTGCAGGCAGACTGCATGGTGCTCATGGTCAGTCCGGAGGAACTCGAAGCGATAATCGCATCCGGCCGAGTCGCGGCATCCATGTCGGCGAAGAGCTTGATCTTGAAGTCCTTCCGTTCGGGTCCGTTCTCTTGCACCAAGTCGGCATCGGCGAGCGCCGTCTTCAAATCCGTTGTGAACTTCAGGTGATCGCGCGACGCGTTCGGGGAAAGGCCAATGACGGTGAGATCTTTCCAGGCGGCGTCAATGTAACGGCGCAGGTTGGTTTCGGCGTCGGGCGCCGGGTCCGTTGCGGTGACATTGAGTCCACGAGCAAGGTAAAGTGCCGCCCAACTCGCGCCGATGACTCCGGTGCCTACAATTGCTACGTTGCGAATCTCTCTGCTCTTTGCCATACATTTCTCCTTGTTAGAACTAATTATTTCCAAATTCCTCGAACTCACTTGCTCGCTGCTGCAACTCCGAGAGCAGCGTTCGCGGAGCCAGTATCTTTTTCGGCTCCGCGATGGTTCACGATCAGGCGCGATCCACGTTGCCCCGTGAGATAAGTCCAGACCCACTGAACGAACACGCTCACGCGGAGACTGGACGTTGCCAGAAACTGCAGATGTACAGCCGCCCATGCGAGCCAAGCTGTGAAGCCGCTCAGATGGATCTTTCCGGTTTGCAGAACGGCGAACCCTTTTCCGACAACCGCCATGTTGCCCTTATCGAAATACTTGAACGGTTTCGGTGTCGGTCCGTCCACAACGCGTTTGTGAATCAGCTTTCCCGCGTATCTTCCTTGCTGAAGGGCCACTTGAGCGACTCCCGGCAGCGGTTTGCCGTTCTCGTCGAGAGATGCCGTGTCACCAACGACAAAGATTTCCGGGTGTCCTGCCACCGTGAGGTCAGGCTGCACGCGCACGCGTCCTGCTCGATCGGTATCTACGTTGAGCCACTTACCTGCGGGAGAGGGTGCAACCCCCGCGGTCCAGATAACCGTTTTGCTGACGATACGTTCACCCGCGACGACGATGCCGTCGGCATCAATGTGGTCAACGCTGTGGCCCAGGCGAATTTCAACGCCCAGCTTTTGCAGCCGCTCATTTGCGGCTTTGGAGAGATCCTCTGAAAAAGTCTGCAGAACTCGCGGCGCCATATCGACGAGCAGGATCCGAGCGGTTGTCGGATCGATCCGCCGGAATTCCGATTTCAGGGTGCTCCGCACAAGGACGGCCAGAGCAGCAGCCATTTCGACGCCCGTTGGACCGGCGCCCACCAAGATGAAAGTCAGGAGATCACCGTGGCGGCTGGGATCTTCTTCTGCTTCGGCCTGTTCGAATGCCTGGAGGACCTTGTTGCGAACTGCAACCGCATCCGCCACGGTCTTCAGGCCGGGAGCATATTGGGCGAATTCGTTGTGCCCGAAGTAGCTCTGGGTCACTCCCGTCGCGAGCACCAGGTAGTCGTAAGGTATAGGAACATTTTTGCGGTCGGCATCACTTGAGAAGACGCACTTCTTATCTTTGTCGACTCCCGTAACTTCGCCAAGGATCACCGTGGTATTTTTTTGTCTTCGAAGAATTCCTCGGATCGGAGAAGCGATTTGACCCGGCGCCAGGACCGATGTCGCCACCTGATACAGCAACGGCTCAAACAGGTGATGGTTGGTGCGGTCAATCAAAACGACACTCACCGGAGTATTTCGAAGCGCCTTGGCCGCAGCCAGCCCTCCAAACCCTGCCCCGACAATGACTACCTTCGTTTGCGCCATGGCAGACCTAGGCGACCGCAGCCTTTCTCGACAAAGTAAAGTCGGGTGGACGTTTCTCGAAGAATGCAGCGATGGCTTCCTTGGTATCCGCGGAGCGAACACGTACGGAAAACTCGCTGTTCTCCGCCTTCGCGGCTTCAACGGTCGCGTCGAGCCATGGTTTTTTCATGAGCCGTTTGGAAGCCTGCAGTGCTGCCGCCGGCTTTTCGGCCAGTTTCTGAGCAGTGTCAGTGGCGGTCTCCAGCAATCTTTGGTCTGGTACAACACGGGTAACCAAACCGAGTTCCAGACCTTCCTTTGCATCGAATGGGAGACCGAGTTGAATTACTTCCGCGGCGCGCAAATATCCGGCACGCATGGGGACGGAGTATGAGGAAGCAAATTCCGGAACCAGCGCAAGATTGATGAAAGGCATTTGGAATTTCGCGGACTCATCGGCGTAGACAAAATCGCAGTGCGTCAGCATGGTGGTCCCACCCCCGATTGCCGCGCCGTGAACCGCTACGACGATTGGCTTTTCAAAGGCGATGAAGGCGTCGATCAAACGGGATTGCGGACTGTCCCCAGGGCCCGGGGGATTTTTCAGAAAGTCGTCGAGGTCGTTTCCCGCACAGAAAGAGTCTCCCGCTCCGTGCCAAAGCACGACACGTATGTCGTCGTCCTTCGCGGCGGCGTTGAGCAAGTCCGCGATGGTGTCGTACATCGCTGAAGTCATGGCATTCTTTTTCGCCGGCCGATTGAGTTGGATCCGCAAGATGCTCCCGGAGCGTTCGGTAACGATGTCACTCATCTTCCACCTCCGGTAGCGGCCGATTCCAAATTCGAAGCGTGGGGGATAGTGCCGCTCGCACGAAAACCGTCGATATCGTTAGGGGTGAAACCAAGCTCTTTCAGCACCTCGTCGTTATGCTCCCCGATTCTCGGCGCGCGCCTGGCAGGTGCTTTAGTAACACCGTGCACTTGAATAGGACTGCTGATGGTCGAAGTCAACTTCTCGCCGGCACCTTCGAGCGGAACGACGATGTCGTTCGCTCGCAATTGCGGATCGTTAACGACTTCCTCCGGCCCACGCACGGCGCCGAACGTGATTTGTGCGCCGTTGAAGACTTCGTACCAATGCGACATGGGTTGCGAACTAAAAATCTCATCGAGCATTGAAGTCAGTTGCGGGCGGTTCTGCGCCAGCTNGGCAGGNTCGGAGAATCGCGGATCTTTTAAGATGTCCTCACGGCCAANTGCTTTCGCAACTACGGGTACCTTGTCCGGAGTAACNACGAGAACGAACCAGGTGCCATCGGAAGAGCGATACACGTTCAAAGCTGCGTTTGCGGGATGCGCTCGATCGTGCAGACCGTAGAAATTCGCACCGCATAGAGCGGCCTGGATGAAGACACCGGCTGACCAAATACCTGTCGCAAGGAGCGAAGTCGTGACATAGGACCCTTTGCCAGTGCGTTCGCGACGATAAAGAGCGGTCGCAACGGCGGCATAAATAGCGACTGCAGTCGCATTGTCGCCGCTACCCGAGACCGGCCAGGTCGGCGGCGCTCCAGCATCGCGCGTCATGTACAGCAAACCGCTTCGCGCCCAGTAGGCCGTGAGATCGAATCCCGGAAGAGCGGCGTCCGGACCTTTCTCGCCGAAGCCGGTNAGATCGGCATAGATCAGGCGCGGATTCCACTGANCGACATCGTCATATTCGAGCTTCAATTTCTTGCGCGCGGGATGCGGTGTGTTGACGATGAACACGTCGGCCCACTTGGCTAGCCGCTCGAGAACTTGCTGTGCGTTCGCAGATTTCAGATTGAGCGCAACGCCACGCTTGTTTCGATTCGACAATTGGAAGGGATAGGGCACTTCCGAATGCGGCTGCGGAGGGATTTTCTGTCCGATTCTCCACAGCTCTCCGTCGGGCGGCTCGACTTTGATGACATCCGCGCCGAAGTCGGACAGGATCGTCGCCGCGGCGGGGCCGGCGATGAAGCTGGCGAGGTCCACGACTTTCAGTCCTGAGAATATGTTTTCGTCTGCCATGAGTTTTCCTTCTTTCCGTTCTGACTAGGAATTAAAAAATGAAGTTGAAGTTCGTTCTGCGTTAGCGTCCCTGGAACTTTGGAGCGCGCTTCGCAAGGAAGGCGGATGTCCCTTCTTTCTTGTCTTCGGTCCCCGCGCAAATCGCGAACAGCGATGCTTCCAGGAGGAAGCCTTCCGCAAGGCTCGTATCCAATCCTTTGTTTACCGCCTCGATGGAGTACTTCACGCCGACGGGTGCGTTGGAAATGATCTGGTTGAGCACGGCTTCAACTCGCGCGATTAGGTTGGCGCCCGAAACGACTTCATTCACCAGGCCGATGCGATACGCTTCTTGCGCGTCGATGATTTCGCCCGAAAGAATGAGTTGTAATGCCCGGCCCCTGCCGATCAACCTGGGAAGACGCTGCGTTCCGCCGTAGCCTGGCATCACTCCAATCTTCACTTCGGGCTGGCCGAACCTCGCAGTTTCAGCGGCGATTCGAATCGTGCTGGCCATCGACAGTTCACAGCCACCACCGAGCGCAAAACCGTTCACAGCAGCGATGACCGGCTTGCCAAGGTTTTCAATGAGGTCAGTAAGCGCCTGACCGGACCGCGTTTTCTCTTGTGCCGTGAGCGGAGTATCGTTGGCCATTTCGCTGATGTCCGCGCCGGCCGCAAACGATTTATCTCCCGCTCCCGTGAAGATGACTCCACGCACCTCGAAATCGTCGCGGGCCTCTTCGAATGCGGATCGCAATTCGGAAATGGTTTTCGCGTTCAAAGCGTTCAGTACCTTTGGCCGGTTGATGGTGATGTAAGCAATCGGACCCTTCTTCTCGTACAGAACATTCTCAAGTTTCAAAGCAGAAGCCGGCGAACTCATGATTCTCTCCTCGTAATTTGGTAACGGTGATCGGAGCCAGACTAGGAAGCGGGAAGCTCCGCGTACGCGATTCCAGACAAATTTCCTTCGGCAAATACGATATTTTTCTTATTCGATCCGTCGAGATTGGCGCTGTAAACGGAGCCGCCCAAATCGGTCAGGAACATCCGCTTGTTTTCGAGATCCAACGACAGGCCGATGCCTTCCATCAGGTGGTTAAAGACGATTTCCGGCTCTTTGCGCTTTCCGGGCGCCGCGTCCATCGGCGCTCGATTCACGGTGTTTCCGCGCGGCGGGTCCCCACGGTCGGTCCAGTAGATCACCCGGTTGCCGAGGTCGAGGTCAAGGTCGATCGGCTCGGGTAGGTTGGCGTAGAGCACTTCAGTGTCCTGACGGTTTGCCGGAGTCTGTCCCTTTGGGATTTCGAGGCCCGCGCGGAAAATGCGTCCTTGCCCAGCGTTGTCACTTCCTTTTTGCGTCCAGTAAAATTTGCCGCCGTTCACATCAACCGCGATACCAACACACCAATTCCTCGCGTCCAGCCGATCGGCATCTCCATGTCCCGTTTCCACGAGGGTTTCGATATTTGAGCCATCGAGATTTGCGCGCATGACTCGCATGCCTTCGCGGTCCGACCAGTAGAGTTTGCGGTTCTTGGCGTCGAGCTGAAGTTGTTTGGGAGTCCAGGTCGCGCCGGACGGAACAATGTTCGTGACGTTGGTGCCGTCAAGGTCAGCACGATCGATCGTGCCGTCGTTGACCTTGGGATTTCCCATATTTGTCCAGTAGATGTGGCCGGCTGCGACGTCAACCACGATACCGTCGGGAAGTTTTCGCCCTTCATTGACGATTGTCTTAAGGTCGGAGCCGTCGGGTTTCGCCATGAGGACGCGCCCGGCGGCCAGATCCAAAAAGTACAAACGACCCACGGTCTTTGCGGCGGGTTTTGTGGCCTTTGCTCTTGAATTTGCGGATGACATGAATTTCTTTCTTTCCTTTCCCTTTGTTCCGATTTGCTTTTCAGTTTTTTCGAGACTAGATCATTTCGATTTGCGCACCGCAACAGCTCAAACGAGCCTGATATTGCGTTCCATCGTCCTGATGACCGAATCCATCCTGCCGTTCAATACCTGCTTGGCCACGCTCAACGTGAAGCCCTTCACCGTGTGAAACGGAACGTGCGACGGCATCGCCAGGGCGAACGGATCCACCACAGCGTCCACGACGACGGGGCCGTCCTTGTACGCTAGAGCCTCGGCAAGCGCGTCCCGTACGTCGCCAGGTTCCTCGATGCGGATTCCCTTTGCGCCCATCGCTTCGGCAACCTTGGCGAAGTTGGGGCTCTTGAAGTCCACGCCGAAGGGGATAATGCCGGCCTCTTGCTGTTCGATCTTGACGAAGTCAAAAGAATTGTTGTTGAGGATGACCTGAACGACGGGAGTTCTTCGTTCCACTTGAGTCAAAAGATCGCCAAGGGCCAGCATCGAGTATCCGCCGTCGCCACAGAGAGCAATCGTTTGCCGCCCTGGAAATGCCAGCTGTGCGCCGAAAGCATTGGGGGAGGCGTTGGCCATGGACGCCCATGAGAACGACCCGAAAAGCCTCCGATCCCTGCCGCCACTGATATGTCGCGCCAGCCAAATGACGGCCGTTCCGGTGTCAGCGAAGAAAAGGGCGTCATCAGCAGCCAGATCGCTGAGCGTCTTGGCCAGGAATTCCGGACGTATGGGCTTGATCTCGGGACCTTTGTCAACGTAGTGCTGCAAAAGGCCGTGGAAGGAGTTTGTTTCCGCGATGTGCTTTTCGAGGAAGCGCCTGTCGACTTTTTCCTGCACCCGCTCGAGCAGCGCATTCACAGTTGTCTTGATGTCGCCAACAAGACCAAGATCAACATTCGTGCGGCGCCCAATATGCTTCGGATTCTTATCAATCTGAACTTTTTTCACTTTGTGGCCGGGGAGGAACTCTGAGAATGGAAAATCTGTGCCGAGCAGCAGCAAGAGTTCGGCCTCATTAATTGCGCCGTAGGCTCCGCCGTAACCGATCAAGCCTGTCATCCCGACTGCGTTAGGATTGTCGTGCTCCAGCCACTGCTTGCCGCGGAGCGCATATCCGACTGGCGCTTTTAATCTTTCTGCAAGTTGCACCACCTCATCACGCGCGTACCTGCATCCATCGCCCCCAAAAATTGCTACGGTTTTTGCATTGTCGATCATCTCTACAAGTCGATTTAGATCCGCATCGGCCGGGCGCAACTGCGGCGCGGCCGGGATCGTTATCTGGGTCGATTCGACTTCCACATCCATGGCCGCGATGTTGCCGGGAAGAGATATGACCGTGGGGCCTTTCTCGAGTACCGCGGTTAGAATTGCGGTATTGAATACGGAACGAGCTTGCTCGGGATTGACGACCCGCGCGGTATAGAGAGAGGCGGTATCGAAGAATTTGTACGGATTGAGTTCTTCGAGCGTGAATGTATCCAGGATGCTCGTTTCGACGTCGCCCGCGATGGCGATGATCGGTGCGCCTTCCTTGCGCGCATCCATCAATCCGTTAAATAGATGAACGACGCCAGGACCAGCGGTTCCGCAGACTGCCACCGGATTGCCCGTCAAGTAAGCTTCGGCAACGGCGGCAAAAACTCCATATTCTTCGTGACGGACCTGAATGAAATCGATCCTGCCGTTTCGGCGAAGAGCATCAATAAAAGGGTTGAGTGCATCTCCGACGATGCCATAGCAGCGTTTAACGCCGGCGTTGGCGAGCATCTCACACAAGACATCTGCGACTTTTCTCGACACGACAATCTCCTTATTCGAAACAATTTCCGCCTAGCCGCAGGCAGCGAGACAAAATACACTGCCGCTGCCACGCAACTGACTACAAGAAGGCGCTGAGGCCGGTAATCGTCTTGCCGAGAATCAGGTTCTGCATTTGGAACGTGCCCTCGTAGGAGTAGAGAGCTTCCGCATCCACGAAGAACCGCCCGACGTTGTACTCAGCGGCAATGCCGTTGCCGCCGAGCAGCTCGCGTGCCCACGCAACCGTCTCGCGGCATTTGGCAGTAGTGAAGGCCTTGGCAAGCGACGCATGCGCGTCCGTCATCTTGCCTTCGGCCTGCAACTGGGACATGCGCACCAAGAGGCACTGCGAAGCGGTGATATTGGCGAGCATCTTGGCCAAGAGGTCTTGCACCATCTGGAATGAGCCGATCGGCTTGCCGAACTGCAACCGCTCCTGGCAGTACTTAAGCGCGTTTTCGTAAGCGCCCATGGCGCATCCCGTCGCTTCCCAGCCGACCATGAATCGCGTCATTTTTAGGACGCGAGCCGTGTCGCGGAAGGAGTTATCGGCT
>JGI12635J15846_10006054_pt1 | contig 10399 bp, 8 predicted proteins | sample BlaSpr_A8_OM2_M2_FD_15846 | JGI IMG/M metagenome (IMG submission 15846) | reverse complement strand
GTGAGCACCGAGGTCGTCGCGTCCGTCTGCCTTGTTCAACACGATCACCGGACGNACTCCCGAATCCCAGCATTGCGCCAGATAGCGTTCCAGTCGGCGCGGACTGAAGTCCATGTCCAGTGCGGCAACCAGAAACGCCAAATCAACATTCGCCGCGATGACCTGTTGTTCGACGCGCTTCCCCGGAGCCTTCCGCGAAAACACGCCGCGCCGCGGCAGTACCCAATGAAGAATTGCCCGATCGTCGCCAACGAACTCCGCGGCAACCCAGTCGCCGACCGCAGGCCAAGCCGACTCTCCTTCCACATCGGCGACCCCGCGCAACTTCCCTGAAGGCTCGGCCCAGCACTCGCCGAATTCGCCAGCGATTCTCCACAATCCACGCTGCTGAGAAACAACTCGCACAGGCTTTGCGGTTTCTTCTTCATCTCCAAATCGTTCCTTCCACAACGCCTCGAAATATCCATTCCAACCCAAGTCCTGTAAAAGCACTCGCGCACCCTCCTGCCGCAAGCGCGGCAATCGACATCGCGTCCGCGAGAACGCGATGCGGCAGCGCGATCTGCCCGGGCGCGCAAACAAACAGAGGCACGCCGGCACAATCGCTAGCTCAACAACTCAACTCAAGGAATGGAAAAAGAGGGCGGTGCTACTTGCCTGAGGAGTCCGATGAAAAAAATCCCGAGGCACACCCGCCCGCAAGAACTTCGACAAGGGTCGTCACAGGCGCCTCCAAAGCAGAATTGCGGCTCAACGAATCCGCTGCCGGACAGTATAGCCTGACCCGTTGCATTTTGTGTGCGCAATTCCCTGCCACGCTCGCACTCGCCCAACGAAGCCCGTATACTGAATTGCCTGCTGCCATCACCAGGACGATCCGCGCTTTCAACGGATCGGCAACATCCGCCATTTCGCCGCGAGGGATTGCGAGTGCCTGCGTCCGTCCTGAAAACCAGCGTCAACACCAAGTCACCCGACTTCGCCAAAAACAGCCGCAAGGTCGTCGATCTCGTCACTCAAATCAAGAATGAAGAACAGCAGATCGCGCAGGGCGGCGGCGCCAAAGCGATCGAATCGCAGCACAAAAAGGGTCGGCTCACCGCGCGCGAACGCATCGCGAAACTGATCGATCCCGGCTCACATTTCACCGAGCTGAGCGCCTACGCCGCATGGGAAATGTACGAAGAGTGGGGCGGCGCGCCCGCAGCCGGAACCATCACCGGGCTCGCCCGCGTCTGCGGCCGAATGTTCATGCTTATCGCGAACGACGCGACCGTAAAAGCCGGCGCGTTTTTTCCGATGACCGCAAAAAAAGTCATCCGTGCGCAAAATATCGCCATCGAAAATCGCATCCCGACAATTTATCTCGTCGATTCCGCCGGCGTATTTCTGCCGCTGCAAGAGGACGTTTTCCCTGACACCGACGATTTTGGCCGCGTTTTCCGCAATAATGCCGTGATGAGCGCGATGGGCATCCCGCAGCTCACCGCCATTATGGGCATGTGCGTCGCGGGCGGGGCGTATCTCCCCGTGATGTGCGATCACATTCTGATGACCGAAGGCTCCGGCCTCTTCCTCGCGGGTCCCGCACTGGTGCAAGCCGCGATCGGCCAAAAAACTTCCGCCGAAGAACTCGGCGGCGCGAAAATGCATTCGCGGATTAGCGGCACCGTCGATTTCCGCGAGCCCGACGACGACGCCTGCATCGCGCGCATCCGCGCCCTCGTCGACAAAATGGGCGCCTCAAATCCATCGCCATTCAGCCACGTTGCGTCGCGCGAGCCGCTTTACCCCGCCAGCGAAATCTACGGCGCCTTCACCAACGATCCCGGCAAGCAATACGACATGCACGAAATCATCGCGCGCATCGTCGACGCCAGCGAATTCGAGGAATATCGCCCCGAATACGGCGAAACCATTCTCTGCGGCTACGCTCGCATCGGCGGCTGGGCCGTCGGCATCGTCGCCAATCAGAAAAAACACGTCCACACGCTCGCGCCCGGGTCCGATCAAAAGCGCATCGAGTTTGGCGGCGTCATCTACACTGAGTCCGCCGAAAAAGCCGCGCGCTTCATCCTCGACTGCAATCAGAACCGGATCCCGCTGATCTTCCTGCACGACGTCAACGGCTTCATGGTCGGCAAAGACGCCGAGTGGAGCGGCATCATCCGCGCCGGCGCAAAAATGGTCAACGCGGTGTCCAATAGTGTGGTGCCAAAAATCACCGTGATTTGCGGCGGCAGTTTCGGCGCCGGGCATTACGCCATGTGCGGCAAAGCTTACGATCCTCGCTTCATTTTCGCGTGGCCCACCGCGCGTTACGCCGTGATGGGCGGCGACGCCGCCGCGGGCACGCTCGCCGAAATCAAACTCAAGCAACTCGAGCGCGAAGGCAAAAAAGTCGACGAGAAGGCGAAGCAGGAACTGCTCGCCTCAATCAAAGCGAGCTACGACAAACAGTCCGACCCACGGTACGCCGCCGCCCGCCTCTGGGTCGACGCCATCATCGACCCCGCCCACACCCGCGACGCGCTGATCACAGCCCTCGAAGCCGCCGCGCTCAACCCCGTCATCCCCGAATTCAAGACCGGAGTCTTGCAGACGTGATACTCGCGCGTTTTCGCGCGCTTTTGACGATGGTCATCGTGTTTCTCGCCGTGTGGTATTTCACAGGGGGGCGTCAAGAAATTGCTTGGTATCGCGATGTCCGCGCTGCCGCAAAGCAGGGTTGGGACCTGTCTCAGGCAGATCGATACACTCACTATGGGATACTTTATTACGCCTCGATACTTGGAATCTTTCTTGTGTTCGTCGTAGCGGTAGTGAGAGCGATCGGAATGATCGCGAAGAAAGCGTTGAGCCTGAAATCACAGTGACCTCGATCAAAATCATCGAATGCCCGAGAGACGCATGGCAAGGTCTACCGGATTTCATTCCCACAGAACTCAAAGCGGAATATCTGAAGGAACTCGTCGCCGCAGGGTTCAAACACATCGACGCGGTCAGCTTCGTCTCTCCGAAACACGTGAAGCAAATGGCCGACAGCGAAGACGTCATGTCGAAACTCAACGCCTCCCTTTCGATCGACACCGACCGCCCCGAAATCATCGGCATCGTCGTCAACGAAAAGGGTCTCGAGCGCGCCCTCGCTACTCCTGGCGTCACAACCATCGGCTATCCCTACTCCATCTCCGCCTATTTCCGCCGCGCCAACGCCAACATGAGCCGCGACGAGTCCCGCCGCCTCGTCGAAAAGCTAAAGAAAGACACCGCCGCCGCAAGCCGCGACCTCGTCATCTACATCTCCATGGCCTTCGGCAATCCCTACGACGAGCCCTGGGGCGCTGAAATCGTTCACGACACGCTCGAGTGGCTCAAAGACATCCGCATCCGCACCGTTTCTCTCGCCGACACCATCGGCACGGCCGATCCAAAACTCATCGGCGACCTCTTCCGCGAAGTCAAAGATTACGTCGCCGGCGTCGAACTCGGCGTACATCTCCACAGCCGACCCGAAAACGCCGAAGAAAAAATCCTTGCCGCCTACGAAGCCGGCTGCCGCCGCTTCGACAGCGCACTCACCGGACTTGGCGGCTGCCCCTTTGCGGGAGACAATTTAGTGGGCAACATCGCAACGGAGCAGGTCATCGCCGCGCTCAACAAGGCAGGCGCCGATCCCGGCATCGATCCCGCGCGCTTGAACAAGATCCTGGCAATGACCAACGAAATCCGGGCCACGTACGCGCACGCTCCGCTCGTGAACTAAACCAGAGGTTCGCTATGTATTCGACACTTCTTCTCGAATGTAAAGACAACATCGCCACCATCACGCTCAATCGCCCCGACAAGCGCAACGCGATCAATCCGCAGATGATCGCCGACATCCAGTCCGCCCTCGACGCGATCGAAAAAAATCACGCCACGCGCGTCGTCATCTTCACCGGCGCCGGCAAAGCCTTTTGCGCAGGCATGGACCTCGACAAGCTCGCCTCCCTCGCCACACAAACCTCCGCCGAAAATCAGGAAGACTCCCGCCGCATCGCAAAACTCCTGCGCCGCATCTGGGCTTTCCCACGCCCGACGATCGCCGCCGTCAACGGCGCCGCATACGCCGGCGGATGCGGCATCGCAACCCTGTGCGACTTCACCCTCGCCGTCCCCGAGGCAAAATTCGGCTATACCGAAGTCAAAATCGGCTTCCTCCCCGCAATCGTTTCCGTCTTCCTGACGCGCCAGATCGGCGAAAAGCGCTCGCGCGACCTCCTCCTCACCGGCCGCATCATCAACGCGCACGAAGCCCGTGAATTCGGCATGGTCACGGAAGTCGTCCCTGCCGAAAATCTAATGAAGCGCGCCCACGAACTCACTGCCGAACTCATCGCCGCCAGCCCCAACAGCCTTGCACGCTCGAAACAATTGCTGACCTCCGCCGCAGCCGCCGGCATCGACCAGGATCTCGAACGCGCCATCATGGAAAACGCCCGCATCCGCGCCACCGCCGACTTCAAGGAAGGCGTCGCCTCGTTCCTGGAAAAACGCAAGCCGGTCTGGCAGAGTAAACTCGAAGACTAATCCACGACATGCGAACCATCGAATATCACGACACAACGCTACGCGTGCGCTACGCCGAAACCGACCAGATGGGCGTCGTCTACCACTCCAACTATTTAATCTGGTTTGAAGTCGGCCGCGTCGAAACCATGCGCGCACTCGGCTTCGACTACAAAACGATGGAGACCGACGATGACTGCCACATTGTCGTCGCCGAAGCCCATTGCCGCTACGAAAAGCCCGCGCGCTACGACCAGATCTTGCGCGTTCGCACGCGCATCGCCGAATGGCGCAATCGCGTCGTGAAATTTTCCTACGAAATTTTCCTCGACGAAAATTCATGCCTGCTCGCCACCGGCTACACCACGCACGTCATCTGCGGCCGCAACGGCCGCCCCAAATCTCTACCACCGAAATATCGCGATGTCCTGCTTCACCTCAATGTCCCAAACCCAGACCGGAGTAACGCATGACCGCGCCCGCAGCCGTCCAGCTCACTGGCAACGATCTCACTTTTGCGCAACTTTACGACGTTGCGCTCCACGGCGCAAAAGTTTCGCTCGCTCCCGACGCCATCGAACGCATGAAAGCCTCGCGCGCCATCGTCGAGCGCGTCGTCTCCAGCGGCGAAACCGCCTACGGCATCAACACCGGCTTCGGCAAACTCGCTTCCGTTCGCATCTCAACCGAACAAGTTCGCCAGCTTCAGGTAAATCTCGTTCGCTCGCACGCCTGCGGAGTCGGCGCTCCGCTCAGCGAACCCGAAACGCGCGCGATGATGCTCCTCCGCGCCAACGCGCTCGCCAAAGGACTCAGCGGCATCCGCCCCGAAACCGTCGAAGTTCTCTGCGCGATGCTCAACGCAAAAGTTCACCCCGTAGTTCCATCGCAAGGCTCCGTCGGCGCGTCCGGCGACCTCGCCCCCCTCGCTCATCTCGCCCAGGTCGTCATCGGCGAAGGCCACGCCCGCATCGGCGGCTCGACTGAAATCATCTCCGGCGCCGACGCCATGCGCCACGCAAACATCAAGCCCGTCGCGCTCGATGCGAAAGAAGGCCTCTCGCTCCTCAACGGCACGCAAGGCATGCTCGCTCTGCTCAGCCTCGCGTTGCGCGATGCTGACATCGCCACCGACACCGCCGACGTCGCCGCCGCTCTTTCGCTCGACGCGCTCCGCGGCAGCCCGGGCGCCTTCGACTCGCGCATCATGCACGCCCGCGCGTACGCCGGCGCTTCGATGACCGCGCGCAACCTCGCGCATCTCAACGAAGGCAGCCAGATTCGCGAATCGCATCGCGACTCCACAAAAGATCCTCGCGTGCAAGACGCCTACAGCCTCCGCTGCACGCCACAAGTTCACGGCGCCGTTCGCGATTCGCTCGCGCAAGCCCGCGAAATGGCCGCCGTCGAGCTCAACAGCGCCACCGATAATCCGCTCGTCTTCGCGCGCGCGGCAAGCGGAAAAAGTAGCGGCGGCAACAACGCCGCCTCCGGCGACATCATCAGCGGCGGCAATTTCCACGGCCAGCCGCTCGCCATGGCTGCCGATCAAGTCGCCATCGCGCTCGCCACACTCGGCGGCATCTCCGAACGCCGCGTCGAGCAAATGACCAATCCGCTCACGAGCATGCTTCCCGCGTTTCTCACGCCCGAGCCCGGCCTCAACTCCGGCTTCATGATCGCGCAGGTCACCGCCGCCGCGCTCACCAGCGAAAACAAAGCGCTCGCCACTCCACACTCGGTCGATTCGATTTCCACCTCAGGCAATCAGGAAGATTACGTCTCCATGGGCATGAGCGGCGCGCGCCGCCTCAACCGCATGCTCGACAATCTCCGCCACACCGTCGCGATCGAACTTCTCTGCGCCGCCCAAGGCATCGAGCTCCTCGCCCCGCTGCAAACCGGCACGCTCGCCAAGAAAGCGATCGCCACAGTCCGCGCGGTCTCGCCAAAAGTCGTCGAAGACCGTCCCTTGTCCCCCGACATCGAAGCCGTCACCGCCAAAATCGCCGACGCCACCTTCTCCGCCATCCTCCATTAACGTATCTGCGGCGACGCTGCGTGCTCTAAGAGCGCGCTCAATTACTAAAGCCTGTCATTCCGAGCGTAGCGAGGTACTCTGCGCCATCGCGCGTCTTTTGCGCGATGAATCTGCTTCTTGATTGATTCGCCGCGTTCGATCAGCTCTTTCGTTTACCTTGCGTCCTCTGTGAACTCTGCGTCCTCTGTGGTGTAGACTCTTCTTCGAATTGCCCCGTCGCCACTACTTCCCCAAGGCGTAGTGACGCTTTAAGAAAGCTCTCCTCACAACTTCCCTTCCAACTTTCTCCCTTCCGCTAAACTCACTTTAAATCTCGATCGCAATCGCAATTCCCCGCGCATTTTTCCGCGCGGTGCCGGACCTCCCAGGCGGGCCCGAAGTTGTTGTGTGACAGGAGAGACAAAACGTGAACCGCCTTCGCTCCGCGCCGAGCCACCTCGGATTTCTCCTACCCGCCACTGTGCTCGCCGCTTCCGTTTTCATTCTCGTCGGCGCCGCCCAACTTCCCCGTCCGCACATCTCATCCGTCCAGGACTGGACCCATCACCATCTCGTCTATTCCCGTCCATCCACCTGGGCCAGCGCATGGAAGCTCCAGCAGGAGCCGCGCTACTGGCAGCAAAAAATTCGCCGCGGCGAAATGAACGAGCCCCGCGCAGCATCCGACTCACGAGTTGCGTTTGAAACCAGCGAAGCAATGGGAGTTCGCCGCGTGGAAAATTCCGCCAACGACGGCCCCGGCGCCGACTGGGCCCGCGACCCCTTCCACTTCCGCGGCCGATTCCCCCCAGGCTGGCACGAACCCCTGCGCGAAGCCTCCTTCGACCGCGACTGGGGCACCTCGCTAGGCGTAAACGGCTCGACTGGCGTGCCCGTCACCGGAACCACGTGGTTCCCCGTGTATCCCGCAAAATTCAGCTTCAACGTGTCCGCCGCGCCCGACTGCACCAACGACTTCGTCGTCTTCCCCACAAATCTCGCCGGCGCGAGTGCCGGCCAGGCCAGCATCGTTGCCTACAACAAGCTTTATTCCAACACGGCTGGGACCGGGTTTTGCACCGCCGCCACCGGACCTGCGGTCTACTGGTCCTACAACACAAATCTCAACGCCACCGGCGGCAAAACCACCGGCACGATCGCCACGTCACCGATTCTCTCCGCCGACGGCACCAAAGTCGCGTTCATCGAAAACGACGGCGGAGCCGGCGCAGTTCTCCATCTCTTGAAGTGGAAAGCCGGTGATGGCGGCGCGATTGGCAGCGCCATCAACCCAACCACCACCACCGCCTGGACGTCCTGCCCAGCAACCGGCGCCTGCATGATTTCCATCACCTTCGCCAACGCCAGCGTCGACACCGGCTCGTCGCCGTTCTACGACTACACGCACGACGCGCTCTATGTCGGCGACGACATCAGCGCACTCCACAAATTCGTAAACGTCTTCGGCATCACCGGCGCGACGCCAAGCGAAGTCACCACCAGCCCTTGGCCCTTCGACGTCGACCCCGCGTTTGCATTGAATTCGCCGGTCCTCGACGGCGCCTCCGGCAACATCTTCGTCGACGATCTCAACGGAACTCTCAGCTACGTTCGCGAGACCTTCAGCACCGTCGGCACTTGTAAAACCGGCAGTCCTCCGTGCATCGGTTCCACAACAGTAGTTCCTTCTCAAATACACTCGCTCATCGATGCGCCAATCGTCGACTCTTCAACTCAAAAAGTATTTGTCTTTTATGCGAATTACGACGGAACCGACATGGCGGTCGTCCAGTCCGACACGGCGCTCAGCGCCAAAGTCTCTGCGAGTGCCGGTTCAAAGCTCAACCAGCGCCATATGCACGCGGGAGCTTTCGATAACACCTACCTTAGTGGCACCGGAAATACGGGACGCCTATACCTTTGCGGCGGCTCAGCCACTGGCCAACCGACGCTGATGCGGGTTGGCTTCAATAACACCGCCACTACTTTTCCGAATGCAACCGGCACAATGAACACGACGGTAGACGCCACTGGGACGTTACAAGTTGTGTCCACGCTTATGAACGTTGATTGCGGCCCTCTCACCGAATTTTTCAACACCAACGCCACAATCAATCAGGATCAGCTTTTCTTCGGCGTCGCCGGCGACAGTACGAGCGCCATTTGCATTGCAGCCGGCGTGGGTTGCGTGATGTCCGTCAATATCACATCCACCCCCACGACGCTCAGCATCGGCTCATCCATCCCCGAAATCATGGGTGCCAGCGGAATCATCGTCGACAACAACTCGACGTCCGCCCAAGCCTCCAGCCTCTATTTCTCCAACCAAGGCCCCAGCACGAACGCCATCAAGTGCGGAACAACAGGAACAACAACCGGAGTAGGCTGCGCCATCAAAGTCACCCAGTCCGGCCTCAACTAGTTTTTCTGGAAATCGCTAGAAATCAGCGGTTACTTCGGAAGGCCCTTCTCGTCGTAAAGCAATTCGGCGTGATCAACAAAGGGCCCTTTAAACATCTTCCGGCCCTGCATGGCAATTTTGCGTATAGCCGCAAGCTTAGCCTCGCGTTGCAGGACAAGCTCCAATCTCTCTTGCAACGCTACTCTCACAGCGACCGTGATGCTTTCGCCGGTCAACTTTGCAAGCTTCCGTGCCAATCGACTTGCTTCAGGGTTTTTAATGTTCAGTCGTTTCGCCGATTTCTTAATTTTTCTCGCCATGAAGAACCAACACTCCAGCATCTTCGTTGCACTTCACGGCCCTTCTCCGCCAGCTGATTTTACCAGTCACTAGTCACCAGTCACCGCGCCAATAGCGTCGACCTCAAATACGTCAGCATCCGATATCCCGCCACGTGGCTGAACGGCGCCAGCTCCAGCGAATAATGCCCGCAATGCAGCTCCAGCGTCCGAGGCGTCGCCTTATTCGCCCGTAACGCCGCCAGCATCTGCTCCGTCAGCTCCGGCAAAAACGTCGGATCATATTTCCCATACACCATGAACGCGTTCTTCCCCGCGCCCATCCCTCGCTCGACATACGGCATCGGACTGACCGGCGCCCAAAACTCGCGCAACTGATCCACCGTGACATGCCCGCGCAAACCTTCCCACACATGCGTCGTCGTCATGCCCCGGCTCACCACATCCGCAAAATGTGTCGACACATGAAAAAATCCGCCGGCGCGCAGCGCATCGTCATGCACCAGCGTGATGTATCCCACCGACGACCCAATGCTCGTCCCCAAAATCCCCAGCCGGTTAAAGCCTTGCTGCTCCAGCCAGCGCAAACATCGCCGGGTATCCTGGACCGCCTGCCGATTCGCCTGCAGCGTCAGCCCAATGTTCGGCCCGACAAGTTGATCCGCTCGCTCGTGCCCCTTCGCCATGCGCCGATCGTGATACGGCAAGCTCAATCGCAGCACGCTCACGCCGATGCGCTGCAACCACTCGCACAGCCCGCGCTGCCCGTGCCACTTCGCATTCCAGTTCGGCAGCAGCACCACCGCAGGCCGCGCGCCCGCTCCATTCCGACTTCCGTTTGAAGTTCCGTTTCGATTTCCGTTTGAAGCCCCGTTTGAACTTCCATTCGACGCGCCGTTTCGCTGTTTGCCGTTTCTAGCACCCGCGATATTCCCCGAAGTCCCTTTCGCTCCCGCCGGAAACAACTGCGCGTGCACCTTATTGTTCTCCGGCCAAGCCGACCGAACCGAACTCGTAAACGTCAGCACCCCTTCCGCATCCAGCGAATAATCCGTAGCCGGAGTAACGGCGTACCACTCCCGGCTGTGCTCGATCGCCCACCGCGAATACTCGCGCACATACGCCGCC
>JGI12635J15846_10006051_pt1 | contig 10401 bp, 8 predicted proteins | sample BlaSpr_A8_OM2_M2_FD_15846 | JGI IMG/M metagenome (IMG submission 15846) | reverse complement strand
CAACGTCCGCGCCGCAAGGAGTCCGACCGGCCGCGCCGCAACCTGGTGCGTCTCTTCGTCCCTCCGCGCCGCCAGCAACTCCGCTTCGCCCGCAAGCGCCGGCAGCACAATCGAGTGCCCCGGCAGCTCAACGGCCGGCGACTCCCTCGCCATCGGGCCTTCGTCCTCAGCCGCCTGCTACGCGTCCTGCGGCTTCGTCTGCTACTCCGTCTCGCGCAGGAGCTCATGCATCGCGACCCGCTATGCCGCCTCGTCCGCCATTGCCCACGGGAAACCGTGGCCCACTTCCCAGCACCACGCATGGAGCGTCACGTCCCCTTGGTCAGGGGGCCCAACGTCCCGCGGGCGGTCCCCGCCCTGGCCAACCCATGCGTCCGCAGCAACCCGCGCAGGGAAGAACATTCACGCCGCGTCCTGCCGGAAGCCCGGGCAGCGCGCCCGCTCGCCCGTTTGAACAACGCCGAGGTCCGATGCCTACCGGCACGCGCCCCGGCCCACGCGCTCCCGGCCGTCCGGGCATGCTTCCGCCTTTCCCTGAAAAGCTCCCTCCAAAGGCCGAGCCTGGCAAGCCGCTTTACACTCGCAAGCCGCCTCAGCGCCAGCGGCCCGTTGCCGACAAGCGCGAGCAGGAAGGCGAGCGCAAGCTTCATCCCACTCGTCAACGCCCAGGTATGGGCGATCGCCGTTCGGCTGCTGCCGTCGTTGCGCCGCCGGAGCCACGCGCCCCGCGCGACGTCACCATCACCGAAGGCATCACCATTCGCGAGCTCGCCGAAAAACTCGACGTGCGCGCCAAAGAACTGCTCAAAAATTTGCTCGATCGCGGCGTCTTCGCCAGCATCAACCAGGCTCTCGATGTGCCCACTGCCACCACTCTGGCCGAAGCTTTTAGCGGCGTAGTCAGCGTCGTCTCTCTCGAAGAGGAAATGGTTCTTGAAGTTGCCAAGGAAGAAACCAAGGAAAGCCTCAAGCCTCGTCCGCCCGTCGTTACCGTTATGGGCCATGTGGACCACGGCAAGACCAGTTTGCTCGACGCCATTCGTCAAGCCGATGTAGCAGGCGGCGAAGCCGGCGGAATCACCCAGCACATCGGCGCCTATAAAATCGTCGTCAATGACCGCAGCGTGGTTTTCGTCGACACTCCCGGTCACGAAGCCTTCACTCGCATGCGTTCGCGTGGCGCTAAAGTTACCGACATCGTCGTACTCGTCGTCGCTGCCGACGATGGCGTGATGCCGCAAACGAAAGAAGCCATCGATCACGCTAAAGCCGCGCACGTTCCAATCATTGTCGCCATCAACAAAATCGACAAACCCGAAGCGCAACCGGAGCGCGTAAAACGCCAGCTAACCGAAAATGGCCTGATGCCCGCCGAATGGGGCGGTGATACCGAGTTCGTCGAAGTTTCCGCCAAGCAGAAGAAGGGTCTCGACAAATTGCTCGAGACCATTTTGCTGGTCGCCGATCTTCGCGAACTAAGAGCCAATCCCGATGCCCCCGCGAGCGGCACTGTTTTGGAATCGCGCGTCGACAAAGGCCGCGGCCCAGTTGCCACCATCCTCGTGCAGAACGGCACTTTGAAAGCAGGCGACTTCTTCATCTGCGGCGCCGTTTTCGGTAAAGTTCGCGCTATGTTCGATGATCGCGGCCGTCCTGTGATTGACGCACCGCCTTCCACGCCCGTTGAAGTTCTGGGCTTGCAGGGCGTGCCCGATGCAGGCGACCACTTCCAGGTCACTGACGAAGCCAAGGCCCGCCACATCGTGGAGTACCGCCAGGGCAAGCAGCGTGACGCGCAAATGGCTCGCAGCAGCGGTGCGCGCATCACGCTCGATCAGTTGCATGAGCAGCTGAAAGCCGGCGACGTCAAGGAACTCGGCATCGTTATCAAGGCCGACGTGCAGGGCTCAGTTGAAGTGCTCAGCGAAATGTTGCCGAAGCTTTCTACCGATCAAGTGAAGCTCAAAATCATCGGCTCAGGCGTTGGCGCTGTCACCGAAAACGACGTGCTGCTGGCCTCCGCCTCTGGAGCCATCGTGATTGCTTTCGGAATTCGCCCGGATCGCAAAGCGGCGGATCTCGCGCAACAAGAGCATGTCGACATTCGCACCCACACCATCATTTACGAAGTCTCCGACGAAATTAAAAAGGCCATGGAAGGCCTGCTCGAGCCCGTCGTTACCGAAACCTACCTGGGCCGCGCCGAAGTTCGCAACACCTTCCGCGTCAAGGGCACCGGCACCGTCGCCGGCTGCTATGTCGTGGATGGCGTGCTCAAACGCGACGGGCAGATTCGCGTGCTGCGTGACGGGGCCGTGGTTTACACGTCCAAGCTCAGTTCCTTGAAACGCTTTAAGGATGACGTCAGCGAAGTTCGCACCGGGTTTGAGTGCGGCGCGGGCATCGCCAATTTCAATGACGTAAAGGTTGGCGATGTTCTGGAATGCTTCCAGGTAACCAAGGTTTCTGCCGCGGAAGCCGCCGCCGAACGCAACATTAATACCGCTGCGACCTCGCGCAGCAGGTAGCTGCCTATTTTGTAGCAGGTAGTTTCGTCTCCGGAGCCGCGCATGCCCGTCGGCCTGCTTACTCTCGAGCTTCACATCCAGCATGCGCAATCGCTCAAGGACAAGCGGCAAGTATTGCGTAGCCTGAAAGATCGCTTGCGCGCAAAATTTAATGTCGCGGTAGCCGAGCTCGAGCATGAAGAGACCTGGCAACGTTCCGTAGTCGGAGTTGTGACCCTCTCAAACGAAGAACATCAGGTGCAAGAATCCTTGCAGCATGTTCTGGCCGAAGCGGACAATATTCTAGGCCCGCTTTTAGTAAGCCATGCCGTCGAGGTCATTTAATTGTTTCGCCTTTTTTTACGAGATATTTGTTCACGAAATACCTCGCGTGAAGCAAAGTTTGCTATCGCGGCCGCATCCGATTAGAGTGCATCAAAACTTGTAAGCGTCTTACAGGATCACCATGAGTCCAGCGAATCATCGTCACCTGCGCGTGGGCGAAGAAATCGCTCACGAAATCAATGCCATGCTCGTCGGAGAGCTGAAAGACCCGCGTCTCGAAGGCATGGTTGTCGCCAACGAGGTTCGCGTGCAGCAGGACATGAAGCACGCCTGTGTTTTCGTCAGCGTCGACGGCACGGATGAGGAACAAGCCGGCGCCATAAAAGCTCTGGAACATGCCGCGGGATATATCCGTCGCGAATTAATCGAACGCCTGCAATTACGTCGCGTTCCGGAATTGCATTTCACCCTGGATCTTTCCCAGGAGAAAGTTCAGCGCATCGAACAGCTCTTGAAAGAAGTAAAGAAGCCGAACCCATCTCCGCAAAGTTGATTCGCCGCCAATTACTGCTTCCAGCGATTTAGCGATAACATCTTGGGCCTTAAGCCGTGCTTGCGCTGGGCGCCCCGGCCGACGCTGTAAACACGCCGGTGGTTGCAACACGGTCGTATTTGCCTGCGGAAATTTGCGAAGGAACGTGCACCAACTTCACACTAGCAGTTCAAGAACTCCGAATAGGAAGACTTATCTTGCGTCAGCAGCCACAACCATTACCCTTTGACGGCGCCCTGGTCATTGACAAAGCGCAAGGCAAAACATCTCATGACGTAGTCGATGCCGTTCGTCATCTCGTGGGCTTTCGCCAGATCGGTCATCTAGGCACACTCGATCCGCTAGCTACCGGCGTTCTCGTTTTACTTCTAGGCAAGGCCACCCGCCTTATGCAGTTCTACAACGGTCGCCGCAAGCGCTATAACGCCGGCTTCCGTTTCGGTTTTGCAACCGATACCTACGACTCCGATGGCGAAGCGCAAGGCCCGGATTCCGCGCCGGTTCTGGAGGCCTCCACCCTTGAGCGTTTCGCCGCTGAACGTGTCGGCCGCTTCGCCCAGATACCCCCATCGTTTTCCGCCAAGAAAATCCACGGCCGTCCCGCCTACGAACTCGCCAGAAAAAAGCAGCCCTTCGAGCTGAAACCTGTCGAAGTGGAATTGTTCGAATACCGTCTGACGGAAATTGCCGGATCCATCGCGCGCTTCACCATCGAGTGCTCTTCGGGAACCTACATTCGCGCGCTGGCCCATGAGATGGGCGAGAAGCTGGGCTGTGGCGCGCATCTCGCGGAAATTAGCCGCACCGCCGTGGGAGAATTTTCGCTCGAACAGGCTGTTCAACTCGAAGAGTTAGCAGCGGCCGCCCGTCAAGGCAAAATCGAATCATGCCTTATTCGCCTGGAAAATTTGCTGCCCAATTTTCCGCGCATGAATGTCTTGCCGGTCATCGAACGCCGCGTTCGACACGGCTCAAAATTTAATATTTCTGTTGCGCAAATCCAACCGGGCCGCGTCGAGCCACCTCCCGGCGCCACTGCTCAACTCGATGGGGGAGAGTCTCGCCCGCCGCGTCTCCGCGTCTTCAGCCAGCAAGACAAACTAATCGCCATCGCCGAAGCCGTCGTGCCCCGCACCTACCAGCCCGTGGTAGTCTTCGACCCGTTGCCATAACTGGCCGTAAATCTTGCCTGAAAGAAAGACTTGATGAATAAGTGATGCGGTTATCCAGAGAGCCCCATAAAAATTCCCAGCACCGCGCTCTCTACTCAATCCGCATCATGGCGGCTGCACCCGCTCGGAAGGCAACGTACTCGGCGTAACTCCACGTTCGCTATGCCCCGCAAAAATCGTCCCAGTCTGATGCTGCGGCGAACGCAACCGGTGTGGCGTAATCAAAATCATGAGTTCCGTATCCGTCAGACTGTGGCTTCGCCCGCCAAACGCATAGCCGACGCCCGGAAGCTCCGCAAATCCCGGCAGCCCAGTAATCGCGCGAGTCTCCTCCCGGTCCGTCAATCCTCCCAGCAAAGTTGGCTGATCATCTTTCACGCGCACCGTTTGCGTTATCGTGCGGTTTGAAATGATGGGGATGCCATTTATATTCCCCCCCGTCAATGCGCGAATTTCAAATTCAAGTCGTAAGGTAACCTCGTTGTTCGGATGCAACAACGGCGTGGCCTTCACCTTCAAACCCACATCCATATATTCCGCGCCTGGATACGGAGTTTGTCCGGTACCGCTGCCCGCTGCCGCCAATGCGGCCGAATCTTGAACAATGGTCACCAGCCCTTGACCGGTTGTCGAACCTTGCGCTACCAGCGCCACATCCGAAAGTCCGCTGCTGGTAAGCTGGGACACGATCAGTGCCCCAGGACTCACCGGCGTATTCAGTTCAACTCCCGTCTGAAATAATCCTCCGCCAAGCCCTAGAAAAACGCTCAACGTGCTTTGGCCTTGGTTGGTTACCGCAATATCGGGCGAAGGCCCATTGGCAAAACTTGCGATCTGCGCGCCTGCTGGTGTCTTGGCTGTCAGCAACGGAGAACCTGGCGCAGGCGTGAACGTTCCGTTGATGGTAGTGCTCCCCAGCAAAATCGATAGCGTGTTGTCGCCTTGATTGACCACTGCAAGATCGCCCACACCGTCTGCGTTCAGGTCCCCTGTGGCAATCGCTACCGGCGACGTTCCCACGGCAATCGGTGAATTCGGCGCTTCCGTGAACGTTATATTCAAATTAGGATCAATGGTATCCAGCAGAATCGAGACATTCCCGGAAGTCTGGTTCACTACCGCCAGATCCGTCATGTCTCCTTGCCGGAAAGTTCCCGCCACCATGGCCACCGGCCCCGTTTCCGCAACCCCGCCTTTATTCAGCAAAAACGGCGAAGCGGGAAATTGCGTGAAGGTTCCGTCGCCCACTCCGCGAAAAACAGATATGGAATTGTCCGCTTTGTTAGTGACCGCGAAATCCTGAATCCCATCTCCGTTAAAGTCCGCCACGATAATCGAACTGGGATTTCTTCCCACCGCGATCGGTGAGCCGGGAGCTTCCGTAAATGTTCCGTTGGCCACGCCATTGGCGTCCACATTGCCCAGCAAAACTGAAACGTTATCTGACGTTGAGTTCACCAAAATCACGTCGTGCGGTTGCGCGGTCGTAAATTTAGTACTGTCGGTGCGAAAAACTCCCGTGCCGATCGCTACTTGCCCGGTTTCTTTGGTGCTTAGAGTGATTGGCGCCGGCGCCACCTGCAGGAAGTTGCCATTATCCTGATTTTTTAGCACGGTAAACGTATTTGTCCCGGCGCTATCAAAAACCACCGCCAGGTCCGGCAGCGTTCCACCGGTAAAAGGCGCGGCCACTAGAGCCGTGGGATTGCTGCCCACCACGAAACTTGTTTCTGGAAAAGTCACGCCCGAAGGCGTTCCCGTAAATCCGCCGCCGGTGCCCAAACTGTTCGACAGCAGCGACAACGTAACCGGGATACGATCTCCCACAAAGAACGTCGCTGGTTTGTTGTCCTGCGCGCGCAGCAGAACTTCTCGTCCGCTGCGCACCAGCGAAAGCGAATCAGAAAAGTCCACGCTGCCTCCCGGAAGCGTCAGCAAAAATGTGGACAATCCGCCGCCCAACAGAATAAATGGCGGGATGCTGGAGAATCCTTGCCCCTTGAATATTTGCTGTGCGTTGGTCAGTAAATTAGCCAAGTCTGTGGAGCTCGCCAGCGTCCGCACCATATTCGGTGTCAGCAAAATAAGCGACGTCGATGATGGCGGCGTCAGGCCCAGTTTTTGCAACGTCGCGCGGTCCACCTCCAGCAATTCAATGTCCAGCAAAACTTCTCCGCGCGCCTTCTCCAGTTCTTGAATAAGGTGTCCTGCCACCGCTAATTTCTCCGGCGTGTCCCGCATCGTAATCGTGCGGCTTCCTGTATCCAGTTGGATATGCGTCGCGCCGGTAATATCCCGCAGCACGCGCAACAGTTCCGTCATTTCGTCGGGCGCCACCGATGCCGGCAACGGGAAGACTTGTTGTCCTTCCGGGGCGTACTCTTTGCGCTTCTGCGGGCTATCTGTACTCACGAAAATCAGCGTGGGATTTAGGGGGCGCCAGAAAGTTCCAGTCTGCGTCCCCAGCAACATGGCCGCAGTGTAAAAATCGACGTTCTCTACTCGCAGCCGCACCTGGCGACCCGCAACATCCGGATCAAACGATGCTTTGATTCCAAACCGCGCACACAGCTCCTCATAAACCGACCTGGTTTCTCCGCGCAGATCCAGGTCTTGCTTGCCGCTTTTCGGCTGTAACTTTGGCAGCCCCGTCATCGCCAGTTGCTCTTTACTTGGAGGTTCATCCTCCATGGAGTTCATCTGCGTAAGCCGTTCGGCCACTATGGTATTTGCTGGATCGATGTGCAGCGCCTTGCGCAACTCTTCGGTGGCCTTCTCCATCCGGCCTTCGAGCGCCGCGCGCTCGGCCAGGTCCACATGCGAACGCACCAGTTTTGAACGCAGCGCCGCTTCTTTTGCTATATATCGCGCGTCTCTCGGCGCGTAATGCGCCGCTTCTTGGTAATAGAGCAGGGCTTCCTCAATGTGCCCGGCAGCTTCCGCCTGGTCGCCGCGCTCAGCAGCCTTCTGCGCCCGTTTCAAATCGACATGCAGCGGCACGTCGCGCTTTGACGGCCGAACCTCCTCCTGCTCACTGCTCCGGGCGGCGCCCCAGGCGGGGTTCCAGGCCTCAGATTGCCCAGGGAATAGCAGCGCGGACAGAAAGATGGAGCCCAGCACTCGTTGTGTCACACGAATCATCGTCAAAGTTGGTCTATCCATTCTACCGTGAGGTATCTGTAGGAACGTGCGTGGCTTGACCCTAATTGCACGCGAGCGTACACTAGATCGTAGTTGCAAATGATTCACAACTGGAGATTGGAGTCTCGTTGCTCTCGGCCTTTCTCATCGCCCTCCGTGAAGGTGTCGAAGCCTCTCTCGTAGTAGGCATTATCCTCGTTTATTTGTCGCGCACCGGCCGCGCCCATCTCGCGCGTTTCGTTTGGTTTGGCGTCGCCGCCGCTGCCGCACTTAGCCTCGCCGTCGCCATCGCCCTCGAAAACTGGCATATCAACCAGGACGGCTTCGAAGGCCTTTTGATGCTGGTCGCCGCTTCCTTCGTTATTACGATGATCGTATGGATGAACCGCGTTGCGCGCCACTTGAAAAATGAGATCGAAAAAAAAGTCGAGGCCTATGCCGCACGCGCCGGCACCGCAGCAGGGTGGGGCATATTTTTATTTGTATTTCTGATGGTTTTGCGTGAAGGCGCCGAACTGGCGCTCATCCTGCGAGCCGTCGAGCTCTCCAGCGCAGGCTTGCAGACCTGGATCGGCACATTCGTAGGCATTGCCGCCGCAGTCGCCGTCGGATTATTTTTCTTCAAAGGCACGTTGCGCGTGCCGCTGCATCGTTTCTTCGCCGTAACCAGCGTCATTCTGATGCTCGTAGCTTTTCAGCTCGCCATCACCGGACTGCATGAGCTCAGCGAAGCTCAATGGCTGCCGTCCAGCAAAACTGAGATGGCCATCATCGGCCCCGTCGTTCGCAACGAATTATTTTTCTTCGTCTTGATCTTTGGCGCCGCGGCGCTACTGGTTCTCCGTGAGTGGCAGAGTGCGTCAAGCAAAAATGCCTCCAGTCAGGCCAGCGGTGAAGCCGGAAAGCGCCTGCTGGAATCGCAAAATCGCCGTCAACGCAACTGGATGATGGCGGCCGCTACTGCGTGCCTGGTGGTAATTCTTGTGCTCACTGCCGATTTTATTTACGCGCGTGCCAATTCTGCCCCGCCGTCCTCTACGCCGGTTACCGTCAACGGCCAGGAAATTCGCGTCCCTCTCTCGCAAGTGGATGATGGAAAACTCCATCTCTTCACCGTGAACGTCGCCAACCAGTCGCTGCGTTTCATGATCATCAAGAAACCCAACGGATATGGCACAGCTCTCGATGCTTGCCGTATCTGTGGCGCGGAAGGCTACCGACAGGACGGCCAAAACGTTGTCTGCCGTCATTGCGGCTCCGCGATCTACGTTCCGTCCGTCGGCGATCAGGGTGGCTGCAATCCCATTGGCGTCTCATCACACATCGATGGCAGTGACATTGTGATGGATCTTTCCAGCCTGGGTCGCGCCGCTCAAGAGGTTCCGCAGTAGCTGCGCATCCTCTTTCACTATTTATGTTCCTTCGCCTCGTTGCCGATTCGTTTGGACGCCGTCCTCGCCGCAAGTTGCTTACCGGCGCGGCCCTCGCTCTCGGCATGGCCGTCGTCACTGCCGCGTTCAGCGTTTCGCTCGACGTTGGCGATCGCCTCTCGCATGAGTTTCGCGCCCTGGGAGCCAATCTACTCATCACTCCGCAAGCCGACTCGCTCCCTCTCGAAATTGGCGGTGTCGATTATCGTCCCGTGAATTCCGGCTCATATCTTCCCCAGCAGGACTTGGGCAAAATCAAAACAATTTTTTGGCGCAACAATATTGTCGGCTTCGCACCAGTAATGGAAGTTCCCGCCGAAGTTTCGATCGCATCGCAAGCGTCCTCCGTCAAAACCACGCTGGTGGGAACCTGGGCGCATCACTCCGTTGCCCTGCCAGACGAACGCACCTACGCGACGGGAATGGAACAAACCAATTCCTGGTGGCACGTTGACGGCCGTTGGTTCCGTGACGATGCCGCAGAATGTATCGTCGGCAAATCCTTTGCGGCGCGTACAGGTATCAAGCCCGGCGATACGCTCCATATTAATTCTGCAGATCGAAGTATCGCCTTGACGGTCACCGGGATTCTTTCTGCCGGCGGCCCCGAAGATGATGCCATCGTCGCGCCGCTCCAAATCGCGCAGCAACTCGCAAACAAGCCCGGTCAGTACCGCCGTCTCTACGTCAGTGCGCTGACAAAACCGGAAGACGATTTCGCGCGACGCAATCCCTCCACCATGAACGCCGCCGATCTCGAGCGTTGGTCCTGCAGCCCCTACGCCTCTTCCATCGCCTATCAGGTAAAACAAGTCTTGCCCGGCGTTGACGCTCACGTAATCCGCCGCGTGGCAGAAGGAGAAGGCAGCATACTCACGCGTGTCCGGACGCTGCTCTGGCTCGCATCCTTCGCCGCATTGCTGGCCGCCGCACTCGCTGTAGGCGCATCTTCTGCCGCCTCCGTAATCGAGCGCCGCTCCGAAATCGGGCTCATGAAAGCCATTGGCGCCGGCTCCGGCACCATCGGTTTTCTTCTCGCCGCCGAGCAACTCCTGCTGGCATTCGTTGGCGGCGGTGTAGGCTATGCTCTCGGCATCATCCTTGCCCGTATCCTCGGCGAAAAAATCTTCGGTGTCGCTCCGCAGCCTTCCATCCTCGTTTTTGTCGTCATCCTGGCTCTCGCTGCGTGCGTAACCCTCCTGGGCAGCGCCATTCCACTTCATCGTGCTTCGCGCTATGAACCGGCGCCCATTTTGCGAGGCGAATAAATGCCCGATCGCAAAATGTTCTGGCGCATCGTTCGCCGTCTCTTC
>JGI12635J15846_10006049_pt1 | contig 10405 bp, 9 predicted proteins | sample BlaSpr_A8_OM2_M2_FD_15846 | JGI IMG/M metagenome (IMG submission 15846) | reverse complement strand
GCGGGGAGGGAAATTCGATGCACGACAAGGTCGATGTCCTGATCATCGGTTCCGGAGCATCAGGAGCTGCCGTCGCGTGGAGCCTCGCCGACACCAGAATGCGGATTCTCTGCGTCGAGCAGGGCGATTGGGTGAAGCCGACCGACTATCCGAGCAACGGCCGGGACTGGGAGGCGCGGCTGTTTTCCGACTTCGCCATCAATCCCAACCGCCGCGCGCGGCCGACCGATTACCCGATCAACGATGCCAATTCACCGATCAAGGTGGTGAACTTTAACGGCGTCGGCGGCAGCACCATCATGTACACCGCGCATTTTCCGCGCCTGCACCCGTCGGACTTCAAGGTGCGCACGCTCGACGGCGTCGCCGACGACTGGCCGATCGACTACGCGACCTTGGAGCCGTTCTTCGCCGAGAACGACCGGATGATGGGCGTCTCCGGTCTTGCCGGCGATCCCGCTTATCCGCCAAAGCAGCCGCCGATGCCGCCACTGCCGCTCGGCAAGTCGGGCACGCGTTTCGGCAAGGCGATGAACGAGCTCGGCTGGCATTGGTGGCCGTCCGACACCACGATCGCCACCACCGATTATGAAGGGCGCGCGCGCTGCATCAATCTCGGCCACTGCACGCCGGGCTGTGCGCAGGGCGCCAAGGCCTCTACCGACATCACCTATTGGCCGCATGCGATCCGCGCCGGCGTCGAATTGCGTACGCTGTGCCGGGTGCGCGAGATTACGCTCGACGAGCACGGCATGGCGTCGGGCGCGATCTATTATGACGCCAAGGGCGAAGAGCATTTTCAACCGGCCGAACTCGTCATCCTCGCCTGCAACGGTGTCGGCACGCCGCGGCTGATGCTCAATTCAGTGTCGGCGAAATTCCCCAACGGCATTGCCAATTCTTCGGGGCTGGTCGGCAAGAACCTGATGTTTCATCCCTACGCCCTGAACTATGGCTATGTCGATGAACCGCTCGACGGCAATCATGGGCCGCCTTTGTGCCTCTGGAGCCAGGAATTTTATGAGACCGACCCCAACCGCGATTTCGTGCGCGGCTATGCTTTTCAGTTCGGCCGCGGCGTCGCCGCGATCATGGAGGCGATTGTCAGTTCGGCTGCGGGGCGGCTGCCCTGGGGCGAAGACCATCACCGGGTCTATCGGAAACTGCTGAATCATCGCATCAGCCTGTCGGCGATCTGCGAGGACCTCCCCGAAGAACACAACCGGGTCACGCTCGATCCTGACCTGAAGGACTCCAGCGGCATCCCCGCGCCGAAAATCGATTACACCATCAGCGCCAACAGCCATAGGATGATGAGCCACGGCATCGCGCGGGCGAAAGAAATCCTGACCGCCGCCGGCGCCAGCAGTATCTGCGTCGAGAGCCCGATCCTCAACGGCGGCTGGCATCTGCTCGGTACCGCGCGGATGGGCACCGATCCCGAGCGCTCGGTGGTGAACGAATGGGGCCGCTGCCATGACGTGAAGAATCTGTTCATCGTCGATGGCAGCATCTGGGTGACTTCCGGCGGCGTCAACCCGACCTCGACCATCCAGGCACTGGCGCTCTACATCGCCGACAGCATCAAGCAGCGCCTCGCTGATTTGTTCGACTGAAGAAAGCCGCCATGAACAACGATGACCTTAACCCCGAACAAGTCCGCGACCTGCGCGTGTTGGCCGGCACCATCATCCCGCCGAGTTCGAGCTACGGCGTGCCGGGCGCGGATGACGAAAAAATCTTCAACGACATCCTGCGCAGCCTCGAGCGCGACCGCGACGATGTCTGTCGCGCGCTGGCGCATCTCGCCACGGTTTCGGGCGGTGCTTTCGCCGACCTCGAACCAGTGCGTCGGACCGAAGTAGCCGCCGCGTTTCGTGAAACCGGCGGCGCTCCGTTGACCGCGCTGGTTCGCGTGGTGCTGCTTTGCTACTACCGCGACGACCGGGTGATGCGATCGCTCGGCCAGGAGCCGCGTCCGCCTTTTCCCAAGGGCCACGTCGTCGAGCAGGGCGACTGGTCGCTGCTCGATCCCGTTCGCAAGCGGTCGCCGATGTATCGGGTGGTGGACTAACCGCGCAAAGCTGCGACCGAAATATGCAACGGAGGAAACCATGGTCGACCGTCGCACATTCACCACGCTTCTAGTCGGCGGCATCGCCGCGCCCGGAGCGTCGTTCGCCCGGAACTTCCAAGGTGAAGAACGTGTTCTATTCCGGCGTCGGCCCGGAACTCACACTCTACAGCATTGACGTCGATGAAGCCGCCCTCGTCAGGCGCGACACGGGGTGCGGAGATCCTGGAACCGGTGGCCCGGGCCTTCGCCGATGCGGTCCGAAAAACCGTGGAACGTGGCGAAGGCCATAAGGAGAAATGGTGACAATACGGGCGGTCCGCCGAACGTCAATTTGACGAGGCCGGCCGTCGAATGCGCGATCGCCGGCTTCCTGTCAGTTGAAAAACCCACGCGGCTGATAATACGGGCGCGGCGCGTATTGGACCTGCGGCGCATAGCCGCGATTGTCGTAGTAATACCGCTGCTGCGGATTGGCCTGCGCGTCGTAGAGGCGCCGGTTGCTGCTGCGCGGCGCCGGATAGCGCGCCACGTCCGGATTGCCGTCGGCCGGATAGATGTAGCCATCGTCGGGCCGCTCTTGCGGATACTGAGACTGGCCGAGCCCCGGCTGCTGCGGCGTCAGCACGGTGGGCTCGCCGACGGCGCTATATTGCTGCGCATATGGGTCGGCCGGGTCGCGGCGGGCGACGGCGGTATTGCCCCGTGGCCGCGGATTGCGCGCCAGCGCGATTTGCGATGAACCGGTCAGTGTCACGGTGGTGTTGAGCACGCCTTGCTCCTGCACCAGCGCGTAGAGCGTCGCGGCGTTGGCGCGCGACAGCCGCACGCAGCCGTGCGAAGCCGGGCTACCGAGCCTGCTTTCGGAATCGGTGCCGTGAATGGCGTGTCCGATCTTGGTGAAGAAGATCGAGTGCGGCATCGGCGCGTCGTCGAATTCCTTGGAGTAGTGGTCTTCCTCCATGCGGAAAGTACGGAAGCTGCCGTTCGGCGTCTCGCGCGACGGAATGCCGGTCGAGACCGGCCAGTGGTAGCGCTCGACGCCGTCGACCGCGACGGTCATCTCCTGGCTATTCTTGTCGATGGTGATGGCGACATTTGCCTGTGCGGCGCTCGTGGCGAACAGCATCAGACCCGTGAAAGCAGCGAGCAAGGAACGCATTTTTACCTTTGGCCTCCAAGCCTTGACTGCAACGTCTNGNCTNCAACGNCTTGACTGCAACGNCTTGACTGCAACGCCTTGACTGCAACGTCTTGACTGCAACCGCCGTCCCCCTGNCGCTCAATATGCCCGGAATTCGGTTCCGGTTCCAGCGATCTGTTGAGGGCATCGTTAATGGTTGGCCGGGCCTAATCAAGACGGCTGCGGGGTTTTATCGGGCTCGCGCTGGGTCACTGCCCACGAAACGATCGCGGCTGCGCAACTTTTTCGTCACATCCGCGTTACAGATTTCCGCCCCGCCATTGCGGCCGAACGTTAAGGAATCCGGATGAACAAGATTAAGATTGCCAGCCTGTCACCCGGTTTGCCGGCGAGAGGTTATGTTGCGGTTGCGGCGATCGCTCTGACACTGCTGGCGATGCCCCGGTTTGGGTATGCCCAAGGCATCGTGCGCGGCGCGCACGAAGGCGCGGCGGAGGGCAACCGGATTGCCGGCCCGGTCGGCGGGGTGGTCGGCGGCGCAGTCGGCGCCGGCGTCGGCGGCGCGATGGGCGCGATTCACGGCGTGCTGGGAATTCCGTACGGCCATCACTATCGCTGCCGCGGCTTTTACGACCGCGCCGGTTATTTCCACTGCTACCGGTGATCGACAACCGTCAATTCTTGATCCGGTACCCGGTCTTGAAGATCCACCACACCACGATCATGCAGGCGGCGAGGAACGTCAGCGTCATGCCGAGGCTCAAGGTCACGCTGACGTCGGCAATTTCATAAAAGCTCCAGCGGAAACCGGAGATCAGATAGACCACGGGATTGAGCAGCGTGATGGTGCGCCAGCCCGACGGCAGCATGTTCACCGAATAAAAGCTGCCGCCGAGGAAGGTCAGCGGCGTCACCACCAGCATCGGGATCATCTGCAGCTTCTCGAAACCGTCGGCCCAGATGCCGATGATGAAACCGAACAGGCTGAAGGTCACCGCCGTCAGCACCAAAAACGTCAGCATCCACCAGGGATGGTGGATCTGCAGCGGTACGAACAGGCCGGCGGTGGCAAGGATGATCAGGCCGAGCACGATGGATTTGGTGGCGGCTGCGCCGACATAGCCGAGCACGATCTCGAAATACGAAATCGGCGCCGACAGCAATTCGTAGATCGTGCCGACGAATTTCGGGAAGTAGATGCCGAACGAGGCGTTGGCGATGCTTTGCGTCAGCACCGACAGCATCACCAGTCCTGGCACGATGAAGGTGCCGTAGCTGACGCCTTCGACCGACGTAATGCGCGAGCCGATCGCAGCCCCAAACACCACGAAATACAGCGAGGTCGACACCACAGGCGAGACGATGCTTTGCAGCAGCGTGCGCCAGGTGCGCGCCATTTCGAACAGATAGATCGCGCCGACGGCCCTGAAATTCATGGCGCCCTCACCAGGCTGACGAAGATATCTTCTAGCGAACTTTGCGTGGTGTCGAGGTCGGAGAAGCGGATGCCGGCGCCGCGCAAGTCGCTCAAGAGGCTGGTAATGCCGGTGCGTTCGCCCTTGGTGTCATAACTGTAAATCAGTTCGCAGCCCTGGCCGCACAGTTCGAGCTTATAGGGCGCGAGCGCCGGCGGGATCGCATCGATCCTGCTTAGCAGATGCAGCTTCAGTTGCTTCTTGCCGAGCTTCTGCATCAGGCCGGCCTTGTCCTCGACCAGGACGATCTCACCCTTGTTGATGACGCCGATCCGGTCAGCCATCTGCTCGGCTTCTTCGATGTAGTGCGTCGTGAGGATGATGGTGACGCCGGCGGATTGCAGCGTGCGCACCACTTCCCACATGCCCTTGCGCAATTCGACGTCGACGCCCGCGGTCGGCTCGTCGAGAAACAATACCTGCGGCTCGTGCGACAGCGCCTTGGCGATCATCACCCGGCGCTTCATGCCGCCGGACAGCGTGACGATCTTGTTATCCTTCTTGTCCCACAGCGACAGGTCCTTCAGCACCTTTTCGATATGACCGGGGTTTTTCGGCTTGCCGAACAGGCCGCGGCTGAAGCTCACCGTCGCCCACACCGATTCGAAAGCGTCGGTGTGCAGTTCCTGCGGCACCAGGCCGATCATCGCGCGCGCGGCGCGATAGGATTTGATGATGTCGTGGCCGCCGACGGTCACCTTGCCCGCGGTCGGATTGGCGATCCCGCAGATGATGCTGATCAGCGTGGTCTTGCCGGCGCCGTTCGGCCCCAGCAGCGCAAAGATCTCGCCGCGCCGGATTTCAAGGCTGATGTTGTCGAGCGCCTTGAAACCGGAGCCATAGGTCTTTGACAGATTTGCAACGGAAATAATGGGGGACATGCCGGGCTTGATGATGTCTGGGAAATCGGAAATCAGGCCGGCCGCTGTGAGCGGCGCGGGCCGGATTGAAACGGGGTGTGGCACCAACAGATAGGAGCGCGCCTGCCATGGTGCAAGCGTCGCGAGGCCGGCCATATGGGGAGGTTAGCCGGACCGCGATCGGCCCTCCCACAAGGGAGGAGGGCCGTGGATCCGGGACGATCCGTTATTTCACCTGAAATAATGCAGCACGATGTGCAAGTCGGATTCGAGGGCAGGCGTCCCGTTCAGGTTGGCGTCGATGACCCGCCGGCAGGCTTCGATCGTCGGAGTGTCTCCGAGATCGTTGGCGGCTTCGAGAACGAGCCAGGCCGCATCCAGGGCATTATCCGACTTCAGTTCGTCGGATGCGGTGTCGGGACGTTTGGTGTCGGGGCGTTTGCGGGCGGCTGCGCCGAATGTCATTGCCGATGGTCCTGCGCCAAATTTCAGGTCGGTCATCTCGATGCTCCCGCAGCGGTGGGCGGCCGCCGCGCGCCGGAGTCGGCCACGGCAGCATTCTTGCGCGACTGGTAGAATTTCAGGACGCTCTTCGAGGTCGCGACGTTGAGGCGGCCGAACTCCTTTTCAAGGTCGTTCAGATCCTGCGCGGTGATGCGGTGATCTTTTGCGCCAAGGAAAAGCAACGACATCGTGGTCGTCCACGAAAACTCGAGGGCTTTGGCCATGATCAGCAGCATTTCCCTGTTCTTGTCCAACAAGGCTCGCTCGATCACGTCGGCCGGCAACGAGCACAGCAGGGACAATCCAATCGTGACCTCTTCGATCTTATGGGTCCGTGCATAGATGGATATGCTGTTCTCGTTCAAATTGCCCAGCCGATGCTGGGTCGCCACCACGCGTTTTGCGACGAAATAGGTTCGCGAAACCGGGCCGAACTTGGACTGCAGCTCGCCCGCGACGTCGTTCACCGAGGACTGAATCTGCTGGACCAGGTTGGGACGCTCTTGCTCCAGCCGCTTTCTGACGTCGTCCGTCGCCTTTGCGATCAACTGCTGGAATACATGCCTGGGGATGTCCTTGCGAAGCCCAAGCTGCTCGGCGAGAATCGAATCGCCTTCGGCGCGCTTGACCATGTGCAGAAAGCCGAAATCCGAAAACCGTGCGCCATTGTTGGTTGCAACCGACTTCACGACCTCCTGATTGCCGCGCGTCACGAGCTCGTCGGTAACCGTCTCGTCGATCGATTTTCGTTTCGAGATCGCGAGCAGATGGGTCTGGCTTTTGATGCAGGCGTTGGCGATCAGCGCGTAAGGCTCTAATCGCTCGGAGCCCTGAAGCACGGGGCCGGCGACTTCGATGTCGTCGTCAAAGGCAAGTTTGTTGATGATGTTGGCCGGGGCATTGTCGAAATCGGCGAGCTGCCTTGCGAGTTCCGCCCGGGCCGCCACTTCGATCTCGTCCGCGAGCCGCCCGATGACCTCGCCGAAGGTCCAGATCTCGTCTTCGCTATAGCGGCCGGCCATCATCAGATCGGTGGTATGCCTCAGCGCCCGCATCCGGCTTTCGGGCGTCCCCCGCTGAATCGCGTCATCCAGACCGCTTAGAAATGTTTTTACGTCGCTCATTCTTGGCAACCTTAAGCCGCAACCAACGCGCACCGGCAATATCAGCGAGCAGCATACGACGCAGACGCAAGTTTTCCGTAAAAGTGGCGAAGAAGTATTGTTTCTAAAAACTCGTTAAAATTCGATGCAGTCCGTTAGCGCTGCTTCACGATGTCATCGGTTGCGATGCAGCGACAGGCCGCTGAATCGTCTGGAAAATTTGATCGCGAGCTCGAATCGGCCGTTTACCGGGGCTGATTGACGGGTCTTGGCGCCATGTCCCGGAAATCGGGTGGCGCATCCCGGTTCCACGTCGGACAACACCCCTCATGCCTCGCGTTGAAATTCGCGAAGCCGCCGCGGATCACCGGCGTCAACGGGTAACGAAAAATAAATGACCAGCGAAGCCCTTATTAACCACCGCATGAATGGAGGCGAGTGGCTGGCGCTTCTGTCGCTGTCGGTTCTGTGGGGCGGTTCGTTCTTCTTCGCAGCCGTCCTGATCAAGACGTTGCCACCCTTCACGATCGTGTTTCTGCGCGTTGGATTGGCCGCCGTGATCTTGAACGTACTGGTGATAGCCCTCGGCATGAGAATGCCGGGCACCAGGACAGCCTGGGTCGCATTCTCGGGAATGGGGCTACTCAACAACGCCGTCCCGTTTTGCCTCATTGTCTGGGGCCAGAGCCATATCGCCTCCGGCCTGGCGGCGATCTTGAATGCCACCACGCCGATATCGACGGTCGTGGTGGCTCACTTGCTGACCGACGACGAAAGAATGACCGGCAACCGGCTGTTGGGCGTCGTGATCGGATTTTTCGGCGTGGTGATATTGATCGGCCCGGATTCGTTAAGGGGGCTCGGAGCGAATGTCTTGGCCCAAGTGGCGATCCTGACGGCCGCGGTATTTTATGCGTTTGCCGGCGTCTATGGCCGTCGCTTTAGGATAATGGGCATCGCTCCCCTATTGACGGCGACAGGGCAGGTGACCGCGTCGGCGGTGATGCTGTTTCCGATTGCGATGTTGGTCGACAAGCCCTGGACGTTGGCGATGCCGACGTTGCCGGCCTGGGCCGCCATCATCGGCAGCGCAACGCTCTCAACCGCACTCGGCTACGTCTTGTACTTTCGCATTCTCTCGACCGCGGGCGCGACCAACCTTTTGCTGGTCACCTTTTTGATCCCGGTGAGCGCAATCCTGATGGGCACATTCGCATTAGGAGAGCAGCTCGATGTCAGGCATTTTGTCGGCCTGGCCCTGATCGGCGCGGGTCTGGCGGCGATCGACGGCAGGCTCTTGGGGCGGATTTTTCGGCCGGTCTAGTCAGTGCGCTTCGGTAGCGATCGCCTTTTAATTCGCGGCTAAGCTAGTCAAGCCTTCGCAGCGCATTTGATCTCGTCCGATTTCAAAACGCCGGCGATCCCCAAAACGCATGTTCTTATGTCTTGGACAGCATCCATTGGCCTTATGTGGCTTGCACATGAGGCAACCCGCGCGTGCGGATTTGGCGCGTTTGCGTTTATGATTCATGCGAGCTTTTTACACCCGCTCGACAAAACTATCGACCACCTTCTTCTCGCCGGCCTTTTCAAACACGATGGTGAGCTTGTTGCCGTCGATCTTCACCACCTGGCCGTAGCCGAATTTCTGGTGGAACACGCGGTCGTCGAGTGAAAACTCCGACGTGGTGCCGGTGGACTTTGCTACCAGCTCGCCTTCGATGGTCATTGGCGCGCGCTTGTTGCGCGAGAAGCCGCCCGTGTCGCCGCGCCCGCTCGAGGCATCGCTTCGCGAGCCTGAAAACGGCGACTGGTTTTCCTCAAAACCGCCGTCGCGGCCACCTCGGTTCCGGGCGCGATTGGCCTGCGCGCGCTGCCAGCCCGGCGTCGTGTAGCTCGAGCCGAAGGATTCCACATTGTCGAAGCGCGAGGGACCGTAGCCGCCGCTGCCGCCCCAGCCCGAGCCGCCTTTCGACTCGGTGATCTCGACATTGTGCGCCGGCAATTCGTCGAGAAAGCGCGACGGGATCGTCGTCGACCACGTTCCATGGATCCGCCGGTTGGTGGCAAAATAGAGTTTGGCGCGGCGGCGCGCGCGCGTCAGCCCGACATGGGCAAGTCGTCTTTCTTCTTCGAGGCCGGCGCGGCCCTGTTCGTCGAGGGTGCGCTGGCTCGGAAACAGGCCTTCCTCCCAGCCGGGCAGGAACACATTGTCGAATTCGAGTCCCTTGGCCGAATGCAGCGTCATCAGCGACACCGCGTCGTCCTCGGCGCTGCCCTCGCGGTCCATCACCAGCGAGATGTGCTCGAGAAAGCCTTGCAGGTTTTCGAATTCCTCCATCGAGCGCACCAGTTCTTTGAGGTTTTCGAGGCGTCCGGCGGCATCGGCGGAGCGATCCTTCTGCCACATCTCGGTATAGCCGCTCTCGTCGAGCACGATCTCGGCGAGTTCGGTGTGCAAGGTGACTTCGCTCTGCGCGCGCCAGCGATCGAAGCTGGCGATCAGGTCGCGCAAGGCGCCGCGCGCCTTCGGCTTCAGCTCGTCGGTCTCGACCACGGCGCGGGCGGCCTCGGACAGCGGAATACGGCGCTTGCGGGCGTGGTCGTGCAACATCTGCACGGTGGCGTCGCCAAGCCCGCGCTTCGGCACGTTGACAATGCGCTCGAAGGCGAGATCGTCGGCCGGCGAGTTGATCACGCGCAAATAGGCCAGCGCGTCGCGGATTTCGGCGCGCTCGTAGAACCGGGGACCACCGATCACGCGATAGGGCAGGCCGAGCGTGACAAAACGATCTTCGAACTCTCGCATCTGGAACGAGGCGCGCACCAAGATGGCGACATCGTTGAGCTTGTGGCCGGCGCGCTGCAGCTCCTCGATCTCCTCGCCGATGGCGCGGGCTTCTTCCTCCGAGTCCCAGGCGCCGGTGACGGTGACTTTCTCGCCGTCGACGTCTTCGGTGCGCAGCGTCTTGCCCAGCCGTCCCTCGTTATGCGCGATGAGATGCGAAGCGGCGGCGAGGATGTGGCCGGTAGAGCGGTAATTGCGTTCGAGGCGAATGACCTTGGCGCCGGGAAAATCGTGATCGAAGCGCAGGATGTTGTCGACCTCCGCACCGCGCCAACCATAGATCGACTGATCGTCATCGCCGACGCAGCAGATGTTTTTTGGGGGCGCTTGGGACGGTGAGGGCGGTGCTGTTGCGGCGTGCACGATCTTCTCCCTCTCCCCGTCCTTCACGGGGAGA
>JGI12635J15846_10006044_pt1 | contig 10411 bp, 15 predicted proteins | sample BlaSpr_A8_OM2_M2_FD_15846 | JGI IMG/M metagenome (IMG submission 15846) | reverse complement strand
CTGATTTAAAACCCATTCCCGACAGCGAATGCCTTTCAAGCAACCATCCAAAAATCAGGAATCAACAATGCACTCAGATGAACATCTCATCCTGCGGCACCGGACGCCGCGCATCACTCCCGCCGCCATTGCGCCGCCTGCGGTTGCCCAGCAGAAATTCGATGCCGGCCGTGATCCCCTGCATCAGTCCGGACACTTGTCGGACCGGCGAAATCACGGTGTTATGCACCATGTCAGAGGTTTGTTCCACGCGGTCCAGCGTACGGCTCAGCAGTTCGTCAGCGCGAATCACTTGCAACCGCGCGCGATCCACCACGTCGGTCACAGTCGCATCCACGCGCTGCACTTGCGAGCGCATTAGCGTGGTGGTTTCTTCCAGATTTTCGGCGATCACCTGCAGTTTAGGATGGACTTCCGTCAGCACCAGTTGCACCAATTCCATCGTAGGGATTGCCTTAACCTTCAGTTCCGTCGCCAGCGTTTCCATGCGCTCACTGCTCTTGCGCATTGCCACGTACATGGCCAGCAGCACGCCCGCCTGCAACATTACCGCCGCCCCGGTCAGGGCAATAAAAACTGGAGTGAGATTAACCATAAGCCAAACCTCCGCGAACCCGTAATCACACGATTTCGTGCACGGCCGGCGCGGGAGGAGAACGCGCCGATTCCAATCTCCCGACTAAGCCTTTGGCGCCCCAGTCTCGGTCGTGGCCTCGCGATACGCTTGCCGGCCCGCTTCATAAGCCGAGCGAAACTGCTCTTTCTGCTGATTCACCACGTCCCGGCCGCGGTCTGCCCACTCCGACGCCTGTTCGCGCGCCTCACGCGCCCGGCTGCGCACGTAGTCACGGCCTTCCTCGGCCCGCGCCAGCAGCACTTCCCGCGTTTCAGTGCCAGAGCGCGGCGCATAGAGCACGCCCACTACCGCTCCCAAACCCAATCCCGCCAAAAACCACACAAAACTATTACCGTCACGGTCCGCCATGTGAATACCTCCCGGCCTTCAGTGCTCAAACATCAGTGCCTTAAACGGATGTTAGCACCCGATGTGGCGAAATACAATTACAGGAGATCAAGTAGAGTTCGATGAGGATAGCTGCAGTCTCACCCGCCAACGAGCGTCAGCCGTTCATCGTAGTGTCATCCGGAGCATTGTAGTTTTTCTTGCGGAGAGAAGGTCTGCTCCTGAACTTGCCCAAGGAGACACCCGCACGGATCGCCACAGTCCCAGCGGTTCTGGTATGAGATCAAACGGCGAGGTATCTGAACGTTGACGTCTGAATTCGCGGTTTGAGCACCCAGATCTGAACATCGACGGCCTACGCTTCGTTGCCGAAACTGCGGAATTCCAGAAACCAGCCTACTTTTGCGCGGGCTTCACAGGCGCCGGAGTCGCCGGCTGTGTCTTCACTGGCTGCGACTTCATCCCTTCCAGCACGGACTTCGGTCCGCTGTGACCCGCCGCATAGATCGAGAGCGTAATCGAGGTCACCAGGAACAGTACAGCTGACCACGTTGTCGCTCGCGAAAGAGCGCTGGCTGCTCCCCGCGGACCGAACGCCGTCTGGCTGCCCTGCCCGCCAAATGCAGCGGAGATGTCGCCACTCTTGCCGCTTTGCAGCAGCACCACCACGATAATGAAGAAACAAACAAGAATGTGGACGGTAACGATTAGACCGTGAAGAATCATAAGTTTAGACTTATCCTGAGTAGGTCTTGGTCAAGTTCGGAGCCGAGTTCTTGATCCTTGTTCGAATCGCTCGAATCTCGCCCCGGCCAGCAGAAAATGAAAACACAGGGCAGAAGGGGGATTTGAATTTTCCCTCCCATGGAGTTTCGACGACTGGCAGGATCTTGGACGCCGCTTAAAGTCGCAAGAACAGTATAAGGAACTCTTAACTGACTGTAAACTGACTGCGATTATCCCGGCCCCCCGTTATCCGTGTCCAGTTCCTCTCGATTCCAAATTTCGGGTTCCACGCAGAAAAGACTACCGCAGGGGTCATGCGCCAGCCCGGAGCGAGCCACAATACGTCTCAAAATCGTGTTACGAGCTCTTGGAGCTAGGCTCGCGGGCAACGGCGTGCTCGAATCCTGCCTTGCTCAAGAAAGGCGCTGGCAACAGGGCTTACAGGCGAACAAAAGACGAATACGGTAGACTCAAGCTGGGTAACCCAACTGTCGCGTGAGGTTCCGCCCGGTGCGCTCTTGCCACTTGACTCGGATCACCGAGGGATTGTTGCGATCCTGTCTGTAGTCGAGCACGATGGCGGAATCCGACCCCAGACCGAAGTCGCCAATATCTAAGGAAAGTGCGGGTGAAATTTCCTCCGGTTATGGGCAAACAACCTTTTGTTGATTAAGGCCAACGATCGCTTTCTCGGATAGTCCGGGCTGAAAATGGGCATACAACACTGAATATGTGTCCGCGTTTTCGCCTTCCTTTCCCGGACTACCCGTGACAGACACCAGCAACGTCCCATCGTTTTTGTAAAAAGTATCTTGCGAGCGGTTGGCGGCGTAGGCGTGCGTCTTCTTGAACCCGGGTAGGTGAGCGTCATACCACCTGAGAGTGGCATTCACTTTGGAGTCGTAAACCGAGTAGAAATCAGCCTGCATTTTACTTTCACAGACTTGGGACTCCGGCAAACGGGTGGGCTCATTACCCAAGTGGAGACGAGAATCTGTAGCGGGATGAAGAGGAAGTCCTGTCAATGGGTCCATGGTGAGCAACTTCGTTTCACCTCTGGCACTAAACACGAAGCTCAAAATAAGCATTCCCACAAACCCTACCAGACAAGAGATAGCTCTCATGCGCGCAAGAGACTCCCAGACCACGTCCATCGCGTTCTGTTTCGTCGCCTGCTCGGAAGGCAGTGTGGCAAACGATATATTGATGAGCTGCGCGAGAACCTCGCCAGTCCGCGGTGGTGTTGGCGTTCCGGCTGAAGGCTGGCGCAGTTGTACGTGCGTCGACTCAGCAGGGTACATGGCTGCGACCGTCACCGTTGCAGAGCGCGAGATCTCATTCTCAATATCCATTTCCATTGCAGCCTCCGTGGTGGATTAACGCCATTTTTCTAAGAGCAGTTTTCGGGTTAGGGAAGACACATGATCTCGCTGCGAAGATCTGGATTCGCGACCGGTGCACCACCTCATTCGCGCGGACCGTACACACCGAATCGGAGCCAGTCAAGGCGCGCCAAAAGGCCTGGGGTGGTGCGGGCCAGGGTGATGGTGCCTCACATCGCCGCGAAGATCTTGTTGCAAAGGGCGCCTAGTTTCTCCGGTGTCGCGCCCGCGTGATGGCCGGGACCGACGACCCCGATGTCGCAGAGCAGGTTGTTCTTCTCCGCGTTGATCTCCTTGAGCGTCGACTGCCACACCGCCCGTTCGCCGACACCCGATACATTGGTGACCGGCAAGGGCATCTTCCCCGCAGCCCAGGTATCCACCGTGATTCGCCCGAGGCCCGGACGCAGCGAGACCGTCAGCGTGGTGAGGTCCGCTGTGGTGAACACGCAAGACTGCGCATCGCCCGGAAGAGCCTCTTCCGACGCGACCCTCTCGCCCAAGATCTCGGCTGCGTCGGCCGACGTCACCAGTTTCCGGTCGCACGCGCTGCCGGCGGGAATGGTGGCAGCGGCATTCCCCTGCGTTGCAGCGGCGGCTGTTTTCGATGCGGGCTTTGAACAGGCACCTAAGACCAGAACCAGGATGAGCGAGAAGCAGGCTAGGCGGGGTACCTCGAGTTTTCGGAACGCGTGGACAGGATAGCTAGCTTTCATGATGTTTCCTTTCAGATGAAGTCTTAACGGTTAAACGAGCATTTCTATTCAACGGGCAGTTCCACTCGACGGCTGCCCGCCTGGCCTTCAATCAAGTGTCATTTCTGTCGATCGGGCAGAGTTCCGGGGATGTTGACCTCCTTCGTACGATCGATCATTGGCAAACCATCTTTCCTTGTGTCAGAGCAGTGATCCCTTTCTCGTTGAATTTGCTCTTGCAGATTTGGGCCTCTGGCGTTTGTGTGGGTTCGTTGTATGGGTTCGACAATGTGGACGATGTGTTTTCCAGGATCCGTTGCGGGAATCAGCAAAAGACCGGTCTGGTGGGCACTCGTAAGTAATTTTCCCTGACCGGTTGCGTTTGCGAGACAAACAACGGACATCGTTGCTGCTAGAAAAACGGCGTTCATCGAGATTCTCCAGTTGACAATGTGAACTTGCCGTAAGCTTTTCGGGGCAGTGGTCTCACGCTCACGTTGTTTTTGTCGCGCCGGTCTACAGCGCGTCTGCGATTTCCTTGGCCAAAGGCTTCACCGCGTCTGTATTACACGGGCAGGCGATGAACATGATGCGGACGAAATTCTTTCCCTTGCGCATCATGATGATTCCGTCCGCCGACACGAACGCCTGATCGCCGATACCAGGCAGGCCTTCCTGGTCTCCTACGACGCCGAGCGCACTGGCGTTCAGGCGCATCTGTTCCTCCGCGGCGCTCTGATCGACCGAAAACGAGAACACCGGCACTTCACCGGAGGTGTCTTGCTGCGATGCCGGCTGTTCGCTCTGAAAGGCTTTGAACATGCCTCCCGCAAACTTCTGGATCGTTTGTTGCGTCTGTTTGTCCGCGCCCCGGGCGGCCATCATCGCGGTGGCGTGTTTCGTAAGCATGTCCGCCTTATCGCCCTTCGCGATGTAAGAACACGAATTGTTCCCGGGCTGCGTGCGGGCGATCTCGAGCCCTGTTGCGTGGCCGACATCTTCTTTGCTCAACAGACGGCACACATCCCCCAAGCTTGCGGGCTTGGAAGCTGCCCCACTGCTATCGGAGCTACTGCTCAAATCCGAACTCGATCCGAGGATTCCGTCCGAAACTTGATGAAACTTTTGACTGACACGGTGCGCAACGTAATAAACTCCGCCGGCGGCGAGCGCGCCGCCGACGAAGATGATTGCCAATGCCGTAATGCCTAGTTTGGCCAGCACGCTCATTCCTTGCTTCGCAGGCGCCGGTCCGATGGATGCCGGAACCGCTGCTGCTTGCTGCGTTTGGGCCATTGAAGACGACGATTGTGGTTGGGGCGGCGGTCCAACATTACTCATGTCCGCGCCGCATTTGACACAAAAACGGCCGCTGAGAGGGGCACCGCATTTAACGCAGAAATTAGCCATGGTTAACGCTCCTTGTGTATTCCTACTTGAACCGGCGGGGGACCCGGTGTCCTCAAATCGTGTTGAGCGATGTTCTTTTCCCGCTTCCCCTCCGACAACCGCATCCTGTTCATCGCGAAGTGCTACTCCTTTTTAAAATCCAGCTGTGCGCGTCTTTCGCTGTCTTCGCGAGGCTTGCTATCCAGCATCGCAGCTTGACCATCGACAGACATTGCGCACGAATTGGCAAGTCGCATGGCCGTGCTCCTGCCTTTGATTCCTGCTCTAGAAAAGGGGAACACTTGGCAGCCCCGGCGTGACGTCTCCGAGTTAAACGTCAAAAAACAAGAGGCGCCTCTCTCCGACAGTGTTTCGCTCTTGCACCTCATTCCTTCGAAGACGCGGACTCGAACGACCTCCTACTTCTCACTCAGTAATGATTTGGGGATCGCCAGGCTTGACCTTTCCACAGTCCGATTTGACGAAGTGACCGCTGGACTTCGTGGTCGAGTCGCTCGATTTGCCCTCATTCACCATCTTCAATGTTGTTGTTCCCCGCGTGTGTTCTGAATCCACGAGTTCCAACACCTGGTGTACGCTGGTCTGAACGTTCTGGTGGCTGCAGGAAATATCTACCGTCATGCCGTGGCTGGTGATGTTCTGGCTTGCCACCTTACAGCCGGGATGGGTGTTGGCCTTGGTGAACATCTCGGCGAAGTTTTTCTGTGTGACGCAGTCGAGGACGCGTATGCTGGGTGTGCCATCATCGTTGTAGGCGGTGTTTTCCCAGAGCCCTTCCTTGATGGGTAGAGTCTGGCCAAAGGCGCAGGCGGCGGAAAGAAACAGGACACCGAGCAGAATATTCTTCATAAGACGAACCTCCGTGGTATTGAGTTTTGAACGAAAGTTTCATACGGTAATGTGCAATCGTCACGACAGCCGGTCTTCGCGGCTCGACTTTGTACAGCAACGACATCCCGGCTTCCATGTAGTCGTCGATGTGGCAATGGAACATCCAAATCCCGAGATTGTCGGGGAACATGTCCGCGGTCTCCATTTGGCCTTTGCGACAACGCCAATTCTGTGCGGTCCCCGTTCGGTGAATACTGTTGAGTAGCCCCTCGACCTTCATATCTTGTTGACACAGCCCCGGACATAAGTCCCAGTCCACCGCATCCGCGGCGATGTAATGCCTGTGAACTCTCGCAGTCTGCGTCTGCCCGAAACAAGTTGGTTTGGCTAACAGGAATGCGATATGAGGGCGCGTTTCATCATGATTGTCGCCACCACCCAAGGACGTCCTCAGGTGGAAGTTGGCATCCCCAAATGCCACTTCCCCCTGATGGCTCGCTGGCAGCATTCCGAACTGGCGATCGCCCGAATCGCTGCCCTGCGACTGTCAATCTGCAGGGGCTTGGTCGCGGGGTCAATGAAACTGTTCTTTAAACGTGCTTTAACTGGTAAGTGTCGCGTATCCATAGGCTTAGAACTGATCCTTAACTGGGCTGTGCTACCATCTGTGGCCAAGGGATCAGCGTGTTGCCTGGGGAATCTCCGAAGACGGCCGTACACAAGTTTGGTCCGTTCCAACTTGATACCAGCAAGGGCACTCTTGCTCGTAATGGCAACCCGCTCAAATTGCAAGATCTACCCTACCGCCTGCTGGTAATCCTTGTGGAGAGGCCCGGAGAGATCGTTTCCCGCGAAGAGGTACGCCAACAGCTTTGGCCCCAGAACACCTTCGTGGAGTTCGATAACAGCTTGGGAGTTGCAATCCGAAAGATCCGTGACGCACTCGGGGACAATGCGGACGCACCCTGTTACGTGGAAACGGTGCCGCGGCGAGGCTACCGGTTTTTGGCGCCGGTTACGACGATTACCCAGACACAAGAACCGGCGCGCCTCGTCACAGCTGAACCGGAAAGAGCTCCGCTTTCTTCACTCGGAAAAAGGCGCTCCGTCATTTCATGGCGGTACATGGCCGTTGCTATATTGTTAGTGACTCTGATCTGTGGGATCGCTTATCGATTCCGCCTTCCGCGGACCGAGACAGAAAATAAGACTGCGGCCGAGACCAGCCTTCCTCCAGTACATGTTCGACGATCTGTAGCCGTGATCGGTTTTCGCAATTTGCCTGGACGTCCCGAGGACGACTGGCTCTCGGCGGCCTTTGCAGAAATGCTCAGTACCGAGCTTGCCGCAGATAGCGCCTTACGTATGGTCTCCGGTGAGGACGTGGCGCGCGCGAAACGAGAACTCCCATTGGCCGACGAGACAGCCTGGCGAAAGAGAGCCTTGACCGGCTCCATAAAGATCCTGGAGCGGACGTGGTGGTACTCGGCTCATATACGCCGTTGCCAGGAAAAGGCGACAGGCGGATTCGTCTGGACGTTCGCCTTCAAGACACCGAACATGGCGAGACCATTGCCGAGCGAGCTTTTGAGGGAAACGAAGACAACCTTTTCGAGCTTGTGGCCCAAGCCGGAGCGTCTCTTCGGAAGAGCTTGGGAGCCACATCGATTTCAGAAGACGTTTTCGCGCAGACCAGAGCCGCTCTACCATTGAAGCCGCTGGCGGCAAAGCTCTACACGGAAGGTCGGTCTCATCTCTGGGCATTCGACTTTGTCCAGGCTCGTGATCTGCTGGTCCAGGCGATCGCGGTCGAACCGGATTTTCCTCTGGCACATTCCGCTTTGTCTGATACATGGCGCCATCTCGGATACGACTTGAAGGCTCGGGACGAGGCCGAGCACGCGCGCACGCTTTCGGAGCATCTAAGCATAGAAGAACGCCTCCAAATTGAAGGTCAATATTATTCGTCGCTGCAGGATACAAACAAAGCGATTGAGGCGTACCGGAAGCTTTTTGCCTTGTTTCCGGACAATCTGAATTACGGACTTCGGCTGGCCGACGAGCAACGCCGTGTGAACTTTGAAGATGCGCTGAAAACCGTGGCCGCACTGCGGCGCCTGTCCGGTCCAGCCGCCGACGATCCACGGATCGACATGATCGAATCGCGCGCTTGGATGAAAAGTGACTATGCGAAAGCGCAAGCGGCCGGGCGGCGTGCCGTTGAAAAGGGCACGGCACAAGGTGCTTATTTGCTCGTCGCGCGCGCCTATGGAATCCTTTGCGAGAGCATGGGGAATGGCTCTTCCACCGAGCAGGCCATTCGAGACTGCCAGAATGCCATCCGGAGCTATGCGGCCTCCGGCGATCGCAACAACCAAGCGCGCACTCTCAGCGACTTTGCCGGACTCTACTATCAACTGGGCCAGATCGATCGGGCGGAGAGCATGTTTCGACAGGCCCTAAGAATGTTCCGCGAGATCGGAGCTATAGACGGGATAACCACGGCTTCCAGTAATCTTGGGGACGTCTTTCTAGCCCGCGGGAATCTTCCTAGCGCAGAACAGGCCCTTTCCGACGCGCTCCCCGGGTACAAAGAAATGGGAGATAAGGACGGCGTCGCTCTTACGCTAGGCGATCTTGGGGAAGTCGCTCGGCGTCGGGGGGAACTTGACAAGGCCTTAACAACTCTTGAACAAGCCAAGACTGTAGCTCAGGAAGCTGATGACAAAAGTGCTGTCGCTTATGTCCTCTCTGGAAGAGGGGACGTTCTCACCGATCGCGGTGATTTGGTCGCTGCCCGGAAATCCTATGAGGAAGCACTGGCGATCCGCAAACAAACTGGCGAGAAGCAAACGGCGGCAGAAACTGAACTTGCTCTCGCGCGCCTGGCAATTGAAGAAGAGCATAGTTCAGACGCCGAAACTGTGATCCGTAAATGCAAAGAACAGTTTCATCAAGATCAGCAGGCCGATGACGAATTGGCCGCTAGCATTCTGCTGATCGATGCCCTGCTGGCCGAATCCAAGCTTCCTGAAGCCGAGTCTGAGGACGGACAGGCACAAGCACTGGCCGATAAGAGTGCGAGCACACTACTCCGTTTACAGTTTGAAACGATGTCTGGCCGCGTACAAGACAGGTCGGGCCATTTTCTGGCGGCGAGCGCGCAACTACAAAAGACACTGCAAAGCGCTCATTCTCATCAGCTGCTGGGGCTTGAGTTCGAGACTCGGCTTGCCTTGGCGGAGTTAAGAAACAGGGCAGGGCAATCGGTCGCGGCTCGCGCAGACTCGTTGAGCTTAGAGAATGCCGCCAGAAAGAATGGGTTCGGGTTGATAGAGAGTAAAGCTCTGTCCTTTCGCAATGCGCGTGACTAGAGTTCTCCTCGTCTCCATCTCATGGTCGCTCGTGCGCGTGAGCGCCCGCACACGCGCCTGGGAGAGGGCGGGAAAGAAGGCGCGGCTGGTGGACGCGGAGGCGGCCGATCCCTCGCCGACAGGCATGACGGTAGAGAACGCGCTCGATGCATTCATCGCAAGGAACTCGTTGCGAAACGAAAGGAAGGTTGGTTATGTGAGGCGCACCACCTGACAAATCCCGGTGTCTACAAAAAAGGTGCGTATGACATGAGCGGACACATTGGACCGTGGACGCAATGGCACCGGCATCTCGGTGCTGACTTGAGGGTCATTGTTCAGGATTGGGGCGGGGTGAAGTATTTCATCGAGCACAAGGGATTTGCGCAGCATTCAAAAAGTACGCACGGCATGGTAATTGAGACTGCGGCGGTTCCCGGTAAACCCACGGTGAAATCCACTGCAAGAAAATCGACCGCCACATCTCTGAAACAGCGGATATTTATTAAGAAAGACTTCCAATAACGATAGTAGAAATGTTCAAGCCTGCCCGGCAAGACGAAGGATGATGGCTCGTAACGCCGCTACGCATTGGCGGTTTCTTCTAATAATTGTCGAAACCGCCCATTTTACTCAAAACCCCTCCGTGCAATCTGCACACGAGCGTGGACGCCCGTGGACGTCGTGGATGTCGTGGACGTGACTTGCTGCGGAGAATGTCGCACAAATCGGGGTCACCTCAACAATGAAAAAAGCTTGCCTCCGAAAAGCCCTTTACTGTCATTCAGTTGGGCCCTCCGGCCACCCTGATTGGTTATCTCGCGTTTCATGCTTACAATTACGCGTCATTAGCGGATTAATGTACATGAAACATAAAATGATGTAAATCATGTTCATATTGACGCTAATAATGCGGATAATTGAACATGATGCTAGAAAAAAGTGAAGCCTTATCGTCCTACATGACGCGCCTCCTCTCTACTGGCCGCGTGGTCTTTTCGCGCGAAGAGGCCAGGACGGCGCTTGGTATCAAGGTGCTTTGCTGGACGC
>JGI12635J15846_10006043_pt1 | contig 10412 bp, 11 predicted proteins | sample BlaSpr_A8_OM2_M2_FD_15846 | JGI IMG/M metagenome (IMG submission 15846) | reverse complement strand
CGCGCTGTAAGCGAACGTGTTCTGACGTGGAAATGCCCCTTGCGACGAAAGTCTGAGGGGCATTTTCCATTTTCCGTCGTGGTCGACGACGTCGGCGCGGCGACGGGATTGCAAAAAAATGGTTGATGCCTGTATATCGATAGCGTGCGTTGAAGAGCTCCGGAAAGTACGCTCCTTGAATGCCGCACATGCCAAAACATTAAACCCCCTGTTGCACCTCGTCCTTGAAACCGCCGAGGTAAATGGCATAGTCGAACTCGCGCTACGCAGAGCTCGTCGGCCGCCGTGTTGATCAACCGATTCGTAGCCGATAACGGTCAACTTTTACCTCTTGCACGACCGATCCATTCGCGGTTTCGCTACGTTAAAAACATCGCTTCGGACTATTCCGAAGTGTATTTCTTGTTTTTGGCATTTTTCCGTTGAATTTGTCTGCCTAGACTCCGTTTCAGATGCACCACTCGCTTTTGACAAAGGCGTTGCTGCAGCAATGGAGAGGGCGGCGCCTGTGCGTCGGACATTTCTGGACGAATAAAACAGGATGGAGGCAATCATGTCTGAAAACAGCTACGAAACGGGTCGGCTCAATTTGCCGTTTGTGGGAATCTGCACGTTCGCGAAATCCCCATTGTGTCTTGACTGGGACAAGATCGACGCGGACGTCGCGGTAATGGGCGCGCCCTTCGACTGCGGCACCCAGTGGCGGGCCGGGGCGCGCTTCGGCCCGCGTTCGATTCGCGATGCGTCGACGCTGTTCTCGTTCGGCCACGGCGGCGCATACGACTTCGAAGACGATGTTGTTTATCTGCCGAGCGACGAAGTTCGTATCGTCGATATCGGCGATGCGGACATGGTGCACACCAACACGGAAAAGAGCCACGCAAACATCGAGTATGGCGTGCGCAAGATCCTGGTGGCCGGCGCGTTGCCGGTGGTGATGGGCGGCGATCACTCGATCAATATTCCGTGCATCAACGCGTTCGAAGGCCAGGAGCCGTTTCATATCGTCCACATCGACGCACACCTCGATTTCGTTGACGAGCGTCATGGTGTGCGGCACGGCCATGGCAATCCGCTACGGCGCGCGGCAGAGAAAAGCGTGGTGTCGGGCATGACGCAAATCGGCATTCGCAACGTGTCGTCGACTGCGCGCGAGGGCTACACCCAGGCGCGCGAGATGGGCTCCGACATTATTTCGGTGCGCGATCTCAGGCGCCTCGGCATCCAGGGTGTGCTGGACCGCATCCCGAAGGGCGTGCGCTATTACCTGACGATCGATATCGACGGTTTCGATCCCTCGATCGCACCTGGCACGGGCACGCCGAGCCACGGCGGTCTTCTGTACTACGAAGGACTCGAACTGTTGGCAGGCCTCGCCGCGCAGGGCGACGTGATCGGCATCGACCTCGTGGAAGTTGCACCCGACTACGACCATTCGGCCTCGACTTCAATTCTTGCTGCGCAATTGCTGCTGAACACCATCGGCCGTGTCATGCATCAACGCAAAGTTAAACGAAACCATTCCCGCTAATCCGCGCCCTATTTGCCGCTTCGCATGGTGCGGCTCACTTGCTTGGCTGCTGCCCGCAACTGGTTGCAAAAGGCCTGTACGACTCGTGCCGATTCACCCCCCTTGCGCGTGATGATCTGAAAGTCCAGATGGGTCGCGTAGTGCTCGGGATCGATGCGGGTCAACAAACCGCTGTGCACCCAAGGCTGGGCATAGTGCGGCGGCAGGAAGCCGATGTAGTTGCCGGACAGAATCAGCATGGCCCGGCCTTCAACGTTATCGACGGAGGCCGCGGCTTCCGGCATGCGCAGCAACTTCAATTCCTGGCTGCCGAGATATGCGCGGGCCGCCAGCCGCTGTGTGCTGAGTAGCGAAACAGGAACCCTACCACTCGCCCGTTCGTGCAACGGATGGGTCGACGCACAGTAGAGTCCTTGTTCCTCACGATAGAGCGGCACGTAATCGAGGCCAGGAATCTGCGCGGGGAACGGCCCCACTGCAAGATGCAGACGGCCATCCAGCACGTGCTGCTCCATGCTGCCGGGCGTTTCGATCTGCACATGCAGGCGGACTTCCGGCGCCATCTGGCCGAACTCTCGAATCGCTATCGGCAGAGGCGAGTACTTGTCGGTCAACGTCGCTTCGATCATGCCGAAGCGCAACACGCCGGAAAGCTGATTGCGCAGTGCACCGGCTTCCATATGAAACGTGTCGACCGCGCCGAGCAGACGTTGCGCGGCCGCGTGCAGTTCCGCGCCTTCCTCGGTGAGCCGGAAACCGGCGCGTCCGCGTTCACATAGCCGCAGTCCGAGTCGCGTCTCCAGTTGCGACATATATTCGCTGATGCTCGATGCGCCGATGTTGAGAATTGGCTGCGCAGCGGCGAAACCACCGCATCGCACGATGGTTTCGAAGATCCGCAACAGCTTGAGATCCGTGTCCTGAACTTGCATCTTGCCGCCCTTCGGTTACTTCGGGAATTTCCGAAATGTGTTTCATCAATGGTGCATTTTATTGGGGAATTTGGCTACACAGAATTGCTGTCAACCCCACTGTCCGCACATCGGAAGCGGCGTCACGGCGGACGGGGCCGCGCGAAGTTTTCTGTGCCCACACTGATAAGATTCGCCCCTTCGGCGACGACACAGTCTGGCACGCCACACGAGGTGAGGAGAGCATGATGAACAAGCCATACGCAGGTGCAAGCTGGTTGACGGCAGTCGCTTTGAGCATGATCTCCCTAAGCGCGGCGGCCGGCGATCAGGTCGTCAAGATCGGTTTGACGGGGCCATTGACCGGCGCGCAGGCCGCCATCGGCAAGGACGACGAAAACGGCGTGAGGATGGCGATCGAGCGCCTGAATGCCGAGGGTCTCGTGATCGGCGGCCAGAAGACGCGCTTTGAATTGGTCTCACAGGATGACGCCGCCGACCCGCGTACCGGCATGACGGTCGCACAAAGCCTGGTGGACGCGAACGTCAAGGTCATTTTCGGGCCGTTCAATTCCGGCGTCGCGATTCCGATCTCGAACCTCGTGAACGTGTCGGGCATTGTGATGGCGACCGTCGCGTCGAACCCGTCGATCACGCAGCACGGCTATCCGTTCGTGTTTCGCATCTCCGCCAGCGATACGCAACTTGGCAGTCGGATGGGGGAGTTTGCAGCAAAGGAACTGAAGGTCAAGCGTATCGCCGTGATCGACGATCGCACTGCGTACGGCCAGGGCGTCGCCGACGAGTTCATCAACGCGGCTAAAGCCAACGGCATCGAGATCGTCGATCGTGAATATACGACCGACAAGGCGACCGACTTCGTCTCGATCCTTACGCACGTCAAGGGCTCGAACGCCGAAGGGATTTTCTACGGCGGTTACTACGCTCAGGCTGGCGCGCTGCGCAAGCAGATGAAGCGCCTCGCGATGAATGGCTACCTGCTGGGCGGCGACGCAATGTGCAATGCCGAACTGGCGAAACTTGGCGGCGACGCGGTTGACACCCATGTGTACTGCCCGCAAGGCGGCCCCGTTCTCGATCAAACACCGGAAGGCCGCCAGTTCAAGGCAGACTACAAAAAGCGTTTCAATACCGATCCGCTGACCTACAGCGCTGCCTTGTACGATGGCATGAACATCGTCGCGCAAGCGATGACGAAGGCCAATTCGATCGAACCTGCCCAATACCGCGCTGCGCTGGCGAACATCGATTCTCACGGTGTTTCCGGCCACTACAAGTTCGACAAGAACCGTGACCTGACAGATTCGCCGATCACCATCTACACCTACAGGAACGGTGGACCAACGGCACTTGCCGCTGCACAGCCCTAGCCTTTCATTTTCGCTTTTGGGCGGAGTAGCGTCGGGGTAAAAAATGGATCTGCGTACAAGGGAGACATTGTTCGGACGCCGCTAGATCGCCATTGAGCGTCCACGACCTGGTGCACTCCAATATCTCATTAGATTTTCATCATGTGGCGATAAACCAGTTCACTGTCGTTCGTTCTGACCACGCTTGGGGGCGACGTTGACCATGTCGGAGGCGCTTTGAACAACAACGTTCAGTCGCTATTGCGGGGGCTTGCGATTCTGGACATCCTTGCCGATGCGCCTGAGGGGAGGGCGAGTTTGTCCGACATTTCGAAGCGCGCAGGACTATCGCGGAGTACTGCGCATCGGCTGCTCGCGACGTTGACGGAGTGTGGCTACGTCGGGCGTGACGGCGATACAAAGGCATACGTCTTGGGAAATCGGTTGCTGCGCTTTTCGACAACGATCACACGTCGGGCGTCAGCGCTTCGTGCACTTGTCCGGCCTCGGCTCGAGGTCATTACGCGACAGACAGGTGAAACGAGCAATTTGGTTGTGCTGGACCAGATAGATGCCGTCTACGTCGATCAGGTCGAGGGCACCCACGCTTTGAGGATGGTGCCCGGTGTCGGATCAACGTTCCCGGCGTACACGTCGGCATCGGCGAAGGCGATTCTTGCCTATCGGAGAGACAGCAGTTTGGTCGATCTGATGTTCGGGAAGATGCCGTTGAAAAAGCGGGCGGCACGCACGGTAACGGACAGGAACGCTTTCTTGCTCGAAATGAAGCTCGTCGTTGAGCGCGGTTATGCAGTTGAGGAGGATGAACTGGAAGACGGCGCCAGCTGTCTGGCGGCGGCCGTCCGCGGTCGAGATGGCATTGCCATCGCCGCGATCAGCGTGCCAGGGCCGACCGGCCGCGTACTCGCGCCATCGCCCGAGCGGATTGGAACTCTGGTTAAGGAGCAGGCGTTCATTGTTTCAACGGCGCTGGGCTTTAGACCGCGATGACAGGCTTCGTATGCCTGCGACGCTATTGTGCAAGGCGCCGCCAAGTGTCGCGGGCAGAGGCTGCTGCGCTTGCAATGTTCGTCGCTGCCGGGATGAGCATGCAAGCGCTGATGACGTCGCTGGATTGATTGTTGAAATGACTGTGCGAAAGGAATGGACGATGATCAAGAACCCGATTGCGTGGCCCAATGGCGCTAGGTGCGCGTGTTGCCTGACGTTCGACATGGACGCCGACAGCCTGATCCATCTTGTGCATCCGCTGGACGGATACAGGCGGGAATCCGATTTGTCGATGCTGCAGTATGGCCCGCAGGTAGCCATCCCGCGCAATCGATACATACCGCAGGCTAGGACTTAGTCAGACATTCTTTATTCCCGCGTGGTGCATTGAGCGCTATCCCGAGGCGGTGGAAGCGATTCTCGAACATGGTCACGAGATAGGACACCACGGATATCTGCATGAGAACCCGGTAGCACAAACGCGCGACGAACAGGCACACTGGCTCGATCTTGGCGTCGCTATCATCACGAAAGCCACAGGCAGCCGACCGCGGAAGCATTGAACCATTCTCTCCACGCTATGTCGGACGAGATAGTGGGGCGCCGCGCTAGCAGAATTAACGGGCACGATTAGCGTCCCTGTGGACGTCGCTAGCGCTTTTAACAGACTTCAAAACCTTGAGACCACACCGACACCGGATCGGCCTAACTCGTCGCCAACGAGAAAGAGGCGTTGATTAAAATATCGCTCAATTCCACATAAAAGTGATGATGGCCGCGCCATGCTCATAGCGCTGGCTGATGATCTGAAACAGCGCGTCGGCACCCTGTTTGTCGGTGGGTAAATATCCCAGCTCGTCCACGATGAGCACGCGCGGTTTGACGTAGCGGCGCAGTTCGCGTTTGAGCCCGCCAATCCTTGACCGAAAATGTTCTCGCAATATCTGTCCGCGGGACTGAAACGTGCCAAGCTTGACTGAGTTGCACGCCGCACAACAAGTACAGCGATGGTCGCCTTTATCTGCAGCGTCAGACGACCCTGCCAGAGGGGCATGCACATGGGGAGCAAAGGGCCGTATAGACCCCAGAGAAGAGCTAGGTCAAGCCCCTCGGGTTCAGCGAGCACCACGTCAAAATCTCCCGGCGTCGACACGGATGGCGCTCTCGATGATGCGCAGAGTCATCTCGAGATGTGAGTGATTCAGCTGCACCGCCGACGCCAGATCACGGGCGCGAAAGTGACTGAGGATCTGCTCATGCTCTTCGTTGCTTTGTTCGATGGCCTGGTTGCTGTACAGCAGCGAGAGGGCAATATACGGCATGGCGGCGGCACGCAACCCTTCAAGGATGTGGGCGAGCCGGCTGCTCGCCTGCGGCGCCCAGAACACTGAATGGAACTCCTGGTTCAGGCGTGTCCACTCGTCGACCTCCGTAGTCGCGCACATGCGCGCGTGCACGCTGGCCGCATGCTCGAGTTGAGCATCGTCCAGCAGCGCTAGCGTGCGCTCAATCAGCAGCGGCTCCAGCACCATACGCAGGCGATAGATTTCCCGCGCATCGTCAAGGGTGAGGCCGCGCACCACGGCGCCACGGTGGGCGTCGAAAACAATCAGCCCTTCCGTGACGAGGTCGCGCAGTGCTTCGCGCACCGGTGTCGTGCTGACGCCCAGCCAACTGGCAATTTCCTCCTGGCGCAGACGTTTGCCCTCGCTCATGCGTCCCATGAGAATTTCCGCGCGCAAGGCTTCGAGAACGTACTGGTGGGCGGTACGTGGTCGTTTCTTTTCTTGCGGACTGGGCGTCATCACGTTTCTCGGCGGGCTAGAGGTTGCGCATTCTACCGAAACTGGCGAATGCCTTACGAATCTCCTCGGGGGCGCTGCCGGCCGCCAGCAGTGCCCACAACAATAGGCGAGCCTTGCGCGGGCCGAGCCAGCCGGCAAGGATCGCGCCGCGTTGGCGCAGGTCGATCTCGGACCCTTCGAAACCGTAGGTGCGCTCAGTGGTGCTGCCCGCACCGGTGCGGCTGGCAATGACCACCGGATACGCGGGCGCCAGCGTGCCGATGCGTTTTGCCATCGCAAACGAAACGTGGCCGACGCCGAACGCGGCGATGACACTGCCCTGATATCCGGCCTTCACGGCGAGATCCAGCAACTCGCCGTCGTCGCCGAGGCAGCTTTCCAGCAACGCGACGCGCATGCCCGCATCGCGTGGTTGGGCGAGTGTCGTGCGCTGGCCGGGCGCATGAAAATAGTGCGGACTGCCCTCGACCATCGCCCCGGCCGGGCCGGCACCGGGCGAAGTAAAGGCATCGACCGCCAGCGCGTGGGTCTTTTGCACCCAACGGGCAGCATGGATCGTGTCGTTCATCACCACCAGCACACCGCGTGCGCGGCTTCCGGCATCCGCCGCGACCGTCACCGCCGCGCGCAGATTAGCCGGGCCGTCGGCACTGACAGCCTCCGCAGCGCGCATGGCACCGGTCAGTACCAGCGGCTGCGGGTGAGGCCAGTACAAATCCAGTAGAAAGGCGCTTTCTTCGAGCGTGTCGGTGCCTTGGGTCACGACGACCCCTGCCGCGCCTTGGGCGACCTGCTCGTCAGCCCATCGCAAAACTTCGAGCAGATCGTCGAACGACAGCGACGGACTGGGCAATTGCCGCAACGTCTGAGCTTCGAGCTGGGCGACGGCGCCCAGGTTGGGAATGGCATCGAGCAACTGCTGCGCGGAAAGCTTGGGCATGACGCCGTCCGACTGGCCGTCAGGCGCCATGCAAATGGTTCCGCCTAGGGCGGCAACTGCAACGCGAGGAAGTGCCACGGATACTCCTTTGTCAACGAAAATCGGGGCGGGCATCGGTTCTGCATTGTGCATTTTATAAAATATATAATACTATGCCGCCACTTGGGGCGACTGACTTTCGTGGCAACCACAGACGCGGGACAGCCAATCCGACCCAGCCCAGTCGGATGCATCCGACAACTCAAACCAACTGGAAATGTAATGCCACCATCCGCTGCGAATACACGCTTTCGCTACACCATCTTCATGCTCATGGTGTTGATCACGATAATCAACTATATCGACCGTGGGGCGCTGTCCTATGCTGCCAGCCTTGTCACACGCGAATATGGGCTCGACAAGCAGTCGTGGGGCGCGGTGCTGGGGTACTTTGGCTACGGCTACATGTTTGGGGCATTGGTGGGCGGCGTGCTGGCCGACCGCCTGGGCCCGCGCCGAGTTTGGATCGTCGCCGGGGTCGCCTGGTCGATTTTCGAGATGGCCACCGCTTACGCCGGCGACCTGGGACTTGCGCTCATGGGCGGCTCGGCACTGGCCGGCTTCGCGTTCATGCGCGTGTTGTTCGGCTTTGCCGAAGGGCCTGTGTATTCCACGATCAACAAGACGATGTCCGCCTGGGCCACACGGAAAGAGCGGGGCTTTGCGATTTCCATCGGCCTGCTAAGTACGCCTCTGGGCGCGCTGCTGACTGCACCGGTTTCCGTGGGCTTGCTGATGCTGACAGGCAGCTGGCGCACGATGTTCATCGTCCTCGGTGTGGCTTGCCTGATTGCGCTTGTGGTGTTCATGCGGGTGTTTACCGATCGCCCGGACAACAATCCACGGGTTGGCGCCGCAGAACTTGCCGCCATCCACGAGGGCCGGTCGGTGGCAGCGACCGCAGCCGATACGAATGCCGCGTACCCGTGGTGGGCCTTTTTCACCAGCCGGACGCTGGTCCTTAATAGCGTGGGTTACTTCGCGTTTCAATATGTCAATTTCATGCTGTTGACGTGGACGCCGAAATATTTGCAGGACGAGTTCCATTTCAACCTCTCGTCGCTGTGGTACCTCGGCATGATTCCCTGGGTCGGCGCCTGCTTTACCGTGCTGATGGGCGGTCGCCTGTCCGACTGGCTGCTCAAGCGCACCGGCAAGCTGACGATTGCCCGGAGCCATTTCGCCGCAACCTCGCTGCTGTTGACCACGCTTTGTTTCCTGCTGATTTCGCGGGCGAGCAACCCAGTGACCGTCATCGCCCTGATGGCGTTGGGCAACGCGCTGAATTCACTGCCCAACTCCGTGTTCTGGGCCGTGATCATCGATACCGCGCCGCAGCAGCGTACCGGCACATATAGCGGTATTACAGCCTTTCTTGTCAACACCGGCGCGGTGCTGGCACCCACGTTGTCGGGCTATCTGTCGGCCCGCTACGGTTACGCTTCGATGTTCCTGGCCACGGGGGCAGTGACAGCCACCGGCATGCTCGCGATGCTGCTGGTGCGTCCCGGCGTCGGACCCAAGCCGCGCGCCACGGTTTCGATCCCGAGCCAAACGGCGGTCTGATCAGGAAAGGCGGCATCGCCCGTGGCGATGCCGCCGGGAAGGTCAGGCAGGCGCATCCATATCGAACACCTGCTCCACTGTTCGCCGTCCTTCGCGCTCGACAAACGTACCTGACACGGCGCGGTCAACGCCCACCAGCGCTGCGTGTCCGGGTCGGCGGCCATCGCGGCCATGTCGGCCTCGAAATCGTCGCCGTGATACTCCCAGTAGCCTAACAACAGGTTCTCCGGATCGCGCAGGAAGATCGAATATCCATATGCATGCTGATTTGACAAGATGATCCGTGCGTAGCCATGCGCCTGCCTGAACCCTAGTCCAGGCAATTCCTATGCGTCTAGGCGCGACCGGTCGAAGTCGTGGGCGTGGACGTCTCTTCAAGTGGGCCGAACACAGGCCTTTTGCGATCGGCTCGTGTCGTTCCGCGAGAGGACGTACGCAACTCGTTCTCCAGCAACTCAAAATGGCCGGCCTCTGCCTGACCCAGTCGGCTCAGTTCGAGCCCGTCCGGTCACCCAAAGCCGAGTCCTGAGGGACCGTTGTCCGACTAGCAAGAGACCTTCACTGCATCCGCTTCTGAATAGGTTTCGCGGCGTCTGAAACGTGAACGCCTTGTCTATTGCGGTTAGCGCAATGGTTGGGTCTGCAGAAGGCTAGACTGTTCCATGGTGCGCCCCTCGCTCTGTGATCGATAGCGACCTGGACTCCGTCCGGTTACCCTTTTGAACGCGGAATTGAACGCAGAATCTGAACCATAGCCGACACTTTCGGCGACCGATGCGAGACTTTTCCCTTCCCTCAGTGCGGCGCTAGCTATGGCAATGCGCCACTCGGTCAGGATCCGAGGGTTTGAGGCAAGAGGCTGGCGACAAACTGCGCGTAACAGTAATTTCACCCGGCTTCACGCGGACGAACTTTGCGGAGTCCATGACGAATCCGGATTATATTCGAATGGGCGAAGCATTGAACTACTTCCCCCACGCTATGTCGGACGAATTTGCAGAGCGCCGCGCTAGCAGAATTAACGGGCACGAATAGCGTCCCTATGGACATGGCTAGCGTTAATAACGGACTTCAACACTGATATGTATTTGACCTGTCCAGCGGTTTATAAAAGATTCTGGTTCGTACAATGTGTTGGTAGCAGAACGGACGGCATGCCGACGGTTGATCAGTCTGATATGCGCGGGTTGGGTACCGCATGACAACCGATTCGTCGGGGAGCTGCCTCGCTCTAGGTTC
>JGI12635J15846_10006039_pt1 | contig 10417 bp, 6 predicted proteins | sample BlaSpr_A8_OM2_M2_FD_15846 | JGI IMG/M metagenome (IMG submission 15846) | reverse complement strand
GCCGAGACAGTCACCACAGGCTCAGGAGACCTCGACGACGGCGGGCACGCGGGGGAAGAGCAGATGGAATTGGTTAAAGCGGCCGACCTGTTGATGGACAGAGGAACGTAAAGGTGCCGTCCTCAGGCCAGGTAAGCCGGCCGACCTGCGCCGCTCAGCGCTTGTGCTTCCATCTCGTGCTGCAACAGGTGCGCGGCTTCTTCCAGCAGACAAATGTTGAGAGTTCCGTGGCACACCAGGTGGCAGTGTCCGCCCGGACATCGAAATGCCTGAAACAGCAGATTCTGATCAGCGGTGGAAGTTGCTGCAGGCGCCGCGGACCACAAGCTCTTCAGCGCGGTTCGCGCGCAATTGAGTTCGCAAGCGGTTAAGTGGATGGAGAGAAATGGCAGTACCAGATGAAAGCAGTTCGCGTCACACGGCAACAGAATGAAGTCATCGTTGTCTCGCAGAGGAGAGAGTCGGGGCTCACAGCATTCTCGCACGGGTAATCTCCGGTTCGAGGGTCGCACGGCAGGCTGGAAGGCGATTCCGACCCCCGCGGCTTGTTGCAAATACGTTGCAACAAGAGAAGTAAGACTAATTTAGTCCGATTACTGCTGTCAAGACCTCCAACACGGTTTTTTGGTCATCCTCGACCCTTTGCGAACCTTCCCAGCGTTGGCCAGGCAATCCACCGAACAAAGTCGGGTACAATTATTGCCGGGCTGTCGAGGAAGGGACCGAGTGATTCACCGCAACGTCTTTCACAACGAGGAACTGAAGCCGATCGAGAAGGTACGTCTTTCGCCGGGGCAAGCTGGCCTGATCTGCGGTTGGGGAATCTTCACCACCATGCGCATTTCGCGCGGCCAGGCCTTTGCCTACGAACGCCACTGGCGGCGCCTGGAAAAAGACGCCGGGATTACCCATATCCCCATGCCCTATACGGCTGCCAAGGTCCGCGTACACCTGCACGAGGTGATTCGCGCCAACCAGGTGACCGACGGCTGCGCCCGCATCTACCTGATCTACAACGACGTAGGCTTCTGGCAAAGCGACGAGGAGCGCCCGCAAACTGACCTGATCATTTACTCGGCGTCTCTGCCGGAATATCGAGAGCCGATTCGCCTCGGGCTGCAGGAGCATGGCCGGCACGCCGCGTCGCCGCTCGCAGGCGTAAAGAGTACGTCGTGGCTGCCCAATGTTTGGGCCGTCGCAGAAGCGCAACGACAAGGTCTGGACGAGGTCGTGCTGCTGAACGAACGCGGGGAGATCGCCGAATGTACCGCGGCAAATATTTTTGTGGTGAAAAGCGGCAAGGTCTACACGCCGCCGCTGAACTCAGGATGCCTGGAAGGCGTCACGCGAGGTATTCTGTTTGAAATTGCGCCCGAAGCGGGCGTCGCGGTCCTGCAGCAGACGCTGCGCCCCGAAGACTTATTCTCCGCCGATGAAGTGTTTATTTCCTCCACCAACCGCAACCTACTCGGCGTAGGCGAAATCGCCGGCCACACGATCGCCAAAGCTCCCGGACCGGTAACCCGCCAATTGAATGTGCTCTTTGACACGCACGTCGCCGATTACGTCACGCGGCGTCTGGCGGCCGCGACGCGTTAGAAGGGCGAGACGATTTGAGCAGGCCCACACAGCCGGCGAAATAGATGGCGGTCAAAATCTCCACGCTTTCTGCACCAACCCGCAGAAAGGCTGTTAGGGACCCGGCACCCGGCCTTGCAAAGCATACCCCTAGAACGTGAATTTCGCGGCCAGTTGAACCAGGCGCGGAGACGCGGCGCTGACCACACGTCCAAAATTGGGATCATTTACTTCGCCGTCCACCGACGCAGCGCCGTAGAACTGCGCGTGATTGAACACATTGAAGGCCTCCAGCCGGAATTCAAACGATTTTGATTCGTTGATTGGTAGCTGCTTGGCCAGTGTCATGTCGAAATTGCTGATTCCAGGACCATAGAAGAATCGCCGGCTGGCATCCCCTAAGACGCCCAGCACCGGCCGTCCATTGGCCCCTTGCCCTTCCGGGGTAATGGCCGCGGTATTGAACTCGGGCCGTCCATTCCTTGGGTTGGTGTTGATGTTCAACGGGCCACCGTTGTAGTTGGGGGTATCCAGCAGATCGTTGTTAATGCCATTGCCTAGCGTTCCCAGCAGCGAATCATCCGAGTCATCGTAAAGGGTAACGGGGAGTCCGGTGCTGAAACGCGCCGTGCCAGAGAGGCTCCATCCGTCGGTGAGCCGGTTGTTCCGCCGGAACATCTCGGCGAACGGCAGATCCAAGCGGTAGCTGGCTACGAAGTTGTGCTTCATATCCCAAGCCGAAATTGCGCGTGTCGCGCGCGGGTTCAGTGGATTGAGCTGTTCCCCCAGATTCGAGCCTTGATCGATCGATTTGCTGTAGGTGTATCCCAGTAAAAAGTCCGACTTTTTGCCGACGTATCGCAAATTCGTTTGCAGCGCGTTGTAGTTGGAATTCGCGATCGTTTCTTGCGCGGTGTCCTCGCCATAGTTGGAACCCAAGCCGACTCGCGTCCCCTGATACACCTGTCCAGTGGCGCTCGTGACCCGGCTATCTTCGGCGAAAGGCCCGCAGGTCGGACTGCCGGGCGCGACTTCGATTGGTTGGCTGAGGCTGAGACAAAGCGCTTGATTGCTGGGGTTGGTCGAAACGACCGCCAAAATGTGGTGCCCTTGATTTCCCGTGTAGCTTATCGTCAGCAGCGTGTTTGCCGTGATCTTCCGTTGGAAGGACAGCATGTAGTCCTCGGTGTACGGAACCTTATTCCGGTAATAAAAGTACGGATCGGCGCTGATGGGGATCACGCTGGGAAAATCGAACGAAGTATCCGGATTTTTCTGCGATACATTGTGCGGAGGAAAGGTGAGTGGAAACGGATTGATACTCTGCCCGCCGTCCTCGGCGTTGATGAAGGGCGTCGCAAACAGCGGCGGGCTCGGACTCAGATAGTTGTACCCGAAGGGGGGCACGGCGTACATGACGCCCGCCGACAATCCCGGGAACGCCGTATAGAAGATTCCGTAGCTCGCCCGAATGCTGCTGTTTTCGCCGTCGCCAAAAATCTTCTTCAGAATTCCGCGTTCGAACCTCGGAGCATAGGCAACGCCTAGTCTTGGAGCGAAGTTATCGCCCTTCGTGGGGGAAATTGTGCTCGGGATTCCCGGATCGCCCGGCACCAACAGACCTTCCGGCGCATCGGGATACAGGATGGACTGCCTTCCCGGGAGGATCGTCTGCACATTGTTGTACTTCTCCCAGAACGGCATGATGTAGTCCCATCGCAATCCGAAGTTGATCGTCAAGTCCGTTCGCGCCCTCCAACTGTCCTGCGCAAAAATTCCCGCGTAGCGATTTCGCAGGTAAAAAGGCTGGCCCGACGATTGCGTGAAATTGCTGGGCACCCCGATCAGGAAATCGGCAAAAGCGGAACCAGTCTCGGTTCCGTCGATGTTGAATGTTCCGTTGAAGGTGGCGTTGGGATGCTCGTTCACCTGGTCGAGATGAAACTGACCGCCAAACTTGAGCGTGTGCGGCCCCGTCGCTTTCGAAAAAGTGTCGCTCAAATAGAGCGTGTTGTTCACTTGCGTTTCATTGGTGATGGGAACACCCATCACGAACGTGGGAAAAACAATGTTTTCGACGCCTTCAAATTGCGGCGCCTGCACCTCAATCCCCGCCGGCGGCGCTGCGAATCCTTGAGCAGCTGAACTGACTCCGAGACCTCCCTTTGGCTGTCCAATTACGTTGGCGTAACGCAGGAAACCGACATGAAACTCATTGACCGTACCAGTGCCTAAAACCTTTGCGTCTCCCAGACTGATCAGTTGAGCTTTTCCGAAGGTCAGCGCGTCAAAACCAGGAATGCTCGCGCCGCCCTGCTGGCCGGGATACGGATTGTTGAGATCGTAGTCGTCCAGGAAGTAGCATCCCGAGAGCTGGCCGAATCGAGTGTTCGCGTCAAGCCGCCCCGAGCCTTTATCGTCTCGCACCGTCCGCGCATACGCGGAAGTGGAGAATTGGTTGGTGGTAATATTCGGCGACGGGATGTACTGGAGCAGTGCGAGCGCCGGTGCTGACCAGGCGCTTTTGGGAATCGCCGCGTTCGGGAATACGCATGAAGAACTCGTGCATCCCGGCGCGTAGTACGGTTCTCCCGAGGAAACGGTGTAACCGAGCTTCTGGGAGAGCAAGCTTGCCAGATATGCGCCGCTTACCGTGCCCGTTAGCGTCGATGCGACGTCGGATAGATTGCCGGTTCGATCTTGAGCGGACGGGACGGTGATCTCTCCGGTTTCCACCCCCTCGGTTGTTCGCGTGCCTTGATAATCGGCAAAAAAATAAAGCTTCTGAAGCTTTACCGGCCCGCCCAGCGTTCCGCCAAACTGATTCTGCCGGAACTCAGGCCGGGTCGGGTCGAAATAGCCGCGAGCATCCAGAACCGTGTTGCGCAGAAATTCGAACACATTGCCGTGGAAGGAATCGCTTCCGGACTTGGTGACCACGGTAACCACGCCGCCGTTGTAGTTGCCGTATTCCGGGTCGAAATTATCGGTCAGGACTCTGAATTCCTCGATGGAATCCAGATTCGCCACGATGGACGTCCCGCCATTCATGTGTTCCTGCACGTCAATCCCATTCACCAGAAAACCGTTCGACGATTCTCTCTGTCCATCAATCGACAGATTACCGGGGTTCAGATCGCCGGACGGGGAAAGACCTCCGGTGACGCCGGCCATAATCACCGAACTGGGCCGCAGTGTCGTTACTGGAACAACTCCCGGCTGGATCGGCAGCAGGTCCGTATAGCTTCGCCCGTTCAATGGCAGAGCGGTCATCTGCGCAGCGGTGACCAGTTCGCCTAGATGTGTTGCCACCGTATCGATTTGCGTTTCCGTCGCGGCTTCAGTCGCCTTTACCGTCAGCGTCTCGCCGTGCTGTCCGATTTGCAGCGCCGCGTCCATTTTCAGCGCTGCATCGATGTCAATCGTCAGGTTGGTTTTTCTCTGCGTCTTGAACCCGGGAGCTTCTATGGTTAGCTCGTAGCGACCAACCGGAATTGTCGGAAAGACATAAAGTCCCTGGCGGTTTGTCGTCGCTTGGAATTCCGACTTGAGCGCCAGATTGACCAGCGTAACGGTAGCGCCCGCGATAACTGCACCGCTGGGATCCCTGATCGTTCCGGAGAGAGTTCCGTCGGCAGCCGCACGCAAAGACGCCCATGCACAAAGCAGAATCGCGATTCCCTGTAGTGCGGCGGTTGGCCACCGTCTTTGACCTGTAGTCATCGTCCCAAACCCAACCAGAGCGTTTCTCCCGTACCAGTGCTTGGCTTGCTTGTCGCCCTGTTTCGCGCTGCTTTTAGATAGGGCCTCATCGAATGGTCGTTCTTACCTGTGATGGTATCTTGCGGACGAGTGACCGATGGCGGGAGAACTCATCACCAACCGTCCATGTTGCACGCCCTTGATGCTGACGAGCAGATCGGCCAGCTGCTGAATATGCTTCGATTTGCCTTTCACCACGACAACTTCAAGACAAGTGTCGTGGTCGAGGTGAGCATGAACGGTGGAAATGATTTCACCGTGGTGCTGATGCTGTATGTCGGCCAGTTTTTCGGGCAGGAGCCGGCTATGGTGATCGTAAATCAGCGTGATTGACCCGACGACCTCCGCGTTTGGCGCCTTCACATCCGTTGATACGAGGCGATCGCGAATAAGGTCACGAAAGGCTTCTGAGCGGTTCGTGTAGCCCTGCTTCTCGATAAACCTGTCAAACTCGTCCAAAAGATCTGAGTCAATCGAAACGCCCGTGCGGCTCAAATCACTCATGAAAATCACCTCACCACCCAAGTTGTGGGCGCTCCCCAAGGCGGATGCGCCAGAGCGCCCGATAGCGTAGCACGACTTTAACGATCGTAATACTGATGCCGACCTTGAAGAGTCCGACCCTGAGCAACGTCACCTGAAAATTGCCTAGGGATTTGTGCGACGGCCGAGCCAGGTAAACCGGCCTAAGTTTCTAGGGGTTAACCGGAGGATTCCCATGTAGTTCTAGGATTGCCGAGTTGCAGAAATTGGAAGCTGATTTTTTGCGGTATGGCGCGGGAGCGAGGTTTACTGACGGGCCAAAAGCGGCAAGGTCAAGGTCTCGACCGCGTCGGATGTATTTCTTTGTGTCGCCTCGCCTTCCGATTCCTCTGCGAAGGCAGTCTTCAGTAGCTTCCAATCTTCCCGCAATTCGGGTTCGGATATCTTGGAGGCCCGTCCACCCCGCAACTGTTCGCGCAGCCGCGCAACCAGGATTTGCTGCACGATTTCAAGCGGCGCTTCACTGCTTAGAACCGTCTCGCGCGTAATCCCAACCTCGATCACCTCGCCGCCAGACCGCACCTGCAACACCGGGCTGCCGTTGTCGTCCAGGCGCCATTTAGCGCCTTCCAAGAGATGGTGCCAGGAAGCTTCTTCAGGCCGAGGCTGCGCATCGGCGTTCACCCGCGATACTTCCTCGAGCCCCTTCTGATACGCGCGCCGCTCCTGAGTGCTCAGCGGCGTCTGCAAACCGTCATCCGCCGAAAACACCAGGGCGTTCTGCGGAGGACTGAAGCGGCCTCCAGCCACGTATGCGGCGGCGAAACCGCCGGCAACCACCGGGTGCAGCGCGAGTAGTGGTAATTCGTACTTTTTCGCTTTGAAGACAGACTCGACCACCCCCCGCACCGGCCGGCTTCTTCGAATCGTCCCTGGCACCTGGGGAATCACGAAAGCCGTGAACTGCAACTCAGGATTGCGCTTGCTGAATTGGACCAGCGCCTTGGCCACATGCTTGGGCGTGGAGACGTCCAGGTCGGCGATGATGGCTCGCTTGATGGCATTCGGGTAGTAGAAATTGACAGCCTCGCGCACAAAGTCCGCGCAATTTCGGGTGACCAACTTGTAGGATTCGCGATTCAGTCGCGCATTGTACCGGGCGATGAATCTTTCGTCCTGCGCCACCGACGTCTCGATTTGAAATCCATACAAAGTGCGGTCGTAAGCCGATCCTACCAGCTCATACCAGTCGCCTCCGGGGGTCTCCCCGGAAGGTCCATCAGGCACCACGCCTTCTAGGAATTTGCGTCGATAGCGATCCCGCAGCGCCGCTTCCAGCTTGTTATCCGCGAACAGCGGGATGTGTTCAGGCTTATCGACCGCGTAGAGATAGGGGTAGAGAGGGACCGCGATCCAGTCATATCCGCCAACGCGGTGATAACGGCTCAGCACAACTCCCAGTTCGCCCGGCTGGCAGCGCCTGAGCCTGGTGGGAGAAGCAGCGCAAACACGCGTCAGATAGACGGCGGCATGTCCTGTCCCGGCAAACGCGCCGTCGTAACTATAGGGCTCCTCGAGGAGCACGGCCACGTCGGTACGTGCCCTCGGTGCCGCGCAGAGCAGCAGCAGAGTCAACCCCCAGGCTAGTCTGGTCAGCTTCATAGGTTCAACGTTAGCAGCTGTGTTTGTCGCTGCAACTTAGAACCCGTTTGGGCTGCGCGAAGTTGCAACCCTGTACCTAAGTACATGAAAAGAAATGAGAAAGTACGGGTTTAGGAGGGGTCGAATACAGGAAAGAGAGGGCCGCCAAGGAGGTCAAGAATAGGAAGATCTTACACAAGTACTAGAACTCGATGGCATGGATTTTTACGCCGATTGCTGCAGGTCGAAACGCACTGCGGCTTGTTTTCGCAGGAAATGTTTTCCAGGCCCGCACCGGACCGGTGAAGGTGTTTCCGCGAAACCGGACAGCCTTGGCGAAATATATAGAACCTTGGGTATAGTACTCATGTTTAAAGGTTTGTACACTTCTCCACTATCTTTCCTATTGCATCTGCGCCGCCGGATTGGCATAAAGTACATCCAGCGATGCTTCGCGGGCGGCTCGCGTCCCCAAAGCCAGGGTCTCGCAAGTGACGAGTATCGGGGTGTGTTTGGTGCGACTTGGCTTCCGGAATAAGACTGGGTTCCACGAATGTCCGCAATGCAGGAGCCGCTCGGTTTGGAAAGCCGACCCGTACGGCACGCTTGAAGAGACTCTTTACCGTCTCCTGAGGCTTTCGCCTTACCGTTGCGCGCGTTGTGACCGACGGTTTATGGACTCAAAGATTCCGCCGGCCGACGCCCCGGTGCCTTCGATGCGATTATGGCTGTCTCGAGCCGGGTCCACTGTTTTACGCCTATTGCACCGCAGGCCGTTAGACGAAGCACTAAAGGCATACTCGCTGTTCGGGCAAACCGTTCCGGCGGCGGCCGCGCGGATTGCTGCGTCGCGTGACGCTCGCTCGCCTGGCCGGTCGCAGGCCTCGGTCAGTGAATCGGGCCATCTTGGCGAAAACAGTGGAGCGCGCGCCTGAAGGCTGGCCCGGCTTTCCCGCAGCAACGCGTCCGACACCGTTTCAACCAAAAAGAAGGTATCTCCGGCCCGGCAAACATTCGCGTCGAGCGCGCCTCTTCTTCCGGATCCGCGTGCTACAATCCCGCCATTCATCGGCTATGCCCGACACCGTCCCAAATTTAGCAGAAACCGTGCTGGAGGTTGTCTCTCCCGACGGTGCGCGGCGTTACGTTCGCGTGACGCAGATGCCATTTCTGATCGGGCGCGGCGCGGAAACCGGCAACCACCTGCAACTCGCCGATCGGCGCATTTCGCGCAACTGCGCGGCGATCGTGACCGAGGCGAGCAAGTACTACATCGAAGATCGCGGGCAACGCCGCGGCTTGTTCGTCAACGGCGAAAAAGTGGAAAGCCGAGAATTGCAGGACGGCGACGCCATCACCTTCGGCCTCGATGACTCGTACGAAATCATTTACCGTTCCGCTGCGAACGCCAGCACGGATTCCCTTCCTCATCTATTGACGCGCATCGAGCACATCACCAGCTCGGAGCCCGGTGGCGGCGGTCTTCGCAAACTCAACCTGCTGTTGGAAGCCACCACGCTGCTGCATTCGCAGCTGCCGCTCGATACCGTGCTGGGCCACATGCTCGATCACGCCGTTTCCGTCACCGACGCGGACCGCGGCCTGCTGCTCGAAGTGGATGATAAAGTGGGGCTCAAAGTGCGTCTCGCGCGCCGCAGCGGCGGCATGCGACTCCCACCAGAAAGCCTCACGCCGAGCCAAACCGCGATTCAGCTTGCGCTGAGGCGGCAATCGGCTGTCATCACCGAGGATCTGGCGCAAGCCGACATGGACTTGCAAGCCGCGCAAAGCATTGTCGCGCAACGATTGCGCGCCGTTGTCGTCATTCCGTTGTATGCCATGTCGCGCGCCAACACCGATCAGTCCATGATCAATATCAAGCGCGGCGATTTTCTCGGCGTTCTGTATCTGGATTCCCGTCGGCCGGCGGCGTTTTCCAAACTCGACCGCCAAATTCTGGACGCCCTGGCCGCCGACGCCGCCAGCATTCTCGACAATGCCCGGCTCGTCGAACGCGAACGCGAACGTCAACGTCTCGAACAGGAAATCGGCATCGCCCGCGACATTCAGCAGGCTCTGTTACCGAAGAATTTTCGCGATTACCCGCACCTCTCGGTCTCCGGCATCAATTTTCCCTGCCTCGCGGTAGGCGGTGATTACTTTGACGTTTTCTCCCTGGGCGAAAGTCGCACCGCGTTCCTGCTTGCCGACGTTTCCGGCAAGGGCCTCGGCGCCGCGCTTTGCACCAACTTGCTGCAAGGTGCGCTGTCCGGCATGACTTTGGGCACGGATCCAGCGCGGGTGTTCAATCATGTCAACCGTTTCCTCTGCGACCATTCCGAGATCGGACGCTATGCCACGATGTTTTTCGGCATTCTCGACGATCGAGGCCATCTGGAATACATCAACGCAGGGCATCCTTCTCCATTTTTGATTCGCCGCGGCATCGCCGAGGATGTCTTCACCGAAGGATCGTATCCCGTCGGCCTGGTTCCCGAAGCGGAATACACGGCCGTGTGCCTCCAGCTCGAACCCGGCGACACCCTCGTGCTGTTCAGCGACGGCGTCACCGAAGCGATGGATCCTGCCGAGCAACTCTTCGGCGTTCCTCGGCTCAAAGATGTCCTCACCGGCCACATGCAGACTCCGCTCGAGGAACTCCAGCAAATCGTGCTGCAATCGGTGGAGAATTTTGCGCACGGCGCGAGCCAGGCCGACGATCTCACGCTGCTGCTCGTGCGTTATCGCGCCACGGCCACCACGACGGATACCGATCCTCCGATTCAAGCCGCTTCGGCAGCTGCTCCCTAGTATTTTTCGTGTCGCGTGTCGTGACGCGACCCTTGATCTTCGACCGTACTATGCTATATAGGTAGTCTCGTCATTCTTACGACAGCGCGTGGGCTTTTTTGGGCCCATTCCTGCACCGCGCCAAGTCCCTCTGCACTTCGCG